>Ga0315339_1001729_pt1 | contig 18275 bp, 16 predicted proteins | sample ASW17metaG_FD_204514 | JGI IMG/M metagenome (GOLD analysis project Ga0315339, IMG submission 204514) | Ammonia-oxidizing marine archaeal communities from Pacific Ocean, United States - ASW #17 | ecosystem: Environmental > Aquatic > Marine > Oceanic | place: USA: California | collected 2016-12-05
GCGGGGATGCGGCCGAGGCCGTCGCCGTCTGCGATGAATTTCTCGCCAGCCATCCCGCCAACACCGACCTGATGGCCTTCAAGGCCATCGCCTTACTCGATGCCGGTGAGCCTGAGGCCGCCGCTGCGCTGATCAATTTCGAACGCTTCGTCAAATACAGCCTGATCACCCCGCCGGACGGATTCGCCACCATGGTGGACTTCAACACAGCCTTGTCCGACCACGTGAAAACCCACCCGTCACTGAGCTTCGCGCCGCAAAGCCACGCGACCCGCGAAGCGCGGCATTCGGGCGAATTACTATCAGAACCGCCGGAATCCAGAGAGAGTCCCATAGCGGCGCTCGAAATCGCCATCCGCGATCAGGTTGATGCCTACCGGACCACCTTCGGCGCCCATCCTGACCATCCCTTCGCCGCCCACGCGCCGGGCGCATTGGACCTCAGCATCTGGGGCGTCGTCATGCAGGCCGCCGGCCATCAAATCCCGCACATCCATCCCGCCGCCTGGCTCAGCGGGGTGTATTACCCGAAGGTGCCGGACGTTGTGGCCGCCCAGGCTGCCCAGACCGCCGAGCACGCCGGATGGATAGAATTCGGCCGCCCGCCGGATCATTTCCACAATCAAACCCAACCGGACGTCCGCGCCATCCAACCCGCCGAAGGCCTGATGGTGCTGTTCCCGTCCTACGTCTATCATCACACCGTGCCGTTCGAGACCGGCGGCACGCGGATATCCATTGCCTTTGATTTGATCGCGAGAAGACAGGCCAAAAAACAGGAATGTTGAGATGCAGATAACCCCTCTTTCCGGCGCCTTGGGCGCCGAGATCACCGGCGTCGATCTGGCGAACTTGGATGCCGCCACCGGGGCCGCCATCAAGGACGCCTTTCACGAACACTTGGTTCTGGTGTTCCCGGACCAGGACGTGCCACCGGCAGCCCAGGTTTCCTTCACCGAGTTGTTCGGCCCGGTCGAGCCGCATCCCTTGAAGACCCGCGCCACGGTCGACGGCTTCCCGCACGTGTTGATCATCGAAAACAAACCCGGCAAGCCCGGCGCGCCGAACGATTACTGGCATTCCGACATTTCCCACGCCGAAATGCCGCCCGCCGTCTCGGTTCTGCATGCATTGAAAATTCCGGGCGACGGGCGCGGCGACACGATGTTCTGCAACATGGTCAAAGCCTTCGATGGTCTTTCGGAAACACTCCGCGATACACTGACAGGCATGCGCGCCCTGCACAGCGGCCAGGCCACCTATAAGCGCAGCCTCGGCCACTCAGACGCGCGACGCATCGACCCCGACGAAGTGAAACCGCCGCGCGCCCACCCGGTTGTCCGCACCCACCCCGAAACCGGCCGCGCTGCGCTGTTCGTCAATCCGCATTTCACCATCAGCTTGGAAGACATGACCGCGGAAGAAAGCAAACCGGTGCTCGATGTCTTGTACGCCGCGGCAACCAAGCACGAAAACATCTACCGCCATAAGTGGCGCGTCGGCGACGTCCTCATGTGGGACAACCGCGCGGCCATGCATTACGCGTGTTACGATTACGACGACACCATGCCGAGGAAGCTGCACCGGACGACGGCGGGCGGGGATGTGCCGGTCTAGCGCTGAGATCTGCTGGCCTTCCAACGCAACTTGAACTCATGATAGGAGTCTCGGATTGACCCTAAGTAGACGGCAATCTGTGGGTTTAACACTCAATTATCAGGACTGGTCAGTCTCGGCCTGATCGTATTGAACAGCGAGAAGCTCCGGCCAGATGGTGATCGTCGCTTCCCCACGCTTCAAGCTAAAGCGGAATGCCCACTTGCGAAAATAACCACCCGCAGGTGCGAACTTTTCGGGTTCGCGCGCGAAAGTTTCTGTGAATCGACCGTTTCGTTTGATTTGTGCAATTTCGGACCATGGAACGAAGATTCCAAGAGGCGTTCGTGGGTGAATCGTCATGCCATCGCGATCAATGATAAGTCCTGGGGCATCACTCAAGAGTTTTTGTCGCATTGCCAATGCGGCCGCCCCACCAATTCCAATTAATACGAACCCGCAGACTAATGAGACAATTAACTTCAACGGATCGTGCATTTCTCGGCCCGCGTTGATGAGAAGCCAAATGCCAAAAAGAAAGGTTGCCCCAAACAATACTGCATACCTCATCAAATTTGTTTTGCTGTACGGAAAGGTGAGCACCTCGTCATCCATGCCATGTGGTTGAAAAATACTTACATCGAATTTTTTAGATGAATTTGGTTCGCGCCAGCGTACGGCTGAATTCACAACCCAAATGACGAATCCTGGGCATGCCCAGAAGAGAAAATATGACCACCAATCACTTGACTCATCGCCATCATATTTCTCTGCGCTAATTCCAACTAACATCAAGGAAGTGGCAAACAGAAACCAAAAGGCTGCGAAGGCAGACACAATTTCGCGATAAGGCAATTTGAGCAGATTGAACATGGAAGCAGGTGCCATGGCATTCGCACCGGTCCACGCATCCTTGAGAAATTGCCGTAAGATGATCATCGAGAGCCGGGTCCGATCTTTGTCAGAAAATCAAATGACTATAGGTCGACAAGATTTAGTGAATGATAAACGATAATTGCCTTGATTGCTGGTAAGGCTCAAGGTGAGCCACTCGAGATTTGTTTCGCCGTATTCTTACATGTGTCTCACTTCCCTCTTAGTCATCACCGGGCTTGACCCGGTGATCCACGACTTTTTCTCTCTCGGTTTCGCGCGCGCCGGAAGTCGTGGATACGCGGATCAAGTCCGCGCATGACGGGGTTGCGTGGGGTCACGATGGGAACTGAAACTCTTCACCCCTTCGGATAAATCACCAACTGGGTCTGCGTCACCAGCGCCGCCAGTTTGCCGGTTTCGGTCTCGATGCGGGTTTGCCAGATTTGGGTGGTACGACCTTTGTGGATAGGGGTCGCGATGCCGGTCATGATCGTGTTTACCGGTACGGCGGCGAGGAAGTTAGTTTTGCTTTCGATGGTTGTCGTCGCCAGGCCTTCATCCAAGTCGACCATGGTGCCCGTGGCGCCCAAGGTGTCGGCAAAAGACATGATCAAGCCGCCGTGGGCGGTCTCGTGACGGGTGCAGAGGTCGGGCCGCACCTCCAATTCCGCGACGACGCGATCAGGGTCCGCATGAGTGAACCGGATTCCCAGCGTCTTGCCGTAGGGCAGCGGATTGGCATTCAGTTCGTCGGCCTTGGTCATCAGCTCGTCTCCGTTTTTCACCACATTGCCGCGCGTGTTCGAAGCTGCCAGGATACGCCGCTGTAGATTGAGGAGACAAGCCGATGCCCATGGACCCCAACACTTATAACCCCGCAACCTTCAAGGGGCTGACTTTTCACGACAGGCTGTCGGCGTTCGAGGACGGCTCGGACAGCCCGCGCGACTATATGGAGCGCTGCCTGGAAACCGTGGCCGCCGAGGAGCCTGTGGTTCAGGCTTTTGCGTTTTTGGATAAAGGCCTGGCGCGGACGGCGGCGGATGAAAGCACGGCGCGTTGGAAGGCCGGCAAACCCTTGTCGGCGATTGACGGCATGCCCGTGGGCATCAAGGATTTGCTGGAAACCAAGGACATGCCGACGCAGATGAACTGCACGGCGTACGAAGGCAATTTTCCGAAGAACGACAATTCCCTGGTCTGGGCACTGCGCCAGGCCGGTGCGGTGATTTTCGGCAAGACGGTGACGGCGGAATTGGGCGGCAGTCATCCGGGGCCGACGACCAACCCGTTTGATGCGACCCGCACGCCCGGCGGCTCATCCTCGGGCTCCGCGGCGGCGGTCGGGGCATCGATGATGCCCGCCGCCATCGGCACCCAGGTCGGCGGCTCAATCATTCGCCCGGCGGCCTATTGCGGCAACGTGGCGTTGAAACCGAGCCAGGGCGGCCTGCACCGGGGCGAACGCCAAACCACGTCCATGAGCACCCACGGGCCACACGCAAATTCAATCGAGGACATGTGGCAAATCGCCATTGAGATCGCGTCCCGGTCGGGTGGTGATCCAGGCTGCAACGGGCTGATGGGGCCGATGAGCACCCCGGCGGCGGTCAAGCCGGAACGCTTGGTGGTCTTGGAAACCGAAGGCTGGGCGAAGACGGACGACGCGTCGAAGACGGCCTTCGCGGCACTCATGGAAAACTTGGAACGCGCTGGGATCACACTAATTCGACGTGCCGATAGTGCCACCGTGGAAAGCCTGGAGAGTTCGATCAGCGATGCCACCCACGTCTGCGGCGTGATCACGGCCTGGGAAAATCGCTGGGGGCACCGCAATTTGCTGAACCAACATCCGGACGGTACCAGTCAACGGATCAAAAATACCCTGGCCGGTGCCGAGGCGATGACGCCTGATGACTATCGTGATCTGGTACTTCGGCGCGAACATGCGCGGGTTAATCACACAGCCCTGGCATCCCTGGCCGACGCCACCATCACCTTTGCCTGCCCCGGCCCGGCGACGCCGTGGTCCGGTGACAAGCCCGGCGAGCCCCTGGCGGCGCGCCCGACCGGCGACGCGGTCTATAACTACCCAAGTTCCATGCTGGGCGCGCCGGTGGTCACGATCCCGATGATGGGCGTGGACGGCCTGCCGGTGGGGTTACAGGTTATTGGCCAGCGCGAGCAAGACGCCGGGATGTGCGCCATCGCGCGCTGGATATTGGCGAACGTCGCGCCGACGACAGCTTGACGTTAACCGGCTGCGGCAACTTCCTGGAGTTCGGGCCGGGTCGCCTGAAATGACGGGCGGGCCTCCATGGCGGCGGAAAAAGCAACCAGCCGGGGATAGGCGTCGCGCCAAGCGAAATCCGGCATTCTGAGATCGAGATAGGCGAGTACGCAGGCCGCCGCCACGTCGGCGATGCTCATACTGTCACCAACGAACCATTTCGCGTCGGGCAGCATTTGATCCAACACCTTGACCCCGGCTTCCGCCTTGCCACGCTGGCGCGCCACCCATTCGAGGCTTCTGAGCGCTTCGGAGCGACCCGCTTCAACCACCGTCAGGACAACCGCGTCGCAGATGCCGTCGGCCACGGCCTCGACGCGCTTCGCTGCGACCCGGGCCACCGGATCGGCTGGAATCAACGCCGGCGGGCGGTCCAGGGTCTCTAAGTATTCGATGATGACGCGGCTGTCGAAATAACTCTCGCCGTCGTCGGTGATCAGCACCGGCACCTTGCCCAAGGGATTGAAATCCACCGTCTGCGTATCGGTTTTCCAGGGATTGTCCATGAGTTCTTCGAAGGCGATGGCTTTTTCAATGAGCGCGATGCGGGCCTTGCGGGCGTAGGGGCTGGGCTTGGCGATAATCAGTTTCATGGGCGTGACTATATCATCCGCCGACGCCCTGTGGATTCTTCAATTCATCGGCAATTTCAATGGTGACCCCAGGATTTTACTATTTTTCGCAGGCCCACGGGAATGATAGGTTGCGGCTCCTATCGACAATAATTTGTGCACGATGAACTCGGGAGATTTGGGTTATGGCTGTCGACAACATTGAACTGAATGGGATCACCTACGCGTGGCCGAAGAAACCGGTGGCGGTTGTCTGTATTGACGGCGGTGACCCGCTCTACATGGATCATGGGTTCTCGAGCGGCATTATCCCAACGATGACGCGGTTCCGCGACGAAGGCTTCTATGCCGTGGCCAGAGGCTCCATGCCAAGCTTCACGTGCCCCAACAACATGTCCATCGTGACCGGCACCGAACCCAACCAGCACGGTATTTCCGGCAATTTTTATCTCGATCGCAAGACCGGCGAGCCCGTCGTCATGACTAAACCTGGCCTGTTGCGCTCGCGTTCCGTGATGGCCGAGTTTTCACGCCATGGCGCCAAGGTCGCTTCGGTGACAGCCAAAGACAAGCTGCGCAAGCAACTGCAGAAAGACATGGACCTGTCGAACGGCTCGGTTAGTTTTTCGGCCCAGTTCGCCGATCAATGCACGGTCGCGGAAAACGGCATCGACAATGTCTTGGACTACGTCGGCAAACCGCTGCCCGACATGTATTCGGCCGACCTGTCACTGTTCGTCCTGGACGCCGGCATTCGGCTTTTGGAAGAACGCCGTCCGGACATCCTCTATCTCTCGCTGACCGACTTCATCCAGCATGCCCACGCGCCGGGCGCGCCGGAGGCCGATGATTTTTACAAGGAACTCGACGCCCGCTTCCAACGCCTCCAGGAACTGGGCGCCATCGTCGCGCTGACCGCCGATCACGGCATGGCCGACAAGGCAGATGCGGACGGCAACCCCAACGTCATCTGGTTGCAAGATATCTTGGAAGAAGCCTTCGGTGAAGGTTGCTGCCAGGTGATCTGCCCGATCACCGACGCCTTCGTCGGCCACCACGGGGCCTTAGGCGGGTTTGTCCGGGTCTATTGCAACGACGGTTTGACAGCCGACCAAGTCCTGGACGCCATCAAGGACGTGCCCGGCATCGGCAAGGCCTGGAACGCGGAAGGCGTGGTCGAGGAATTGGAACAGCCGCTTGACCGCGAGGGCGACGTCGCCGTGATGGGTGATGCGACGACGGTCATCGGCGCGCGCGCCGTCGACCACGATCTTTCCGCCCTTAAGGGCAAGCGGTTGCGCACCCACGGCAGCCTGACGGAGGCCGACGTGCCGTTTGTCATCAGCGAGGCCTTGAACGAGGCCTATGCGGCCAGGGGCGCCAAGGGTGGGCTCCGCAGTCACGAAATTTTTGACTTCGCACTCAACGGCATCGCGTAAGAGAAAACTGACCATGAGCAAGACCGGCCGCGCAGCGGTTTACGACGCACCGAACGAGCCCTTTGTGATCCGCGACTATCCGGTCCGCGATGTCCACGCCGACGAAGTGTTGGTGAAGGTCACCATGTCGACCATTTGCCGGTCCGACATTCACTCATACCAAGGTCACCGCCCGAACCCATGTCCGGGCATTCTGGGTCATGAAATCGTCGGCGTTATCGAACAATTGGGCGCCGATATGGTGCATGACATGCGCGGCGATAAATTGGCCACCGGCGACCGGGTGACCTGGACGGAATTTTTCCATCACGGTGAATCGTATTACCGCGACGTCCACGACATGCCGCAGAAATCCGATGGCGTGCGAAAATACGGCCACGACTTGGTGGAAGAGGACCCGCATTTTTTGGGCGGCTTTGCCGAATATTGTTACATCCAACCCGGCACCGGTATTCTGAAGCTCCCCGATGCCATCACCGACGAAGAAGCGACACCACTGAACTGCGGCGTGGCGACGATGATTTCGGTGACCGAAGCCGCCGAAATCGATGTCGGTGACACCGTCGTCGTCCACGGATTGGGATTACTTGGGCTTTACGGCTGCGCCATCGCCAAGGCACGTGGTGCCCGGCGGGTCATCGGCGTGGACGCCGTTGCCGACCGTCTGGATATCGCAAAAAAATTCGGCGCCGACGCGACCTTCGACGTCAGCGCCATGAGCGAGGATGACCTGGTCTCAGCCGTGCGCGCCGAATGCCCGCCCGACGGCGCCGATGTGGGCCTCGAGGTCTGCGGGTTCGCCGGTGTCGTACCTGTGGGTGTACGTATGTTGCGTGTCGGCGGGTGTTTTGTGATCGGCGGTCTAGTCAATCCGGATGCCAATTTTGAGATCGACGGCAGTCAGATCCTAAAAAAAATGATTACCCTGAAGGGCGTGCACAATTATCACCCGCGCCATCTGATCCAGGCTCTGGATTTCGTCATGAGCAATCGCGACCGGTACCCATTTGGCGATATTGTCGATTCTAAATTTTCCCTCGATCAATTGGATGAAGCCTTTGCTCGCGCCGCCGACCGCTCCGTGCTGCGCGCCGCCATCGTGCCTTAACGTATAAGGCCCCCCAATTAAGAAGGAGCCTCGGCCATGGATGCCTCGACCAGTCCCAACCTCGGATTTACCCCCAAGGGCCTCTACATCGGCGGGGAGTGGCAGGACGCCGCCGACGGCCGCACGTTCGCGTCTACCAATCCGTCGAACGGCGAGCACTTGGGCGACGTGCCGCTGGCCGGCGAAGTCGATGTGGACCGTGCCGTCGCTGCCGCCAAAACGGCGTTCACCGATTGGGGCCGCGCACCGGTGAAGGAACGCGCTCAGGCGCTGAATGCCTTCGCCGATAAATTGGTCGCCCACAAGGAAGAGCTGGCGCTCATGGACAGTGTCGATTCAGGTAACACCCTGGCCGGCATGCAAGGTGACGTGGATTGGACGGCGGCGACGCTCAAGTTCTTCGCCGGGCTGATCACCGAGATCAAGGGTGAGACCTCATCGCAACAGGCCGGGCACCTCAACATGACCATGCGCCAGCCCTACGGTGTGGTCGCCAAAATCAACGCCTTCAATCATCCCTTCCGGTTTTGCGCCGAAAAAGCCGCGGCGGCGCTGGCGGCCGGCAACACGGTGGTCGCCAAGGCCTCCGAACAAGCGCCGCTCTCGAGCCTCCGCCTCGCCGAATTGTCGAAAGGCATCCTGCCGCCCGGCGTCTTCAACGTCGTCACCGGTGATGGCGCCACGGGCTCGGCCATGGTCCGCCATCCGGACGTGCCGCGCGTTGGTTTCGTTGGTTCCGTTGAAACCGGCCGATTGATTGCGCGTGATGCCGCCGAAGGCCTGAAACACGTCACCCTGGAACTGGGCGGCAAGAACCCGATCATCATCTTCCCTGACGCCGATCCGGTGAAAGCGGCGACGGCCGCGATCAAGGGCATGAACATGAACCGCCAGGGCCAATCGTGCTCATCCACATCGCGCGTCTTCGTTCATCAAAATCTGCAAAACGCGGTTAACGAAGAACTGGTCAAGCAAGCCGAAGCCTTGCCCATCGGCATGCCTTGGATCGACGGCAATGAGGTCGGCCCGGTGGTTTCCGACAAGCAATTAGAGCGGGTCAAAGGCTTCATCGCCTCGGCCCATGAGGACGGCGCGGCTCTGCTGACCGGCGGCGGCGTCCCGACCGACCCGGCGCTGGCGAACGGGCACTTCATCGAACCGACCGTGTTCGGCAACGTCACGCCTGAAATGCGCATCGGCCATCAGGAAATTTTCGGCCCCGTCATGTCGGTGCTGGCCTGGGATGATTACGAGGACATGCTGGCCAAAGCCAACGGCGTCATGTACGGCCTGACCGCCGCCATCGTCACCAATGACTTTAAAATGGCCATGGAGACGGCCGAACGCATTGAGGCGGGTTATGTCTGGGTCAACGCCCAAGGCCGATATCTGGGCGCGCCCTACGGCGGCTGGAAACAAAGCGGCCTCGGCCAGGAAGAATGCCTCGATGAGCTGCTCAGCTACACGCAGATCAAGAATATCAATATGCGGTGGTAGGGGCGCGATTATCCCCTCAGTAGGCATCGGGAAACCGCCGCTCAGCGAAAAATTTTGCTGATTTTATTGGTCGTGAAAGCGGAACTGCTTTTCATTGAGGCGCGATTGCCCTAAGAACGCCGCCCCTTCCCCATTCGCCCAAAGTGGACCCATACGACATGACCGTGCATACACCGACGCTTGCAGATTTTGCGGCTCGCCTTTCTTCGGTCAATTGGCGGGATTCTGACCTTCCGGCCTTTTCCATCGGGCATGTCAAAACCGAAGTCCTTTCAGGACTTACCGTGGCGTTGGCGTTGGTGCCGGAAGCGGTCGCCTTTTCATTCGTTGCCGGCGTTCATCCGCTTGTCGGCCTATATGCGGCCTTTATCGTTGGCCTGATTACTGCAGTCATTGCCGGGCGGCCGTCGGGCGTCGATCTTACACCCTATCGCGCCGAGCGCTTTTGATCACAGCCGGCAGGCTTAGCCGCGCGACATGATGATGATGCAAACGCCGGCCGTGACGACACACGCCGCGACAAACCGCCGCATGCCAAATGGTTCGTTCATCATCCATGTCCCGATCACCGCCGCAATAATCACGCTGGTTTCACGTAGCGCCGATACCATGCCCATGGGCGCGCGGGTCAGCGCGTAAATGACGATGCCATAGGCCATATACATGATGCACCCGCCGATCAGGCCTCTCCGCCATTCGGCCAGAACCAATTCCACGGCGGCCCGACGCCGCCGCACCATCACGAAGGTGCCAAGCGGCAAAAAGGTCGCCAAATTTAAAAACGCTACATAGGCGATGGCGTCACCCGAGCGCCTGGCGCCGATGCCGTCGACCAATGTGTAAGCCGCGATTGTTATTCCAACGCCGGCGGCGCTGACCAACCCCAGCATCACCTTATGATCAATACGGCGCGCATAGGTCAGCAATAATATGCCGATAGAGACAATCGCCGTTCCGATGAATACCGAGCTTTCCAAGGCTTCGCCAACAAACACCATGGCGAGCAACGCAACGGCCGGTGGCGCGACGCCGCGCGCAACCGGGTAGACGAGGCTGAAATCGGCGTTTTGATAGGCATGACCCAGAAATATACAATAGAACAGCAAGATCACGCCCGACCCAAACGCATACGGAATGCTGTCAATGTTCGGAAATCCAGTGAAGATCAGCATTGTGGCGGCAACCGGGGCACTAAGTGCCTTGAACAGAAAGATCGTCAGCAGGCCATCCCCGCCAATTTTGACAAGGGCATTCCAACTCGCGTGCAGCAATGCGGCAAATAACACCGCGGCAATGAGGAACCCGTCCATCGGTAGTTTTAGCCCTAATTCACTGGTCTTGGGCCAAGCCCTCGAACTATGTCGCCGCGAACTACCCTCGCAACGATACCATCATTTTGCTGAATGCAAATCCACCTGCACGAAAAATTTCCATGACCGCTATGGGTCACGAGCGGCCGAAAATGATAGCTCTGAAGTTGGCCCGTTCTACCCCCAACTTCAGAAATTGATCGGCAGAATTTCTGACATTAACGGCGATTTCACGACCCCCACGAATTCGCAATTTTTCATGTTCAAAATGTTATAGAAAATTTTCCTTTTTAAGGGTTGAAATGCCTATTCACTGTTCCTATCTCATGCGCACATGTCCCTGAATTCGGGAGATGCAGACATTGTGAATAGGACTTCGGGCGGTGTGAATTAGGCGCCTTGAAGGCCCATCGGGATCGACTTTTGGGTTGTGAACGGGGGTACAGAAAGCAGCCAAATTCAATCTCAAGCGAGATTGGGATGGCCGGCGAGGCTATCCCGCGTGCTTGCGTGATAATCGCCTAGCTCGCTGCCCATGCTTCGACAAGCTCAGCATGAGGTAAGAATTTACGCCGGCATCCAAACCATCCTCATCCAGAGCCTGTCGAAGGATGGGCTGGCGACGGGCATTAAAAATGCTGACAATCGGATGACAAATGATGACAAATGATGATTTTCGGTGAAATCGTGTACACACTTGTCATCAAATTAAGTCATTGAAATTAAACGCGATGATGATTTGGCTTCATCGGAAATGTGTACAAATGATGACTTTTGTTGACGGATGCTGACTTTAAAAAGTCTTGGGGTGGGGAAAGGGCTGGGAGACTGGCTAGTTCGGCATTGAGTTGGTTGCGGGTCGCGGGATGGCCAACCCTGCCATCCCCATCCCGCTTGAGACTGAAATCAGGCGTCCCTAACAGCCTGCCACACCATCTCCGGCGTCAGCGGCATTTCGATATGCGTCACGCCATGCCCCTTCAGGGCGTCCAACACGGCGTTCACAATCGCCGGCGGCGCGCCGCAGCAGCCGGCTTCGCCGGCGCCCTTGGCGCCCAGCGGTGTCTTTTTGGTTGGTGAATCTTCGTAATAGTCGAGGCGCATGGGTGGCATGTCTTCGGCGCGAGGCAGCGCGTAATCGATCAATGACCCTGTCACCAACTGGCCGGATTCCTCGTCGTAGATGGCTTGTTCCAACAACGCCTGGCCCAAGCCTTGGCCAATACCACCCATGACCTGGCCGTCGGCCAGCATGGGATTGACGATGGTGCCAAAATCATCGACCACCCAAAAGCCGGTGATTTGGACCGCGCCGGTTTCGGGATCGACCTCAGCTTCGGCCGCGTGGCATCCGTTGGGGATCGAGATAATGCCGCGCTCAAACGTCGAGCCGGTATCCAGGCAACCCGGCGCCAAATCATCGGGCAAGGTCGAATGGTCCTGGGCGGCGTTGATGGCATTGTCCATGGTCATGGTGTTGTTGGAGCCGGGCTGTATATAAGCGCCGTCGTCAAATTCAACATCGTCAACACTGCATTCGAAATGATGCGCGGCGATGGCCTTGCCTTTTTCGATAACTTCGCCGGCAGTTTGGAGGACCGCGTTACCGCCCATTTCCATGCCGCGCGAGCCGCCGTGGCCGCCGCCCAAGGGCGTCGCGTCAGTGTCGGCCTGGGTGAATTTGATGCGCTCGATATCGATGCCCAATTGGGCGGCGAGGATTTGCGGCAGTGAAGTTTCGTGGCCCATGCCGGTGGAATGGCTGCCAATGGCGAGGCTTACGGAACCGTCGTCGTCGAAGCTGATCACGGCGTGTTCCTTCGGCATGCCGCCGGTGCATTCCAGATAGGGTGCGATGGCAAAACCCCGGCATTTGCCCTGGGCCTGGCTGGCGGCGGCGCGGGCCTCATATCCGGCGCGGTCGGTCATGGCCAGCGTTTTTTCGAACACCGTCGGAAAATCGCCGCAATCGACATCGAGGCCCATGGAGGTCACTAAAGGCAGCGCGTCCTTCGGAATCAAATTCTTGCGGCGCAGTTCAACTGGGTCCATGTCCAACTCGCGGGCCGCCAGTTCAACAATCCGCTCAATCTGGAACGAGCCTTCCGGGCGCCCCGCGCCACGGTAAGGGTCCAGGGGGGCGGTGTTGGTAAAACCGGCTTTCGCGGAATAATACATGGCCTCGAACGCATAAGGCCCACCCTGCGTGCGGGCCGAGCCGCCGGTCGGCGTAAACGCGCCGACGGTACCGCAGTACGCCCCCATTTCGCCGATGGTCGTGGTGCGCAGGCCCTTAAAGGTGCCGTCGTTCATCACCGCCATCTCCACGGTAGAATACTGCGAACGGCCGTGGGTATCGGACAAAAAGCTCTCAGCGCGATCATTGACCCATTTCACCGGACGGCCGACTTTCTTCGTGGCATAAAGCGTGATCACCGGTTCCGGATAGACCGAGTTCTTGGCGCCGAAGCCGCCGCCGACGTCGGGCGCGACGTGATGAATGTTGTCTTTATCGATGCCCAGAATCGTCGCCATTTGGTTGCGGTTGGCATGGATGTTTTGGGATGACTGGTACATCGTGTAGGTGCCCGACGCATCGTCATAGTAGGTCACCGCACCACGCGGCTCGATGGGCGCACCGGTGACGCGGTTGTTGTGCAGCTCCAGCGTGATGATGCGGTCGGCCGCCGCGAAGGCTTTTTCGGTACCGTCCTTGTCGCCCAGCTCCCAATCGACGCAGAGGTTGCCCTCAATAGCGTCGTGGAGTTGCGGGGCGCCGGGCTCCAAGGCCTTCACCGGATGCGTGACGGCCGGCAGCGGGTCGTAGTCGACGTCGACAAGCTCAACGGCCTGGCGCGCGATGGCCAAGGTTTCGGCGACCACAAAGGCCACCGCCTCGCCGACATAGCGTACGCGCTCGGATGCCAGACAAGGCCGGTCGGGGACACTGATGGGCGTGCCGTCGCGGTTTTCCTTCACGGCAGAATTGGTCGGAATCGGACCGAAATTCTGCGCCGCCCATTCGGCGCCGGTGATCACCGCTAGCACCCCGTCCAAGGCCTCGGCGTCGGTGGCATCGAACCCGTTGATTTTGGCATGCGCATAAGGCGAGCGCACAACCACGCCGACCACTTCGCCACCGATGACCACATCATCGATGTAATTGCCGGTACCGGTGAGAAAGCGCAAATCTTCGATGCGCCTGACGGAATCGCGGATTTTGACCTTGCTCATGGTGCGTTCCTCAACCCAGGGCTTTCGCCACGGCGCGCTTCGCCATGACGGAAACCAGATGCGTGCGGTATTCGGCGGACGCGTGCAGATCGTTGTTGAAATCCGTGCCGTCGACGCCGATGCCTTCAATAGCATCCAGATTGAAATTACCGGCCAAGGCTTGCTCCATCTCGGCGGCCCGGAACACGCAGGCCGCGGCCCCCGTCACCGCGACACGGACATCGGCGCCGGTGCGGCTGACGAAGACGCCGGCGATGGCGTAGCGCGATGCCGGGTTCGGGAACTTCATATAGGCGGCCTGATCTGGCACCGGGAAGACGACATTGGTGATCAGCTCGCCCTCATCCAAAGCGGTCTCGAACAGATCGGTGAAAAATTCATCAGCGATGATGGTGCGCTGATTGGTGTGCACGGTGGCGCCGAGGCCCAGGACGGCGGCTGGGTAATCGGCGGCCGGGTCATTGTTGGCAATGGAGCCACCGATGGTGCCGCGGTTGCGGACATGCGGATCGCCGATCATTGAGGCGAGATCGGCGAGCGCCGGGATCGCGCCCAGGACATCGCCGGAGGTCGCCACGTCCGTATGGGTGGTCATGGCGCCGATGGTCACGGTCCCGTCCGCGATAGTGATGCCGCTCAGATCTTCGATGGCGCCGAGATCTATAACGTCCGAAGGCATCGCTAAGCGCTGCTTGAGGACCGGGATGATGGTTTGGCCGCCGGCCATGTATTGGCCGTCTTCCGCATTGGCTTGGGCGTCGATGGCGGCGTCGCTGTTCGCGGGGCGCTGGAAATTAAACTCATACATGATCAGCTTTCCCCCTCATTGGCGGCGCCTTCACGCATTGCCTTGGCGCCGTCGAGGATGGCATGGACGATATTTTGATATCCGGTGCAACGGCAGAGATTGCCTTCCAGGCCGTGGCGAACCTCGGCGTCGGTGGGGTCGGGGTTGTCCTTTACCAGGGCCAGCGCGGTCATCACCATGCCCGGTGTGCAAAACCCGCATTGCAGGCCGTGGTTTTCACGAAAGGCTTCTTGCATGGGATGTAAGGTGTCGCCATTGGCAACGCCTTCGATGGTCGCAACCTCGGTTCCTTGAGCATGCAGCGCTAGCATGGTGCAGCTTTTCATCGACACGCCGTCGACATGCACGACACACGCCCCGCATTGGCTGGTGTCACAGCCGACATGGGTACCGGTGAGCCTGAGATTCTCGCGCAGAAAATCGACAAGGAGGGTACGCCCCTCAACTTCGCCGCTCACCTGTTCGCCGTTCACGGTCATGGATAGGGTTGGCATGGTCGTTATGATCTCCCGGAATAACGCTGGGCTTCAATGAAAACCGGAGTGAAACCTAGCCCAACCGGCCAAACAAAGAAAACCCAAGAATATTCACAACACCATGTACCGGGCAGTGTCTAAATACTCGTCCTAGGCGGACATTGAAATCATCCACCGGCGAGCCTACTTTGGGTCGCCCCCTAAGGAGAGAATTCATGAAGCTCAGCGATGAAATCCGGATCGGCGCGCCCCGCGAAAAAGTGTTCGCTGCCCTGAACGATCCGGAAATCCTGAAGCAAGCCATTCCAGGCTGCCAGGCCTTAGAGCAGGTCTCGGACACCGAAATGACGGCAACGGTTCAGGCTAAAGTTGGGCCGGTGAAAGCCAAGTTTCAGGGCGCAGTGACACTGTCCGATATCAATGCGCCTGAAAGCTACGTGATTTCTGGCGAGGGCAAGGGCGGTGCCGCCGGGTTCGCCAAGGGCCGAGCGACTGTGAGCTTGAGCGAGGACGGCGACGCCACGCTGCTCGCTTATGACGTTGACGTGGAGGTTGGTGGCAAGCTCGCACAGGTCGGCGGACGCCTCATCGAAGGCGCGTCGAAAAAGCTCGCCGGTGAATTCTTCGAGGCATTCTCCAGTTTGGTCGGCGGCGACGACAAGGCCGTTGATGACGCACCCAAAGTAGCCGAAACACCAGCGCCAACTGCCGCTGCGCCACCAGCGGGCGATCCGCCTTTGCTTTGGGGCGAAATTGCGGTGATCGGGGCGATCTTTTTCGTGCCGCTTTTACTCAGATAGCTTAAAGCCAGTATTCGACAATCAGGATTTTCCGCGCAACGCGGCGGTCACCTGGGCCATCGCCGACAGGGCGATCTCGGCCGGCGATTGGGCGCCGATATCAAGCCCCAAGGGTCCGTGAATGCGCGCAAGGGTCTCATCTGAGATACCTTCATCGCGCAGCCGCTCAAGACGCTTCGCATGGGTCCGCCGGCTACCCAGCGAGCCAATATAAAACGCCTCACTTTTCAGTGCTTCGACCAGCGCCGGGTCATCGAGTTTTGGATCATGACAAAGCGTGATGACGGCCGAACGGCTGTCGAGATCGGCATCGACAAGCGCCGTTGACGGCCAGCGGCGGTCCAGATGAATACCCGGGAATCGATCGTCCGTCGCCCAGGTATCGCGCGGATCAATCACAATCACGCCGTACCCGGTCTCGGTGGCGATACGCGCCAAGGCCTGGGCGATATGGACGGCGCCGATAATGAACAACCGCAAAGGTGGGTTGAAAACGTGGACAAACAACGTGGCATCGTCCTCGGCCAAGCCGCTGCGATCAGCAACAAACCGCTCATCGAGATCAGATGACGTGGCGTCGTCGTCAACGTACAAGGTTGCTGCGCCAGTATCCAAATCGGACGTCAACGCGGCACGGCGGTGCTGCCTACGGGCCAGTTGGAGCCTGTTCAGTTGTTCCGCCAAAGCCGGTGATACGTGGGTCACAGCAACCCGCACTTCGCCACCGCACGCCAAGCCGGACTGCCAGGCATCCTCGTCAGAAATGCCGAAATCCAGAACCGTGCAGGCCTCACCACGAATAGCGGCCAATGCCTCGGTGACCACCTCGCCTTCGATGCAACCACCTGAGACCGAGCCCAAAAATAAACTATCATCGCGCACAACAAGCTGGCTGCCGACCGGGCAGGGCGACGCCCCCCAGGTCTTGACCACGGTTGCCAGCGCCACGCCGTGACCAGCTTCAAGCCACTCAAGGCCGCTGGCAATGATATCGGTCGGCCGATTATCTTCCACGCTGGCGTGCTCCATGTAATTTCGTTCCACTAGGATATAGCAACGATGGTCCGGCAAATCACCACCTGACGACTAGCCGGTCAGAATTTCCCGGGTTAACCTGATGGTGAATGCATCAACAGCTAATCGAAATGGCCTGATGACAAACGATTCAAAATTCGCCGCCGTCCTCTTGGCCGCTGGTCTATCGCGCCGCGCCGGACCGGCAAATAAATTGCTGCGCGATATTGATGGCAATCCGATGATCCACCGGGCTGCGGTGAACCTTTTGGCCAGCAAAGCATCGGCGATCATTGTGGTCACGGGACATGAACAATCCGCCGTTCAAGACGCGCTCGCCGGCCAGCCCATCAGCTGGGCCCACAACGCAAATTTTGCCTCGGGCATGGCCAGTTCCATCGGTGTCGGCATTCGTGCCCTGGACACCGACATTGCAGGCGCCCTGATTTGCCTGGCCGACATGCCGCACATCGAACCAGCAACATTCAATGTTTTGATCGATGCATTCGACCCGGAACATGGCGCCGAAATTTGCGTACCCGCCCATCAAGGCCGCCGGGGGAACCCCGCGCTTTTCGCTCGGCGGTTCTTTGATGACTTGTGTCATCTTGAGGGTGATCGAGGCGGGAAAATGATTATCGACGGCAATCCCAACGCGGTTGTCGAGATCGATACCGGCGATCCGGGCATTCACATTGATCACGACACGATGGATTGAGGCGCACCCGCGCCCGCGTCGGATTGGGCCGTGCCTGCTGCACCATCAATGGGCGCGCTGATCCGATGAGGCGGGGCCGGCATCCGAGACATCTTCGCCAGGCAACACGGGCCGTGCCTGACACTGACGGCAAAATTCCGGCAGGGTGTGTAGTGAATACATGCTTTCGCGAAGATCCGCCGCCGCGTCACTGGTCATCACGGCCTCGAGCGTGGTGTCGTTGACATTGCCCACAGTCAGTTGCGCGTTATAGTCCATGCAGCACATCGTGACATCGCCGTTCCACAGCACACCGACATCCAAGAACGGGTGTTTGCAGAAACGCTCGACCTCTTCTTCCTGCGTCTTCAACTCGTAGTCATCGCCGACACGGGTATTGGCGAAGGTGAAGGCGCTCCAGAATGATAAGGCGTGGTCGGGCAGTGTCAGAGGAAACTGACTTGAGTCGGCAATGCATGTTTCATAGCTTCGCAAAATGAGAAATCCATTCCGATATTTTAAAACGTCGCCCGAGATTATCCGTCTGGCTGTGATGAT
>Ga0315339_1001730_pt1 | contig 18273 bp, 15 predicted proteins | sample ASW17metaG_FD_204514 | JGI IMG/M metagenome (GOLD analysis project Ga0315339, IMG submission 204514) | Ammonia-oxidizing marine archaeal communities from Pacific Ocean, United States - ASW #17 | ecosystem: Environmental > Aquatic > Marine > Oceanic | place: USA: California | collected 2016-12-05
GTCGCGCGCGATTTCAGCGCTGACCGCCGTTTCCAGCGCGGCGAGGTCGGCGCCCGGCATAGTATCCGCCTTCGTCAGCACGACCTGGTAGGCGACGGCCGCCCGCCCGAGCCGGGCCATGGCGGCTCGGTCCGGCGCTAGGATGCCGCGCCGTGCATCGATCAAGAGACAGACGCGGCGCAGGTGCGGGCGCCCTTCGAGATAATGGTTCACCAGGCCGGTCCACGCCGCGATGTCAGTCTTCGAGGCGCGTGCGAAACCGTAGCCAGGAAGATCTACGAGCAGGAGCCGTTCACCGAAGGCAAAGAAGTTGATCTGACGGGTGCGCCCCGGCGTTCGCGAGGTGCGGGCAAGCGTATTACGCCCCGTCAAAGCGTTGACCAGACTCGACTTGCCGACGTTTGAGCGGCCCGCGAAGGCGACCTCGGGCGGTCCCAGCACCGGCAGGCCCCCGGTTGCGCCCGCGGCGGTGACGAACGCACATTCTTCTGCGAACAGCAGCCGACCTCGTTCGAGCTCCTCGGGCGTCGGCCCGGCCGAGCCTATGGTCACGACGACGCCGGCCGCGTCACCCCCATGCGCTTCATGATGACCCATTGCTGGAGGATGGAGAGCGTGTTGTTCCAGGTCCAGTAAATGACGAGCCCGGCGGGAAAAGCGGCCAGCAGGAAGGTGAAGAAGATCGGCATGAACAGGAATATCTTGGCCTGAATCGGGTCCTGGGGCTGCGGGTTCAGCCGCATCTGCAGCCACATGCTGAAGCCCATAAGGATGGGCCAGATGCCGATGTGTAGGATATCGGGATAGTCAAAGGGGATGATGCCGAAGGGATTGAGAAGGTTGCTCGGATCGCGCGACGACAGATCCTGGATCCAGGCGAAGAATGGCGCGTGGCGCATTTCAATGGTGACGAACAGCACCTCGTAGAGCGAGAAGAAGACCGGAATCTGGATGAGCATCGGCAGGCAACCCATCATCGGGTTCACCTTCTCGGTCTTGTAGAGCTCCATCATCGCCTTTTGCATGCCGGCGCGATCGCCGGCGAACCGCTCCTTCATCTTGACGATTTCCGGCTGCAGCTTCTTCATCGCCGCCATCGAGCGGTATGCCTTATTGGCGAGCGGGAAGAACAGAGCCTTGACGCAGACCGTCAACAACAAGATGGCAATGCCGAAGTTGCCGATCACCTCGTAGAAGAACATCAGGACGTGGAACAGCGGCATGGCCAAGAAGTAGAGCCAGCGGAAAGCCGCCGCGAGGTCGAAGCGAATGATTCCGAGCTGCTGCTCGTAGGCATCGAGGGTGGCCGCGACCTTGGCACCGGCGAACAGATGGTCGGTCAGTTCGGCGCTCGCGCCTGGCGCGATTTCCTGGAGACCGCGTATATAGTCGACCTGATACCTGTCGACATTACCGCTCTGCCAGTGAGTAAAGGCGCCCTCAAACTGTTGGTTCTGATCGGGAATGAGCGTGACCAGCCAGTACTTGTCGGTGATACCGAGCCAGCCGCCCGTCGACAACGCCTTGATGCGCCCGCCGGGCTCGTCATGGAGATCGGTGTAGTCGTGTTCCGCGAGGGTGCCGTCGAAAACGCCGAGCAGGCCCTCGTGCAGGATGTAAAAACCGGAAATCCATGGCGTGCCAGTACGCGCGATGACGCCGAAGGGTGAGACTGCGACCGCCTCGGTGCCGTGGTTCTCGACGCGGCGACGGACGGCGAACATGAAGGTATCGTCGACCGCTATTTCCTGAAAGAAGCGCAGACCCTGGCCATTGTCCCAACTCAGCGTCACGGGCCGACCGGGAGCGAGTTCACGCACATCGGCGGTCCAGACGGTTTTCTCGTCCGGCACCGCGACGCCCTCGGCGGCGCTCCAACCGAACCACGCGTAGTACGGGCCGGTGTTCACGACCTCGCTCCGGGGCAAGAACATCGAGGTTGACCGATCGGCGGTCGAAACCGCCGTATCCTTGGGCGAAAGAAGGACGATTTGGGGAGAGTCGGGTGCGACCGTCTCGCGATAGGTGGTCAGCGTCAGATCGTCGATCCGCGCGCCGGTGAGCGAGATGGATCCCTTGAGGTGAGGAGTCTCGAAATACACGCGCGGGCCGGCCGCGATGACGTCCGCCCGGCTGGCGCCGTCGGCGGCTGTCGTCGCACTATCGCCCGGTCGCGGCGCCGCGCCCTCTGCGCCCAGCGCGCGCGATATCTCCTCGCGCACGACGGTCTCGGTCTGGCTTGCCGACGGTCGCAGGGGCGGCGGGTTGAGATAGCTGTATACGAACTCGAACCCGACGACGATGACGACCGAGATGACGATCGCCAGAATGAGGTTTCGTTGATCGGTCATCGCCGCGCCTCGGAGCCGCTCGCGCGACCCCTTGAGGGCACCGGATCGAACCCCGATCCTCCCCACGGATGGCAGCGCGCGATCCGCCGCAGACCCAGCCAACCGCCGCGCACGACGCCGTGGACGAGAACCGATTCGGCCGCGTATTCCGAGCAGGTGGGCAGGTAACGACAACGCGGCCCCAGCAGCGGCGAGATCACCAGTTGGTAGCCGCGAATCAAGAGCCGGACAATGGCGACTAGCGTATTCATTGCTCGCTCGCCCGCCCCGCCGTGACGGCAACCACCGCGAGGGCCTTATCGCCTTCGCACCAAGCACCCAGCCGCCGCAACGCCGCCTCAAGATCAGTCACGAGTGCCCCATACGGTCGCTTGAGGGTTGCCGCCCTACCGATAATCACATAGTCATGCCCAAGGGCGGCGTGAAGGGGCAAGGTGGCGGCCGCCACCGCCCGGAGCCGTCGGCGCGCCCGGTTACGTGCGACCGCGTTTCCGACCTTGCGCGATGCGGTGAAGCCCACTCGCGGCGGGGCATCGGGTCCTTCTGGCGTCGCCCGCGACATGGCCTGAAGGACCAAGCCCGGGGTTGTCCATTTGCGCCGGGCCGAAGCCACTCGCAGGAACTCCGATCGCTGCCGCAGACACCCAACCCGCGCCGGCATCGCGCTTAGGTGGAAAGACGCTTACGCCCCCTGGCGCGACGGCGCGCGAGAATGCGTCGGCCGGCTGGGGTCGCCATGCGGGCGCGAAAGCCGTGACGGCGCTTGCGCACCAGCACGCTGGGCTGAAAGGTCCGTTTCATCGAAGATCTCTGCCGATTCGCCCGCACTTCCATGATTGGCGGCGGCGGCCGCTGTATACGGGCTAGGTTTGATGGTGTCAAACCGCGCCGCCGGCGCGGCCACGCACATCCATCGCCAGGCGCAACTCGCCAAGGCGACCATAGTTGCCCGTTTGCCGGGCCAGGGACAATGGTGCCCGTGCGGGAGCCCAAACCGCTTGAGCGAGAGAGCCCATCGAGTGAGTGAGATAATGGGTTGATGACGACCGATCTCATCAAGACCGACATTTGCGTGCTCGGCGCCGGCTCGGGCGGTCTCATGGTGGCCGCCGGGGCGAGCCAGCTGGGCGCCGATACCGTTCTTGTCAAACGCAGCCGCATGGGCGGTGATTGCCTGAGCTACGGCTGCATACTCTCCAAGTCGCTGCTCGCCGCGGCTCACGTCGCCGCGGCGGCGCGGACCTAGGACCGTCGATCGCCCACGATCTGATGCGCGCCCACGGCTGCGAGGTATCCCTGGTCAAGAGCGACGCCGAAGGCACGATCTTCCACCTCGAACTCCCCGCCTCCCAGGGCACCCCCGCGACCGCTCAACATCGCCACTAAATCGTGAGAGAGTCTTCCTATGCCACTGTTTAAGCGTTTCTTTTTCGCTTTTAGAATTACGGTAGTGCTGGCGGGCTGAGGCGCCGCCGCCGTACGGCTGGCGGAGGATGCTGCGGAAGCGGTGACCGACGAGGATTGCTCGGTCTCGCGCGCCCTGCGCGGCGATGGTGCGCTTTGCGAGGCGCGCGAGATTCTGCCGGAGCCTGATCCGGTCTACTGCTTTCAGACGATCGGCAGCTGACGGAGCTGGTTGACCTCCTTCGCCCTGTCGGATTATTGGCAAATTTGGATTGTGTTTATCACGTCGAGGTGGGACGATTTCGCGGCGGCTTGGACCGTAACCGACAGTTGGCGGGAGTGATGTTGTTGACGCCGAAACTTTGGAGAAGGCTGCTCGTGGTTGGCGTGCTGGGCGCCGTGGTGTACATGCCCAGCGCCGGCCATGCTGGCAGCGTCAGTGCCACCCGGCCCGTGGCGAGCGCCGATACCGCGCTCGAGCCCGGCCTCAAGGTCAGGTACTACTCGCGCAGTTTGAGCCGACTCCGCGAATTGCGCGACTGGATGGGTTACAAAAAGGGCAAGGAGGGTCCGCCACTCCCTAGTCTCGACTATCCCGAAACCAAGGGAGCCGTGTTGACGGCGACCCAGACCGATCAGGTCGGCGCTAGTATCGGGGGTGCGATCCGCTTTTCTGAGGCGGGGACATACCGCTTCAAGGTGCTCTCGAACGACGGTGTACAGGTCGACATCGCGGGCAAGAAGTTGCTCAAGGACGACCGGCCCCACAAAGCGCGGTTCAGCGAGGAAGGGACGGTCAAGGTGGAGGCGCCGGGCTGGTATCCCATCCACGTTCTTTATTTCGAGAAGAACGGAAATGCGGCGCTGCAGCTCTATTGGGTCACGCCTTCGGGTGGCGGCTACACCGTCGTCCCGGCCGAGGCATTCGGCCACTGACGCACCGGTCGTGGCATAAGTGGCGCGCCGAGGGCATTCGCCGCGATGAGCACCATGCGACCGGCGCGGCCCTAAAGACACCTCCTACCTTGACTAGTCCCCGATCGCTACGCCCTCTCGGCGCCGATCCGCGCCTCCGGCCAGGCCAGCATCGTCGATGGTGATACCGTGGAGGCCGCTGTTGAGCGGTCGGATCACGACCTTGTGGCCGCGCGCGCGCAAGCCCGGAGCGAGCGCCTCGATGGCGGTGTCCTGCTCGAGAAAAACGGGACCGTTGAGGTTGACGTGGTGGGGTAGGTCGATCGCAGCCTGGATGTCATAGCGCCAATCGAGCACGGCCACGATCGTTTTGGCGACGTAGCCGATGATGGCGCTGCCGCCCGGCGAGCCCACCGCCATTACCAGGCGGCCGTGCCGATCGAAAACCAGGGTTGGCGCCATCGAGCTACGCGGACGCTTGCCGGGCGCGACGCTGTTGGCTACTTCCAGCTCGTCTTGTCGCGATACAAACGAGAAATCGGTGAGCTGGTTGTTGAGTAGGAATCCGCGGACCATGAGCCGCGATCCAAACACATTCTCGATGCTCAATGTCATCGCCACCACGTCGCCCGCGTCATCGACGACGCTCAGGTGCGAGGTCGAGGCCCGCTCGGGCCGCGGGGCCTGTGGCGCGAAGGCGCCGTGGGGTGTGCTGGGCACGCCGGCCGTTGCCGCGCCCAGGGAGCGATCAAGACGGATCGCGCTTGCGCGTCGGCGGAGATAGTCGCGGCTAAGAAGTCCCGCCACCGGGATGTCGATGAAATCCGGATCGGCGAGATAGCGCCCGCGATCAGCGTAAGCAAGCCGACTAGCCTCAGCCATCAAGTGTACCGCATCCACGGAGCCTGCCGGGTGGCTCGCGACGTTGAAATAGTCGAGAATGCCGAGAATTTGGAGGATCGTCACACCCCCCGATGTCGGCGGCGGCATGCCGCACACGCGCCATGCCCGGTACGGACCACAGAGAGGCTTGCGCCGTACCGCCCGGTAGGTAGCGAGGTCGCGTTCGGTCAAGCGCCCTGGACCCGGCATCGCGCCACGCACCGCGACGACGATATCGCGCGCGATCGGCCCGGCATAGAACGCATCGGCGCCGCCCTCGGCGATCATCCGCAACGTCCGCGCGAGTACCGGGTTGCGCCGGTGAAAGCCAACCGGTCGCGGCGCGCCGTCTTGGTCATAGAAATAGACCCGCGCAGCCGCGAACGTCTGCAAGTAGGGGTCGCGGGCGATGAGGGCGTTGAGCCGAGGGGAGATCGCAAACCCCTCCTCCGCCAATTTGATGGCCGGCGCGAACAAATCGCGCCAGGGCAGGCGTCCATTATCCCGGTGCGCCAGTTCGAGCATCCGCAGGAGACCGGGCACACCGACCGCGAGTCCGCCGACCACGGCCTCAAAGAATGGCATCGGCGCCCCGTCCGCAGCGAGGAACATATCGGGGGTCGCGGCGGCCGGCGCCGTCTCGCGCCCATCGTAGGCGCTCGTCGTCCCGCTCGATCGGTCATGGAAGAGCAAAAAGGCGCCGCCGCCGATGCCCGAGGATTGCGGCTCGACTACGTTCAGGACCATTTGCATCGCGATGGCGGCATCGATCGCACCGCCGCCGCGCCGCAACATGGCGAGCCCCGCCGCGGCGGCGTGTGGATTGGCGGCGGCGACCATTTGAGATTCGGCCCGTACGGCCGCGCGCCCGGCGCTCTCGTCACCGAATGTCGCCGCCTCTGGCGCTGACCGCTGATCGGCGTCTGCCGCAAGCCCACCTGTCGCGGCGGCGCACATCAGCAACGCGGCCGCGCCGAACGTCAGCCAGCGGTGTCGAAGCGAGGGCGACCTCGTGTTAGTGAAGTCTCTCATGGTCACGGCTCGAATTTGCTGCGGCGCTCTGTTTTCGCCTATGACAAGCCCACTCGGCAACTAGCGAGGGAGAGCGCCGTGCTCGCGGCAGCGATTGTAAGCATCATTCTGGTGGCTCTGACCGTAGTAATTCATTATGAAATATTGCGTCTGACGTCCGATGCGCTGCCTCGCCTTGCGATCCTGCCGCGCCTTCGCATCATTATTGTGATCGGCTGGACGGCCTCGTTCACCTTTCTCGCCATGCAACGCTTTTGGAGCCTGCATGGCACCGCGCGCAACATCATCCTAAGCCGACAACCAGGATGATTGAACGTGGCCCCACTAATCTCATCACCGATGTCGCGGGTATCGTGGTCGGGAATGCCGAGGACGAGAGAATTCGGACCGGCAGCACCGTGGTGCTGTGCTGCGAGCCCGCGATGGCGGCGGTCGATGTCCGGGGCGCGGCCCCTGGGACCCGAGAGACCGACCTACTCGACGCGACGTGCCTGGTCGAGCGAATCGATGCCATCGTATTGAGTGGTGGTTCCTCCTTTGGTCTCGAGGCGCCAGCCGGGGTTATGAACTGGCTCGCTGAGCAGGGGCGCGGCTTCGCCGTGGGCTCGGCGCGGATTCCTATCGTGCCGGGCGCCATCCTGTTCGACTTGTTGAATGGCGGGGACAAAGCGTGGGGCGCCGAGCCGCCATACCGCGAGCTCGGCCGCCGCGCCGCCGAAAGCGCCGGTGCGGACTTCGCGCTTGGCAACACAGGCGCGGGTTACGGCGCGCGTGCCGGCCCCCTCAAGGGTGGCCTGGGCAGTGTGTCGGCGGTGGACGGCCCGTTACAGGTCGGGGCACTGATGGCGGTCAATGCTTTCGGCAGCCTCACCATCCCCGGCACCTCCACCCTATGGGCCTGGCCCTTCGAGCGCGGCAATGAACTCGGCGGGCAACCGCCTCCTCAGCTCGCGGGTGAACTCGATCTCAACTATGGTTTCGATGCCGCGCTCGGCGCGCAGACCACCATCGGTGTCATCGCGACCAACGCGCGCCTCGACAAGGCGCAGGCCAAGCGAGTCGCCATGATGGCTCACGATGGCCTCGCCCGCGCGATCTGGCCGGCCCACACACCGTTCGATGGCGACACGTTGTTCGTCATCGCGACCGGTCAGGCCACGGCGTCCCCAACGACCGCGGCGGCGCTCGGTCGGCTGGGAATGATCGCCGCCGATTGCGTAGCCCGCGCGATCGGCCGGGCGGTGGTCGAGGCCGAGACCCTGGGTGACATGCCGAGCTACCGTGAGCTACACGGTGGTAACCTCGGCCGCGCCGGTTGAGGTTCGCCCTCCGGCTCTGGCCGGCACGCCGGCCAGGCACAATTCCTCAAGATAGTGTGCGCGGTCCTCGTCACGTTTGAAGTGCAAGAGCTCCCTGTGGCCACTGATCGTGAAGTCCGGATAGCGCGATGCATGTGCTGCTCGACATAGGGCTTGGCCTCGTCGGTGCGTCCAAGATGGCCAAGTGAGGCGATCGCCCAGCGGCAGGTCGTCATCGGCGAGCTATCGAGCGCCTTCATGGCAGCCACGGCGGCGGCATAGTCGTGCGCGGCGAAATAGGCCGTGACGAACTGGCCGCGATGCCATGATGGCGGCGCGGGGTTGATCGACAACGCCTTTTTCAGAAGCTCCAGGGCGCGCGGCCTCTCGCCGAGCAGCGTGACCGCCTGGGCCAGAAAGACTTAGCCATCGGCATCGTTGGGGTTGGGCGCGATACCGCGTTCGAAAGCTTCTATGGCTTTCTCATGATCGCCCTCCATAAATACACCTGGCCCCACGTCAGACAATCGGAGTGCGAGGCGGGATTGACTTCGACCGCGCGACACGCGTGGGCGAGCGCCTCGGCAACGTCCTGGTTGCGCTCAGCGATTGCCTTTTGAACGTCGTGAGTACATGCCACCGCCTCGACGAACCGGTCGAAGAGCGCCCGGGAGTCTTGCAGAACGTGCAACGTTTCTTTCTCGTCACCGCCCATGAGTCGGCTATAGGCAGCCACATCGGCGCAGAGAATCGTACCGAGTTTGCGTTGGGCTACATGCTGATCCGAGGAACAACCTCGCTCGACGGCGGAGACAATAGGTCGCCCCTGTGAGTTGGGCACACTGCCCGCCTCGCGCAAGCCAGTGATGTCGTCAAATCTTCGCTAGTGCGCGCCCGACCGCGCGGGGGCCTGAAGCTAGCGGACGTAGAGGTGCACCTCTGGCGTCACCGCGTCGCCGCTGGTCGCCGCCGACAAGGAGACGCGGCTGACCGGCAGCCCCATCTGAGTTAGCGCTCGCAACACGTTGCCCGCGTACTTCTTAGCCTTGGAGCCCCCAAGCGCGGCATCGGCGGCGCTTCCCCGGGTTGGCGCGACGGCGACCAAGTCAAAGAGCGCATCGGGCCGCCGTTCGATCGCCCGAGACACGGCAGTATACAGCGCCTGCTCGTAGGGCGGATCGGGTCGATCGAAGCGGATAACCACCAGCGGTCTACGATTGGCCACGGCGAAACTTCCGCCCGACCCAGCATCAGGGGCGCGGCTCGAAATCGGCGCGGCCGTCGTGAAGGCGCGGTTGGCGAGGCTCGGACCGAGGATCTCGCCGTTCTGAATCGCCAGCGAAAGCGCGGTCAGCGTCGACCGCTCGCTCCCCACGTACGTGGTCTGGCGGCTGATATCCTCGCTCAGCTCGTTGAGCAGGCGGTCGATTTGGACGACCGTGCGATTGGTCTCGTCCTCAAGAATGGCAAGCTGGCGGTGATCCTCGTCGATCGCGCCCGCCAGTCCATACGCCGCCCGCGCGCTCTCAAGCAGAAACGCGGCCATCGCTGAATCGCTCGCAACCTTATTGGCGAGGGAGTTCATCGCCGTAATGTCCAGGCTGATACGGTCGAGCTCCGCCTGCGCCGCGTTCCACTGCTGCACGAGCACGGGATTACCCGGGGTAGTCCCCATCTGCAGCCGCGTGGTGATCGCCGCCACCGTGCCGTGGTAGCGCTGGGAGTTCTGCGCGGCGATGTTGCGGATCTGTTGTAGTTGGCCGTTGCGCGTCACGATCTGCCCTTGCATCGCGCCGAGCTCGCCGCGCAACTGCTGGACCTTGCCGCCGACAAATGTGCCGGTCGACACCGCCTGGGTCACCCGCGTCGGCTCAAAAGTAGTGGTGCCGAGCGCCGGCGGCTCGGCCATCGCCATGGCGTCGTCCGAGAATTCGACGTCAGCCGGCGCAATCCTAATCGATTCCGTCGCACCGGACGGCTCGCCCCCGGTTAACGACGGCCACAGAGAGTCCGAGGCGAACGAGCAGCCCGAAACCACAATCACACCTGCGAGCGCGGCCAACCTGCCGCTCGCCCGCACGCTCTCGACCCGTCGTCGCGTCAAAGACGGCATCGGCACCCTGTTGCCCATTAGCACTCTATCGTTGTGTCGCGATTCCGACGCACTGGCCCCCAACGCGCGCCAAATTTTGGCAGAGTCTCAAATTTGGCAGAGTTTTATGACGACTTAGGCGTGTTTCGTGAGATCGGCCGCGATCTTAGCGAATGGGCCCCAGGGGAACAAGTGTTTCCCCGCACGCCTCGCCTGGGTTTAGTTGGGCACTGCCAAGGACTCGATGCAGGCGTCCTGACCTTGCGCCGTCCCCGCGATCCTACTACGGTCCCGACCCCGCCCGTGGGCGCCCGTAGCTCAGCTGGATAGAGCACCAGACTACGAATCTGGGGGTCGGGAGTTCGAATCTCTCCGGGCGCGCCACTTTAACCCCAGGCCGCGTTGGCGACCGCCAGCAATTCCTGTGTCGCCAGGATTGATCGCGCCACACTCGCTTTTTGTCGCTGCCTGCACTCTTCAAACCTGCCCATCTCCATTGCAGCGCACGACTTGGCGCGGCCGTGTTAGCTTAAGCGGCTAGCACCCATCCCCTCCGAGAGCACCCGCGGTTGAGCTACGATCTCATCATCAAGAACGGGACGGTCATCGATGGCTCCGGGACGTCGCGCTACCGTGCCGACGTCGGCATTCAGGATGGCCGCATCGCCACGATCGGCAGAATTGCCGGGACCGCCCCGCGCATGATCGACGCCGAGGGCCATATCGTGAGCCCGGGCTTCGTCGATGGGCACACTCATATGGACGCGCAAGTCTTTTGGGATCCGCTGGGTACGTGCTCGTGCTACCACGGGGTCACCAGCGTCGTCATGGGCAATTGCGGCTTCACCTTGGCGCCGTGCCGCGAGGCCGACGCCGATCTAGTGTTCCGCAACCTCGAACGCGCCGAGGACATCGCGCGCGAAGCGATGCTGGCCGGAATCGAGTGGCGGTGGGAGACCTTCCCCGACTACCTTGATGCGATCGAGGCCTTGCCAAAAGGCATTAACTACAGTGGCTACGTCGGCCACTCGGCCCTACGCACGTACGTCATGGGCGAGCGAGGCTTCACCGAACCAGCCAGCGAGGACGAGTTGCGGGCCATGGCCGACGGCGTGAAGGAAGCGATCCGCGCCGGCGCCCTGGGCTTTTCCAGTTCGCGCAGCATCAACCACCAAACCTCCGACGACCGCCCGGTGGCGAGCCGCGCCGCCACATGGGATGAGCTCGCCCAAATGGTCCGCGCCATGGGTGAGGTCGGCGCCGGCATCCTCGAGATCGCCGGCCAGCCCACAGGTGCCGACCAAGCGGCGGCGGCCTCCTACTACGGGGGCCTTAAGGCGTTATCCATCGAGACCGGCCGGCCCGTGACCTTCGGAATGTTCAGCACCCGCACCGCGCCCGGCTCCTGGCGGCCCTGGTTCGCGCTCGTGGAGCAGGCGGCGGCGGAAGGCGGCCGGCTGTTCGTTCAGGTGCACAGCCGAGCGCTCAACGTACTGCTCTCATTCGAGACCAACACCCCATTCGACAACTGGGACGACTGGCGCGAGGTGCGCGCCTTGCCGTTGGCGGCGCAGAAAGAGGCGCTGCGAGATCCCGAGACCCGGCGCCGGCTCATCGCCTCGGCCAATCGGCCCTACACCGGCCCGACCGTGCGCGGCACCGAGGCGCGGCCACCGGAATGGGATTGGCTCTACATCATGGACACGGTGCTCGGTCCGCACCGCTCCGTCGCCGAGGTCGCCCGCGAGCGCGGCGAGGATCCGGTCGCGACGATGATCGACCTGGCGCTGGAGCACGACCTCAAGCTGTTCTTTCGCCAGCCGATCTTCAACGAATCGGAAGATGAGGTGCTCGAGATGATGCGCCATCAGCGCTCGATCGTGACCTTCTCCGATTCCGGCGCCCATGTGTCGCAGATCATGGACAGCTCCCTGCAGACCCATGTCCTCAGCCATTGGGTGCGGCAGCAAGAGGCCTTCACCCTTGAGCAGGCGGTCCGTCTCCTGACATACGACACGGCTACCCACTGGGGGTTCCACGACCGTGGCCTCCTACGAGAAGGCTTCGCTGCGGACGTCGTGGTGTTCGACCCCGACACCGTCGGCGCGCACATGCCGGTGGTAAGGAACGATCTGCCGGCCGGCGCGAAACGGCTGGTGCAGACCGCCGTTGGCATCCGCGCCACCGTCGTCAATGGCGAAATTGTGCTGCAAGAGAACGAGCCCACCGGCGCCCTGCCCGGAAAGCTCCTGCGCGGACCACTAGCGCGCCACTAGCCCAGGCTTTTGGAGGGTCGGCCCGGTGCGGATCCCGGGATTGACACGGCGCCGGCGATCTCACTAGCCTGATGAGTTTGAAGTCCCAGCACGTCGAGTGGCCACTAATGGTAGCTCCCGTGCGGCGGGCCGGCCCCATCACGCCTCCCGCCGGTTAGTGTGCAATGTACCCGCCGCGTGCCATCTGAAGTAGGCGCCGATATAGCTTGAAAAGCTTGACCTTCGTCGCTCACCTTCCCAAATAGTCCAATCACGGAACCAGGAGGCCTGATCTATGGCACAGCGACGCGATCCCCGCCGGCCGGAGCGGACGCTGGCGCACGGTCTCGATCGATTGGCCGGTCAGTTCGAGACGGTGCGTCGACGGACACTTGACCTCGCCGAACCTCTCAGCGCCGAAGATCAATGCATTCAATCCATGCCCGACGTCAGTCCCACTAAATGGCACCAAGCGCACACCACTTGGTTCTTCGAGACGTTCATCCTAAAACCGTTCGCCGACGGCTACAAAGTGTTCCACCCGGACTTCAACTTCCTATTCAACTCGTACTATGAGCAGGTGGGCCCCCGCCACGAGCGGCCGAAGCGCGGTCTCCTGTCCCGCCCGCCGCTCCGAGATGTCCGCGCCTACCGAGCGCACGTCGAGGACGCGCTCGTTGAATTCCTAGCCGCGCGCGGCGGCGAGTACGCGGGTGTGGCCGAGCTCCTCGAACTCGGCTGCCACCACGAGCAGCAGCATCAGGAGCTGATGCTGACGGACATCAAGCACGTTCTGTCGTGCAACCCCCTCAAGCCCGCCTACCAGCCCCCGCGGCCACGCGACGCCAGCCGGACGCGCACATGGGACTGGGTCGAGCATGCGGGCGGATTGGTGGAGATCGGGCACCGCGGCGATGGGTTTGCCTTCGACTGTGAGGGACCGCGCCACAAGGTCTGGCTCGAGCCCTTCCAACTAGCGAGCCGACCGGTGACAAACGGGGAGTTTCTTGCGTTCATCGAGAACGGCGGCTACGAGCGGCCCGAGCTGTGGCTCTCCGACGGATGGGCGGCGTGTCAGACGCACGGGTGGCAGGCGCCACTCTATTGGGAGCCGATCGACGGCGGTGGGTGGCGAATCTTCACGCTCGCCGGACTCCGCCCGCTCGACCCGGACGCGCCGGTCTGCCACGTCAGCTTTTTCGAGGCAGAAGCCTATGCGCGCTGGTCTGGCAAGCGCCTGCCGACGGAAGCCGAGTGGGAAGTGATCGCCGCGTCGCTGACCCCCGCCGGCAACTTCGCCGGCACGTGCGAGTACCACCCGGTACCAGCCCAGGGCGAAGGACTGCGCCAGATCTACGGCGATGTGTGGGAGTGGACCGCCAGCGCGTACCGTCCCTATCCGGGCTTCGATCCGGTGCACGGTGCAGTCGGGGAGTACAACGGCAAGTTCATGTCGGGTCAGATGATCCTGCGCGGCGGTTCGTGCGCGACGCCCGAAGGCCATGTGCGGTCGACCTATCGCAATTTTTTCTATCCGACCGACCGCTGGCAGTTTACCGGCATTCGCCTGGCGGATGAAGGCTCAACCCGCAGCGTCGAGGTCCCGCCAATCGCCACGACGGACGAAGCCGAGGACGCACCCGCCGATCCCCTGACCCTGGCGTTTCTCAACGACGTGGTCGTGGGCCTCTCGGACAAGCCAAAGCGGCTGCCGCCAATGTGGTTCTACGACGAGACCGGGGCCGCATTATTCGAGGCGATCTGCGATCTGCCCGAGTACTACATCACGCGGACCGAGGCCGCGATACTCGAGACGGCCGCGCCGTCGATCGCCACGGCGCTCGGCGGCCAGCCCGTTTTGATTGAGTACGGGTCCGGCTCCATGTCCAAAGTCAGGCTGTTGCTCGACCAGCTGGAAGAGCCCCACGCGTTCGTCGCCGTCGATATTTCCGCAGAGCAGCTCGGCCAGGCCGCGCAGGAGCTTGATGCTGCCTACACGAACCTCCGCCTTCATACGATCGGCAAGGACTTCACCAAGCCGATCCGATTGCCCGCCTGGCTGAGCGAGGCGGGGCGACGTTGCGCCTTCTTTCCAGGATCGACGATCGGTAACTTTGAACGGTTACAAGCCCGAATTCTCCTGGAGCGGATGCGCCGCGCCGTTGGGCGCGGAGGCGCCCTCGTCATTGGCGTGGACTTGAAGAAGGACCAGACTCGGCTGGAAGCAGCCTATGACGATGCTGCTGGGGTCACGGCGCGGTTCAACAAGAACATGCTGGCCCGGATCAATCGCGATTTGGGCGGAGATGCGGATCTTGACTCCTTCGAGCACCACGCGCCCTACAACGAGACCAAGGGTCGCATCGAGATGCACCTGAGAAGTCGCCGCAGGCAGAAGCTCACGGTCGCAGGACACCAGTTCCATTTCGAACCGGGCGAGACCATTCATACGGAAAATTCCTACAAATTCACGGTGTCCGAGTTCCAAGGGCTCGCAAAGGAAGTGGGATTCGCGCCGGTTGAAGTCTGGACCGATGCGGAAGAGCTTTTCTCGGTTCACCTGCTCGACGCGGTCTAGCACGCTACCTTGCCTTACCGCGTTGGCATGTAACCTACCGGTGTCATAATCGGCGATTGCCCATCGCGTCACGAGACTGCCGGCCCGCTATGTCACAGCCGACGGCGATGTGTCGGCGCGGGGCACGGCCAATGGCACCCTGATGGCGTTTTGCGGCAAGCTCGACCAGTGCGGCCTCAGCGCTCGTATCCTCGGCATCCAGGAGCACGACGGCCACTACCGCCCATGTAGTGGTGGAACTTCGGGTGGGTCAGCGCCGTGGACGCCACGGTCTGCACGGTCGCCAACTGTAGCGCGCCGGATGCGGTGCCGGTGCTGACATTCCGAGACACGTCGGGCGGCGCCCAGATCGAGCTGGTCCAAGGCAATGTGCCCGACTATGCGGTGGTCATTCCCAACCCTGACGGTAGCCAGGATACCGGCCCACTCAGCGCCATCGTCAACACCCACTGGTACACCCTCTACTGCAACGGCGTACGGCGCACGCCGGCGCCATGAACGATCGGTGCGGAGACATCCCTCGGTTTCTCCGCACCGCCCGGCCGTAGTGACCTGCCCGCTGGAAGGCATTTTTGGCGCCATCGCCGACCCGCACCGCCGCGCTATTCTCGATCTGTTGGTGCGCGAGGACTGTACTGCCGGCGAGATCGCCCGACAGTTCCCGATCTCGCATCCGGCGGTGGCCAAGCACCTCCGCGTGCTGGAGTGGAGCGACTTGATCCGCATCACCCCGCGCGGCCGCGAGCGGGTGCATCGCCTCAATCCTGAGCCGCTGTTGGCTGTGCGCGATTGGCTAGCCGCCCATGAGCGCTTCTGGACCGACCCTGAATAGCCGCAGCAAAGTGTGCGAGGAGGAGGGCCTTGGGTGGTGATGTTTACGACCGGGCTATCCGCTTCCGCCGGTGGGCCGACAAATCACAAGCGATCACCGCTGCGAGAGCTGCGCCGCAAGCGGGTATGATGGCGCGCCCAAGATGGTGCTTGGTGCCGACTTGAATGGAACGGCTGTGGCCACGCAAGTCTATCTCGACTACGACCAGGACGGTTTGGATGCGCAGTACAACAACCGTGTGCGCTTCCCCGAGTACGCCGAGCACTTCGCCAACTGGCGGACCTGGAGCGATCAGGCGCGCGCGGAAATGCCCGTCCACCTCGACGTGCCGTTCGGCGATGATCCGTCCGAGCGGCTGGATGTTTTCCCGGCCGCGCGCCGCAACGCGCCGATTTATATCTTCATCCACGGCGGTTACTGGTACTCCCTCGACAAGGCTGACTACAGCTACGTCGCGCGTGGGATGGCTCCGCATGGCGTGATGACGGTGGTGCCGAACCACGGCCTGGCGCCGGGATATCGGATGGACGAGATCGTGCGCCAAAGCCGCGCCGCGCTGGCCTGGCTGTGGCATCATGCGGCCGACTACGGCGGCGATCGCGAACGTATCTACGTCGCCGGACACTCAGCCGGCGGCCATCTCGGCATGATGCAGCTGGGCACGGATTGGCCAAAGTTTGACCATCAGTTCGACGGCGAGGTCAGTGGCGATTTGATCAAAGGCACCTGCACCATCAGTGGCATCTTCGATCTCGAACCGATCCGCCTCTCCTACCTCAATCGAACGCTCACGCTGGATGCCGCGGAGGCCGCGCGCAACAGCCCGCTTAGTCTGAATTACCCGCCGAAGACCCCACTTATGATGGTCGTCGGCGACCTCGAATCGGCCGAATATCAGCGCCAGAACCACGCAATGGCCGCGCGCTGGCGAGCGCTCGGCGCTCCGCTCGACTGGGTGGCGCCGCAGGGCCTCAACCACTTCAACCTCGTTAACCAGCTGATCAACCCCGAGTCCGACCTAGTGCGCGCCCAGCTCAACGTCTGGGCGCGCTGAGAGGGAGTTATGAGCGCAGCCGTCTACCTCGACTACGACCAGGGCGGGCTCGACGCCCAGTACAACAATCGTGAACGCTTCCCGTTCTACATCGATTACTTCAACAAGTGGCCGGAGTGGAGCCAGCGGACGCGCGAGCGGATGGGCGGCCACCTCAATGTGGTCTATGGCGACGATCCGGCCGAGACGCTCGATATCTTCCCCGCTGCCGAGGCCGGCGCGCCGGTTCATGTGTTCATCCATGGCGGCTATTGGTACGCGCTACACAAGGACGACTTCAGCTTTGTCGCCGAAGGGCTGGTCCCGAACGGCGTCACCAGCGTCATCGTCAACTACGGTCTCGCGCCGACCTACCGCATGGACGAGATAGTGCGCCAAAACCGGGCCGCGATCGCCTGGCTGTGGCGCCATATCGCGGGGTTCGGCGCCGATCCCGGCCGCATCTATGTCTGCGGTCAATCGGCCGGCGGTCATCTTCTCGGCATGCTGCTGGCGACCGACTGGCCGGCCTACAGCGAAGGCCTGCCTCGCGACCCGATCAAAGGCGGTTGTTCCACCAGCGGGCTGTTCGATCTACAGCCGATCCGGCTCTCCTATCTCAACCAGCACATTCATCTCGATGAGGCGGAAGCCGAGCGCAACACGCCGCTACGCGCGAACTTCGAGGTGGCGACGCCGCTGATGATCGTGGTCGGCGAGGACGAATCCGCCGAGTTCCACCGCCACAACCGCGAGATGGCGGCGCGCTGGCGGACCCTCGGCTACCCGCTCGAGTTCGTCGAACGCAAGGGTGAGCATCACTTCGCGGTCTGCGACGCCATGATGGACCCCCACTCAGACCTGGTCCAAGCCCAGCTCGACGCCTGGGCGCGCTGATCGGCGACCGCCCCTCAGGCAGCGCGAGACCACAGCTCGGCGGAGGCGATGCGGGCGCCCTCGACCAACGAGCCGAACTTGGCCCAGGCGATCTTCGGGTGGACCTGGGGGAAGCCGGCGAAGGTGGAAAAGCCGCAATCAGCGCCGGCGATCACCCGCTCGCGGCCGACGATATCGGCGTAGCGGCGGATGCGCTGAGCCACCAGGCGGGGGTGCTCAATGAAGTTCGAGGTCGAATCGATGACGCCAGGGATGATCACCTTGTCGTCGGGCACCTTCGCCTCGTTGAACACTTCCCACTCATGCTCATGGCGGGGATTGGCGCCTTCGACCAACAGCCCGGCGGGGCGCGCCTTGAGCACCACCTCGGCGATCTCGGCGAACGGAATGTCGCAATGGTGCGGCCCCTGGTAGTTGCCCCAGCAGATGTGCATGCGCATTCGCTCCGGCGCTATGGCGGCGGTGGCATGGTTCAGCACCTCGATCTGCCGCGCGGCGATCTTACGAAAGCTCGCGTCGCTCTCGTCGGGCCACAGCATGTGGCGGCCCATCGCCATGTCTGGGGCGTCGATCTGGAGCAAAAAGCCGGCCTCGACGATCGCCTCGTACTCCAACCGCATGACCTCGGCCAACGCCTCGAGATAGGCATCATGGCTCGGGTAATAATCGTTGCGCATGAACACGGCGGCGACGCCGGGCGAGGC
>Ga0315339_1001731_pt1 | contig 18270 bp, 15 predicted proteins | sample ASW17metaG_FD_204514 | JGI IMG/M metagenome (GOLD analysis project Ga0315339, IMG submission 204514) | Ammonia-oxidizing marine archaeal communities from Pacific Ocean, United States - ASW #17 | ecosystem: Environmental > Aquatic > Marine > Oceanic | place: USA: California | collected 2016-12-05
CCACAACATCTGCATCACCTCGGACGACGGGGCCAGTCAACGCTTGGCCGGGCTGGTGCACACGAAGGTTTTCTACGGTGCTTCTAAGCAGCGGCAGCAAGGCCGATCGCCCCGTGTCTCTGTCGAGCCCTGCTTGTTGGAGTAAGTCGAGTGCTTGGTCCACAAGTGCTACGAGGTGGTTGCAGGCATGAGTGGCACCGGCATGCCAGGCTGCGCGTCCACCCGTTGCGAGGCGGAACGGTCGACCTCCGGCCTGGATCGCCAGTTCCTGGGCGGCATCGAGAGCTGCCGGGTCGCCTTCAAGTGCACAGACGATGTCGGCCAATGGTGACGCGGATGCTGTGGGGGTGCCGACGAAGCTCTTGAGTGGATGCAGACTGCCCACAGCGAAGCCTGCGGTGCGCAAAGGCGCCAGTGCCTCGACGTCCACCGATCCTGAAAGATGGAGCGCGACCGATTCCCGAGGCCAAGGGCGCTCCGACAAGGCTGCAGCGATGTCGGCAATGTGGCGATCGGGAACGGAGACGATGAGCAAACAAGGTGCACCGTTCGGGTCACCCTGCATGGTGTCCAGTGTGGAGGGAATACCACCACCGAGTACGTCGCAGCGCTTGCGCGCCCGCGCCATGTCGCGGCAGGCGACGGACCCCAGGGAGCGACCGGTCAGGAGGAGGGCTTGGGCTACGGAGATTCCGGCGGCGCCTGCGCCGGCGATGTGAACGACCATGGCCCCCAGTCTACTCGGCTGAGACGGCGCCGCTCTCACGTTCCGTAGACGGTCGGTTTCTGCCAGCGGCTGTGCGGCGGTTGTCGTTCGTTCCGCGGTGAGATCCGATGAATTCGATCACATCATCGAGGTCTGGAGCGACATATCCGGGCTCCTGAGCACATTCTTGCTCATTTTTGAAGGCCTCGATGACCGACGCCTCCATGGCGGCACGACACTGCTGGTTGATGGGATGTGCGATGTCGACGTAGAGCCGGGGGCGCCCGCGTCCGTCGTCAACTGCCCGGAGATGATTCACCTTCTCACCACAGCTATTGCAGTAGTTGGCCCGAAGATGGTTCTTCTCGCGGCAGCGTGGGCAGCGGCCTGTCACCTTGCGACTTGGCATGGCGACAAACGGCCCCTTAGGGCCTTCGATTACTTTCACATCCCGGACAACGAATTGATTGTCGAGCGTGACGGTGCAGAAGGCCAACAACCTTTCCTGGGTGTTGTCGGCCAACTTCACGCGAATCTCGGTGATCTCCATGGATGGCCTGCCGTCTTTCGCTGATCCGAACCTGAATCTGTACTCGGACTTTCAACTCTTGCCTCGATGGATGATCCATTCTCAATTCACAGATTGTTAGCGCTTTCTCGAACGATGTCGGACAAAACGTATCGACTCGCGTCGACATGCGGGGTGAGTTGTGGGCGTGTCAGACCCATAGAGAAATATGGTCGACCCACTTCCCGAGAGGTGAATATCGAGTGGGGCGAGTAAATCAACCAATTCTGATTGGACGCTGCAGGCGGGCTGCTCGAGATCGTTTCGGAAGAGTTGCTCGAGATCAGAGAGAGTTGCACCGGCCAGTTGCTGGGCCCATTTCTGTTCGAGGTCGTGTGGCGAGTCGGTCGTTCCGGCCAGGCTTGGCGCCTGGAGAGCGCCGTACACGGCTGGAGTCGGGATTGTGAAGTCCGGGAAGCCCAGCACCAGGTCGAAGGGCTCGGGTTCAGTAAGCGGGATCACGTTTTCACCCCGTCCCGTGCACAGGGCCGTTCCGCCAACAAGAAAGAAGGCGACGTCGCTTCCCAATCCTGCAGCGAGAGGGGCCAGTGCTGGCGCTTCGGAGTGGCCGAGGAGTTGGTCGAGCCCCAGAAGCACCGTTGCGGCGTCGCTGGAACCCCCGCCGAGTCCGGCTCCGGCAGGGATGTTTTTCTGAAGACGGAGGTCGATGCCGAGTTCGTCCTGCTTGCCGGCGGCATGCAGCCATGCCATGGCGGCACGTACGGCGAGATTTTCTGCCCCGTCGGGCACTCGACCAGCGTTGATTGGCTCTTGGCCATCGCCTGTCGCAGCAGTTCTCAGTGCTCCGGAATCTCCGGTGAGCGCGAAGGAGATGTCCGCATTTCCAGCTGGGATCGCGGGCCGGCGTTCGCGGATTTGGATCTCCACCACATCCGCAAGGTCGATGGTCTGCAGGACCGTGATCAGTTCGTGATAACCGTCGTCACGACGTCCCAGAACCTCGAGGTACAGATTGATCTTTGCGGGAGCAGAAAGGCGGACGTGCGCAGTGCCCTTTCCCGAATCGAGTCTCGATGCCGGGGGCTGGGGCGACTTTGTCATGTCGAGGGCTGGTTGTCCTGATCCAGCAAGAGCACGGTGGGCTCATACGCACGTGCATCTTCATCGTCGAGGATGCAGTACGAGATCACCAGCAGGATGTCGCCTTCCTGAACCATGCGTGCGGCGCCGCCGTTGGCGCCCATCACACCGGAGCCAGCTTCGCCCTCAAGCACGTAGGTTTCGAAACGCTGCCCGTTGTTGCAGTTGACAACCTGGACCTTTTCGTTAGGAACGAGGTCGGCCATTTCCATGAGGTTTCGATCCACTTCGAGGCTGCCGCGGTACGCCAAGTTGGCGTGCGTCACGGTGGCGCCGTGGATCTTGGATTTCATCATGAAGCGCTGCATGGTTTTTACTTTTCAGAGGCTGTTCGAAAAGGGTCCTAGCTTATCACCCAGTACGTGGTTGTCGAGCAAACGAGTCGAGCCCACGGGAGCCGCGACGACGGCCACGTCGCCCACCTCCACGTTCAAGGGGCGGGAGAAGTTGGTGGGCCGGATGATGGCTGCGTAGTCGGGCGATTTCGTGAGTTTTTGGCTGAGCACTTCCCGCATGGCGGCTTCGAGGGCTGCCGAAGTGCGCTTTCCCCCCGTGAATTGTCGCTGGACCTCAAGGAGCGAGGCGATCAATGCCAAGCCTTCGGTGCGTTCTACCGGTGAGAGGTAGGCATTGCGACTCGAAAGCGCCAGGCCATCCGGGTCGCGGCACGTGGGGCACACAACGATTTCGACGGGCATGTTCAGGTCAGACACCATCCGGCGGACAACGACAGTTTGCTGGAAGTCTTTCTGGCCGAAATAGGCGCGGGCGGGGGTCGTGATGTGGAACAACTTGCAGACCACCGTCAGCACACCGTCGAAGTGACCTGGCCGGGCTGCTCCTTCAAGCGCTGTTCCCAGTTCCCCCTGTGTGATGCGTGTGACATTGGTCGAGGTGTACATCTCGTCCGCATTGAGGAAGAGAGTGAGGTCGACTCCTCCCTCTTTGAGTCGCTGTGCATCTTCTGCTTCAGCGCGAGGGTAGTTCTGAAGATCTTCGCCCTGCCCGAACTGAAGCGGATTGACGAACACTGTCGCCACGACAAAGTCGTTCTGGCTTCTGGCCGCTTTGACCAGAGAGAGGTGTCCGTCGTGAAGCGCTCCCATGGTAGGGACAAGTCCGACGGTGCCCCGGGCTGTGAACTCCGCGCAGGCTGCCCGGGATGCTTCGATGGATCGTAGGATGTCCATGGCGACGAAGTCGTTGGTCAGCTTGTTGCACCAGCACTCCGCGCGGCTTTCAGCTGCGCGAGCGTGTTGCCCATGTGCGGGTGGGTCATGTCGGGGGCCACCTCAGCTGCGGGCTCCAAGACAAAATCACGCTGATGTGCTCGGGGGTGGGGCACTGTCAACTCTGGTGTGTCGATCGCAGAGTCGCCAAACAAGATCAGATCCAGATCTAATGTGCGGGGTGCGTTGGGCGTGCCGCGTGTTCGGCCTGCAAGAGCTTCAATCTCTTGAAGGCATTGGAACAATTCGAATGGGCCGAGGGTGGTCTCGAGGAGGCATGCACCATTGACGAACAGTCCGCTGCCGGGAGGGGCGTCGATGGGGTCTGTTTCGCGGAGAGCCGATGTCGCCACGAGGCGGATCTCGTCAGTGTGAGCGAGTCGCTGCAGGGCAACGCGGATGGCTTCACGGCGCGGAGAAATATTTGATCCGATTGCCACCACTGCGCGCGTCATCACTCGATGTCCGCGGACTCGCCCGGCGCATTGTCATCCACCGCCCAGGCTTCGGGGAGTTGTTCTTGAACCGTTCGTCCAGTGATACGTGCCCGCGCGGCAAGCACAAGGCCGCCAATCACGTACGCCAGCGCCGTGGCGAACAGAGACCAGTCGTGGAAGAGAAGGATGATTGCAGAGATCAGCACGAGCTTGACAAACGTTGAGCGGCGCGTGCGTTGTCCGACGTAGCGCTGAACAACGTGTACGTAAGGCACGTTGGAGACCATCAGCATGCCAAGGCCGCAGGCGAGGAAGGGCAGGCCGCGCATGATCAGGATAGCCAGCGAGTCTGCAGCATTCGGTGACAGCCCGACATCGTGACGCCCGGAGAAGATGAACAGGCAGGCTGTCACGATGAGGCCGGCTGCAGCAGGCGACGGAAGCCCTTCAAAGACGTGATGACTCTCTTCGTCGGTGCCAGTGTGGGCTGAGAATCGTGCGAGGCGCAGAGCTGCGCAGATCAGATAGAGAGCGGTCAGTGCCGTGATGACTTTGGGGACGAAGGGTTGATCAAGTCCCGTCTTGCCGTGCTCGTAGACCGCTTTGGCGATGAGAGCTGGAGCAGCTCCAAATGTCACGACATCGGCGAGCGAGTCGAGCAAGCCTCCCATGGCGGAGGCTTGTCCGGTGAGGCGTGCCACGCGGCCGTCCAGCGCGTCGAAGACCATCCCGATGAGTACGAACCAGCTGGCCGCGAGGATTTTTTCGGCGAACTCGGGATCTAGCGGGCCCGTGTTTCCGCTGCCGGTGGTGGCATCCACGACTTTGGCCATGGCTACAAAGCCACAGACGAGATTGCCGAGGGTGAGTGCCGAGGGCAGGACGGGAATGATGGAGCGCGCCGACCTCACGTCAATCTCGATCGTTGTCGGGGCGTAGGGTCGCGAGGAGCGTCTCACCGCCCTTGACCGTGTCTCCTACGCGGGTCATGACCTGGTCCAGGTCTGTTGTACGAACGATGAGTTCTGTACGCGACCCGAAACGGATCATTCCGTAGCGTTGTCCGCGCTCGAAGCGATCGCCGATGGAGACGGGGCAAATGATGCGACGTGCAATCAGTCCGGTGATCTGGCGGATGCCTACGCATCGCCCGTCTGGGCGCTTGATAACAATCGTCGCGGCTTCGTTTTCTTCGATCGCTCGTTTGTCGCGGGCGTCGAAGAAACCACCGTTTCGTTTGGAGACGGCTTGAACTTCGCCGCTGCATGAGACCCGATTGACATGAACATTGAAGACAGAGAGGAAGATGCCGATGCGTGTGCAGCCTTCCCCGACGTCTGGACAGTCCAACTCGACAATGTCAGAGACGAGGCCGTCTGCTGGTGACACGAGGTCATCTTCACCGCCCGCAGCGTGTCGTTGGGGGTCTCGGAAGAACGAGAGCACAAAAAGCAGCAGGGGGATCGGTGCGATCCACCAGGCTCCTTGAACCGTCTCCCGGAGCCAGTAGGCGAGGGCAGCGAGTGGAAGGCTGAAGAGCAGCAGTGTGCCCGTGGCGAAGGTGGTGAAGGGCCATCTCATAGCCGAACAAGGTACCCGTTGGGTGATCTGTGACGGTAGGGGGGGGCGGAGTTGGTGGCGGCCGAGACAAGTTTTCTCAGAGAGTTCATAAGTCCTCGCCCCAATTGGGCGAAAGACGCTGGCGAGAGTCCCCTTCTCTGGAGGAAACCCATGTGCCGATTTCTTGCCCTTCTCCCGCTGTTTGCATTGGCTGCCTGCTCGGCGCCCCCTCAGTCCGTGACAGTGAATGATTTTGCCGATCATGAAGGTCGCGTCCTTCAGGGCGAAGTTAGCTATATGGAGATTGGCGGCGAGCCGGTCCGCCATGGATCGATGAAGTCCTGGTATGACTCCGGGCAGGTCAAGGCGGTTGTGAGCTACGACTCAGGCCGTCCCGACGGCCGCTGGCTTCAGTGGCACCGGAATGGCGAACTCGCCGCCGAGGGACTCTATGCCACAGGCGTTCGCGATGACCGCTGGGTGGAATGGCACAGTTCGGGCGAGAAGAAAGCCGAGTGCCATTATATGGACGGCCGCTTGCACGGCTCGTTTGCTCTGTGGAGCCCGGCTGGACAGCAGTTGCTCATGGCGGAGTACGTGCGAGACGAGCCGTTCGGTTCGTGGGTCGCGTGGTGGCCCAATGGCTCCAAGAGGCTTGACGGTCATTTCTTGCGCGGCGAGGCGCACGGCCGCTGGACTTCTTACCACCCGAACGGCCAGAAAGCCGGTGAAGGTCTTTACGAGGCAGGCAAGCGCAGCGGGCTCTGGGTTCTTTGGCAGGAGGACGGCTCGGTTCTTGCCAAGGGACGATTCCGCGACGATCTTCCAATGGGTTTCATGGAGATGGACCGGTCCGTTGAGGGCATCCGTAACACGGACGACCTTTTCCGCTTCGAGTTTCAGATCCAGGATCGCTGAGGGTTCAGGGCCTTCTCAAGGGGCCGGGGGGGCGTTCTCGGCCTCGTGACAGGGCCGAAATCGGCCGCTGCCGGCAGGGGGTCGCTGATCCGCGGGCCGGTGTCTACCATGGGGCGCTTGTTTGTGGCCGGGTCATCGTGGGGTGTTCCTCGATCCGGCGACCCCTTGCGTGCCTTTGAGACGATGCCATGACCGTCATTAGCCATGTCCATGCCCGTGAAATTCTCGATTCACGTGGAAATCCCACCGTCGAGGCCGAGGTCTTGCTCGAGTCGGGGGCCACTGGCCGTATGGCCGTTCCTTCCGGCGCCTCGACGGGCACGCACGAAGCCGTCGAGTTGCGTGATGGAGATTCCGATCGATATCTGGGCAAGGGTGTGATGCAAGCGGTTGCCCATGTGAACGGAGAGATTGCTGCGAGTGTCACCGGGCTTGATGCCTCTGACCAGGAGTACATCGATCGCACGATGATTGAAATCGACGGGACGCCCAACAAGAGTCGCTTGGGCGCGAACGCAATGCTGGCAGTCAGTGGTGCAGTGGCTCGTGCGGCGGCTGAAGCGCACGGCCTCCCCTTGTGGCGTTACCTGGGCGGAACTGCGGTGCACACATTGCCGGTGCCCATGATGAACATCATCAACGGCGGTGCCCATGCCGACAACAATGTGGACTTTCAAGAGTTCATGATTGTTCCCCGCGGCGCCTCGTCTTTTTCGGAAGGCCTGCGTTGCGGCGCCGAAGTTTTTCATGCGCTCAAAAAAGTTCTCTCCGGGCGCGGGCTCAACACGGCCGTTGGCGACGAGGGTGGCTTTGCGCCGAACCTGTCTTCGAATGAGGAAGCTGTGCAGATTATTCTTGAGGCGATTGACAAGTCCGGCCACAAGGCTGGCGAAGATGTCTTTCTCGCCCTGGATGTTGCGGCCTCGGAGTTCTGCGAAGATGGTGACTACATCTTGGCCGGCGAGGGCGGCAAGAAGTGCAGCGCTTCCGAGATGACTTCCATGTACGAATCTTGGTGCGAGAAGTACCCCATCGTGTCGATCGAAGATGGCCTCGACGAGGACGACTGGGATGGCTGGGCCAAGCTGACGGCGACGCTCGGCGACAAGGTGCAGTTGGTGGGTGACGATCTCTTCGTCACAAACCCCGAGCGGTTGGCCCGTGGCATTGAGAAGGGTGTCGCCAACAGCGTGTTGGTCAAGATCAACCAGATCGGAACTCTCAGTGAGACTTTCGAGTGCATCAATCTGGCGACACGGAGTGGATACACGTCCGTGATCTCGCACCGGTCCGGAGAAACCGAGGACTGCATCATCGCGGATCTTGCGGTGGCCATGAACGCCGGGCAGATCAAGACGGGGTCACTTTCTCGCAGCGACCGCATTTCTAAATACAACCAACTGTTGCGGATCGAGGAGGAACTGGGCGAGACAGCACGTTATGGAATCGCTTGATGTATTTCTCTTTTGAGAATTTGTTCCCGACTCGCGGGCGACCTGACTAACGTCAACCTGATGGCACGCTTCGCTGGGATTCTCCAACGCCACGGATTGACGCTGTTGCTCACGGGCGCCATGGTGACGCTCTACCTTCGAGAGACCATGCCGGCGGTGCATGAGTTCAACGCGACACGCGCTCGAAGAGCTTCCACCGAACTTCAGTTGCTCGAGCAGAAGCAGGCCTTGTATGAGGGAATGCTGTGGCTTCGCGGTGCGGTGGAAGATCCCTTTGTTCGGGAACGCTTTCGTGATGCGTACACTTGGTCACCTGATCTCAAGGGGCCCCGCGTGATCGCTCCGCTTCCCGAATGGGTGGGGATGGATGCTGTCATGGAGGGGATTGCCGAGCCGGATCGCTAGCGCTATGCGCTGGATGGTGTTGACAACGGCAGTCTGTGGCTTCGCGTGTTTCGCGATCTCTGAGGCGCGAGGGCAGTTCATCGCACCTGAGGGGAGCACGTTTCACAACGGATCCACGTTGCCTTTAGATGCCGACGATTCCTCTGTCGGACTCTTGCGCCGTCTCGAGCAGGCGTTGGCCACTTCGAACTTCGATGAAGTTGTCAGTGTGATTGCGAGTTTGCGGGCTCGGCCAGGTGGTGACCTTGTGCAACTCGGGCCACGGACTCATGTGCAGGTACTCGACAAGGCCTTGCGACTCGTGCTCGAACGTGCGCCCGAAGAAGTTCGATCGCGTATCGAAGCGGATACGCGGAAGCTCGTTGCAGAAGCGGTACGTTTTCGAGATCTGAACGGGCTGCTTTCGCTGGCCACGCGCGGTCATGTGTTAGATGCGTCAGCTGTGGCTGCACTTGGTGCCGCTCGCTTGCTTTTCGAACAGGGTCGCTGGTGGGAGGCACTGAGCCTGGCTCAACGGGCCGGAGAACTCGAAGGAGCAAGCGAACTGGCACGGGCTGCCGAAGCCCGTATCCCCTCTGAGCCAGGGCGGCGTCATTCGGGGCCCTGGGTCCGTCGTTTCGCCTTCCAGAGGCCCCTGGACCCCCTGTCAGAAGCGTTGCCGTTTGTCGTGGACGGGCGTCCTGGAGAAATCCTGCTGCAAGACTCCTGGAGTCTTCATGGGATGGATCTTCGCAATTCCTTGAGCCAACTGGAGTTGACCTTTGAGTCGCTCCTGTGGGGGCCTGCGGTGCTCGGGGCCGAGAGCTCCGTGCGCGCATCGCCCGCTCCTCGACAACTGACGCACGAACGACTTGGCTCACGAATCGTGACGCCATGGAACCTTCCAGACGATTCTCGGGAACCCTTTCGTCGGTCGATCCCTACTGATCGCTCCGCCCGCTTGATCGCTGTCGATCTGGTTGATGACAAGCCGGTGTTGGCCTGGCAGGCACGCGGGCCGGATGTTCCCGAAAGCACAGCCTTCGGGCCTGTGACGATCGAGGGGGACAGAGTTTTCGTTCAACTGTTCCGCATCGGGATTGATACCGAGGTTTCGTTGCTCGCCTTCCGGTTGTCCGACGGAGCCATGCTGTTCGAGACGCCACTGGTTCGAGGTTCGTTCATTCCTCGCTTTGCCTCTCGCCAGGCCACCTTGGATGTTGATGAACTGGACAAGCGGGCGCGGGAAGGTGCGGTTGCCGTGCAGGATGGCCTCGTTTATGCATGCACGGGATTTGGCGTGGTCGCAGCTGTGGATGGCGTGACCGGTGCCGTGCGCTTCACCTTCAGGTACGACCGAACATTTTCACTGGATCGCTCTGCTTTCGACGCGGCCTTCCTGTTTGACACAGGGGGTTGGAGTCACGAGCCCGTGCGGATTCGTGATGGGCGGGTGGTGGTCGCACCTTCGGATTCACGATTCCTCTACATGCTTGCGCCCGAGCCAGGCCCTCGTGGACACGTGATTCTTGAAGACCCGATTGAGCGTGCCGATCGCGTGGACATCGTGGGTCTTCTGCCGAGCCTGTCAGAAGGAGGCCAGGAAGGCGCCGGGCCTCCGGATGTGCTCCTGAGTCGTTTGCGAGACAATCGAAGCTCTCTCGTGAGGCTTTCCGCCGAGGGGAGCCTGCTGGAGTCCAGTTGGGTCTTGCCCCCGGGTGAGCTGCAATCCGGGCGGCCCTTGATGCTGGAGAGGCGTGTGGTGATGCCCACGATGGCGGGCTTGCGGATTTTCGACGTGGACTCGCTCGATCGGGAAGCTGAACTGCTCCCTCAGCCTGAAGGGCTCCCGGCGGTGCGAGCCCTCTATGCCACGGAGGCCGGCCTGGTGGGCCTGTGCCCCGTGCCTGATGCTGGCTGGATGGACGAGGCCGTGATGCACGTCGTGTACTGGCAAGGACTGCCCTAGAGGCTCGGCCCAGGCCCTCTCGGGGAAGGCGGCCTCGGGCTGCAACCCCCGCGGCGCCCTTTTGAAACCCACGTGTAACCTGAGGGTGACGTATCTGCGGGAAAGCGTGTGATCGCATCCCATCAGATGGGTGCCTATATTCGTTACTTCATCCGAGGGGCTCTCGCGATCGCAGGCCCCTCGACCTGCTCAAACCCGATTCGAGGCCTTGATGGCATGACCGATCCCAACGACGTTCAGGCTGCAGAGCAGCTGAAGCAGGCCTACGACCGGATTCGTGCAGAAATGAGCAAGGTCATCGTGGGTCAGGATGCCGCCGTCGACCAGCTCATTGTCGCGCTCTTTGCTCGAGGTCATTGCCTACTCACAGGCGTTCCCGGGCTGGCGAAGACCCTCATGATCTCGTCGCTGGCGCGCACCTTGAATCTGAAGTTCAGCCGTATCCAGTTCACACCGGACTTGATGCCCACAGACATCACGGGTACCGAAATCATCCAGGAAAACCGTGCAACAGGTGCGCGCGAGATGACCTTCATTGAAGGGCCGGTGTTCACCAATGTGCTTCTCGCGGACGAGATCAATCGCACGCCGCCCCGAACTCAAGCTGCATTGCTCGAGGCGATGCAGGACCGTCAGGTCACCACAGGTGGGCAACAACGCCAGCTTCCCGAGCCGTTCTTTGTCTTGGCCACGCAGAACCCTATCGAGCAGGAAGGCACCTACCCTCTGCCCGAGGCTCAACTGGACCGCTTCATGCTCAACGTGGTCGTGGATTATCCCAGTCAGAATGACGAGGTTGAAATTCTGAGGCGCACCACAGAGAAGCAAGTCGAAGACTTGCCACCGATCATGTCCGGCGAAGAGATCCTGATGCTCCAAGATCTCGTGCGGCGCGTGCCCATCGCGGACGACATGCTGCAATACGCTGCCAATCTGGTGCGCAGCACTCGCCCCGACCAGGAAGGTGTTCCAGATTTTGTGCGCGACAACCTGACCTGGGGCGCAGGCCCCCGAGCAGGACAGTTCCTCGTGCTAGGCGCCAAAACGCGCGCAGTGATTCGCGGCCGCTTTCATGTCTCCATGGAAGACATTCAGCGCGTGGCTCGGCCAGTGCTTCGGCATCGCATCTTGACGAACTATTCGGCGCAGGCCGAAGGCATCTCGCCGGACGACATCATTGATCGCCTGTTGCAGGTCGTTCCGCTTCATCCCAACCAGGCGCTTGACGATGGCGGAGTCCCTGAGGTTGTCTCCTCGAACGAAGGCTGAGATGACACCTGAAGGAGATCTGCGGAGAGCGCAGCGCAAGCTCGACCCAAAGGTCGCCGATCGGCTTGCGCGACTCAATCTGGCGGTCAATCGTGCCGTTGAGGGATTTCTGGGTGGGCGTCACCGCAGTCCGCACACCGGGGTCTCCGTGGAATTCGTGGAACGCCGCCCGTACGTACAAGGTGATGATTTGCGTCACCTCGATTGGCGGGCCTATGCCCGTAGCGACCGTCTCAGTATCAAGCGTTACGAGGAAGAGACGAATCTCGAGTGCACTCTGGTGGTGGATGCGAGTGCCTCCATGGCTTATGCCGGTGACGGCGAACTGTCCAAATATGATTACGCATGCCAGGCAGGTATGGCGCTCGCCCATGTGGTCTTGCGTGAGCGCGATGGGGCGGCGCTTGCCCTTTTTGACCACACGCTGAGTCGCTTGCTGCCGCCTTCCACTTCGCCCGGGCAGTTGTCCGTGATGGGAGAGTCGCTTGTCGAGCGTGATCCCGAAGGAGTTACGGATCTGTCGAGTGTGTTGGGCATGCTCACAGAACGAGTGCCTCGCCGGGGCATTGTCGTGATTTTCTCCGATCTTTTTGGCGACGTGTCAGATCTTGAGCAGGGGCTGGGCTTCCTGCGTACTCGAAACCACGACGTCATTGTCATGCATGTCATGCACGATGATGAAATCAACTTTCCTTTCGACCGCCTCACGCGTTTCGAAGGTATGGAAGATGACTCGAGGCTGCTCGTTGACGCCCCTTCGATTCGTGAAAGCTACAAGTCTGTCGTCGCCGAGTGGCGCAATGATGTGCGCCGCGTGTGTCATCGCCGCGGTGTTGATTACGTCTTGCTCGATACGAGCAAACCTCTCGAGTTGACACTGTCAACTTATCTGGGCCGGCGACTCGGCCGACTCGGGAGGAGCCGTTGACTCTCGGCTGGGGATTGCCGGTCATGTTGTGGGGGGCGCTGGCCGTCTCCATACCGATTCTTATCCATTTTCTGAATCGGCGCCGTTACGTCGTGCGCTCATTTGCGGCGATGGCTTTCTTGCGACAAGCGTATGCGCAGCGCCGAAAACGGCTGCGCATGGAGAATCTGCTGTTGCTCTTGCTGCGTTGCTTGGTCGTCTTGCTTGCGGCGTTGGCCATGGCGCTGCCATTTGTCCCTCAAGACAGCTTGTTTTCGATTGTGACCGGTGGGCGCACCGATTTGGTGCTGGTTGTGGATCGCTCGGGCAGCATGGGGCGCTTGATCGGTCCGGACACGACTCTGGATGATCGCGTGCTCGAGCGTGTTCGGAATCAGATCTCTCAACTTGAGGCAGAGCGAGGCGATACGGTCACGTTGGTGACACCAGGTGGGGGCGACTTGCTTCCAGGCCCCATCGGGGCTTCTCCGAGCGCGGCGCTGGAGATCTTGGACAGCGGGCTTCCGGCCCCTACGGGCACGGCAGATATGGTGGCGGCCTTACGGCTCATCAAGGAGCGCGTGCGGACCGTTTACCGGGGGCGACTCGAGATTGAAGTGTATTCGGATCTCCAGGAAGCAAGTTGGCGAGAGAAGTTGGGCGGTCTCTTTGCCGAAATTCTCGAAGATGGTGGTGGCTCTGTACGTGTTCTCGATGTGGTGGGCGATGCGGCCCCGGTGACCAACGTCGGTGTTGAGGCGTTGAGCGCAGAGAACGCTCTCCTCATCAAGGGCGATGTGGTGAGTTTTGTTGGGGTTCTTCGCAACCATGGTGATGTGGCGGTGCGAGGACTTACGGCAACTTTTCGTTTGGAATTGCCGGCGCCGAGCAAGCCCATTGTTCGAAAAGTGACTGATATCGAGATTCCCCCGCGCGGGACAGTCGATCTTCCTCTTCGATTGCGTATGGATAAGGCCGGGCCTCAGCATCTCGAGTTGACCCTCGAGGGTGATCAGCTTCCATTCGATGATCAGCGATCTTTGGCATTTGAAGTTCGTGATGGCATCGATGTGTTGCTTGTCGATGGGCAGGCTGGCGCCAACCCACTCGATGGTGCCACGGCTTTTCTCGACATGGCGCTGGATCCGACTGCCGATGGAGACGACCTAGGGATCGTTCGATTCAGCACTCACGTCCTGGACGTTCGCTCTTTTGAGGAAGCCGGACGTGATCTCTATCGGTATGAAGCCATTGTGCTCGCCAACGTTGATCTGGTCAGTGAACAAACAGCGAGCTTGTTAGAAGACGTGGTGCGCTCCGGGACGCCACTGCTGATCTTCACGGGCGATCGGGTCGACCCTGACATGGCGACAGAACGCCTTGGCCGGTTGCTGCCCATGCGCATTGGCGCCGTACGCGGTGATCCCAAGGGGACGGGAGAGCAGGACTACGTGACGCTCGTGCTCGATGACCCGCCTGCGCCTCAACTCGAACTGTTTGCTGATCCGCGACTCGCTGTGCTGCTGCAGGTCCCTGTCTTGGCTTGGAACGAACTGACTCCCTGGGAGTCGGTGCCCGTGGAGCCAAGTGCAACTTCGAACGAAGTTGAGGAGCAGCGTTCGATCGATGGTGACACCGAAGCCGAAGTGTTGGCCTGGTTTGCGGATTCTCTCGGCCAGGTCACGCCAGCCATCGTGCAAGCCTCGCGTGGTTTAGGGCGAGTTGTTTTGTTTGCGACGTCGGCCGACGATTCTTGGTCTCTCTTGCCGCGGCAGCCAGCGACATGGTTGCCCCTGGTGCACGAACTCATGAGTGCGCTGACAGCTCAAGACTCTGCGCTCACCAACTTGCCTGTGGGCCAGTCTCCGGCCCTGATCGTAGACGGGAAACCCGAGTCGGCACGCCTGCTGTCACCTTCAGGAGCCATAGAGAACATCGGTCGCCCGGAGGTCTCTTCACACGGGAGGCGCAGCTTGCTTTCCCTCGACTCGACTCCTTTGCGTGAAGCCGGGGCGTGGTCTCTTGAAATCGAGTTTGCCGACCCGACGCAGCCGCAACGGTCTCTCGCGTTGGCCGCCTTGCCGGATGCCATGGAAGGTGACTTGCGTCGCCTCGACGGAGCAAGCCTCGATCAAGTGCTGCAGGGCGTCGATTACTCACTCGGTGAGCAGGTCGATGAGGGTGAGGATTCTGAAGGCGCTGGTGGCGGTGACGGCAGCCTGTTTCGTGCTTTGCTCTGGTCTTTGCTGGCTTTTGCAGTTGGCGAGGTTCTGCTGTCGCGGTTTATGGGGGGCTCTCGATGACGATGCAGGGCGCCTCGGATATTGTTGAGACGACGCGGATCGAATTTCTTTCGATGCCGCCGGTTTGGGTCATTGTGCTGGTCATTGTGCCCGCGCTCATCTTGTTCTCGCGCTGGGCCTACAATCACGAACGGGGTCACGGCGCATGGTGGTGGCTGCCGGCCGCGCTGCGCGGACTGTCTCTCGCGCTGATCATTGTTTTCTTGTGTCACCCGGTGCGAAGCACACAGCGAGTGCGTGTCGAACGGCCCGTCGCAGCAGTGCTCCTGGATGACTCTGCCAGCATGCGGGAACGAGACATGAGCCCCGTGGCGAGAGGTGCAGGCCTGTTGTCGGGCGCGCAGCGCACGGAAGTCTTGCAAGCTGTTCTTGAGCAGCCGCTCAAGGATCTCGAACAGGATTATGAGGTCTTGCTGTACGCGTTCGGATCGTCCTTGAGAGCGATCGGATCCACCGAAGACCTTGTCGCGGCTGATGGCGAGACGCGAATCGGCGACGCACTCGCCGCCCTGTCTTCGGAGACGCGCGGCCGAGTTCTTTCGCAAGTGGTTTTGGTCACTGATGGGCGCGTCAATGCAGGGCGCGATATCACCGCAGCGCTGACTTCATTGGTGGGACGCGGCATTCCGGTCAACACAGTGGGTGTCGGAGACCCTGAAATCCCGCGCGATGTACGCATAAGCAATATCACCTCACCAGAGGTGGTGCTGGCAGGAGACACGATCACCCTTGAGGTCTCTGTCGCTGCACGTGGGTTCCCGGGGCGGCCGTCAGCGATTACGGTGACCGACGCTGCGTCCGGGGTTGATCTGGCGCAGATGCCTTTCGATCTGCCAGACGCTGATGGGGCCACCGAACAGCTTGTCCGCGTGAGCTTTGTTCCGGACAAAGAAGGTGACTTGGATCTACGGGTTGCGGTGACAGGCTTCCCGGGTGAGCGAGACTCGTCCAACAACGTCGAGCGTCGCCTGCTAAGGGTTGAGCCAGGCCGCATCAAGGTGCTCTACATCGACGGATACCCGCGCTATGAATACCGTTTCCTGAAAGACTCCCTGTTGCGAGTCAGCAACATGGACGTGCAATGCTTCCTGGTCTCGGCCGGTCCGGACTTTATTCAGGAATCTTCCGAGGGGGTTCCCTCGCTGAAGAGGGTTCCCAATTCGCTGGAGTATTTGCTCGACAACTATCACGTCATCATTCTTGGTGACGTGCATCCTCAGGATCTCGGGAATGACCTGGGAGAGGTTGATTCAATCTTGCAGAACTTCCGCGACTTCGTGGAGGCAGGAGGTGGCTTCCTGATGCAGGCGGGAACTCGCTACTCGCCGCAAGAATATGTCGGCACTCCCCTCGAGGACATCCTGCCCATTCTGGTGGGAGACGAAGCCGCCGAGAAGCAGGCCATTCATGATCCAGGTGCTCCGTTCAGGCCGGTCCTTGAGCGTTCTCGTGATCCGCACGAAATCGTGAGCCTGCTCTCAGACGTCGAGGAAAACCGGGAGTTGTGGCAGGGCCCAGAAGGCCTGGCCCCTCTGACTTGGTACTACCCGGTTGCCAAGGCACGTTCGACGGCCGAAGTGTTGTTGAGCCATCCGAATAGTCGCAATGCCCACGGTCCGCACGTGCTTCTCGCGACGATGTACGCACCTCAAGGGCGTACGGCATTTCTCGCCACCGACGAGACGTGGCGCTGGCGGTTTTTACACCTGGAAAGTTACCGGGAGCCCTTCTGGCGAGGACTCATTCGCTACCTGGCTCTGAATCGCTTGCGTCGGAGTGATTACCGCTTTGATCTCGCAACCGACCGGGCCAGTTATGCACTTGGTGAGCGGATCTCTCTCACAGCGCGCGTTTATGACGAAGGCTTCGAGCCACTTGAAGCAGACAATTTCGAGGTGAGTGTTGTTCTTCCGGACGGAACGCGCGACACGCTTGAGTTGCCGCGTGAGATCGACGGGGTCTTCAAGGGCTCGATCGCTGCGAACGAAAAGGGCCCCTATCGCTTTTGGCTTCTGGATGCCGATGATCCTGCGGCAGAGCCCAAGTCCCCTCGAATTGTGACCGTCACCGTGCCGTCCACGGAGACGGATGACCCGGTGCTTGACGCTCAGGTTCTTGAGCGTGTTGCAGCACGCACGGGAGGGCGCTATCGACCTCTTGAGGAGGCGCCCGAATTGCTGGCTTTACTTGACGACCCCAAGGAGGAACGCCCGCTGGACGAGCCCGAAAGGGAAGAGGTTTGGGCTGGCTTCCCCCAACTGTCACTTCTCGTTGCACTCCTAGGCCTCGAGTGGATTCTTCGTAAGCGCAGGAATCTGGTTTAGATGCGACGTCTCGGCCTGGCGCTTCTTGTGACACTGCTTGCGAGCAGCCTTGCCGCACAGGGCGTTGGAGGCCGTTTCGAGCGCTGGGAAGAGTTGCCAGAAGAAGGCTTTCATTTCGATCCCGACAAACGCCGCGTCACGGGTTTCAGTGTGCGGGCGTCTACGGGAGCTCGCACGAAACTCGATGAGATTGATCAGGCATGGAGTGACGGCGACCCCGAGCGTGCTGCCGGTTTATTGCGTGAGTTGGCAGAGCACTCGGGTGGTGAAGTCATTCAAATCGCCGGCGACCGAGAGCTCGAACGCTGGGTCGGTGCGGCCGAATGGGCGCTCTATCAATTGCGGCTTCGCGTGCCGGACTCGTTGTTGGAGGGATTGCTTTCGGCAGAAGAGCGAGCCGCAGTGGATCGAGCTGCGAACTGGCGCGACGTGGAACAGCTACAGGCCTTGGCCTGGCAATTTGAAGGAGCCCGGGAGGGATTGGAGGCGACAGCGCTCTTGGCGAGGCTTCAGGCCGAGCGCGGTGCTTGGCAATCTGCGCGAAATGCCGCGGAGCGAGCACTGTCCATGGGGGCCGGGGAATCCATGGAAGAGCTGCTCGTGCGCCTTCCGGTGGATGTGGCCTCTTCCATGGTGCGCGGCCCGATGCCGGATGACCTTGAGCGCGTGTGGGCGCGGACTCTTTCCATCAATGCGCTCGCTGACGTTTTTCACTATTCGGAAAACCCGTTCTCCACTCCATCGCATCGCTATGAAGCTCCCTTTGCTCCGGTTCAGCCGGTGGTTTCAGAGGGTGTCATTTATATTTCTGACTCGTTGTCCATGTCGGCACTGGATCTTATTTCTGGCCGCACTTTGTGGCACCACGCTGGCCCCATCGAGCGCATCACATTAGATGGATCTGGGTCGCAGTGGTTTGACTTCTCGGTTTATGCCGCGCGCAATCGCTTGCGTGCGATCAGTCCATTTCAGTGTGCACGCCCGGTTTTGTCGGGGGACGTCGTTCTCGGTACGGTGCAATCCGCTGAACCTGTGCGGGAACTGGATGAGTTTGAGGGTTACCCCATCAACCACCCACTTCCCAGACGGCGATTGCGTGCGTTGGACCGTGACACAGGTGAGTTGCTCTGGACTCAGGAGC
>Ga0315339_1001732_pt1 | contig 18260 bp, 14 predicted proteins | sample ASW17metaG_FD_204514 | JGI IMG/M metagenome (GOLD analysis project Ga0315339, IMG submission 204514) | Ammonia-oxidizing marine archaeal communities from Pacific Ocean, United States - ASW #17 | ecosystem: Environmental > Aquatic > Marine > Oceanic | place: USA: California | collected 2016-12-05
ATTGGACATTCCCTGCGCCATTCACTGCATTTGAGCAGGGATTTTTCAGAGTTCATAAATTTTTCCTACACAATCTGGACATTGAATTATGTCGACCAAATGACCGTAATTGATCGCCGACCGAGCATTTATTGTGTTATCATTTAAATATGGTTATGGTATAGAATAGCAAATATTTAACAGGCTGCGAGAGCAGTTAAATATTTAGTATCATAATCCGAATTCATGACAATGACGCAGCCTCCCGAACCGTCACCGGTCTCCCTTATTTCCCAGATCACCATATGGATGGTCGTGGCGGTTCTTGCCGCCTTGGTCGCCCCCTATATCGCTTTGTCGCTGTATGGCTTTTTTAACCTCGACGATGTGGTTTTTTATGAAAAAGTCAAAACCCTTGGCGTACTGGGAACCATAGACTGGTATTACAGAATTTCCATTGCTCGGTTTTCCGTCTTATTGCTCAGCACCATAATTGCCGCGATAACGCTGGTCATACATTTGAATCCCTTGATATGGCTGAAAATCTGGTGCTTGTCCTCGTTCGCCATATTGTTCGGAAGCCTTTGGGTATTGATCCGGACCATGGTTCCGCGCCTCAGCACATCTGGCGCGATAATATTTGTCCTACTACCCTTGGCGCCCTTGATGGCCTTCGCATACGAGCAGACCGGCGATTTTCCGGAGCTGATAATGTCGGAAAACATCTTGCCCTGGGTGTTGTCCATCTACACGACCGGTCCCGCGGTGTTTGCTTTGCTTATGGCCACCATGGTCGTTGCCATGGAAACCGACGAACAAGTCTACTCCACGCGAGTTCAAGCCTGCTTTTGGGTTCTGACGAGAGGGGCAGGATGGCTGCTGGCTCTGGTGTTCTTTTTCCTTACCGGCATGCACGAACTCTTTCTGATCGCGATGGGGCTGTTCCTGGCATTGCTGATGTGGGTGACATCCAAACGAAGCAGAGGAGCGCCTTTTTCGAGGTTCGCCCCGTTCCGCTGGATGAGAATCGGACGGGCTTTGCGTGAGGACTATGACAGGCCATTCTTCGTCGGGATGATCTTCTGGCTCGGCGTTCTCCTGGTGGTTAGCTCCGTGATCCAGTTGGCGGCGCCGTCCACATTGCTGCGGCAAGAATATCTTCCGGCGCAATCCGACCTATTCACCGCTCTGTGGAGGGGGGTGTTCAAGTTGGCCGATCTTTACGCTGAGATGTTCAGCTGGAGCCAGCCTGAGTTCTTGCTGAGCTTGGTGGCGGTGTTTGCAATTATTCGGACGCAAACACCGAGGCGCAGCCTCGCCGCACGTAACAGTTTACTGTTGCCGTCCATCATAGTGCCCCTTTCCGTGGGATGGGTGGGAATTAGCCTGAACCTTATGCAGGAAGACGGAATCAATGGTCGTACCCAGTATTTCACCCTGTTATTGACCTATATCTCGGTGTTCTGTCTGGCGGTTTACACTGCAGCGGCATTGCCGCCCCGGTTTATATCCCGCAAGGCTTGGCTGGCCTTGGGTGTGCTGTCGATTGCGGGGGTGATCTACGGGGTTTCGGCCAATCCACGGCACCGGGAAGCGGTCAAGCAGGCTCTGGGAAGCGGCACGGAATATGCAAGAGGGGCGGCCAGGCGCGTCGATCAAATCTGGCGCACCACGGGCGATACCGCTTATGTAAGCGAATTAGTGGCCGCGCCTACATGGGTTTCAATGATCGGCCGCGGCACTACGATAGCCACGCTGAAATACTTCAACGCAGAACTGGCGATCATCTTCAACAAGAAAAAGGTGGTGTTCTATTCCTGCCGCCCGCCGACAAGCGAGGCTAACTGTGATCGCATCATTCACCCTGTCGAACAGACCGTGAAACCAAAGTAATGCGGGATCACGGCTGAGTGGTGGGCACCTATTCTCACATTCCGACGCGTCATGAGGCATCTTTTGACAGTTCAACCAGTGGCAGGTTTCCGGAATACTTGTACGCGTTATCATGACGGCACCGCGGGGAGCAAGCACCCCACGGCTCGTACCATCAAGGTATCGAGCGCCTACCCACAACTGATCACCGCGGCTACGCAAGTTTCCATGGAGGGAGGGAATACCCAATTTATGGACTTGTCTGGGGTTTTCGATGGCATAATTAACGGGTTTACCAAGTTTTTTTGGACGAAGTTCACTTGCTTGACGAGGGGCAAAAAATCATCGCCCGAAAGCTCTTTCCCAAGATCCTTCAATACTCCCGGCCCAAGTAGATATCCAATACCAACCTGCAGAAAGAAACATCGATGGGCCCGCTCCCGTAGCCCGTTGGGCATGATCCTCCCTGACGTGCCCTGAGTTTGCGGGCTGTGGGCGACTGCTTGTTTTTGACTGCAAAAACAACCCGCTACAGACGCCTTGAAAAATCGTGTGCCTACATGTTTTTGATGACTTGGTGAGGTCAGTCGATGGCCAGGATCGGCTTTCGCATTGATATTTCTAGCTTTTTCAGGACGGCGGCGGGAATTGCGTCGATTTTCGAGGTCTGAACAATAGTGATTTCCCTGGCTCGGTAACGGACCGCCTTGGCGGCGGTCAGGTCGGCGGCGATACGTATCTAGGCGCAGGCGATTCGGAACTCGGCGGCGCGCTGGATCATCAGCGCCAGCACGCACAGCTTCACATGGGCGGCGATCCGCCGCGGCGTCCAATGACACATGGGGAGGATGCCGAGCCCGGTGGGTTTGAGATGGCGGAGACAGCTTTCGATGATCCACATGCCCTCGTAGCCCAGCGCCACGTCGGCCACCGACAGGCTGACTTCGTTGGTTTGCAGCACGAGCTTGCCACTCAGGTATTCGGCCCGGCGGACCTTGTCCAGATCGACGAAGGGTCGTCACCGATTTAAGAGTTTGCTTTTCTTTCTCTTTTGTGACATTGGTTTGAGGGGTAATGTTCGCTTAGAAATCTGACACATGGAGACGGTCCAAGAGATGAAGCAGCCTATCGATGTAGCTCTGATCTACCCTCCGTGGGCGGTTCTGGACGATAGAGCCATCTTGCAGAACAGTTTGCCGCCGCTCGGCATTCTTTCCATAGCGTCGTTTCTCGAATCAAGAGGTTATACGGTCAAGGTCTATGACATTCACGGGGAAAAACTCGAGGATAATGATCTCCGCGACAGATTGAGAGCGGACAGGCCGCGTTATATCGGCATTTCCGTGCTGACTAACATGGCAATTCCGGCCCACATGATCGCACGCATCTGTAAGGAAGAGTTGCCGGAGTCCCCGATTGTGGTCGGTGGCGCCCATGTTGAGGCGTTGCCCGAGCGCACCTTGCGAAATTCCGCAATCGATGCGGTCGTCCGCGGCGATGGAGAGGAAGCCATGCTCGAGTTCGTCGAGGGCATGGCGTTTGAAGACATCAAAGGGCTAAGCTTTCGTGAGGGTATGACTGTCCGGCATAATGGTCCCCGGCAGGTAGAGAAGGACCTGGATCAGTACCCCATGCCGGCTTACCATCAGGTCGATTTCGATTATTATTTTCCGGCGGCCGGATCCTACCGCAACCTGCCCGCGATCAATATGCTGATGACGCGCGGCTGTCCGGGTAAATGCAATTTTTGTAATTCGGCGATGACGACGCTACGGTCGCGCAATCCGGAAACCGTGGTCCGTGAAATCAAGCATTTACACGAAAAATACGGCATCCGACAGATTCAGTTTTATGACGATACATTCACCGCGCTGAAGGTTGTGTGTCTTGATTTCTGCAAACGGCTGAAGGCCGAAAACCTCGATCTTACGTGGGTTGCCTATATCCGCGGCGACTGTTTCAGCGACGGAATTGCCGCCGCCATGAAAGGCGCGGGCTGTCACCAGGTTCTGATGGGCGTCGAGACCGGCAACGCGGAAATTGCCATGCGCATGGGCAAGCCCATCAACAGGAAAAAATATTTCGAGGCGGTTCAAATTGCGCACCGGCATGGTTTGGAGGTGCGTGCGACCTTCATCATCGGACATCTTGGCGAAACCTGGCAGACAATGACCGATACGATCAATTTCGCCATTGAACTAGATATTGATCTTTTCCAGCTTAATATTTGCACGCCTTATCCCGGCACTGCTCTGTATCGTGAAGTGGTGTCCAAGGACATGCTGAACAACGAGGACTGGAACCGGTACGGCCAGGGCGACGTTCTGTTCACGCAAGAGCAAATATCGGCCGAGGAAATTTATCGATTCGAACGCTATGCCTTTCGGAAATTTTATTTGCGACCCAAGCCCATCTTTCGCTTGCTAAAGCGAGTGACCTCCTTTTATCATCTGCGCGATTATTTCAGGGCCGTTGTCTTTCTGCTTCTGGGACACCAGAAGAAAGGGAAGGGCGACTGGAGTTGCTGGAAGGATGTCAAGGAAGCAGATTTCTTGGATTTGGAGATCCTAGAGCCGGAGAGGCCACGCCTCACATTTGAACTTCGCCAATCGGCGAATTTTTCCTGATGACCGGTATGAAAAATTCTACTATGCCAAATTCGTTTCATAGAGGATGTTGCCCCGATGAGTGACAAGCTGGTTCTGTTTCTGAAGCCACCCATGGAAGGCATCGGCAAAAACGTCGTACGCGATTTTCTGTATGGGTGTTGGTGCAATGGCCGCCGGATCGGGGGCATGCAGATGCCGCCGCTCACCGAACTCATGGCCGCTTCTCATGCTCGGCAGGATGGACTTGATGTCGTCTTCATTGACGCGGAGATCGAACCTGGACGATACGAAGACGCCTTACGAGACCGTTTCGCCAAATATCTGGCTGTCGTGATAATGAGTTCCACTCAATCGTTTCGCGCCGATGTGGCCGAACTGGAAAAGATTGGCGAGCTCAACCCCGACACCAAGAAGATCCTGTTCGGGTCGCACCCGACATTCATGCCGGAATATTGCCTAAAGGAGCCGGCGGTTGACTACGTGGTGATACAGGAGCCTGAAGAGAGTCTCAGAGAGCTTTTGGCGGCGATCCTGCACGGTGGGGATACCAGCAAAATCCTTAGCACTGGGCACCGCGACAAGTATGGCGAAGTTCATGTCAATGATCGCCGGGCATTTTCCAAGATGGACGATTTGGCAATTCCCGACCGATCCCTTCTGCCCAAGGGCGCGGACTACTTCAACCCGGTGGTCAAGCGTGTGCCCTACACCTCGATGCTGACGTCTCGCGGGTGTCCGGCCCGTTGCAACTACTGCACGGCGCCGGTGTTCTATGGAAACAAGACACGGGTGCGTTCGGTTGAGAGCGTTCTCGAGGAAATGCGTCAGATCGGCAGCCTTGGATATCGGGAGATCTTTTTCAGGGACGAGACCTTCAGCGCCTATAAAGGCCGCAACCTTCGGATTTACGAGGGCATGTTGAAGGAGGACATGGATTTTACGTGGATCGCCAACGGTCGCGTCGACATGATTGACGAAGAAGGCATGATCGGGATGAAGAAGGCCGGCTGCCACATGGTCAAGTTCGGCGTGGAAACGGGCAGCGCGGAAATGCTGGAGCGTTACAACAAGGGCACGACGTTGGAACAGGCGGAATTCACGTTCCGCAAATGTCAAGAACACGGGTTGGACACGCACGCCCATATCATCTTTGGCGGGCCGGGCGAAACTCTCGAAACAATTCGAGAAACCATGGAATTCCTGAAGAAGCTGCGGCCGAGCACGGCGACATTCGGAATTCTGACACCCTATCCGGGAACCGAAATATTCGACATGGTCGCCAAAGAACATCCTGAAATTTATGATGGATCCGGCTCGACGATGGACAACCTTCATGTCGAGGGGTTCTATTCGGATGCCCTGTGCGACCTCACCGGCGACCAGCTGTCTGAGGAGATCATCCGGTCATATCGGGAATTCTATCTGCGCCCCTCATATCTGGCAAAGAAACTATCCAGGGTCCAAAGCTTGGAAGAGCTCACTATCTCGGCCATCGGCGGATTCAATGTGTTACAGTTCGCCCTGACTGGGAAAAAATAGAGGGCGAATACTTGGCGTTGGTAAGTGTAATAACCCCCGCATTGGATGAGGGACCGACACTCTTAGAGCTATATGACCGGATAAAATTAGCGGTCGAAGAAACGGGTAGGGATTTCGAATTTATCGTTGTGGATGACGGGAGCAGCGATGACACATTTGCTGTTGCCACGTCGTTGAGTCGAAATCATCCAAATGTGATAGTAATCCGGCACGCCCTCAATCACGGCAAATCGATTTCCCTGATGCAGGGGTTCGATGCGGCGAACGGCGATGTTGCGATCATCATGGACGCTGATTTGCAGGATAGGCCGGAAATGATCCCCCGGCTGCTGAACAAAATTGATGAAGGTTATGATCTGGTCAACGGTAAGCGGGTGCGTCGGCAAGATAAATTCAGTCGGAAATTCGTTTCGCGCATCTATAACTGGTTTATATCCAAGGCGTTCAACTGCCACCTGGAAGATGTAAATTGTGGTTTGAAGGCCATGCGCCGCGAAGTCTATAAGAGCCTTGAGTTGCATGGGGACTTACATCGGTTGATTCCGGTTTTGGCCGAGATGAAGGCATTCCAGACGACCGAACTGGCGGTGGAGCATGAACAAAGGCGCGTTGGAAAATCCAAGTACAACCTGTTGCGCCATCGGGGGATTTTGGATGTCTTTGCATTGTTCGCCATCAATGCTACCCAAACCCGGCCTTTCCACTTTTTCTGTGAACTCGCATTTGGTTTTTGGTTCTTGGCCATCGTTTCCTTCGTTATCTGGGTTACCGTAGCATTGGGTTTTATGGGTTCGTTCGACAAGAATTTGCAGATATTTGGAACAGCGCTAGGCGGTTTCGGGACCTGGGCGGCTTTTGTAGGGACTATCTTGCCGCTGTTCGGTTTTTTTCTGGAGGTCGAATCGAGGAGGCTTCAGGACATCGATTGGCGCCATGGCCTGGTAAAGGAAACCGTACGATCCGGTGTTGAATAGAAATCCCGATTTATTTGGCGACCTTGGGACGGTGTTCTGGACATGTTTGAAATTTGAAACCCCTCGTTTTTCAACGTTGATCAGAGGGTAGAGTTTTTCATGTGCGGAATTTTCGGTATCGTGCGCCACGATGGACGCGAAATTCCACCCGGGACCATCGAATACATGGCGGAACTCCTGAATCATCGGGGGCCCGACCACACCGGTATTCACAGTGAACCTCACTGTGCACTTGGCAATAATCGGCTGGCGATCATCGATCTAAACTCTGGAAATCAGCCTATCTATAACGAGGATGGTGGCCTCCTTATCGTTTTCAACGGTGAGATATATAATTATCGCGCCCTGCGGGGCGTTCTCGAACAAGCCGGACACCGCTTTGCAACCCGTTCGGACACGGAAGTCATCCTCCATGCCTTCGAGGAGTATGGTCCTGGTTGCATCGACCATCTGAATGGCATGTTTGTGTTTGCCATATGGAACATTGAAACCCGTGAGCTGTTCGTGGCCCGTGACCGGCTGGGAATCAAGCCGCTTTATATCATCCATTCGGACGATATGTTTGCCTTTGCCTCGGAGCCGAAAGCACTGCTCAGGCTTTTACCGCACGCGCCCCGCCCGGATTGGACGGCGATTTCGCGATTTTTCAGCTTCGGCTATTTCCCGATGGAAGATTGCGCGTTCGAAGGGATTGCAAAATTTCCAGCCGGCCATTTCGGATGGCTCAGAAGCGGCCGACTGGATCGCACGCGATTCTGGGCGCCGCGATATGGCCATGGCGAGGATATGCCGTTTGACGAGGTCTGCCGGAACGCCGAGACGTTGGTCGAGGATGTAATCGGCAAGGAACTGGAGAGTGACGTTCCGGTAGGGGTTTTCCTGAGTGGCGGTCTCGATTCGGCTTTGGTGGCGCGTTATATGCAAAAATTGCGTGGCGATGGAATTTCGTCGTTCAGCCTGGGGTTCGAAGAAACCTCCCATGATGAAACCGCGGAAGCTCAATTGATCGCCGACCACCTGGGTCTGGATCATCATCCCTATCGAATGACCCGGGAACTGCTCCGGGAAAGTCTTTTGCAGGTTGCCGACTGCATGGACGAGCCATTTGGTGATTCGACGGTCCTGCCTCTTTATATTTTGTCGAAATTGACGAGAGATGAGGTCAAGGTAACGCTGACGGGCTGGGGCGGCGACGAACTGTTCGCCGGGTATCCGACTTACAGCGCACATCGCCTAGCCGAAACGTACCGTCGTCTACCCGGCATCCTTACCAAATCGGTAATACCGACGCTAGTCAATCGGTTACCTGTTTCGGACAAATATATGAGCTTCGAATTCAAGGCAAAACGGTTCATCCAGGGAATGGATATAAGCCCGGAAGAACAACATTTTTTGTGGATGGGGTATTTTGGCGAAGCCGGAAAACGGCGCCTCTTCGGCGATGGGATATTGGACAAAATCGAAGCAGGGACGCTTGACTCGTTGGCCCACACGATGGAAACGCTGCCGGAAAACAATGTCGTCGATCGCATCATGCATCTCGATGCCGTGACTTTTTTGGAAGGCAATGGGCTTTTTCAGGCGGACCGCATGACGATGGCCGCGTCGCTCGAAGCGCGGGTTCCGCTGCTCAATAACGATTTGGTAGACTTTGTTTCGGCACTCCCTATATCCACCAAGATGCGCGGTGGAACCCTAAAAGCGGTACTCAAACAGATGCTCGGCCCGCATTTGCCGCCAAACATCTTGAAACTTCGCAAGAAGGGTTTTGGTCCCCCTTCCGCGATCTGGCTCAGGGAGGATTTCGGCGACATCCTGGACCTGGTTTTTGACAAAAACCGCGTTGAAGAACTCGGGATTTTTGACTACCGGGAGCTTCAGACGCTCATCGAAGAACACAGACTCCGCCGTGCCAATCATGGCAGAATTTTATGGCTAATTCTTAGCTTTCAATTATGGTATAATCGGTATATTATCAATGATATCGGTGTATTATCAATGATATAAGTGCGGGTGTAAGCTTGGTGCCACGATGGGGCTCTTGACTTGACTCCAGCGGAAGGAAAACCGTTTAATGAATTCAGCAAACGAAAAGCAACCAATACGAACAAAGATAGTGTTGGTGCAGCCTTCTGGCGACCAATGTGTGCAGTCCCTGTTCACCTATCACCAGGACAACGCTATAGGCTATAAGCCGCCCCAGGCGATCATGATCCTGGCGACCTACTTGCTCCAGCAAGAATTCACGAATGTTGAGTGCCTCGACGCACAAATGGAGGAAATGTCGCCGGAGCAAACCGTAGACCGGCTGGCCGAGATGAAGCCGGATATCGTCGGAATTACCGTGTGGACGGATTTTTGGTACCCAGCCTGGAAAACGGTGAAGCTGTTACGGGAAAAAATACCCGACTGCACGATCATCCTTGGCGGACCTCACTGCGCCGTTTTCCCCCAGGAAACGCTGGAATTCTCGGAAGCTAATTACCTGGTCGTCGGCGACGGCGAGGATGTTTTGCTTAACCTTCTCCGGGAATTGTCGAACGACCATTCAGTTACCGAGCAGCCCGGGCTTTGGCGAAAAATAAACGGCGAAATCAAAGCGCCCACAATTCCTGGCGCGGTCATTGACGACATCACCAAAATCCCGGTGCCGGACCGCACGCTGTTGCCGTTCAAGAAATACAGTTCCGTTCTCACGCCATCGGAATACGAGACGACCATGATCACCTCGCGCGGGTGCCCCTATAAATGCGTCTTCTGCAAGATGGACGTCCAGAAGGTGTATGCCCGTAGCGCTGAGCAGGTCATAGAGGAGTTTCGTCAGATCGAGGAACTCGGAATTTCCGATGTTCAGGTTTACGATGATACGTTTACCTGGGGTAACGCGCGGGCAATGGATATCTGCCAGGGCATCATCGACCAGGGAATCAAGGTCAACTGGGCGATTCGCGATCGGGCTAACCGGGTCACGGAGGAATTATATGATTTGCTGAAACGGGCGGGTTGTACCAGGGTCCATTTTGGTGTCGAAACCGGCTCGCCGCGGGTTCTCAAGGAATCCGGCAAATTCCTGACCATAGAACAGATAGAGAAAGGCCTCCGTATCGCCCGTGAGTCAGGAATGACGGTCTTGTCCTATTATATGTTCGGCTTTCTGGATGAAACGCCGGAAGACGCGCGCATGACGATAGATTTTGCGAAGAAACTCAAGACCGACTATCCCGTATTCATCATCCTCATCCCCTATCCGGGAACGGCGATCTATAATGAGGGTATGAAGCGAGGAATCATAACATCGGATCACTGGCGCGAATTCACCAAGAACCCGGTGCCCGATTATCAAATTCCCAACCTCATCGAAAATATCATGGACAGGGAAACAATGCGTGAGTTACGTAATACGGGTACACGTGAACTTTATTTCCGTCCGCGGCGCATTTTCAAGGAACTGCGCAACATTTCTTCCACAAAGGACTTCAGCCAGAAAATAAAGCTTGGATTGATCCTGGCCTCCGAAGTTTATAAGCGCCGTTCTTCCTATTCGGAAGCCAGTTCGGCAATGTACAGGTAATTATTATCAATTTCGGTAGGCAGTGTATCGCGAATAAAAATCTGATCGTTCTGCCGACACTTGTATTGGCCTGCCTGCTTCCGTCATTGGGCCTTGCCGCTGAAATGCCGCACCAGGTCATTATCAACTCATTGTCGACCGGAATTGAAAACAGTCGAAAGCTGATGATCGGTCTAGCTGTGTTGACGGTGATTTTGACCTGTGGCGGGCTTATTTTTTTCTTCCGCGCTCTGAACGCGCGAAATGTGGCGATGATGAAAGCCATGTCGAACCGGCTGAGTGACCTGGAAGCGATTATGACCAACGGCTCGGGGCCGGCGTTACAGGCTACTCCTCCGGTTCCTGCGCCGGCGCCGGTTGCCGAACCCGTTATTCAACCGTCGGCCGTTCCCGGACCCGCCTCGGCACTTGCCGGCGCCGGGTGGACCTCACGGGAGCGGGCGATGATGGACAATATGAACAAAAACCGGAAAACGCTCGGGGAATTCATTGAACAACATGCCGAGGATGGTCGGTCGATATCCGAAGCCATGGCGGGGGATAACAGCTTTGCAGATTTTCCCGATCCGATTGAATTGAACCGCGAGTTGTCGAAATTGCTTGGCGCGGTGACCCGGCTCAATGACTCATTCATGCAGGATTTCAAGGAGATCGATCGCAAAGACCCCGCTGAAAATTCCAGGCGTCTACCCTGGCCGTTGTCGATTTTTCAGCGGGATCTCCGCAATCGAGCAATTGGAATTTTGCACAAAATTGTTGAGAACCAGGCGTTGTTGGAAAAGATGTTCCATGTTTACAAACAGGAACGTGAGGCATTTTCAAATTCAGGTCACGGCAAGGCCCGTGCAAAGAGAATGCTGCTGCTCAATCATGAACTCGCGCTGATGATCGAGGGAACCGGATACAGGCTGGATAAGATCGCGGCGTCGATTTCCCGCCTAAGGCGTGCCGTCCCCGTCTAGAGCAAATTCAGACTCCGTAGAATCCGTTGACCTGGTCTGCGACATATCCGATTTGCTCCTCGGTCAGATATTGATGATGGGGTAGTGCCAATACTCTGTCGGCCTGTCGTTCGGCCACGGGGAAGTCGCCCCGTTTGAAACCGAATTTCTTTGCTGCCGGATGCAGATGCAGGGGCGTTCCGTAATAAACCAGGGACTGGATACCTTTGTCTGTAAGATGGGCCTGGAGGCGATCGCGGTCGTCGCATTGGGTTAGGAACATGACAAATGGGTTTTCTTCATATTCCTTACAGGGCGGAATAAACATCTGCTTAGCACGGATTAGGTCCCGATAGAGATTGGCATTCTTGCGCCTGGCTTCGATAACTCCGTTCAGTTTTCCTAGCCGGAACATCAAAACCTCCGCATTCAGCACGTCCAGCCGGGAATTGACCCCGTACAGGATGCAGGTGTCCCGGTCTTCCAGACCGTGGTTGCGATACAGCCGGACCTTGCGATTCACCACGTCGTCATCGGTCACCATGAAGCCGCCATCGCCGATGGCGTTGAGATTTTTCAGGGGATGGGTCGAAAAACAGCCGACATTTCCGAACGTGCCGCCATGCTTGCCCTTGTAGAACGCCCCCATGGATTGGGCGGAATCCTCCACGATCACCAGATCATGGCGTTTGGCGATATCCAGGATCGGGTCCATATCGGAGATCCGGCCGGTCCAGTGCACCGGAAGGATGGCCTTGGTGGCCGGGGTGATTTTCTTTTCGATTTCCGCCGGGTCGATGTTCTGGTCGTCGCCCACATCCGCATAGACCGGTGCGGCGCCGATATGGACGATCGCGCCGGTCGATGCGACAAACGAGATCGGCGATGTGATGACTTCATCGCCCTTGCCGATGCCCAGCGCCATCAGCCCCATCATCAGCGCATCCGTGCCCGAATTGAGCCCGATGCAGTGCTTTACCCCGATCCGTTCCGCCACATGGTCCTCGAACGCATTCAATTCGGGGGTCATGACCAGATGACCCGATGCCAGGACACGGTCGATGCAGGCGAGGAGTTCTTCCTTTTCTTCCTGATAACGCTGCTGCAGGTCGATGAATGAAACCTTGAAGTCGGTCATGCGCCGGGTCCCTTATAGAAGTCACGGACCGTGTCGATCACGAAATCCTGCTCTTCTCGGCTCAGATGCTGATCGACGGGAATTGTGATGCAGTCACGGGAATGCCCGTCGGTTACGGGAAACGTTCCGGGCGGTATCCCCAATGGTTTCAGTGCCTCTTGCTGATAGAGCGGAATGGGATAATGTATCTTCGCTTCGATGTCGTTTTTCAGGCAATGTTCCAGCAGCGCATCCCGGTTTTCAGCGAACAATATGTATAGCAAATAGACATGCTTTACCCCGTCGGCGATGGGCGGGATGCGGACCCCGGGCATATCTCGGAAGCCCTCATCGTAATATTTCGCCGCCTCGATGCGCTTGTCGACCAGATCGTGGATTTGCTGCAGCATCCATTTCCCGACCACCGCCTGGAATGAATCCAGCCGGGAGTTGTAGCCGAATATCTCCATTTCATCCCGGTTGCGTAGTCCGTGATTACGCAGTAGCCGCAGCTTTCGGTCCATCTCCGCATCGTTGGTGACGACAATTCCCGCGTCGCCCCATACGTTGATAATTTTAAGTGGATGCATGGAGAACCCGGTCGCAATGCCCCAACTCCCTACTTTGGTGCCATTCAATTCGCCTAGAAGGCTCTGGCAACCATCCTCTACGACGGGAAGGCTGTGCTTGTTTGCTATCTCCATGATGCGCGGCATGTTGGAAACATTTCCAGCTAGGTGGACTGGCATAAGCGCCTTGGTCCGTGGCGTAATTGCATCTTCCAGAAGATTGACGTCCATGCAGAACGTATCATCGCAATCAACGAATGTTGGCGTTGCGCCGACCTCGTTTATGGCGCCAGCCGTGGCAAAAAACGTGTTGGCATTGGTTAGCACTTCATTACCGGGGCCGATGCCGATGGCCTTGAGCGCAAGCTTCAGAGAATCCGTCCCCGACCCGACGCCGATGGCGTATTTTGTGCCCGCGGCTTTGGCAAAAATATGTTCGAATTCGTCGACGACCTTACCAAGGGTGAAGTCGCCGCTGGCAACCAATGCGCGCAGTTCATCGAAGACTTCGTCGACATCGGCGAATTGCTGAGGCAGGGGAGAATAACGCACATGCATGATTGTGTTCGCCTGTTGCAAAAGGGTGGCGGGAGAGTGATAGGGGGTTAAAAGGGGCCCTTGAAGAATGGGTCCGGCACATCAATGGGGAGTCCATCGCGCTGTTTGGACAGCGCGCCGGCGGCCGAGGCCAGATTTTGCGGCAAAATACTGAGCATTTCGCCGGCCGTTGCAACAATCGATTGAGCATCAGGATAAAACCCGGGTAACAATCCGCGCGAGCTTGGCGTCGGATGGTCGGGCAGGCCTAGTCGGACCGGCGCGCTTTTCAGGTCGGAGAAACAGTCCCCAACGATTGTCGCCACAATTTCAGCGCCGATGCCGAACATGCGCCAACCCGTATCTACGGTGATCAGATGCCCGGTTTCCCGAACTGCGGCGCGTACTGGCTCCAGGTTCAGGGGACGAATGACCCGAAGGTCGATCACTCCGGCGGAAACGCCGATATCCGACAAGGCGTCGGCCGCTCGCATCGCTTCAAGGGTCATGTAGGATGTAGATACGATGGTGATGTCTTCGCCGGCACGAATGAGCCGGGGCCCATCCAGTGGCATCCTATAATAGCCATCGGGAACATGGCCGGACGCGTTGTGCAGCCAGCGATGTTCTATGAATATGACCGGGTTGTCATCCTCAATAGCCGCGATAAGCATTCCCTTGGCGTCTTGGGCAAGGGTCGGCATGACCACTTTCAGTCCCGGGAATTGAGCAAATATCGGCTCGAGACTTTGTGAGTGTTCCGGTCCCTGACCCCAGCCGCGACCGACCACCATGCGGATAACAATGGGCACTTTGTGCTGACCGTTGCTGACATAATGGGATTTTGCCGCATTGTTGGCGATCTGTTCGAAAGCCAGCAGGGCAAATTCCACCCGATGGAGATTGATCACCGGCCGCTGTCCATTCATGGCGGCGCCGATGCAAATGCCGGTTAGTCCATTTTCCGCCACAGGCATTTCAATGACTTTGTTGGCTCCGAATTTCTCTGCGATACCCTTTGTGGTTCCCCAGACCGATGATGGATCGTCAATACCCTGACCCATCAGAAATACGGAATCGTCGCGCGCGATGGATTCTTGGAGGCCTTCCCTGATGCCCTCTCCGAAGGTGATTATTCTTTCATTTATCATTTGTTCTTAGGCATATATATGCTTCGTTGCATCACTGGGGTTTGTCTCCGGTGCGGATTTTGCGAATTCGATGGCTGCGTCCACTTCTGTTTGGAATTGCTCTATTCTGGTCTTTTCCTGATCAGGCTGTAGATCACCGGAACGCGTTAGCATGGCGCGCGTTTTTTCAATCGGGCATTTTTCTCGCCACGAAAGGAACTCGCTTTCTTCTCGATAGCCGATGTCGTTATCAAAGCCGGGGCCGCAATGTTCGAGCCAGCGATAGGTGTCAAATAGCAGGAAGGTCGGCCCTTCGCCGCGTCGCGCCCGAGCAACCGCTTCCACCGTCATATTGTATACGGTGGCCACATCGTTTCCGTCCCCCGTCGCTGTGGGCATGCCATGGGCTCGGGCCAGATCGGTAAGTGGCCGATCAGGCTGGCGCTTGGAAATCGGGGTATAGACCGAAAACAGATTGTTCTCACACATAAAGACTACGGGCAAATTATGCAGCACGGCGAAATTTGCGCTTTCATGAAAGACACCTTCTTCGATAGCGCCGTCGCCGAAAAATCCCAGGGTGACGTTGTCATTACCGGTGCGCCTGTCGGCAAGGGCGCTTCCCACCGCCAGCGGCATTGAACTCGCCACGATGGGGACGCTTAGCATCATTCCCTTGGACACATCCATCAAATGCATCGATCCGCCGCGCCCGCCAATACAACCAGCCGCCTTGCCGTACATTTCACAGATCATCGCCGTCAGGTCGCCGCCTTTGGCCAGATAATGATAGTGGGACCGATGATTGCTATAGATCTTATCCCCGCCATTCAGCGCCTGGCAGGCACCAACCGCAACGGCTTCCTGACCGACTGACAGATGAATGGGGCACCGCATTTCCTGTTCACTGTACCGGTCAGCGATAGTTTCATCCACGATGCGAAGCCTTAGCATTTCATAATGATATGCGAGAAGTTGTTTGTTCGTGATGTCCACATTTTCGACACTGCCGCTCATTTGTTTGTCCGCTGATAGCCTGAAATTATATTTTCCATGGGTCGAAGGAGAACCGTGATGTTGGGAAGTTTGAACTACAATCTAGGTTAGACCCTAAACAATTGGCCATGACTAGGAAAATATTCGTTGCGATTTGGTCCGGATGTAATCCGCTGTTTACGATCGTTAGGAAGCCGAGGCTGCATAAAGTTCGAGAGCCTCATCAACGGCACCGACGAAAAGAATTTGACCTTTCTCAAATAGGGCCGCTTGATTGCACATACTGCGAATCATCCCATCTGAATGGGATGCAATGACCGTGATGTTCGACTGGGATTGGAACTTGTCAAATCGTGTTTGGGCTTTTTCCTGGAAATTTGCATCTCCAGCACCAATTGCCTCATCAAGAAGCAAAATTTCGGCATTTTTCTTGGCGGTTGCAATGGCGAATGCGAGCCGCATCATCATCCCAGCCGAGTAGGTCCGGATCGGAAGTTCAAGGTAATTTTGGAGTTCGGTAAATTCCTCTATTTCGGGCACCAGGTTTTCGACCTCCCGAGCGCTCATTCCCAACAGCATTCCAGTGATCTTGATGTTTTCGTAGCCAGTGGCGTCCGGTTCCATTCCCAACTGAATATCAAACATGGGAGACACATTTCCTTCCGACTCGATGGTGCCTCGGGTGGGATGAAATATTCCAGCCAAAACCCGCAACAGTGTCGTCTTTCCCGCGCCATTGTGTCCAATAAGACCGAGACGCGTCCCACTCTCTATTGTAAGAGTTACGCCCCGAAGAGCATTGACTGTTACTCGGTTGCTCCTATCCCTTTTCATGAAACCGCCAGCGCTGGATGACGGTAGGTTGAAGTTCAATAAGCGCCGGCTGGTGTTGTAGATTGGGAAATCAACATCGACGTTGGTCAGTCTCAAATAGGCCATATGTTACTCAAAAAACGATTTTTGCAAATGTCTATAACGGATTTTAACGGATTTTTAGGTTACCTGCTAAAGCCAATATGGAATACGTTTGCCGAAGCGGCGGAATACGAAAACGGTCACGACCAAACCGCCAGTGGTGATAGCAAGGACCACGGCCCAGTTAATTAAGGTCGGTGATCCTCCGAGAAGTGGCTGGCGTAGTATTTCCAGATAATGATAAAGGGGATTTGAATCGATGATAAATCGACGGCGGCCCGTTAGGAATCCAGGCTTCCAAAATATTGGCGTAACAAAAAAAATCAACTGCATCGCGCTAGTGATGATTTGCGGAACATCTCTAAACCGGGTGCAGACCATTCCCAGCAGTAGCCCGACCCAGATCCCGTTGATGAAGTACAGCGCCAGCGCCGGAAAAACCAGAAGGGTCTTGATTGTCGGTTCAACTGAAAAAATAAGTGCCACCAGGATGGCAATCCAAATGTGATGAAAGAATGTAAAAAACTGCCGCATCAAGTGACGTAAAACGTGGGATGTATAGGGCAAATGGATTTGCTTGATCACTGTTTCGGCGTTAATGAAAACTAGGCAACCGTCGTTAACCATGCCGGTGATCAGGGTCCAGCCAATCATACCCGTCGCGATGTGAGGCATGAGTGTCTTGATATCCTGGCCGAATAAGCCACTGAAGACGAATGATATACCGAAAATTGTGACGCCCAGGCTGAGCGTCATCCAGAATGTGCCCAGACGGGAGCGGCGATAGCGTTGCCGGAGGTCTACCCAGCTCCAAGTGAGCCAAAGACGCCATGCGAGGAGGGCCGTAACGATATCACTATTCATAAATTTCATGTTGATCAGTCGCAGATACGATTTTTAGGCGACGGGCTTTGTCATGACGACGATACCGTTCGAAATAGGAATAAGTGAGCGCCGCCAATCAGTCGATGCTGCTGCCCGTGACAAGAAAGCTTTGACGCCTTTGCCTTTATCACTTTCAGGGCTGGCGTTTAGCGCGTCACCATGGAATAGCGCGTCGTCGGTCACGATAATACCGCCCGGGCGGACCAGTGGGGCTACGTCATCAAAATATTTCGCGTAACGTTCTTTGTTGCCGTCGATAAAAACGAGATCGAATGGTTTCACCGGATCCAGATTTTTGATCATCTCGGCGGCATCCCCGTTTATTAGGCTGATAACCCCATCGAATCCGTTGTTGGTAAAATTCTTGCGGGCGATGTCGGCAAAATGATCGAATTTTTCGATGGTGACCAGCTCGCCTCCGTCGGGCAGAGCTTCTGCCATATACATGGATGATACGCCGACGAATGTGCCAATTTCCAAAATACGTCGGACACCGGCTATTTCGATCAGCCATTGCAGAAAACCGAGAACCATGGGACTCGACGCCATCTCTTCGATGGTGAACATGTCGGTCTGCTCAATGGTGAATTTTTCAGTAGGTGATTTGATCCCCGAAACATTGAGAA
>Ga0315339_1001733_pt1 | contig 18209 bp, 22 predicted proteins | sample ASW17metaG_FD_204514 | JGI IMG/M metagenome (GOLD analysis project Ga0315339, IMG submission 204514) | Ammonia-oxidizing marine archaeal communities from Pacific Ocean, United States - ASW #17 | ecosystem: Environmental > Aquatic > Marine > Oceanic | place: USA: California | collected 2016-12-05
GGAACGTTATTATCTTCAGGAACGTTATTATCTTCAGGAACGTTATTATTTTCTGGAACCTTATTGCTTTCACTATTGCTATAAAATTTCCTTATTATTTCTTCTTCTTTTAGCCTTTGTTTTTCATCAAATTTTCTTTCCCACTCTTCAAGTCTTTCTTTTTCTTCCTTAATTCTAATATCTTCTGCAATCTTAGCATCTAATATTTTCTGTTTTTGCTGTTCTTCTAATTTTCTTTCTTCTTCATTTAATCTTTGTTCTTCTTCATCTTCTCTTTGCTTCAGTTCAATTAATCTCTGTCTTTCTTCTTCATCTTTTTTTTGCTGCTCATTTGATTTAAGCTCATCTTCGATTGCTCTTTGTTCTTGTTGCTCTTTTAAAATTTGCTCTTCTTTATTTTGTAGTCTTTCAGCTTCCAAAGCTTTTAATTTATCTTCAGTTTCTTTTAATTTTTGTTCCTCATATTTTAATTTTTTTTCTTCTTCTCTTAATTTATCGTCTTCTTCTTTTTGTAATTTAAGCTCTAAATCTATCTGTCTTTGTTGTTCATCTTTAATATTTTGTTCTTCTTCTTTTAATCTTTGTGCGTGCAAATCTTTTAATTTTTTTGCCTCATCTTTTATTTTTTTCTCTTCTTCTCTTAATTTTTGTTTTTCTAAATACCTTAGCCTTAATGTTTCTTCGTTTAATTTTCTTTCGTCCTCTCTTTTTTTTTGTTCTTCTTGGTCTTTTAATTTTTGTGCTTCTGCTCTTAATCTTTTTTTTTCAATTTCTTGTTGCCACTTAATATTTTTTTGCTGTAGTTTTTCATTGTTTAATCTTAATTTTTCTTTTTTTTCAAATTTTTTCTTTTCGTCTATTTCTTTTTGTTTTTCTTGATTTTCTAATCTTGTTCTTTCTTCATTTATTCGATTTCTCTCTTCTTTTAATTTATCATCTTCTTCTTTTTGTCTCCGTTGTTTGTCTCTCAATATATTTTTTTGTTCTTCTATTTTTTCTTTTTCAATTTTTTTAATTCTTTCTTTTTCCTTATTTTTTTTAAAATTTTGATAAGCATCAGTAAATGATTGCTTTGTTTTGTTTAAAGATTCTGATAAATTAAATATAGGTACTTTTTTTTTAGATTTACTTATTGTTTTTTTAAATTTTGATTTTTTCTTTTTCATATTTTATTCTTTTTTTTTATTTTATTCTTATTTTTAGCACTCTTATATGGTTCAAGAAAGTTTTTGTGTGTTTAGATTGGGGTCAAAAACCCCTTGTATATTGAGTTTTTTAATTTCATAAACAAAATTCACTTATTACGAGTAAAATTTTACTTGGAAAAGTGTAGTGATTTTATTAAAAAGTCAAAACTTAGAGTGTAAAATATTCATATAAAAACTTGGAAGCTACCGTTACTAATAAAATTCCAAAATATTTGCTAATTTTATTTCTATCAAGCTTATGAACAGTATTAGCTCCTATTCTTGCCATAATAGTTGTGATTGGTATAAAAATTAAAAAAGCTGGTATATTTAAAAAACCTATACTTAATGGAATATTTGTATTTAAATAACTTCCTGTAATCAAAAAACCTATTGCTCCAAATAGAGCAATAAAAAAACCAATGGCAGCCGCACTTCCTATGGCTCTATTAATAGAATATCCAAAAAATTTAAATACAGGAACATTCATTACTGCCCCAGCTATTCCCATGGGTGCAGAAATAAATCCTGAAATAAAGCCAAATATCATTTTATATTTGAGTTTTATTAAAATTGATATTTTAGGCTCTTTCTCTTTTAAAAATAATAAATAAAATCCTAAAAAAAATATTACTATAGAGAAAAATAAAACTAGAAATTTGGTTTTAAGAAATGCAGCAAAAATAGTTCCAAAAATAACTCCAATTACAGCAAATATTCCATAAGTTTTAACTATATTCAAATCAACAGCTTTACATTTATAGTGCGTTAATACAGATACAAATGAAGTTGGAATAATGATTGCAAAAGAAGTTCCAACGGCTAAATGCATTATATATGATTTATCAATACCCAATGTTTCAAAAGTATAAAATAAAAATGGCACCATGATTAATCCTCCACCAATGCCAAATAGACCCGCTATAAACCCCACAGGGATTGCGGCTAGTATCATTAAAATACTAAAATAAATATATTCATTTGATAAAATTAAATTAAGCAGATTAACTCGGAGATGTAGCAAAATTGTTAAATTTAATTTTATCCATGATGTGATCAATTTTTTGAACATCAGCATCACGAACACACATATTTTCACTTAAATATCTTTTCCAAAAACTAGATCCTGTTTGACCGTGAAAAAGACCAAGCGTATGTCTCATAATTTGATTTAATCTTGTTCCTTTTTGAATTTCATCTTTAACATAAGGAATTAACTGTTCTATAATTTCTTGTCGACTAAGAACATTGCTATTATTAAAAATTTCTTTTTCAACATCAGCAAGTAAATATGGCGTATGATAAACGGATCTACCGATCATAACCCCATCAACTTTTTTTAAGTGCTCTTTAATTTGTTCGGTTGAAGTTATTCCTCCATTAAGGATAATTTCTTCATTAGCAAAATCTTTTTTTAATTTATAAACTACATTATACTTTAAGGGTGGAATATTTAAGTTTTGCTTGGGAGTAAATTTTCCTAACATTGCTTTTCTCGCATGTATTATAAAAGTTTTAACACCTGTATTTTTTAATGTTTCAATAAATTTATATAAATTTTCATAATCTTCTACATTATCATAACCAATTCTTGTTTTAATGGTAATGGGTAATTTGCTCACTGATTGCATTTTACTTAAACAATCTGCTACTAAATTAGGTTCTTTCATTAAACATGCGCCAAATTTATTTTTTTCAACTTTTTTACTTGGACAACCTAAATTTAAATTAATTTCATCGTAACCAAACTCTTCGCCAGTCTTAGTGGCTTCTGCCAAAAGTTTTGGAGATGATCCGCCTATTTGTAAGGCTAGAGGCTTTTCATTTATATTAAATGATAAAAGTTTTTTTTTATCTCCTCTGCTAATTGCTTCAGAAACAATCATTTCTGTATAGAGTAAAATATTTTTACTTATTAATCTTAAAAAATATCTCTCATGACGATCTGTACAATCCATCATAGGAGCTACTGAAACTTTCCTATTCATGATTAAACTTTTATATTATTTTTTTAACTATTTGAAGTAACTGTATCTTCTGAATTTGCTTCACTTGTGTCGATTTCTGCATCTGCTAATTCATCAAGTGATACAACTGTATCTTCTGGATTTGCTTTGCTTGTGTCAGTTTCTCCATCTGCTAATTCATCAAGTGATACATCGGATTCTTCAGCTTGCTTTTCTGCAATCCCAATATTTGGTTCACTTGAAGTTTTTAATTCATCAATATCTTCCTTAGAAACTTTAATTTTTTCTGGTGTTTTTCTTGCTCTTTTAGATGGTAATATTGGTGCTCCACTTTTTGAAATTTCCCCTTTGTATAAATTTTGAAAATCATCACCTACTTCTTCATCATCTGCTGTTCCGTCATCAACTTGTTCAACGTGTTTTCTTAGCTTATGAACTGCACTTTCGGTTAAATCTGAAACTTTAATATTTTCATTGGCAATTTCTCTTAATGCTATAACTGTATTTTTATCATCATCTATGTCTACAGTTGGTTCTATGCCTGAATTTAATTGAGTAGCTCTTTCTTTGGCAACCAAAACTAATTCATATGGACTGTCTACTTTATCAATACAATCTTCTACTGTTACTCTTGCCATGCGAGGTGTTTATACTTCGAATTTAATAAAATCAAGAGCTATTTATATATAAATAGGTTGAATTTTTTTTCTACAAAAGAAGAGCAATAGCACAATAATTCCAATATAAACTGAGCTAAATATAGCAATGGAATTAATACTATAACCAGCATCTATTAAAATGCCAAAAACTGCTGTTCCTGTGGCAGTAGCAAACACCATTAACCCACCAGTTAAAGCTTTAATACTGCCAATATATTTTACTCCATAAATTTCGGCCCATGTAGATGAGCCTAATATATTAGCAAATCCATTTGTAATACCAATTAATCCTAAAAATATAAAAGAAGAAAAAGGACTATTAAATAAAAATAGAACAATAGTGGAAATAAAAAGTGGTATATTCATATAAATTAGTAGCTTTCTGCTAGTATATTTATCAATTAAGTATCCAGATACTGATAAAGTTATTACAGATAAAATTGAATACACCATAAAGGATTGAGCCATAATAAATGGTCCCCAATTTTTTGAAGAAACAATAAATGATTGATAAACAAAAACACCAGTTGCAATTGATGGCATTGACAGCATATTCAATGTAACAATATAAAATCTATAATCTCTAATAACTTCTGATCTAGTCCATTGTTTAATATTTATATTTATTTCTTTATTATAGTTTTTAGAATCTTCTCTTGTATCTAATTTAAGTTTTTTAATTAATGTAAATGAAATTATTGGCAATAGAATTAAGACTAATATCGAAATAGCAATCCATATATTTCTCCAGTTTGTAATTGTTAATAAAAAAACCATTAAAACTGGTAAAATAAATTCAGCAGCAGACAAACCTAACCAAGTGACACTTAAAGCTTTACCTCTGGTTTTTTCAAAATATCTAGCAACCGTAGTGGTTGCTGTATGCGACATTAATCCTTGACCGCTCAATCTAAGGAAAAAAATTCCAATAAACAATAAAGGAATAATTTTAATTGTAGAAAAAAAATAACAAGCGAATGAAAGTAAAATTATTACAAATAAAGAGAATTTAAAAATATTAGTATCATCAATTTTTTTTCCTATCCAAATTAATAAGAAGCCACTAAGTAATGTTGCGGAAGCATAAATTGTACCAAATTGTCCATGTGTAATTGATAAGTCTGTTCTTATGCTGGAATTAAATATTCCTATAAAATAACTCTGTCCAAAGCTTGAAAAAAATGTAAATATAAATCCGAATATAATTACTTTTAAACTTAAATTTTTAAACATATAAAATTATGCCATGTAATATTGCTTTTATAGGCCTTGGTGTCATGGGTTATCCAATGGCTGGTTATATATCAAAAGCTGGTCACAATGTAACTGTTTATAATAGGACTACTGCAAAAGCTGATAAATGGTTAACTGAATACAAGGGATCTAAAGCTGACACACCCGCAAAAGCTGCTGCTGATGCTGAATACATTTTTACCTGTGTCGGTAATGATAATGACTTAAGAGAAGTAACTTTTGGAAAAAATGGAATTTTTAAAACCATTAAAAAAGGATCAGTTTATATTGACAATACTACAGCTTCAGCAACAATTGCTAGAGAAATTTATGACTATTCAATAAAAAATGATTTTGGTTTTTTAGACGCGCCTGTTTCAGGTGGCCAAGCGGGAGCAGAAAATGGAACGCTTACAGTAATGATTGGTGGTAAGCAAGAAAGTTTTGATAAAGCAAAAGATAAAATTGATTGCTACAGTAAAAAAATAAAGTTATTAGGTGGCGCTGGAAGTGGACAGCTTGCTAAAATGGTTAACCAAATTTGTATAGCAGGCTTAGTTCAAGGCTTATCTGAAGGAATTAATTTTGGAATAAAGTCGGGTTTAAACATGGAAGACGTAATTGAAGTAATTTCAAAAGGTGCTGCTCAATCCTGGCAAATGGAAAATAGATACAAAACTATGATTGAAAATAAATTTGAATTTGGTTTTGCCGTAGATTGGATGCGAAAAGATTTAAAAATTGCACTAAATGAAGCTAAAAAGAATGGTTCTTTATTGCCTATTACTGAAATTATTGATCAATATTATGGGGAAGTTCAAAAAATGGGTGGTAATAGATGGGACACATCTAGTCTCATTAAAAGATTGAGTAAATAAACTTGTATGCAACCAGCGTACTATGAAGACTTAACAGAAATTAAAAAAAAAATTTGGTCATTATTTGATTATGCAGTGAACTATAGAAGTTCTCCATTCAGATTACCTGTATTTATTTGTGGTGATCAATCAGACTTCGATGGACGAATTGTGGTTCTTAGAAAATCAGATCAATCCAATAACTTAATTCAGTTTCATAGTGATATTAGATCAGACAAAATAGCTAAGTTAAAAAAAAATAAAAATTCTTCGATGCTTTTTTATGACAAAGAAGAAAAAATCCAAGTAAGACTTAAAGTAGAATGTGTCATTAATTATAATAATGAGGTTGCTAAAGAGTCTTGGATAAAAACAGGGCACATGAGTAGAAAATGTTATTTGCTTTATAAGGGACCAGGGTCAAAGTCTCCTACACCAACATCAGGTTTAAAGTCTGAATTAGATAATTTTGAATTTACAATAGAACAAAGTGAAAAAGGTTATAAAAACTTTGCAGTCATTCAATGTAAAATAAAAAGTATTGAATGGCTTTATTTGGCAGCAAAAGGACATAGAAGAGCCAGGTTTGAATATGATAACAAAAAAGAATTCTGGTTAATTCCTTAAAATATTGATTTAGAATACTTTTTCCAGTTTTCCTGATAGTGAATTGCACTTTCTTTAATTAATTTAACTTCTTCATCAGTAACTTTTCTGATTATTTTTCCAGGTGCTCCTACAACTAAGGAATTATCGGGAATTTCTTTATTTTCTGTAATTAATGCTTTGGCACCAATAATACAATTTTTTCCAATCTTGGCCTTATTAAGTATAACAGCACCTATTCCAATTAAGCTATTGTCTTCTACTGAACAACCGTGAAGCATTGCTAAATGACCAATGGTAACATTTTTTCCTATTTTTAAAGGACAGCCTGGATCTGTATGCAAAACACACCCGTCTTGTATATTTGATCCCTCACCTACATAAATATTCTCAACGTCTCCTCTTAAAGTTGCATTAAACCAAATACTGGTGTTTTTTTTTAAAGTAATATCTCCAATAATTGTAGCATTAGGAGCGATCCAGTTCTCACCTGAATTTTTTATTTTTTTGTTTTCCAAATTGTAAAACATATCTTATATAATGTTTAGCATGGCACTTACAAAAACTCCAATATGTGAATTTGGTAAAAAAGCTGAAAATTTTCAGTTGAAATCAACTAACAATAAAATTATTTCGCTAAATGATTTTAAGGGTGAAAATGGAACTTTAATTATGTTTATATGCAATCATTGCCCTTATGTTAAGGCAGTAATCGAAGATATTATTCAAGATTGTAAAAATTTAGAAAAAATTGGTGTTAAATCACTAGCAGTGTCATCAAATGATGTAAAAAATTATCCTGAAGATTCATTTGAAAATATGATTAAATTTTCACAAAAACATAATTTTAGTTTCCCCTACCTTTTTGATGAAACACAAAAAATTGCAAAAACTTATGATGCGGTCTGTACTCCTGATTTCTTTGGTTATAATAAAAATTTAAAATTACAATACAGGGGAAGAATTAGAGAATTAAAAGAATTAAAGGCTATAAGAAGTGGTGATAGTGATTTGTATAAAGCAATGATTCAAATTGCTAAAACTGATAGAGGACCAGAAAATCAAGTCCCAAGTATAGGCTGTAGCATTAAATGGTTGAATAACTAATGCATTTAATTGTTACACGAACTTTTCCACCTGATGTGGGAGGAATGCAAAATCTAATGTGGGGCTTAACTAGAGAGCTATCAAAACATTTTATGTTAAAAGTATTTGCCAATTATCACAATGATCACAAAGATTTTGATGAAAAAGTTTCTTTCTCTATAGAGAGAGTTGGTGGAATTAAATTGCTTAGAAAGTATAGAAAGGCTCAATTAGTAAATAAATTTATAAAAGAAAATAAAATTAAATGCATTATTGCTGATCATTGGAAAAGTCTTGAATTAATAAATACAAATAAAAAAAAAATTTGCCTAATTCATTCAAAAGAAATAAATCACCCAATGGGAACCAGGCTCAACAAAAGAGTTTTAAATGTATTAAATAATGTTGATCATGTAATTTCTAATTCTCAATACACAAAAAAATTAGCAATTAATTGTGGAGTTAATGAAGAAAAGATAATTGTTATAAATCCTGGTGTTAATCCTGTTCAAGAACTAGATGAACAAACTTTAAGAAAAGTAGATGAATTATTAAAAACTAAATCACCAAGACTAATTACGGTTTCAAGATATGATAAAAGAAAAAATCATGAAAAAATAATTATGGCTCTTAGAAACTTGAAACAAATATACCCTGATATTATTTATATTAGCATTGGTTATGGTGATGAAGAGGAAAATATTAAAAAATTAGTTAAAGAATTAGACTTACAAAATCAAGTAATGTTTTTCAAAGATATTACAAATGAATTAAAAAATACGCTGCTCGCAAAATCAAATATTTTTATAATGCCTTCAATAATCCATAAAAAATCTGTTGAAGGTTTTGGAATAGCTTATGTTGAAGCTGCTCAATATGGTATTCCATCTTTAGGTGGAAAAGATGGTGGCGCAACCGATGCAATTGAACATAAAAAAACTGGCTTAATTTGTGATGGTAATAGTTTAGATGAAATTTATTCTTCAATTAATGCAATGTTAAAAAATAAAAAATTTTTAGAATATGGAAAAGCTGCCAAAGAAAATTCTAATAAATTTAATTGGGATAAAATAATTGAAGAATATAAAAAAATTTTAAACTAAAATAACTCATAATTTTATTTATTATTTCTAAAATTTTGTAAATAAAAAAAAACTAATTTAAGACATCAGATATTCTTTCAAAAACTTTTTCTGCACTTAACTTATTTAAATCTTCTACTTGTATTGCCTTGAAATTTTCTCTTTCAATACTAACTTTAAAAGCTGTAGTATGCTTGCCAAATAAAGTTAAGCCTTTTGCATTTAAATGAGCCGCCATATGTGCGGGTCCAGTATCATTTGCAACAACAAATACACTATCTTTAATTAAAGAAGATAGTTGCGAAATGTCTAATATCTTTTCATTATCTAAAATTGAAATTGCATTTGTTTTTTCTGCATCTTTAATTTCTAAAGGACCAGGAGCAACTATAATTTTATATTTATCTTGAAATTTTTTTTTAATAAGTTCAATTAATTCATTGTAGTAAGGCCACTTTTTAATAAATAAGTGTTCAGAACAAAAAGGAAATAAAACAATATAATCTTCTAATCCATATTTATTCTTAATATGATCTATATTTACACAAGCCCAACTAAAATCAGGTTTCATAGTATTTATAACATTAAGACCTGAGTTTTTTAATTGATGATTAAACCTATCTAGAACAGAATTTTTATCAAATTCTTCTTTTTCAATATCTTTAGGCAAGGCAGTTTCTGAACTTGACCATTTATCTATTTTTGCTTTTGGAAACAAAACATTTTTGTAAAATGTTGTTCTTGAAGAATTTTGAAGATCATAAATCTTTTGAAAATTAAACTTTTTTAAATTTCTCATTAATAAATAAAGATAGATCAGATTAAATCTAGATAATCTTTTGTCTAAGATAACATTGTGTATAAATGGGTTTTTTTTAAACAATTCAAAATACGGCTTAGTAGTCAGTAGATGTATCTGATCATTTTTATGGTTTTCAAAAATATCTTGAATTGCCCCACTAGCTTGAGCTATATCTCCTAAAGAACCATGTTTGATAATTAAAATATTAGACATATTTTTAACAACTTAACATACTATAAAACTTTATGAATAAAATTCTAGTCGAAGTTTCTGTTGGAGAGCTTTTAGATAAAATTTCTATTTTAGAAATTAAAAAAATTAAAATTAAAAATTCCGAAAAACTTAAGTTTATTAATAAAGAATATGATATTTTAAAAGATCAGTTAGATAAAAATGTTAAATCTGATGAAACTTTAAAAAAATTATTTCAAACACTTAAAGAAATTAATGCTAAGCTTTGGATTATTGAGGATGATAAAAGATTGTGTGAAAAAAATTCTGATTTTACTGAAAAATTTATAAAACTTTCAAGAGAAATTCATTTTCTAAATGATAGTAGATCTAAAATTAAATTAGAAATAAACAACCATACCGGTTCAAAGATCAAAGAAATAAAAGAATACACAAGCTACTAGTACTTTCCTTTTTTATCAGCATCTTTATAGAAAATTTTTGCTAATTCTTTATTTGCTTTTTTCCTTAATTGAATATCTTTTGGATCCATTAAATTTTTTGGTCTTTTAGTATGCTGATGAAGCTTAAATGTATCGACTCCTCTAGCTTGTTGAACATACATTTTACCTAAAACTTGATCAACATTACTTCCAATATAACTTTGAATAACAAACCCAATTCTTCTATCATTACTTTTATTTAGATTAGATCCATGAACTATAGTTGGATGATGTAATGACATCTGACCAGCTTTTAAAATAATTGGTATAGTTTGGTCGATTGGTACATTTTCAACTGTTTGACCTCTAGTTAATAAATTGTCTTCATTAAACTTCTGGTTATGATATTGAAGATTATTTTTGTGAGATCTTGCCCACATTCTCATACATCCATTTTCTTCATTAGCTTCTGTTACAGCTACCCAGGCTGTTACCCAATTATATGGTTCTAGACCAATATATTTTGCATCTTGGTGAAAACTAACAAAACCTCTTTTTTGTGGATTTTTAATAAAAAGAGTTGTTCCACAAATAAGTATATTTTTACCAATAATAGATTCAACTGCATCTAAAATTTTTGTATTATGACAGACCTTATCAAGGACTGGTGAAATCAAATGAACGTAATTTCTTCCTAGTCCTTCTAATTCATTTGGCCATTTATTTTCAATTTTCTCTATTTCATTTCTAATTTCATTTGCTTCTTCTAATGTTAAAATATTTATAGGAGCAATATATCCTTGATCATTATATTGATTAACTTGATCGGCTGTTAGAAAAGACATTATTGATAACTAAATTTTTTTTCTAAGTATTTTATTAAGTTATGAATTACAAAAGTCATAAATAAGTATATGCCTCCAGCTACTATAAATACTTCTATAGGTTTAAAAGTTGTTGATATTATATATTTTGCAACACCCGTTAAATCCATTAATGTTACAGTGCTCGCCAAAGATGTTCCTTTCATCATTAATATGATTTCGTTACCATAAGCTGGTAAAGATTGTTTAATAGCTATTGGAATTTGAACTTTGTAAAAAATAATTCTATTTGATATACCAAGGCTTTTTCCGGCCTCTATTATACCTGGTTTAATTGTTTGAAATGCTGATCTTAATATTTCAGATGTGTATGCTCCAGTATTTAATGCAAATGCAATGATAGCACACCAATAAGGCTCTTTTAAAACAACCCAAAGAATAGTAGACCTTAAGTATTCAATTTGACCCAAACCAAAATAAATTATAAATATCTGAACTAGCAAAGGAGTTCCTCTAAACACATAAGAATATCCATAAGCAAAATTATTTAATAATGGATTTTTATTTAATCTTAAAATTGCGAATAAAAGGCCAATAAATAGTCCAAAAATTAACGATAAAGATAAAAGCTTTAAAGTTATAACAGCAGCGCTTAGTAATTTTGGCAAACTTGCCACCATTAAACCCGTATCCATCAAAACCCCCTGCTATACTTGTATTCCAGCTTATTAATTAATTTCATACTTAAAAAAGTAAGCATTAAATATAAAACTGCTGCAAAAGAATAAAAGAATAAAGGATCTCTAGTTGATCCAGCGGCAATATAAGATTGCCTCATTATCTCAACTAAACCTGTTACAGATATTAAAGATGTATCTTTTAATGTTATTTGCCATACGTTACTTAAATTTGGAATAGCAAGCCTTAGCATTTGTGGCATTATTACTTTAAAAAAATAAATATACTTTTTAAATCCTAAAACCTTGCAAGCTTCGAACTGACCTTTATCAATTGAATTTATTGCTCCTCTGAAAACTTCAGTTGAATATGCCCCAGAGATTATACCAATAGCAACTGAGCCTGTAATAAATGCATTAATCTCTATGTATTCAAAGTATCCAAAAATTGAAGCCACATACATAATGGCTCCACTGCCTCCAAAAAAGAATAGATAAATTACTAATAATTCTGGAACACCTCTAATAACTGTTGTGTATGAGTTTGCTATAAAGTTTAGAATCTTATTGTTCGATAACTTAAGTGGTGTAAAAATTAATGAAAACAAAAAACCAATTAACATTGCTGTAATCGATACAGCTATTGTCATCAAGGTTGCATAAAATAACTCATCACCCCAACCAGTTTTTCCAAATGCTAGTAGTTCCATACAGACTGGCGACTATACATTATAGTCGCCAAATCTAAAATTAATTACATAGAAGCGTCGAAACCAAACCATTTAATAGCAATTCTACTAATGTCTCCATTGTTTCTTGCTTGATTAATAGCTTTGTTAAAAGTATTTAAAAGTTCAGTATCATCTTTTCTAATACCAACGCCAACACCATTACCAAATGCTCCGCCTGAAAAAGTTGGTCCAACTAAAACAACTGGTTTACCAGATTTTTCCGCATAATCACTAAATGCTACTGCAGCAGCTAGTGCAGCATCACATCTTCCTGCAGCTAAATCTAGGTTAACTTCATCTTGAGTTTTGTAAGTTCTCACATTTACTTTGCCTACATCACCAGACTCTAAAAAGTTTTGGTGTATAGTAGCTGTTTGTACACAAACTGTTTTACCAGCTAATGCACTTGTTAAAGTTTTAAGATCTTTTTTAACTGCACCTGTCTTTTTAGTAAGATTAATTCCCTCAGAAGTTTCCATTCCTTCCAGAGGTGAACCTTTTATAACTGCTAATGAAGCAACTTCATCTGCATAACCTTGAGAAAAACTAATTGCTTTTTGTCTTTCTGCAGTAATTGACATACCTGCCATAATTGCATCAAACTTTCTCATTATAAGTGCTGGAATCATTCCATCCCAATCTTGTTCTACGATTTCACATTGTTCTCCAATGTATCTGCAAAGCGTCCAGGCTAATTCAACCTCAAACCCAATAAGTTTACCTGAGGCATCTTTTGAATTCCAAGGAGGATAAGCACCTTCAGTTCCTATCTTTATTTTACCGGCATAAGCGCTTCCGATTAATAAGAAAGACAGGATAACTGTTAAAATTGTTTTTTTAAATATATTCATTATTATCTCCGTTAATTATTAATAATTATTTCACAATTTTAATAATTTAAAAAGAAAAATTTAGTGATTAATTGAAGAAGAAAAATTCCAAGAGCAATCAAAACTTGGTATATAAACCCTATCTAAAGTTGTATTTCCGAAATTTTTATTAAAAATATCTAACCATTTTTTGACTTGATTTGGTTTTTTATCTTGACTACCCACTTGGGCAGTGATTACTCCTTTTGGTTTCAGTATACGAACCAAAGTATCCATATTTTTAGCCGCCAGATCTATGCAAAACTGATCATCGTTAAGATCTACAAAAATTTTATCATACTTATCGTCTTCAACAGATTTAATACATTCAAATGCATCTCCCCATATACATTTTACAGAATTTTTTTCTGTTGCTTTATTACCAATTTTACCTAAATGTTTTTTACAAATTTGAACTACTTCTGGATCTAGTTCATACCAATCTATAAAATTAAAACCTTTCGAAATGCACTCTCTTGCAACTCCACCGTCTCCTCCACCAATGATAGCTGCTTTTTCTTTATCTTTGTTTAGTTTTAATCCTGCATTAACAAAAGTTGAGCTATATAAATGCTCATCGCTTGTCGCAACTTGTATTTCACCATCAATAAATAATGACTTACCAAATTGTTCTAAATCAAGAATTTCTATATGCTGACCTACTTTTGATTTAAAGTCTTCTAATACATCATTTACAACATAAGATTTTTGTAACCCTGGCGAACTATAAATATCGCGGTACAAAGATTTAGTGTCTCTATTAAATTCTTTTTTAACTATTCTTTTATATTTAAATTCTTTTTTAATAATATCTATTGCAATTGATGGTTTTACTGTTCCGCATGTAAAAAAATCAAAACTTATCATTCCTTTTTCGGGAAATGTGTGAAAACTAATATGGCTTTCAGCTAATAATGCAAGAATTGTAAAACCTTGAGGCTCAAATTTATATCTAGAAATATTAAGTATGGTTACTTTGGCTGCCTCAGCTATTTTGTGAATTACTTTTTCAAATTTTGAAGACTCATACTCTTGAGTAATTCCAATTAAATCTAAAGTGATGTGCTCCCCAACTTTTGTCATAAAAATTAACCACTTTTATAATTTTTTACTTTATCTAAAATTTTTTGCATTTCTTCAAACGAAAGAATCTTAGGTTCACCTATTTTTAAAGCAATAATGTATTGATGGCAAATATTTTCAACTTCTTGCGCAAGCTCAAAAGCTTTTGAAAGATTTTCTCCGAATGCAACCTGACCGTGGTTTGACATTAGACAGGCTTTTCTATTTTTTAATGCTTTAACTATATTCATTGATAATTCATGTGTTCCAAAAGTTGCATATTCCGAGCACTTAATATCTTCTCCTCCAACTAAAGCTATCATGTAATGAAATGGTGGAATCGGTTTTCCATGAGCAGATACAGCCGTTGCATGTGTTGAATGTGCATGCACTATTGCTCTAGCTTCTCTTTTGTTTTTGTAAATATCTTGATGAAATCTCCATTCAGAGGATGGATTTTTTCCTGAATTAAACCATGAAAGAAAATCTTTCTCTTCATTTAAAGATAAAAAGACAATATTTTCTGGTTTTAAATTTTCGTACTTTTTTCCAGAAGGTGTTATAAAAAATCCCTCAATATCATCCTGCATTCCTTTAACAGATATATTTCCAGATCTTAAAGGTGATAAGTTTGTGCTATTTAATTTTTGTGAATACTCAATTACTTCTTCTCGTTCTTTTAAGTTTTTCACATTAATTATTTATTTATTTTTTTTAATTTGTTCTTGGCAAAATTTTTTAGCTTCTGCAAGGTCAGTTATCTTAGATTTAGCTAGTTTTTGACTTCCAGCTAAACAAGCGTCAACAGCTCTTTTTAGATTATGATCACTAAAGTTCAGAATAACAACCATTCCCAAAACTATAAAAACAAATATTAGAATATTTTTAACCATTATAGCAAGTGTTCATTAAAGAAATTTATAAATTGTAATTATTAATAAAGTTATTTTTTTCATTTATATAGTTTTCTTAACCCATCTTTAGACGCTTCACAAATACCTTTTTCTGTTATTAATCCCGTTACGTATTTACCAGGAGTTACATCAAAAGCTAAATTCATTGCTTTACTTTTCTTTGGATAAATTAATACTTTTTTAAGATTTCCATTTTCATCTAATCCTTCTAAATAAGATAATTCTTCTGAATTTCTTTCTTCAATTGGAATGTCTTTAAAATCCTTTATATCCCAATCAATCGTTGAACTTGATAAGGCTACATAAAAGGGAACATTGTTGTCATGAGCTGCTAATGCTTTTAAGTAAGTTCCAATTTTGTTACAAACATCTCCTGTTGATAAAGTTCTATCGGTTCCAACAATACACATATCAACTTCACCTCTCTGCATTAATATCCCACCAGTATTGTCTGCAATAATTGTATTGGGGATTTCTTCTTCATTTAATTCATATGAAGTTAAATTTGCACCTTGGTTTCTTGGTCTTGTCTCATCAACCCAAACATGGACTGGAATTCCTTTTTTATGTGCATGATAAATTGGTGAAGTGGCTGTTCCCCAATTTATTGTTGCAAGCCAACCAGCATTGCAATGAGTTAAGATGTTTACTGTATCTTTCTTTTTATTATAAATTTCTTCAATAATTTTTAATCCATTTAAACCAATATTTTCGCAAAACTTAACATCTTGTTCACAAATTGCTTTTGCTTCATTTAAAGCAATATTTAAAATTTCATTACTATTAACTCCTGATATTTTCTTCATAATTCGATCTACAGCCCATTTAAGATTAATTGCTGTAGGCCTCGAATTGATTAAATCTTGACTGGATTTTTTTAAAAATGTTTGATCATTTTTTTCTATAATGGACAAAGCTAATCCGTAGGCAGCTGTAGCTCCTATTAACGGTGCCCCTCTAACCTCCATAGTTTTAATAGCAATAATTGCATCTTTTACCGTTTTTAAATCTTTAATTGTAAATTGATGTGGAAGTTTTGTTTGATCGATAATTTTGACTGATTGATTATTATCATCAAACCAAATCGTTCGATATTCTTGTCCTTCTATTTTCATCTCAAAAAATTTCTTCTAAGAATTTAATGATATTTTTGTCTTTTGTTTCATGTTCAGCAAAACATTTTGTTAGAGCTATTCCATGACTTTTTCCAAGCATAGTTGTTCCTTTACAATCTAATCCACTTATTCTATTCATTTTAATAAAACTCTTCCTGCTACTGTTTTTAATTTATTTTTAGTTTTTTGTGTTCTTTTTTCGGGAGCTGTAATAATTGCCACATCTAAACAATTGTTTGTAGGATCTTTTGGATCAATATATTTTTCAAAATTATCTATAAGGTTTTTAATCATACTCTTTGCTTTAGCTGCATTTCCCAAAAGAACTTTTATAACTTGTTGAACATCAACATTTTCATGATCTGGATGCCAACAATCATAATCCGTTACCATTGAAACTGAAGCATATCTAATTTCTGCTTCTCTTGCTAGTTTGGATTCAGGCATGTTAGTCATTCCAATTACATCTGCATTCCATGATCTATATAAATTAGATTCTGCTAATGTAGAAAATTGAGGGCCTTCCATAACAACATAAGTGCCTCCTCTTTGATATTCTATTTTTTCTTTTTTTATAGCTTCCTCGCACGCATTCATAAGTCCATTAGAAGTTGGGTGCGCCATTGATACATGGGCTACGATTTCATCTTCAAAAAATGTTTTATTTCTAGCAAAAGTTCTATCAATAAATTGATCTACAATTACAAATTTTCCTGGTGGCAAATCTTCTTTTAATGATCCTACAGCTGAAACAGATATAATGTCAGTAACTCCTAATTGCTTTAAAGCGTCAATATTTGCCCTAAAATTAATTTTAGAGGGAGAAATAAAATGACCTCGACCATGTCTTGGTAAAAAATACACTTCTTTATTATTATAACTTGTTTTTAAAATACCGTCTGAAGGTTTACCCCAAGGAGTGTCTAATTTAACTAATTCCCTATCTTTAAATTCCTCAACATCATAAAGGCCACTTCCTCCTATTATTGCTAATTTAGTATTTTCCATGTTTAAAAAATAATTTATTTATATATATATTAAAGAATTATGAATTTAAAAGATTATATTCGATCTATCCAAGACTATCCAAAAAAAGGAATTTTATTTAGAGATATTACAACTTTAATTAAAGATCCAAAAGCTTTTGCAAATTGTATAGAGCAGATAGTTGAAAAATCAAAAAATTTTAAAATAGACAAAATTGCTGCAATAGAATCGAGAGGATTTGTCTTTGCTTCAGCTGTTTCGTACATACTTAAAAAACCTTTTGTGATGCTTAGAAAGAAAAACAAATTACCAGCAGACACTCATTCAGTTGATTTTCAGTTAGAATATGGAAAAGCAACTATTGAAATTCATAAAGATTCCATAAAAGAAAATGACTCTGTATTAATAATCGACGATCTAATAGCAACAGGTGGAACAGCTGGGGCAGCTGCTAAATTAATTGAGATGTCAAAAGGGAATGTTGTGGCTTTTATTTTTGTAATTAATCTTTTTGATTTGGATGGATCTAATAATTTAACAAAAAAAGGCTATAAAATAGAAAGTTTAATTGAATTTCCTGGTCATTAAAGTTTTAAAATTGAATCAGTTGTATGGAAAAAATTAGTAAAATTAAAAAAATAATTAACAAACTATATTACAATTTATTTATAGAAAGTTTTAATAAAAAAATAATTTATAATTTTCCACAAAACTTTTTTCGATGGAATTTAATTGATTATCTAAACAAAAAGAATAATTACACTTCTTATTTAGAAATTGGTTGTGATAAAGATCAGTTATTTTCGAAGATTAATATTGAAAACAAATATGGCGTAGATCCTTTTAGCGGAGGAAATATTAGAAAAACTAGTGATGATTTTTTTTTAGAAAATAAAATTAACTTTGATCTTGTTTTTATCGATGGACTCCATGAATA
>Ga0315339_1001734_pt1 | contig 18207 bp, 17 predicted proteins | sample ASW17metaG_FD_204514 | JGI IMG/M metagenome (GOLD analysis project Ga0315339, IMG submission 204514) | Ammonia-oxidizing marine archaeal communities from Pacific Ocean, United States - ASW #17 | ecosystem: Environmental > Aquatic > Marine > Oceanic | place: USA: California | collected 2016-12-05
AGCATCATCGTTCGCGATATGACGGCCTATGGCCTGCCCGACTGCCTGCGCATCACCGTCGGCCGTGACGAGGAAAATGCCCTGTTGCTCAAGTCCCTGCGCCGGCACGCCGCCCAGGGCGCCTAGGTCGTCATGGCTGAACCCACTATCTGCGAGCGCATCGCCATCATCGGCCTCGGCCTGATCGGCTCGTCGCTCGCCCGTCTCGTCCGGCGCGATGGCCTGGTGGGTCATATCGCCGGCTGCGCCCGATCGGACGAGACGCGCGTGCGCGCTGAGGAGCTTGGCCTCGTCGACAGCATCGACGCGGACCCGGCGGCTTGTGTCAGGGACGCCGACATCGTCGTCCTGTGCACGCCGATCGGCGCCTACAGCGGCCTGGCGGCAACCATTGCAGCGAGCCTCAAGCCGGGCGCGATAGTCACCGATGTCGGCTCGGTGAAGCAGGCGGTGATTCGCGACGTGGGTCCACAGATGCCGAACGGGACGCATTTCGTTCCCGCCCACCCGGTCGCCGGCACGGAACGTTCAGGCCCAGAGTCGGGCTTCGCAGAGCTCTTCAACGGCCATTGGTGCATTCTAACCCCGCCGCCCGAGACTAGCCAAGAGGCTGTCGATCGTGTCGCCGAGCTGTGGCACCGGGCCGGCATGATGATCGAGATCATGGACCCCGCGCACCACGATTTGGTGCTCGCGGTCACCTCGCACCTGCCCCACCTCATCGCCTACAACATCGTCGGAACGGCCGCCGATCTTGAGGAGGTGACTCGTTCGGAAGTGTTCAAGTACGCGGCGGGCGGCTTCCGGGACTTCACGCGCATCGCGGCCTCCGACCCGATCATGTGGCGCGACGTCTTCCTCAACAACCAGGGAGCCGTGCTCGAGATGCTGGGCCGGTTCACGGAGGATCTGACGGCATTGCAGCGCGCGATCCGCTGGGGCGACGGCGAGGCGTTGGAAACACTGTTTCGTCGCACTAGAGAGCTCCGGCGCGGCATCGTCGACGCCGGCCAGGCCTGAGTCGCCACAATAAGCCGCGCTAGGGCGCCCGGGATGGGCCCACGACCGGCCCCACCTTGGCGACGGCGATCGGGCCCAGAAAGACATTGCCGTTCTGGATGCGAACGGGCACCCGCGCCCGCTGGCCATCGACGAATGACAGTCGGGCGATCACGTCGAGTATGGCCTTGGCGGTGGCCCCGTCGCTCTCACCGAGGTTGCCCGCGGTCACGAGGCGGTCGATCGTAGCCTCGTGACCGGCAACGGTCACGCTGCCCGCGCCGACGGGCCTCATCGCGGCGTCCAAGGCAATGGTGCCCTCAGTGTCGACGTCCAGGCTTCCCCACTCGACGGCAAAGGTCCGAAACTCGATAGTGCCGCCATCGTCACGCCACACGGCTAGGCCGGGAGCTAGCGCCACGGTGGGCAGGGGATCGCCGCGGACGGTGGCGTCAACCCTCACGCGAGTCACCAGTGTGCCAAGGCCCGAGGTGTCGCGCGGCAGCGTAGCGGAGTCGGCCAAGACGGAAAACAAAATGGCGGCGGGCCCGGGGGCGCGCCAATCGCGGCTCCCTTCAAGGCGAACGCGCGCGACGGTGAGCACCCCATCGAACACCGAGCCCTCGACCCGCACATCCCGGGCGCCGAGGGCGAGGCGCTCAAGCTGGCCGAGCGACCCGACAAACAACTTCGCGCCAAGGCTGCGTGCCTCAACATTCACCTCGCGGTAGGCCCAGCCAGCACCGAAGCGAAACCGCTGGGGCCCGTCCAGGCGGAGCACCGGCCGGTCCAGCTGCCACGGCGGCACCACCAGAGTCAGCCTCTCTCCCTCCCAAACCCATGCCTCATTGGGCTCGGCCCGTCCGAAACGAGGTGCGTCAAACACGATCTCGATGTCGAAGGGGAAGCCGCCGACGCTCTTGTTCTGGTAGCTGACGTCGAATCCCTCGGCGCGCCGTCGCTCGGTCCAGGCTTCACCCTCCGCAGCCAGGTCGCCTGCGAGAATCCACCAAATCAGGCTGTAGCCGCCGACCACCAGCACCACGTTGATGGTCACCAGGAGAATGACCAGGACCATTCGCCGTGACAGGGCCGGCTTTTGCGACATGGCGTGTTTTATAGAGTCCCAGCGCCGCGCTTGCCATCATCCCGGCGGCGGGATTTACGCTAGCCTGCGCCCTGCTTATGGTCGGCGGCAATGCGCGGTTGGCACGATATCGTTGGCTCCGCTCTCGGCGAAGGCGATGTCTGGATCTTCGCCTACGGCTCTCTGTTGTGGGACCCGGGCTTCGCCTACGTCGAGGCGCGACCCGCAACGCTGCACGGCTACCACCGGCAATTCTGCATCTACTCGTACGTCTATCGCGGCACGCCCGAGCGACCGGGCCTCGTCCTCGGCTTGGATCGCGGCGGCTCGTGCCGGGGGCGCGTCTACCGCGTGGCGGCCGCGAACGCAATCGAGGTGTTGGATTATCTGGAGGACCGCGAGCGGATCCTCTACGTCTACGAGCCACGGCTATGCAAGATACGCGTGGAGCGGCAATCCATCCGTGCCATCTGCTACGTCGCCGACCGTCATCACCCCCAGTACAGCGGCCGCCTTGAGATAGAGGACGCAGCCTCAATCATCCGCGCTGGCCACGGGGAGCGCGGCCCCAATGTCGATTACCTTGCCAACACCATTGACCAGCTCGACGCACTGGGGGTCAGCGATCGCGGACTGAAGCAGCTGCTAGCCGTGGTCGAACGCGGATCGGGCTGAAGTGTTATTCGGCCGCCGTACGCGTGGCCAAATCCTCTTCCTGCTGGGCGGCGAAGATTGAGCGATAGCCGGTCTTGGACCAGTCGGGCGGAATCGGACAGGGCTCGGGATCGACCTCGAAGCGGGCGAAGGGTGCCGGCGCACCGCGAACGATCGTGCCGACCTGCGGCCGTGGCGTACTGTGGGCCGTGTAGGCGAAGGCGTCGGCGGCCGAATACGCGTTCAGCAACAGCGGCCGCGAGGACGCCGAGCGGTTGGGCTCGGAGCCATGGACCGCGCGGCAGCTATGGACAGTGATGGAACCGGCGGGACCCATCAGTGGAACAGCGGTGTCCACCGCGACCCGCTCCAGATCGGCGTCTGAGATCGCGCCGACCCATTCTTCCTTGTCGTTGTAGAGGCTGAAGATCGGCCCGCGATGGCTGCCCGGCACCACGGCCATCGGCGCCTGCTCGAGCCCGACATCCTCAAGGTAGACGCCGATCGTCAACGGACTGAAGTTGGTGTGGGGGTAAAACGGGATGTCCTGGTGCCACTTCACTTCCTCGCCACCACCGGACCATTTGAAGTTGAGCTTGGCGTGGTGGAACTTGACGTTCGGTCCGACCAGATCGGCGGCCAGGTCGATGATGAGTGATTGGGAAGCGAACGCCCAAAACTCGGGGTCCAGCCCGACCGGTTGTATCAAACGCCGAAGCCGCGGCGACTCGGGCGTGTGGCCAGGTTCAATGTCGATGTCGTCGTCGGGCGCGGTCATGGTGCGCGCCCGCTCGACCAGCCGTGCGGTGGCGGCCCCCAAGCGGTCGAGCCAGCCCGCCGGCACCAGGCTCTCCAACAGGAGATAGCCATGCTCGACATAGAACGCGCACTGGTCTTCGCTCAGTATCGAGGGCCGCGACGATAGTTCGGCTGGCACCATGGCGTCCGTTCTCCTCTCGATGTTGCGACCACCGTGCCTCAACCAATCGGGCCTTGACAAGCCCCGGCGCGGGCACCGACAGGTCGTGTACGTGCAGCATGACGCTGTCGTCAGGAGTGGCCATTCGCCCTCGTTAAGACCGCCACACTTGATTGCTCGAGACAGACATAGTAATCGTCCCAGACTATCCCGGCGGCATAAACGAACACGAGTGGGCCGTGAAAATATGTGTATACGGTGCGGGAGCAATTGGCGCCTACGTCGGCGCAGAGCTTTCCCGTGTTCCCAACCTGGATGTGTCCCTAATCGCTAGGGGCCCTCACTTGAAGGCCATGAAAGAGAATGGGGTCAAGCTTATTATCGACGGGGAAGAGCGTATATCGCACCCCTTGGTAACCAACAACGCCGAAGAATTGGGTTGGCAAGACTACGTAATAGTCACGTTGAAGAGTCATCAATCCTGGGAGTCCGCTGAGGACATGTTGCCGTTGCTCGGGCCCGACACGGCTGTCGTGACTTGTCAAAACGGTGTGCCTTGGTGGTATTTCCACGGACTGCCCGGCCAGTACCGTGACCTACGCTTGGCCAGTGTTGATCCCGGTGATCGGCAGTGGAGCTACATTGGGCCCAAACGTGTCATCGGATGCGTCGTTTACCCGGCAACGGAGATTGTCGAGCCTGGTGTAATCAAGCACATCTATGGCAATAAGTTTGCCCTTGGGGAGCCTTCAGGCGAGGAAACTGAGCGGACCGTACGTCTGAGTGAAGTCATGCATGAGGCAGAGCTCAAGGCGCCGATCTTGCCTCATATTCGCAATGAAATATGGCTGAAACTATGGGGAAACCTGTGTTTTAACCCGATCAGTGCACTAACTCGCGCTACTTTGGACGTCGTTGCAACCCAACCGGGAACCCGTGCTCTGTCAAGAGCCATGATGATGGAAGCCCAACGAATCGCCATACGGCTTGGGGTTCATTTTAGGGTCGACGTGGAACGACGCATCAATGGTGCGGCGAAGGTGGGGCCGCATCGCACGTCCATGCTTCAGGACCTAGAAAAAGGCAGGGCAATGGAGATCGACGCTCTGCTAACCGTCGTTCAGGAAATGGGTCGCTTGGTTGAAGTTGAATCGCCGCACATCAATAGTGTGTTGGCGCTGATCCAGCAGTTAGGCTCGACCCAAGGACTCTATCCCACATTTCCTGAACAAACTCCTAGCGATGAGGTCGCGGAAATTTCTGTGGATTAGGTTGTGGGCTCATAATGGCGCATCCACAGTCTGATGGACGCTAGGGTTACGGCGGCGAGATAGTTCCTGGCGGGTTTGTCGAAGCGCGTAGCGATACGGCGGAAATGCTTGAGTTTGTTGAAGAAGCGCTCAACCAGGTTGCGGTGGCGATAGATTTTCAGGTCAACGACGCGGCGGACCTGGACGTTGCTCTGGCTCGGGATATGGACGGTCCCGCCGTTGGTCTCGATCAGCTTAACGATGTGGCCCCAGTTTTCGGCGACCTTGGGATCGATGAGCTCGGTGCGTTGGGCACGAAGGCGAGCCAGCGTGCCTTCCCCATCGGCGCACATGAGGCGCGTGTAGCCGAAGACGTCCGAGCTGAGAATCGCCGCGAGTCTACGCTCCACTTGCTCGGCCATGGGCCTCCCTTCGCCCGACTGGCGCGTAGGCGCCTGCTTATGGGGCCATCGTCTTGGACATGGCGACGACTGGATGCTGGGTTAAGCTTGGCGTGACAGTGTACCGCGAACGGCGCCGTACACGGTCCACCGTCACCCTCGGGCGTGACCGAGGGTTCCGGCGCTGGATGCTCGCGTCGAGCGCGAGCATGGCCAATGGTGAAAACCCACGACCACCGGCGCGCGCAGACTAGGCTCGCGCAGGCGCCTTCAACTACACCTCGAATAGCCGCAGACGGTGCAGGTGTCGCAGTTCTCCATGCGGATGATGCCGGGCTGGCTGCAGCGCGGGCAGGTGCGGAAGCGTTCGTGGCGCGCGCCCTCGTCCATGCCGGCCGCCAGGCGCATACGCTCCGCTTCAGTCTCCTTGTCGTGGGGATCGGGCATGAAGCCGATCTTGATCAGATGCTCCTCGATCACGTCGCCGATGGCGGCGAGGATCGAGGGGACATAGTGGCCGTCGACCCAATGACCGCCGCGCGGGTCGAAGACGGCCTTCAACTCTTCGACGACGAAGGAGACGTCGCCACCACGGCGAAAAACGGCGCTCATCATGCGCGTTAAGGCCACCGTCCAGGCGTAGTGCTCCATGTTCTTGGAATTGATGAACACCTCGAACGGGCGCCGCCGACTATCGACGATGATGTCGTTGACGGTGATGTACATGGCATGGTCGTTCTCCGGCCAGCGCACCTTATAGGTGTGCCCTGGCAAGACCTCCGGGCGGTCCAGTGGCTTGGTCATGTAGATGACGCCGCCGGCCTCGTAGACATCGTTGGGCCGGGCCAGCGGCTCGCTGAGCGGCAGCTCGGCCTGGGGGCCGCCGGCGAGCGGTTTCTCGTCGCGCTCGAGCACGGCCCCGGTCACCGGGTTCGGCCGGTAGGTCGTGATGCCCTTGCAGCCCGCTTGATAAGCGTCGCCATAGATGTCACGAAAATCCTCGAAACTGATCGACTCCGGGCAGTTGACGGTCTTTGACACGGCGCTATCGACATGGGCCTGAATCGCCGCCTGCATGCGCACGTGATGCACGGGATCGAGCGCCTGGGCGTCGACGAACGCATCGGTCAGCGTCGCACTCTCGCCCTTAAGCCGGTGGAACAGCTGATAGGCGTAATCGCTCACATCCTCTTCGCGGCGGCCGCCATCGGGCATCAAGATGTTGCGCTTATACGTGAAGCTGAACACCGGCTCGATGCCCGAGGAGATATTTTCGGCGAGGATTGAGATCGTGCCGGTAGGCGCTACCGAGGTAAGAAGTCCATTGCGCAATCCGTCGCTTTCGATCGCCTGGCGCACGTCGGCGTCGAGCTTTTGCACCATCTCTCCGGCCAGGTATGGCGCGCGCTCGAACAGCGGGAAGGAACCCTTTTCGCGCGCAAGCGCCGCCGAGGCAAGGTAGGCGGCACGCTGGATCGACTTCATCCAGCTCCTGGCAAGCTCGACCGCGCGGTCCGAGCCGTAGCGCGCGCCGGCCATGATCAACGCATCGGCCAGCCCCGTGATGCCCAGGCCCATTCGCCGCTTCGCCTTGGCCTCATGCGCCTGTTGCGGCAACGGAAAGCCCGAAATATCGATCGCGTTGTCGAGCATACGCACTGCGATCGGGACGATCCGCTCGATCACATCCATGTCCATCGTCGCCCCCGGCTCGAACGGGTCGCGAACGAAGCGGGCCAGGTTGATCGAACCCAGCAGGCAGGCGCCGTACTGGGGGAGCGGCTGTTCCCCGCACGGATTGGTCGAGGTGATCGTCTCGCAATAGTGGAGGTTGTTGAGACGGTTGACGCGGTCAATGAAGATCACCCCCGGCTCGGCATAGCCGTAGGTGGCGCGCATGATCGCGTTCCACAACTCGCGTGCCGGCATCACCTTGTGGACGACACCGCCAAAGCTCAGTTCCCAGGGCGCGTCGGCCTTGACCGCCGCCATAAACGCATCGCTCACCAGCACTGAGAGGTTGAACATGCGCAGCCGTCCAGGATCGCGCTTGGCGGCAACGAAAGCCTCGATGTCGGGATGATCGCAGCGCATCGTCGCCATCATCGCGCCGCGCCGATATCCCGCGCTCATGATGGTCCGGCACATGGCGTCCCAAACGTCCATGAAGCTCAATGGGCCCGAGGCGTCCGCGCCGACCCCCTTGACCGGCGCCCCCTTAGGCCGCAGCGTCGAGAAATCGTAACCGATGCCTCCGCCCTGCTGCATGGTCAGGGCGGCTTCCTTGAGATTGTCGAAGATGCCGGTCATGTCGTCTGGGATGGTGCCCATGACGAAACAGTTGAACAGCGTGACCCGGCGTTCGCTCCCTGCGCCAGCGATGATGCGGCCGGCCGGCAGGAAGCGAAAATCCTCCATCGCCTCGTAGAAGGCAGCGGTCCAGCGTGCCGGTTCCGTCTCGACGACGGCCAGCGCGGCGGCGACCCGGCGCCAGGTATCCTCGATAGCGCCGTCGATGGGCGCCCCGTCGGCGGCCTTCAGGCGATATTTCATATCCCAGATCTGCTGGGATATAGGTGCCATCATCGGCATCAAAGTCTCTCCAGGAGGCGCGTCGGGGTTAGCGCGGCCATAATATCATATGTTCCGTTTATGTTCCACTCTGCCAGGGACCGACGGCACATTCAACGGTTGGGCCTGCGCGCGTAGCGCGGCCGACGCAGTCTCTATGGCATAGCGAAGTCTCTCGACAAATACCCGCCGCTCCAGACCAGCGGGGATCGGCGGTTGAAACTCCAGGATGAGGATGCCTGGATACCGCAAGAAGCCACGGCGCGGCCAGAATTGGCCCGAATTGAGCGCGACCGGCACCACTGCGAGATTCAGCGCCTGATAGAGCGCCGCGACCCCCGGATGATACGGCGCCTCGTGACCGGGCGCCATCCGCGTGCCTTCCGGGAAGATAACGATGGGCCGACCGCTTGCTGCGATCGCCTTAGCCGTGCGCACCATCTCCTTCAACGCCACCGCCCCGCCTCGGCGATCGATCGGAATCATCTCGGCATGTCTTAGCTCCCAGCCAAAGGCCGGAATTCGGTAGAGCTCCTTTTTGAGGACGAAGCTTGGGTCATTCAGGGCCAGATTGAAGATCAGCGTATCCCACGCCGATTGGTGTTTGGAGGCGATGAGCACAGGCCCCGTCGGCACGCGCTCTCGGCCCCGAATCTCGACCCGCTGGCCGACGATGCGCTGCAGCGACAGGACGCCGCGGACCCACATACTAACGGCGCGCACGACGACCACTCGCGGCATCATCAGGGCCAGCAGCAGCACTGTCGCGACCACGCCGGTCCAACCGAAGAACGCCACGTTAAAGGCGAAAGAGCGCAGGAACAACATCATGTGCCGTCACCGGCGACGGCGCGCAGGACTTCGGCCCGTGCGACGCTGACCAGATACTTGGTGTACTCGCGGGCGAGCAGGCTGGCCGTGCCAGGCCAAACCCACCAGTTTTCCAGGCGCACGTGGCCGGGCGCGACGGAGTGGGCAATGAGCCGGACCTTCGGCATGGTGCGGCCCAGCTCCACCAGGCTTCGCGGCATGTGATAGTTGGCCGTAACCACGCGCAGACTGTGATAACCCTCCGCCGCCGCCCATTGGGCCGTGCCGGCAGCATTGCCGGCGGTATCCGCGGCCTCGTAGTCGATCACGATGCAGCAGGCGAAGAGCTCGGGCAAGCGGTCGGAGAGCGAATCGACACCGTCACGGTGCCAGCCCACGCCAGCGCCCGAGAGCAAGAGCTTTTCCGCCTTGCGCGCCGCCAGCAGCGCGATTCCGGTCTCGATGCGTTCCGCCCCACCGGTCAGAACGACGATGCCGTCGGTGACGGTCTCTCGATCGGCGACCTCGCGGGGGAGCGAAGCCGCGAACCACACCAAGCCGATGAGCCACACCAGACTAGCCGCGACGACGACCGCGACCAGCCAAACCCAAACGGGCCGTCTCTTGCCGCGCCGGCGGAAGCGCAAACGATGCCGCGTTTTGCCGAAGACGTTCACGAGTCCTCTGCGATCAGCGCACGGGCGGCGGCGGCAAGGTCGCGGTAGACGGCGACCGGCAGGATATGAGACGGAATCCCGGCGGCCTGGGTGGCGGCTCCGCTGCCGGTCCGAACCAGGATGCGCGGGCAGCTGAGGGCGGCGGCAGCCTCGAGGTCACCACGAGAATCCCCGATCATCGGAGTCTGCGCGGCCGTCGCGCCAAACCGGGCAAGTGCCTCGCGCAGCATTCCCGGCCCTGGCTTGCGCCGCTCGGTCGCCGCCCACGGCGGGTCGGGGCAATGAAATATCTCGTCCAGCCGGCCACCGGCGCGCGCCACCTCATCGCACAAGCGCTGGTGGATGCTGCTGAGCATATCGGTGTCGATGATGCCGCGCCCGATACATGATTGATTGGTGACGACGGCGATGCGATATCCGGCACGGCACAGATCGGCCACGGCTTCGGCCGCCCCGAGAATCAGGCGCAGCTCATCGGGGCTCTTGACGTAGTCTGAGCGCTGTTCGTTGAGGACTCCGTCCCGGTCGAGCAATATCAGCATTGCGCCGTCGGGCCCCGGCTCACGGCAAGCGTGTGAGTGCCCGCAGCACCGTGACGCGGGCGGTGAGGGTCGCTACCAGACTCGCGGCCAGCGGCAGCACCACCAAGACGACCCAAGTCGCCGGAGCTAGGCCGAGAACCCCCATCAGCGGCACCTCGACGCCCCGAGCGAGCTGTTGGAGGCCGAACAATGTTGCCAGCGTCAGCCCAAGTCCGATGGCGCCACCCCGCAGTCCGAGCATCAGGGTGTGGCGCTGAAACTGATCGGCGACATAGCTGTCGCGCGCGCCGATGACGTGCATGATCTCGATCGCGTCGCGATGAACGGCGAGCCCGGCACGCGTCGTGAAGACGACGACGGCCACGGCAGCAGCACCGATGAACAAGACCACGGCGGCGGCAACCAGGCGAATCGAGCGACCTAGCCGCAGTAGGCTGTCGAGCCACAGTGAATGATCGTCAAGGCTGACCTCGGTCGCTGCGGCCGCCAAACTCTCGGCGAGACGATCGAGATCTATACGTTTCCCCGGTTCGAGTGTGACGTCAATCAGGCGCGGCAGCGGCAAATCCTCAACGCGACCACCACTGCCGATCCAGGGTTCCAACAATTCGCGCAGCTCGGTCTCCGACAGCGCCCGCGCCCGCGCGACACCCTCGAAACTTCGCAACACCTCGAGTATGCGTTCGACCGCCCCGTCGTCGCCATCCCCTGAGACGGGTGCGATCTGGACGGTAATACTGGCGCTCAAATCCCCGCTCCAGCGCGATATCGATTCGCTCAGCACCATGGCACCGACCAGCGCCAGTGAGGCGAGGTACACCATCAACGCAATAATGACGGGCAGAAACCGGCCTGATGCGTCTTGGTCGAACGGCACGTCCCAGCGTGCCCGTACCCTCATGCGCTCTTGCGCAGCGCCGGCTCGATCGCCAGACCACCCTCCCGCAGGCGGAGCACCGGATAATCGAAGCGCCGGATCATGTCCTCATTGTGGGTCGCGACGACAACAGTGGCGCCAATCTTATTGAGTTGCTCGAACAGATGCATCAGTCGAAGGCCCTGGACCGCGTCAACATTGCCGGTCGGCTCGTCGGCCAGCAGCAAATCGGGGCGACTGATGACGGCGCGGGCCACGGCGACGCGCTGCTTCTCCCCATCCGAGAGGGTCGGCGGCCGTGCATCGACATCCTGGGAGACACCGACCCAGTCCAGGAGCTCCGCCACGTGGCGGCTGATGCGATCCCGGCTCGCGCCGGCGATGCGCAGAGGCAGCGCCACATTGTCAAGCGCCGATAGATGGTTGAGGAGGCGAAAGTCCTGAAAGATGACGCCGATGCGGCGACGCAGCGCCGCCAGCTCGTCGCGCGACAGACCCGCGACTCGGCGACCGAAGATCTCAATGTGGCCGCTCACCGGCGGATGAGCGAGGTACATGAGCTTGAGAAGTGATGTCTTGCCAGCCCCGCTCGGACCGGTGAGGAAATGGAAGGACCCCGCCTCGAGCCGAAAACTCAGGTCATGCAATATCTCGGGGCCGGCCCCGTACCGTATGCCGACGTTGCGAAAGCGAACCAACGGCCGCCCTCCGCGTCACTTGCGAGCCCGACACGGGTCGCGCCAGCAAAGGGTCGCATGGCAATACCTCGCTCGTCCAGTTCCGACCCCCTTGCGGCCTGCGACCGCGAACGCCACTCGTTCTTGTCTCGTGTAGGCCAACCGCCTATATAGGGGCAGCCCGCCCCGTCGGGTTGGTGTGCATGATAATCACCTGCCCAAATTGTGAGACTCGTTTTAACGTTGACCGGGCGGCGCTTGTCCCGAACGGGCGTAGCGTGCGTTGCGGCCAATGCCGCCATCAATGGACCCAGCGGCTGCCGGACAGCGCCAACCCGCCAGCCATCGCCGACGATGACGACGATGTCCCAGACTTGGTCGAGCGCCCGGTGGTGCCACGACCGGGGCCTGTCCGTCGACGCGGGTGGGCGGCGGCAATCGGCAGCTGGCTGGCGCTCGTGCTCATCGTCGGCGCGGTAATCGGCGGGAGCATTTTGGCCAGAGAAAGGGTCGTGGAGATGTGGCCGCCCGCGACCCAGCTGTTCGCGCTCGTGGGTATGCCGGTTGACGTCATAGGCTTCGGCCTCGAGTTCCGCGACATCACATGGCGGCAAGAGGCGGAAGGAGACGGTACGGCGCTCGTCGTGAATGGCGAAGTGGTAAACACTTCGGATCGAACGCTGCCAATACCCCGACTGCGGGGTTCCCTCCTCGACGTCCGCGAGCGGGAGATCTTTTTCTGGATATTCTCCGCCGACAGCGAAATGCTGCCCCCCGGCGAAGCGACTCCCTTCACCACACGACTACCCAATCCGCCCACCAACGCCAGGGAAATCGCCGTCACCTTCGCGGTATCGGAGTAGCGCCAACGGGATCCTACAGTCCGTCGGGTAGAGGAGCGCATAGCCCGAATTCTCGTCGCCGAGGACGAGCAAGATCTAGCCCTCTTCATGCGTCGGGCGCTCGAGCACTACGGCCACGAGGTCGCCACGGCCGGCGATGGCGCGGCGGCGGGCCCGGGCAGTGTCGGGCAGGACGTTCTAGCTGCTTATCTCCGATATCATCATACCGGTGATAGATGAGATCGCGCTCGCACCCAAGGTCGAGCACGAGTTCCCCGAGGTGCGGGTCATCTTGATCACCGGCTACGCTCAACAGCAACGCCGAGCCCACAACCTCGATCTCCTGATCGACGATGTGGTGCCGAAACCGTTTACCGCCGACGAGTTCATGGGTGTCGTCGAGCGCGTTCTGGCCAGCGCTCCCCGCAGCACACTCGGGCGGACCGCGCCGAACTAACGCGCTGGTTCTAGAATCGGCGCAGCAGCCGCTCGAGGTAGTCGCGCTCCTCGCGACCGCGACGTTGATCGCCGACGCGGCGATGAAGCTCATCGAGGATCTCCCGCGCCCTCCTCATAGCCGCATGGTCGGGAACTTCGACATCGCCGTCGAAAAACAGCCCACTCTCCTCACTCCCGCCGCGCCCGAGCGGGTCCTCGCCGAGCCCGACCTGACCCTGGCCGCGCGGCCCCAGTTGGTCGAGCATCTCAGCCAAGAGTTGCCCCGCGCCGCGCCGTAACTGCTCCAGCGCGTCGGTCTGGGGGCGCACAGCGCCTCCGTCATCGCCCTTGCCCAGCGCGTCGCGCGCGGCACGCATCGCTTGCTCGGCTTGGCCAAGGGGGTCGGGAATCTGGCTTCCGAGATCTCCCAGTTGTCCCATGATATCGCCGAGTAAACGTCTCAGCGCCTCCTGCTCGGCGGGCGAGGGTTGACCGCCCTCCGCGTCTCCCTGGCCCTGTTCACCTTGCGCGCGGCGAAAGGTCTCGTCGAGGAGGTTTTGTTGGCGGCGGGCGAGATCGCCGAGTTGATTGAGCACACGCTGTGCGTCCTCGCCGCCGCGCGGACGGGCCATTTGGGAGGCGCCCAGGCGCAGATTTTCATGCATCTCTTGCAGTTGCGAGAGAAGTTGGCGAGCCCTCTCGCGCGCGCCGATCTGGTTGAGTTCACGGATGCGGTCGAGCATCGATTGCAATTGTTCAGTCGAAAGCGTCATCGCATCGGGGTCGATCGGCGCGAGCTCGCCACGTTGCGCCTGTTGCTCGGCCTGCTCTCGAAGGGCCTCCAGAAAGCTGTTCAGCGCTCGCTCCAACTGGTCGGTGAGGGCCGCGATCTCGTCGTCCGGAGCGTCGCGGGCCAACGCCTCCATTAGTGCTCGCTCGGCACGCCTCAGATCGGCCTCCGCCAGACCGAGGCCGCCGTCTTCCGCCCGTAGCGCGGTGTCCCACAGCTGATCGGTCACAGCATCGACCGCCTCCGCCGTGTCGTCATGGCGAAGCCGTTTGGCGGCCGATTGCAGATTGAGGAAGACCACCGTGTCATCGCCATACTGGTCGTGAAGATCGCCGATGGCTTCTAGTGCGCGAGCCACCCGATCGCGGCTCTCCGGATTGCCGCCCTCTGGATCACGACTCCGGGAATCGGCCGCGAGTTGACGCCGCTGCTCGATGATGGCGCGCGCCACCGGATTGATGAACGTGCGCTGCGGCAACCTCAGGGTCGTGGTCTCGCTTGCACCCGTCTGGCCGATGCCGTCGGTGGCGAGCAGCCGCAGCGTGACATCGAGCCCGGCCCAGCGGTGGGCGGTCAGATCATAGTGGCTGACACCATCGAACGAACGTCGCGCCGCGGCGAGCGGAATCGGCACCAATAGCGTCGGCTCCAGCCCGCGCGCGATTTCGAGGACCAGCACTTCAAGCCCGTAGTCATCCGCCGCCCCATGGTGGACGCGCACCGAGTTGCGGGCGGTCGGCCGGGAAACGTCGACGAACGCGACGCTCGGCGGCATGTCGGGAATCAGCCTGAGCGACCAGGCGCCGAGAATGTTCGTCTCCTGCTCGACGATCAGCCCGCGCCCGGCCTCGATGGCATAGGTCAGGTGAAAATCACGCTCGCCGATATAGTCAAACGCCACCTGGGCCTCATCGACGATAAGGGTCGGACGGTCAGCGCCGCCCTTGACGGCGACGACTATCTCGCTGCCCACCGGCACCGCTAACAGCGCCGCCGCACGGTGGTCGCCGGCCTCGAGATAAAGCGGCGCCGCGCCGGTGTAATCGGGGGGGCTGATCCACACCTCGAGAGTCGCGGGTGCGACTACGGAACCAGAAAACTCAGGTGCGAGAACGCGCGCGAAGCGGGCGTCGGCGTCCGCCCCTCCAAGCGCAATTCCAATCACCAGCAGCATGCCGACCACGGCGCGAAGGCCGCGCGGGTCGCGGGTGGCCAGGCTCCCGCGTGGCCAGCCGACCCGCAAGCGCCGCGTGGTTGCCGCCAGCCGCGCCTTGTGGGCCTGCCACAGCGCCCGGCTCCACGCGTCATCTTGGTCACCGGCGACCTCGTCGTCGATCGCGGTCAGTGGCCGATGTGCAAGACTGCTCGCCCGTTCCAAACGACGATGGGCGGCGGTCCGACGCGGCCAGCGCACTGACCGAACCGCCATGGTCAGCGATGTCACGAGCGCTGCCGCAAACCCTGCCAGCAGCGCGACGTGCAACCAGCCAGGCACTATCCGCCATATATCTGCCAGAGTGGTCGCGACGAAGATCCCGACCGTGGCGGTCGCCGGCCACAACGCCGGCCACGCTGCTTCCCACCACAAAGCCAGCCGGGCCAGCCGCTCCTTGTGCCTCATGCGGCGCCCCGCGCTGAACGCGATGGCGCCTCAAGCCATGGGGGCATCGACTCGCTGGCCATCGACTCCTCGATCGTCGGGCGGGCGCGCACCACCGCGAACCGCCCGCCTGACACCAACACCTCCGGGACGAGCGGCCGCGCGTTGTAGCCCGATGACTGCACTGCGCCGTAGGCCCCGGCACTTAAGATCGCGCACAGGCTACCAGGCTCGGGACGCGCCAGCGATCGGCCCGCGGCGAGGACGTCGCTGCTTTCACATATCGGCCCAACCACGTCGATGGGTTGACGCGCCGCATCGGTGTGAAGCAGCGGCACGACTTCGTGGTGGGCGCCATAGAGCGCCGGTCGCAGCAGATCGTTCATTGCCGCGTCAATGACCGCGAAGGTACGACCGCGCGATTCCTTGACGACCAACACCTCACTCACCAGGACGCCCGCATTGCCGACCAAGGATCGGCCGGGCTCGACGATGATGTCGCAATCGAGGCTCGCCGTGGTGCGGGCGATAAGGGCGGCGTAGTCAGCCGGCGACGGCAGCGTCTCGAGCGGGGCGATCGTCGCATGATCGAAATGGTAAGGAATGCCGAGGCCGCCTCCCAGATCGACATGGGTGATGGCGTGTCCATCCCCGCGTAGGATATCCGTGGCCTCGACAACGGCCCTAAAGGCCACTTCGAGGGGCTCGAGATCGGTGAGCTGCGAGCCAATGTGAATCGCGATCCCGGTTACCCGAACCCCCGGCAGCGCCGCGGCGCGCCGATAGACCTCACGGGCTTCCGGCCATCCAATACCAAACTTGTCGGTGGCGCGGCCGGTAGCGATTTTGTCGTGGGTCCGCGCATCGACATCGGGGTTGATACGCACCGCGACCGGCGCCACGGCGCCTTGGGCCACCGCAATCTCGTTCAGCTGCGCGAGTTCATCCTCGGACTCGAGATTGAACTGCATGATGCCCACCGCCAGTGCCGCCGCCATCTCCGCTTTGGTCTTGCCTACACCGGAAAAGACGATCCGGTCGGCGGGAATGCTCGCCGCCAGCGCCCGCTTCAGCTCACCGCCCGAGACGACATCAGCGCCAGCGCCATGTTCGGCAAAGGTACGGATGACGGCGAGATTGCCGTTCGCCTTGATCGAGTAACAGATCGTCGCGCGCTGATCGGTGAAGGCCGCCGCGAACAGGCGGTAGTGGCGCGTTAACGCGGCGGTCGAGTAGCAGTAGAAGGGCGTGCCCACCGCCTCGGCGATACGCTCGAGCGGCACCTCTTCGGCGTGCAGCACGCCATTGCGATACGCGAAATCCTGAAACATCGGGCCTAGCCGACCTCAGTTGTCGAACCCATGACCGCGCGGATGCTGCGGATTGGGCTCATTCCACTCTGTCGTCGACGGCGCCTCCAAATCACCCTTCTTGCCGCAGGCAGTAAGGCCGGTGGCAAGAAGGGTGATCAGCACCAGCGAAACAGCCGCCGAGCGGCGCGGCCCCAAGATCCTCACTCTCATTGCCTCTCTCATTGCCTCTCTCATCGTCATCGCATCCCTGATTCATCATGGCTCACGGCAATCATAGCTCATTGTCGAGCCACCTATGGCGTGCCGCGACCACCGCCTCGCGGACACGTGATGGCGCCGCACCGCCGAAGCTGCGGCGCGACTCCAACGCCGCGTCGAGGTCGAGAACCGCCACCGCCTCTTGATCGATCTGCGGCTCGATTTCCCGAATTTCGTCAAGCGACAGGGCCTCAAGACCTGTTCCCTTGGCTTCGGCCGCGCGCACCAGCCGACCGACCGTCTCGTGGGCCTGGCGAAACGGCATGTCTAGGACCCGCACTAAATAGTCGGCGAGATCGGTGGCTGTGGGAAAGCCGAATCGGGCCGCCGCTTCCATTGCCTGGCGATCGACTGCCATGTCGGTGATCATCCCGGCCATGGCCCGCGCCGCCAGGGACAGCGTCGCGGCAGCATCGAAGACGGGCTCCTTGTCCTCCTGCATGTCCTTTGAGTAGGCCAGGGGCAGGCCCTTCATGACGATGAGGAGGGCAGCGAGATCGCCGACGATGCGGCCAGACTTAGCGCGAACCAGCTCGGCAGCGTCGGGGTTCCGTTTTTGCGGCAGCATCGAGGAGCCGGTGCTGAACGAATCCGAGAGCCGCACGTAGCCAAACCGTGGGCTCGCCCACAGCACGATTTCCTCGCCAAGCCGCGAAAGGTGACTGGCGGCGATCGCCGCGAAGGCCAGGAACTCGATTGCAAAATCGCGGTCCGACACCGCGTCCATCGAGTTGACGCTCGGCCGGTCGAACCCGAGCGCGCTCGCCGTCAAGTCGCGGTCGATCGGAAACGACGTCCCGGCAAGGGCGCCGGCGCCAAGCGGGCATTCGTTCAGTCGGGAGCGGCAATCGCGCCCACGGGTCCGGTCACGCCCAATCATCTCGACATGGGCGAGCAGATGGTGACCCAGCGTCACCGGCTGGGCCGGTTGCAGATGAGTCAGCCCGGGCATGACCGACGCCGCGTGTTCATACGCCTTGTCGATCAGCGCCGCTTGCAGATCCCGGAGTTCGCCATCGAGTCGATCGAGGGCGTCGCGCACCCACAGGCGCAGGTCGGTCGCCACCTGATCATTGCGTGAGCGCGCGGTGTGGAGGCGCCCGGCGTCGTCGCCGATAAGTTCGCGCAGCCGGTTCTCGATATGGCTGTGGATGTCCTCCAAGCGCCGCTCGAATTCAAACGTTCCCGCGACGATCTCTGCCTCGATCTGATCAAGTCCCTTCAAGATCGCGTGACCAGCGTCGGGTCGGACGATTCCTTGGATTATGAGCATGTTAGTGTGAGCGCGCGAACCGGCGAGGTCCTGGCGATAGAGTTTCCGGTCGATATCGATGGAGGCATTGATCTCTTCCATTATCGCCACCGGGGCGCCTTCGAAGCGCCCGCCCCACTGCGTGCCTGATGTGGGTAGGCCCGATGTGGGCCTCCCGGGTTTGGCTGGTTTCCCGCTCATGGCGACCATCACTTTGTACAGATGAGGCTGATAATAACGAACCGAGACC
>Ga0315339_1001735_pt1 | contig 18200 bp, 16 predicted proteins | sample ASW17metaG_FD_204514 | JGI IMG/M metagenome (GOLD analysis project Ga0315339, IMG submission 204514) | Ammonia-oxidizing marine archaeal communities from Pacific Ocean, United States - ASW #17 | ecosystem: Environmental > Aquatic > Marine > Oceanic | place: USA: California | collected 2016-12-05
TTCGATAGAACTTTCCACTGACAGTAATGTCTTCTGTGCCGACGACCCGCACCGTCACGGGATCTTGGGTCTCGCTCGTCGCGTTGTGATATCGGGTTGCGACGGTATAAGCGGTCTCTTTCCCGACCTCTAGCGGCCAAAGAGACTTCAGTGCATCCCGTGCCTTTTGCGTGAGCTCGATGCGTCGCACCGAAAAGGCGCGGTAGTTGAATCGTTCTGGGCAATCGAGGGGCGCAATTGTGGTGATGTGACCCGTCTTGGGAAAGTTGTTCACCAATTGGAAATTTTCAAAGTGACGTATTTTTCCCCGGTCGAATTCAACACACAGCGAATGGAATTCCTTGCTGCGCCGAATCGTGCAGGAGAACTTGTCGTATTGGAGTTCTGTGCCAATCGGAAGGCTCTTGTATTCGGCAGGCGGGAGTTCCGGATTTGCGGCAAGCGCCGATGATGCGGTGACAATTAGCAAGCCACCGATGATCGCGCCAACGCCCTTGCGCCTGTGATCCGAGTTCATTGCTTCATTGCCCTTCCCCGACACGCTTGCAGGCCCTACTAAAGATTGGCTTGGATATCCCCAGCTACAAGATGATATCGATGTGACGCACGTCACACATTCAGACGACTCTAGCCAATTTCAACGCGAACGTAACCTGAACGGAAAGGAACGACCCATGGCATATGAGCAAATCCTCTATGACGTTGCGGAGCGGGTCGCCACGATTACGCTGAATCGTCCGGACCGGCTCAACGCCTGGACGTCCCGGATGGAAAGCGAAGTCCGTCAGGCCATGCGGGATGCCGGTGAAGATGACGACGTGCGCGCCATCATCCTGACCGGTGCCGGCCGGGGCTTCTGCGCCGGGGCCGACATGGACAACCTCAGCGGCATCTCGGGTGGCACGCGCCGCGAAGTTCCGAAGACGGAACCGTTCGACGCAACGCTGCCGCCCGACTTCCAGACCCAGTACTCCTACTTTCCAACGGTGCCCAAGCCCATCATCGCCGCGATCAATGGGCCGGCCGCGGGTCTCGGGCTGATCATGACTCTCTATTGCGATATCCGCATTGCCAGTGACGCGGCGGTCTTTACCACCGCCTTCGCGCGCCGGGGCCTGATCGCGGAGCATGGCATCAGCTGGCTGTTGCCACGGCTGGTCGGCCACGCGCACGCCCTTGACCTCATTCTCTCGGCCCGGCGCATGGAGCCTGCCGAGGCGCTGCGCATGGGCATGGTCAACCAGGTGCTGCCGGCGGCGGAGCATATGGCGGGGGTCATGGATTATGCCCGCGATTTGGCGGACAACGTGTCGCCGCGCTCGATTCGCATCATGAAACGGCAGATCTACGAGGCCCTGATGCAAGACTTGGGCGAAGCCGTGCGTGCCGCCAATGCCGAGATGTTCGGAAGCTTCACCAGCGACGATTTCCGTGAAGGCGTGGCGCACTACGTCGAGAAGCGTCAGGCCGCCTTCACGGGGACCTGACCGGACCCGGAATTTTTCCTGGCGCTCCGTAAATGCATCTTTTTTCTCGATCTGCTATTCCAGAGGCAGAATTCAAACGAAAGGCGGCAAGGAATGGCTGATAAGCAGGAATGGACGGTCTATCTGTCCGGTGAAATTCACAGCGATTGGCGGGAGCAGATTTCAACGGGCATCGCCAAGGCTGGCTTGCCCGTTACGGTCACATCTCCGGTCACGGATCATGCGTCGAGCGACGATTGCGGTGTCAATATCCTCGGGGGCGAAGACAAGGCATTCTGGAAGGACAACAAGGGCGCGCGCATCAACGCGATCCGCATGCGAACCCTGATCGATCGCGCCGACGTCGTCGTCGTTCGCTTTGGCGACAAGTTTCGCCAATGGAATGCGGCATTCGATGCGGGCTATGCCGCCGCCAAGGGTAAACCGGTGATTACCCTTCATGACCCGGGTCTTGATCACGCTCTCAAGGAAGTGGACGCGGCCGCGCTGGCGACGGCGGATTCGCCGAATCAGATCGTGCGTATCCTCGGCTACGCGATTGAAGGCGAGCTTTAGGCAGCCGCATTCGAAAATTCGGCAGGTAGTTGACGCGCATGGTTGAGCCCCAGGGTTACTTCTTCGAGGATCTTGCCAAAGGAATGTCGGCCAGCCTCGAAAAGCGCATCACCGACGATGACATCGTCAGATTCGCCGAGGTCACCGGAGATACGAACCCGCTGCACCTGGACGACGATTTCGCGCGTGAGTCGATATTCGGAGGCCGGATCGCTCATGGCATGCTGACGGCCAGTCTGTTCAGCGCCATTCTTGGAACGCGAATGCCGGGTCCAGGCTGCATTTACATGAGTCAAAGTATTCGGTTCCGCGCACCCGTCCGTCCCGGGGAACTGGCCGTGGCCACGGTGACGGTGAAGCGGATCGACAGCAAAAAGCAGCGCGTGGAATTCGACTGCTCCTGCGCCGTCGGAAACACCGTCGTTGCCGAGGGCGAGGCCCTCGCCAAAGTTCCATCGCGCGCCAAGGGTTGACCGCATGCCGATGCGCACTTTTAGGGATTATGCGGATATGCCAGATTATGTCCGCGGCGGTGCGGTGGCAATCGGAAACTTTGACGGCGTGCACCAGGGCCACTGGGCGGTGATTAGCGAGGCCGGTCGTCTCAGCCGGGATTTGGATATTCCGTTCGGCATTCTGACCTTCGAGCCCCACCCGCGCAGCCTGTTTCAGCCCGACTATCCTCCCTTTCGGCTGACGCCTCTGCACAGCAAGGCTATCCAGATCGAGAAGCTCGGGGCGCAGTTCATGGTTGCTGCGCCGTTCGATCGGGACTTCGCCTCCATCACCGCGGAAGACTTCGTGCGGGACATCTTGGTCGAGTCGCTGGGTGTGCGGCAGGTTGTTGTAGGCTACGATTTCGTGTTCGGCCGCGGACGAACCGGCAATCAGGATTTGCTCACGCGCATGTCCAATGACGGCGGTTACGGCGTAACTGTTATCGACGGCGTCACCCATGGAGATCCCGCCGAAGGCGGGGAAATCTACGCATCGAGCCGCATCCGCGAGTACCTGATGACCGGAAAACCGCTGCCAGCAGCCGATCGCCTCGGCCGTTGGTGGGAGATCAGTGGTGTGGTCTTGCCGGGGGACCAGAGGGGCCGCCGTCTGGGTTTCCCGACAGCCAATATCGCATTGCAAGATCACCTTGAACCTGCGCTTGGCGTTTATGCCGTCCGGATAACCATCGAGGATGAAAATGGCGAGACCTGGCATGGCGGGGTCGCCAATCTTGGCCGCCGACCGACGTTTGACGGGAAGAGCACTTTGTTGGAAGTGCATATCTTCGATTTCGACGAAGACATCTACGGCCGTGATGTGCGGGTCGCGTTTCTGGAGTTTCTGCGTCCCGAGCGTAAATTCGACGTACTGGATGCCCTGAAGGCCCAGATCGTGGCTGACAGCGAAGGCGCTCGTGGTATCCTCGCCGATCCTATTTATTCTGACGACCGTTTCCCGTCCCGTCCTGGTTCATAGCGGCAACAGTCTGACACGGTAGGCATACTTGCCGCGGGGTAACGCTCGACACCGATTTGAGACGCTGTTAAAAATGGCGCCCATGTCGGCAGCAGTGTTTGAGCGACTCGCGGGACGTGAACGAATTACGGTCCCGGCCCTCGGCTGAGGGTCGGGCCGCGCGCCTACTTATCCTGTTCGCTCTCAATTCGTGAAAGCTGCATTAGATAATGCCCACCAAAGATAACGCTTCCGACAAATCCGGTGCGAATTACCGATCCACGGTTTTCCTGCCCAAAACCGAATTCCCGATGCGTGCGGGGTTGCCGAAACGCGAATCTGAGCTGCTTGAGCGATGGGCCGGACTCGACCTCTACACGCGCCTGCGTGAAGCCTCCAAGGGCCGGGAGAGATTCATCCTCCATGACGGCCCACCTTACGCTAACGGCAATATTCACATCGGCACGGCACTCAACAAGATCCTCAAGGATGTCGTCAATCGCTCGCAGCAGATGATGGGCAAGGACGCGAATTATGTCCCTGGGTGGGATTGCCACGGGTTGCCGATCGAATGGCAGATCGAGCAGGCCTACAGGGATTCCGGCCGGGACAAAGATGCGGTTCCGGTCGTGCAGTTCCGCCAGGAATGCCGGGAGTTCGCCGAAAAGTGGATCAGGATCCAAAGCGACGAGTTTCAGAGGCTCGGCGTGGTCGGTGACTGGAAGCATCCCTACGCCACCATGCACCACGCGTCGGAAGCCAAGATCGCCGGGGAGATTTGCCGGTTTCTGATGAATGGTGGCCTCTACAAGGGCTCGAAGCCGGTCATGTGGTCGGTGGTTGAGAAAACGGCACTCGCGGAAGCCGAGGTCGAATATCACGATCACGTCTCGACGACGATTTACGTCCGTTTCCCGGTGTTGGAGTCTTCTCCGAACAAGACGGCGGCCGGCGCCAGCATCGTAATCTGGACGACCACGCCCTGGACGATGCCGGGAAACCGTGCGCTCGCCGTTTCGCTCACGGTTACCTATTCGCGTCTCCGTGTGACCGAGGTTGACGAATCGGGTCTGGCGGTGGTCGGTGAAGAGCTGTTGGTCGCCGCTGCACTGGTCGAGGATGTCTGTCAGCGGACGGGAATCACCGGCCACGAGGTGGTCGCCAGCGTCAGTGGCGCGGACCTACCTGGAACACAGTGCCAGCACCCGCTGCGCGGGCAGGGCTACGATTTTGATGTGCCGTTGTTGTCTGCCGACTTCGTCGACATGGTGCAAGGGACGGGATTCGTGCACATCGCGCCGGGCCATGGCGCGGATGACTTCGAGCTTGGCCAGGCCAACGGCATCGAGGTGCCGCACACGGTCGGTGAAGATGGCCTGTACTTCGACCATGTTCCATTGTTCGCCGGTGTCCATGTCTTCAAGGCGGACGATCCGGTCTGCGAGGCCTTGCAGGCGGCCGGCGGATTGCTCGGGCGCGGCAAGATCACGCACTCGTACCCGCATTCCTGGCGTTCCAAGGCGCCCTTGATTTTTCGCAATACGACGCAGTGGTTCATCAGCATGTCGACCAACGACTTGCGTAAGACGGCGTTGGAGGCGATCGATCAGGTGCGATGGGTGCCGCGCAGCGGACATACCCGCATCTACTCCATGGTCGAGCAGCGGCCTGAGTGGGTGATCTCACGCCAGCGCGCGTGGGGCGTGCCGATCACTGTGTTCGTTAACAAAGAGACCGGCGAGCCGTTGCGCGATCAAGAGGTCAATGACCGCATCGTGGCGGCGTTCGAGCAGGATGGCGCGGATGCTTGGTTCACCAGCGGTGCCGACCGCTTTCTCGGGCCGGGCTACGACCCGGAAGATTACGATAAGGTCGACGACATCGTTGACGTTTGGTTTGAATCGGGATCGACCCACAGTTTCGTCCTTGAGGAGCGCGAGGATCTGTTTTGGCCGGCGCACCTCTATCTCGAAGGATCCGACCAGCACCGGGGATGGTTTCAATCCTCGTTGCTGGAGTCCTGCGGCACCCGAGGGCGGGCGCCGTACGAGGCCGTTCTGACCCACGGCTTCGTGCTCGACGAACACGGGCGGAAGATGTCGAAGTCGCTCGGCAATGTCATCAGCCCGCAACAGATCATGGATCAGCACGGCGGCGACATCCTCAGATTGTGGGTGGTCAGCTCTGACTTCACCGAGGATCTGCGGATCGGTCCCGAGATCATCAAGACCCAGGTCGATGCCTATCGGAAGCTCCGCAATACGCTGCGGTTTCTGCTCGGAAACCTTGCCGGCTTCGAGGAATCGGAACGCGTCCCGGTGAACGAGATGCCGGAATTGGAACGCTGGGTACTGCACCGGCTTTATGAACTCGACAAGCTTGTGCGCCGATCCTGTGATGACTTCGATTTTCACCGCATGTTTGTTGCGCTCTACAATTTCTGCACCGTGGATCTGTCGGCGCTGTACTTCGATATTCGCAAGGATTCACTCTATTGCGACACGCTGGAGTCGTCCCGGCGCCGTTCCGCCAGAACAGTCCTCGATACGTTATATGGCTGCTTGACCGCGTGGTTCGCGCCGATTCTGTGCTTCACGGCCGATGAGGCATGGTTGTCGCGATATCCAAGCGACGACGGAAGCATTCACCTTGAGGCGTTCCCGCAGGTCCCTGAAGACTGGCGCGACGACGCTTTGGCGCAAAAGTGGGAGAAGATCAGGAACCTGCGGCGGGTCATCACGGGGGCGCTTGAGGTTGAACGCCAGGAGAAGCGGATTGGATCGAGCTTGCAATCCCAGCCCAAGGTTTATGTGACGGCGGAGTATGCCGAAGCGCTCGAAGGCCTCGATCTGGGTGAGATCTCAATCACGTCGGGCGCCGAACTGAATGTCGCGGACGGGCCGGAAGATGGCTTCCGCCTCGAAGAAGTTGCGGGCGTCGCCGTCGAGCCGCTTCCCGCCGATGGCCAGAAATGCGGGCGGTGTTGGCAGGTCCTGCCCGAGGTTGGTGAAGACTCCCGGCACGCCGATCTCTGCCGCCGCTGCGGAGATGCCGTTGATACCGCGCGGCCGGTTGCCGCGGCGAATGTTTGATGCTCCGTCTCGGATCGGGAGCCGCGGCCGCGGTAATCGTTGGTGATCGGCTCAGCAAGTGGCTGGTTCTCGATGTCTGGGGGCTCGGTGACAGAAGCTACGAAGTCACGCCCTTCTTAAACGTCGTAACCGTTTGGAACACAGGCGTCAGTTTCGGGATGTTGCAAAGCCAGTCGGGGATGGCGCCGATGCTGCTGTCGGCTCTGGCACTCGCGATCGTCGTGGCGCTGTTCGTTTGGCTCAGGCGGGCCGAGAACCGGGTCATGGCGTTTGCGCTTGGGCTCATAATCGGGGGTGCCCTCGGAAATACGTTCGATCGATTGACGTTTGGTGCCGTATTCGACTTTTTGGACTTTCATGCGGCGGGCTATCATTGGCCCGCATTTAACGTCGCAGATTCTGCGATTGTCGTCGGCGTGATTGCGCTACTATATGATGGCGTGTTGCGAAAGCAACCGGACGAAACTTAGGCACTATCGAGCGAGAAAACCCTGGAGATGATCATCCGATTGACTGCCCATGGCCGATTATTTGCCCACAGCATTGCTGCGCTCGCGTTGGTAACGGCGCTGTCCTCATGCGAGGGGATTAAAAAGCAGATTGGGCTGGCAAAATCTGCTCCCGACGAATTTTCGATCGTGACCAAGGCGCCCTTGATCCTGCCGCCCGATTTTACGCTGCGGCCGCCCCGGCCCGGGGCAAGTGGGTCTCAGGAGGTCCAAGTCCGGGAACAGGCCCGTCGCGTGCTCCTTCGCACAGGGCGTTCTAGCACTGGCGGTGTAGTGGCGCAGGACGCAGCGGATAAACCCTCCCGCAGTCGCGCGGAGAACGTCTTCCTGAGAAACGCCGGTGCGGATAAGGCTGATCCGCAGATTCGTAATGTCATCCGCCGCGAGACGTTGGCGCTGGCCGAGAAGGACTCAACATTTACCCGTCGCTTGATGTTCTGGCGCGGAGATGAAGAAGAAGATGGATCGCTTGTCGATGCGGGGAAAGAAGCTGAGCGCCTGCGTGAGGCGGCTACGAAGGGTGAATCGCCGGCGGACGGCGAAGTGCCGGTTATCGAACGGAAGAACTCGTCGATCCTGAAGCGAATATTCTGACCGGTCCGGCTGGGCCGCGGCTAAATACTCTGCCGGGGCATTTATCACGGTGGATTGAACGGTCGCTGCTTGCGGTTGTCGTCCGCACCCCCATATTCTCCAGATATCACATTTACATTCCGGCAACGATGGGTACGGCGCAAACATGAGTCCTATTGTGTCAGCACATTCCAGTGAAAGATGGCACCTAAAACTGGGTGTCTTCGTTGCCGCCACAACAATGCTTGCATTGGTATTTGTGGCGCCTACAACCGTTCGGGGCAACACGTGGACCGGCTTGTTCAATCCGCAACAATTCACCCTGGATAACGGGATGCAGGTTGTCGTGATCTCGGACCACAGGGCTCCAGTCGTTACCCATATGGTTTGGTACAAGGTTGGTGCGGCTGACGATCCGCCCGGGAAGTCCGGTTTGGCGCATTACTTTGAGCACATGATGTTTAAAGGCACCCAAAATGTTCCTGCCGGACAATTTTCACGGACTGTGGCCAGTCTTGGCGGCCGGGAGAATGCGTTTACCAGTTACGACTACACAGGGTACTTCCAGACGATCACCTCCGCGCATCTTGAGACCATGATGCGCCTGGAAGCTGATCGCATGATCAACCTTGTGGTCTGCGAAGAAGACATCGCAGCCGAGCGGGAGGTCGTCCAAGAAGAACGCCGCTCACGGCTCGAGAATAACCCCAGCGGTCTTCTCGGGGAGCAGATGAATTCGGCTCAGTTTCTGTCCCATCCCTATGGTCGCCCGGTGATCGGTTGGGAGCATGAAGTCGCTGAGTTGTCGCGTCAGGATCTGCTCAACTTTTATGCCACGCACTACGCGCCCAATAATGCGATTCTCGTTGTTGCGGGAGACGTGACCTTGGACGAAGTGCGGCCATTGGCCGAGAAGTACTACGGTCGTATTCCGGCAGGAGACGTGGCCGCGCGCCAGCGATTGCGTGAACCGCCACAACGGGCGGCGCGGCGCGTGACGATGCGCGATCCACGGGTTCGTGTTCCCTCCTGGAGCCGTACGTATCTGGCGCCAAGCCGGACCTCCGGTGAAACCCAGCATGCCTTGCCGCTTCAGGTTTTGTCGGAGATTCTCGGCGGCGGGACGACGGCACGTCTCTACAAGAGGTTGGTGGTCGAAGAGAAAGTGGCGAGCGGCGCCGGAGCATCGTACCGCGGAAGTTCCATGGATCTGTCCCGCTTCTATGTTTATGCCAACCCGCAACCCGGAGGAGATTTGGAGTCTATCGAAGAGATGATCGAAGAGGAGATCGTCAAGCTTTTGGAATCCGGTGTCACGGAAGAGGAATTGTGGCGGGCAAAGGCCGGTATGGTCGCCGGCGCGGTTTTTTCCCGGGACAGCCTGGCGGCCGGTGCGCGCTTCTTTGGCGCCGCTCTCGCAGTGGGCCGCACTGCCGAAGACGTGGAGTCCTGGCCGCAGCGCATTGATGCCGTAACGGCCGACGAAATTTTGGCGGCGGCGCGACATGTATTCAACGAACGACTGTCGGTGACGGGATTTCTGTTGCCGAAGCAGGACGGGTAAGGGACCGAATAAGTGGCAGAGAGATTCCGCGGTTGAAATTCCGCTTAGCAATGGCCGGTGCAGTCCAAACGTTGATGGCGATGACCGTCATCTTTGCCGTCATGGCACCATCTGCCCGGGCAACGGCGGCACCGAAAATCCTGGAAATCGAGAGTGCGAAAGGTATCAAGGCGTGGCTTGTACATGAGCCCAACATCCCGATCATCTCTGTCGAAATCGCGTTTCGTGGCGGAACGATCACCGATCCGGATGGCAAGGAAGGCCTGGCCAATATGGTGTCGGGACTTCTCGATGAAGGTGCGGGAGAGTTCGATTCAGCGGCCTTCCAGGAACGGCTCCAGGAACTGGCGATCGGGTTTTCCGCCAGTGCCAACAAGGATACATTCCACGTCGGCATGCGGACACTGGTCGAGAATCGGGACGAAGCGTTCCACATGCTCGGTCAGGCGCTATCGGTGCCCCGATTCGGCCCTCAGCCTGTAGAACGTATTCGCCGGCAGATCAAGGTTGGACTGACTCGCGACTCCGAAGATCCTGATCGTATCGCCAACCACACTTGGTTTGCCAAAGCGTTTCCCGACCATGTGTACGGAAGACCGAACCGTGGAACCGTAGAGAGCGTTGCCGCAGTTACGCGGGATGATCTCGTGGCGTACACGCGCGGCCGATTTGCGCGCAACAATGCGATCATTGGGGTTGTCGGCGATGTCACGCCCGAAGAGCTATCGCGATTGCTGGATACCAGCTTTGGCGACCTCGCTCCGTTGGCGGGTGCGTTCGAAGTCCCGCAGACCATGCCGTCGACGGTGGGATCCATCACCGTCATCCGCAAGAATATTCCGCAAAGCGTCGTGACGTTTGGTCTCCCCGGAATCAAACGGAACGATCCTGACTATTACGCCGCTTACGTAATGAATTACGTTTTGGGTGGGGGTGGGTTCACGTCTCGTCTGTATCAGGAGGTGCGCGAAAAACGTGGCCTTGCATACTCGGTATACACCTACCTTTATCCCTACGATTACTCAGCGGTGTATCTCGGTGGCGTTGCCACGGTTAACGCGCGTATCGGCGAATCTCTCGATATCATCCGGGCCCAGATCGCCGACGTAGCGGAGAACGGGGTTACTGCGGATGAACTCGAGCGGGCCAAGACATTCCTCAACGGATCGTTTCCGCTGCGCCTCGACTCCAACGCCAAGATCGCCCGTATGCTGGTTGCTATCCAGCTCAATGATTTGGGCAAAGACTATGTCCAACGACGCCCGCAATTAATCGACGCGGTTACGCTCGACGATATCCAGCGGATTGCCAAACGCCTGCTCGGCAACGGCGACCTCACGATCGTGGTGGTCGGCGATCCCGTTGGCGTCCAAAGTGATGGCTGAATCCCCGTTCTGGACTTCAGCTCGGGGCGACTGACCGTCCCTGCATGCCCACCCTGCATGATTGCTGCCGTCGTGGTAGGATTTGATCTGTGGTGACAACTGGTCGCCGATCGTAAATCTTGCTCGCGTGAAAGAGCAGTCCGTATGACCATCCGACGCCTTTCCGAATCACTCATCAGCCGCATCGCTGCAGGTGAAGTGATCGAGCGGCCGGGCGCGGCCGTCAAGGAACTCGTCGAGAACGCCATCGACGCGGGCGCCCGTCGAATTGATGTGACGGTAACCGGTGGAGGGCGAACCGGGATCGTGATCGTCGACGACGGCGTCGGCATGACGCCGGATGAGCTTCGACTCGCTGTCGAACGTCACGCGACCTCCAAGCTTGCGTCGGACGATCTTCTGGACATTTCGACCCTGGGGTTTCGCGGCGAGGCCCTCCCGTCGATCGGGGCCGTCAGCCGACTGACGCTCACCAGCCGCCCCCGCGATGCGGAGTCGGCCTGGTCTTTGCGCGTGGAGGGCGGAGAGGTCGCAGATGCCGAGCCGGCGGCGCATCCGCCGGGAACCCGGATCGAGGTCCGAGACTTGTTCTATGCGACGCCGGCACGACTTAAGTTTCTCAAGACCGAGCGGACGGAATACAGCCACGCCGTCGACTCCGTGAAGCGATTGGCACTGGCCCATCCCGAAATCTCTTTTTCTGTCGGTGATGGCAGCCGTGAAACGTTTCGTGCCACGGCCCATCACGCCGATTTGTTTGCCGCGCGTCTCGACAGGCTGGGCGAGATCGTTGGACGTGACTTTATCGGCAACGCCGTTCCCATTCAGGCGGAGCGCGATGGCGTTCGGCTATCGGGATACGCCGGCCTGCCTACTCTCAACCGCGGCAATGCGCAGCTGCAATTCCTGTTCGTGAACGGCCGCCCGGTCCGCGACAGGCTGTTCGGCGGCGGGGTCCGGGCGGCGTACCAGGATTTTCTGGCGCGCGACCGCCATCCCATAGTCGCGTTGTTCCTCGAACTGTCGGCGCGAGATATCGATGTGAATGTTCATCCAACAAAGGCTGAGGTCCGGTTCCGCGATTCAGGGTTGATCCGGGGATTGATCGTGTCTGCACTGAAGCACGGGCTGGCCGAGGCCGGGCATCGGGCATCGACCACGGTAGGCCAGGCCGCCCTCGGCGCAGCCCGTTCCGAGCCTGGTACAGTGCCGAGGTACTCCTATAACGCGCCCTATCGCCACGGTAGCCGACCCTCTGCGGGATTTGCCGAAGCCGCCGGGACATTCCAACGGCCACTGGATTCTAGCGCCGTCGGGACGTTCATTCCGTCCGCACCGTCGGCTGCCGCTGGGATGACTCACAGCGCTGGCGTTTCAGAGGACTATCCGTTGGGCGCGGCGCGGGGTCAGGTGCACGCAACCTACATCCTTTCCCAGACCGAAGACGGCATCGTCATTGTTGATCAGCACGCGGCGCACGAGCGTCTCGTTTACGAACGAATCAAGGCGGAGCTGTCCGCGGCGGGCGTGGCGCGCCAGATGCTTTTGCTACCTGAAGTGGTCGAGCTCCCCGAGGATGACGTCGCACTGCTGGGGTCGCGCGCCGACGAGATCTCCGAGCTCGGATTGACGCTTGAGCCGTTTGGCGCCGATGCCGTGGTCGTCCGCGAAACGCCGGCAGTGCTGGGAGAGGTCAATGCCGCGTCCCTGGTCAAGGATCTCATCGACGGTCTTCGCGATCTTGACGATACGCTGGCCCTCCGGGAGCGTCTCGCAGATGTCTGCAGCACCATGGCCTGTCATGGCAGTGTGCGTGCGGGACGGCAACTTTCGGTCGAAGAGATGAATGCACTGCTGCGCGAGATGGAAGTGACCCCGCACTCAGGTCAATGTAATCACGGCCGCCCGACATACATCGAGCTCAAACTTTCCGACATCGAACGCCTCTTCGGCCGACGCTAGCGCGGTATTCGTTAGGTTAGAATCACGCGATCAGCTGCATAGCCGTACGAAGGATTCGTTGATCACAGTGATCTCTGTGGTCTCGTACGTTCCTGAGCAGGGCAGGCCTTTCAATCAGTGCCGGATCCGGGCGAAGCCCTGCTTCGGCACTGGTGCGACGTTGATCCTTGGTGTCGGAGCACTTCGGGGTCCGGCACCGGAACATAGGCTGTGGTCACTGTGGATAAAATCTTCTGATTGATTCCGCGAGTTGGATTCTCTCGGGTGGGCAATGCCCTAAGCGATTTCGTCATTCAGTTCCTCTGATTTCAGAAACACCAGCGTCGTGTCGCCATAGCGGCGCTCATCAGCAATGACGAAGCCGCGTGGCAGGTCGAGTGACGCATCGGTCGCAATTTCGATCACCGAAATGGCATCTCTAGCAATCCAACCGCGGGCGCGAAGGGCTTGTAATGCGGGGGCTGCCAAATCAGACCGGTACGGTGGATCCATAACGAGGAGGTTCGCGGCGAGGAATTCCGCAGGTGGCGCCGCCGGACGTAAGGCGTTGCGGCGCAACAGCGTGACGCTGTCCGTGGCCCTCAACATCAGTGTGTTGCGCTCGATCATGCGACATGCCGTGGGGTCTTTTTCGATAAACGTGACGTGAGTCGCGCCACGCGACAAAGCTTCGAGACCGAGCGCGCCGGTCCCGGCGAATACGTCAAGCACGTTAGCACCACTCGGGAGTCCGCCGCCGGCGTGCGATTGCAGTCCGTGTTGCAGGATGTCGAACAGTGCTTCGCGGACCCGGTCTGACGTCGGTCGAACCGTCCGGCCGCGCGGAGTCGCCAACTGTCTGCCGCGAAATGTGCCGCCAACGATGCGCATGCGCGATCCTCGTTACCGTGCCGACGCGCTCAAATCACCCAGCTGCTCCCGGATCACCTTGCCGGAAACTTCACGCACTTCGCCGGGCTTGAGGTGACCTAGCTGGAACGGTCCGAAGGCGGTACGGATCAACCTGCTGACGTTGAGTTCCAGATGCTCCATAAGCCGGCGCACTTCGCGATTCTTGCCTTCCGTCAGGGAAACCGTGAGCCATGAATTGGCGCCCTGCGTACTGTCGAGATTAGCGGTCACGGGGCCGTATTTGATGCCGTCGATTGTGACCCCCTTTGCCAATGTCGCGAGCTGCCTGGGTTCGGGGTGCCCGAAGACGCGGACGCGATAACGGCGGATCCAGCCGGTCGACGGGAGTTCGAGTTGCCGGGCGAGCCGCCCTTGCGTGGTCAGCAGTAACAACCCCTCGCTGTTCAGGTCGAGGCGCCCAACGGAGACGACGCGAGGCAGGTCGTTTGGCAGTGACTGGAAGACGGTCGGCCGGCCCTGCGGGTCACTGTGCGTGGTGATGAGACCCCGGCGCTTGTGGAATTGCCACATCCGGAGCGTTGAGTCACCGGGAAGAGGGTTGCCGTCAACGGTGATTTCGTTTGCGCGGGAGACCGTGAAGGCCGGCGATGTGAGGACGACGCCATCGACCGCGACCCGGCCTTCGGCGATCCAACGCTCCGCCTCGCGGCGCGAGCAGACACCTGCCATCGACAGGCGCTTGGCAATGCGGTCCTTTTTCGGCTCGCTCATGATTCAGCCACGGCAGGCCGCGACGAATGCCTGGAAGATCTTGCTGTCCCCTGGGTTGATTTCATACTCGGGATGCCATTGCACACCGAGGCAAAACCGGTAGTCTGGTGATTCGATTCCCTCAATGACGCCGTCCGGCGCGGTGGCGTTCACGATGATGCCGGTCGAGGCGTCCTTGGCCGCCTGATGGTGAGCGCTGTTCACGTCCAACTCATCCATCTCGACGATGCTGTGCAGCAACGTGTTCTGCTCAATGCGGACGGTGTGACCGGGTTCGGTCCGTGGATTGGGCTGTTCGTGAGCCAGGGCCTTCTCGATCTCGTCAGGGATGTGTTGGATTAGCGTTCCCCCGAGCACCACGTGGAGGAGCTGCTGACCGCCGCAGATCCCGAGCACCGGGAGGTCCCTCTCGAGTGCCGCCCTGGTGATAGCGAGCTCAAAGTCCGTGCGTCCTGCCTTCAGCTTGACGGTGTCGTGTCGGTCCTTCGCACCGAACAATACGGGGTCGACGTCGAAATGACCGCCGGTAACGATCAAGCCGTCGATGGAATCGAGGTAGGCCGACGCCCGCGCACTGGTGTGCGGTAGCAGCACGGGCAGTCCGCCGGCATGGTCGATGCTCGCACAATAGTTTTGCCGGACCGCGTACCAGGGTTGGTTTGAATAGCCGCCCGGTTCTTCGGAATCGAGCGTCAGGCCGATTGTGGGGATCGTCATCCGGTAAATCTATGTGGGGCGGCGACCGGCGACAATGTGATATTCCCTATCGTGTTGTCCGCGGGTCGCGCTGCGATCCGCATACTGGCCCAATTCGGGGTTCGAACGATGTCCGAGGAACAGGCTGGATATATGCTCCTCGCCTTGACGGAGGCGGAACGCGCGGCGGCGCGCGGTGAGGTTCCCGTCGGCGCCGTGATCATCGATCCTATCGCACAAAGTGTTGTTTCGGCCGACGGCAACCGAGTCGTGGAACGGCATGACCCGACCGCGCATGCTGAGTTGATCGCCATCCAGGCTGCCTGCCGCGTGGTCGGCAGCGAACGTCTCAACGATCTCGATATCTATGTCACCTTGGAGCCGTGCCCGATGTGCGCGCAAGCCATCTCCCTGGCGCGCCTGAGGCGGCTTTATTTCGGCGCCGCCGATGTAAAGGGTGGTGGGGTCGAACATGGACCGCGGATATTCGCGCAACCGACGTGCCGTCATGTCCCCGAGGTGTACGGTGGTATCGATGAGACGCGCGCGTCCGCGCTGCTGCGCGACTTTTTTCGAGACAGACGTTAAAGTTACCCCCGTACGGCGGGTATTTTTCCGTCGCTCCCACTTCATTTCTGACGACAGGCAGGACACATGGATTTCGAACTCTCTCTGCGAACCAAGGAATACCAGGAACGCATTCTCGCGTTCATGGAACAGCATATCTATCCGAATGAATCCGTTTTCCATGAACAGGTGGCGGACGGGGATCGCTGGGGCGGCGTCCCCATAATCGAGGAGTTGAAGGAAAAAGCGCGGCAAGAAGGGTTGTGGAACCTCTGGCTGCCCGAAAAGCATTCATACGAAGGCCATGGAGCCGGGCTGTCGATCCTTGAATATGCGCCCCTTTGCGAGATCATGGGACGCTCCCACATCGCGCCAGAAGTGTTCAACTGTTCGGCTCCCGACACCGGCAACATGGAAACCCTCATGCTGTTCGGAACTGAGGAGCAGAAAAAGGACTGGGCGCTGCCGCTGCTCGAGGGCAGGATCCGCTCGGCCGTTGCGATGACCGAACCGGCCGTTGCGTCGTCCGATCCCACCAACCTGCAGACCACGATCCTTCGTGAAGGAGATGACTACGTCATCAATGGCCGCAAGTGGTGGATCAGCGGGGTGGGTGATTCGCGCTGCAAGCTGTTGCTGGTCATGGGCAAGTCCAATCCTGACGGCGAACGGCACAAGCAGCACGCCGTCATTATTGTGCCGATGGATGCACCGGGCGTCACGGTGGTTCGGCCTCTCAGCATCTTCGGCTACGACGATGCGCCGCACGGACATTGTGAGGTTCTGCTCGAGAACGTATGCGTGCCTGCGTCAAATATGCTGCTCGGCGAGGGCCGGGGATTCGAAATCGTGCAAGGACGCCTGGGGCCGGGCCGGATTCATCACTGCATGCGGACCATCGGCCAGGCAGAGCGGTCTCTCGAACTGGCCTGTCGGCGGGCCCGCGAGCGCGTCGCCTTCGGTAAGCCGCTAGCCGAGCAGGGCGTCGTCAAGCAGCAGATCGCCGATTCGCGGATGGAAATCGACCAGGCGCGGCTGCTCACCCTTTATGCTGCGTGGCGCATGGATACGGTGGGTTCCAAGGAGGCCCGGAAGGAAATCGGCATGATCAAGGTCGTGGCGCCCCAGATGGCCTGCCGGGTCATCGACCGGGCCATGCAGATCCACGGTGGTGGCGGCGTCTCGGATGATTACTACATGGCATGGGCTTATGCCTGGGCGCGGACCCTGCGTCTTGCGGACGGTCCAGATGAGGTTCACACCGATCAGGTCGCCCGCCTGGAGTTGCGCCAATACAACTAGCGCCCCGAGTCAGAGTCTTGTCCCCGGCGGCGCTATGTCGGGTCGTCGTTGTTGCGTTGCTGGCCCTCTATGTACTTCCGGCGGGGGCGGGATGGGAGGCGGCGAATGCCGCTTACGGGAAAAGCGATTTCGTCACGGCGATGAAGGAATTGCGTCCGTTGGCGGAGCGCGGTGATGTCAACGCGCAGTACAACGTCGGGGTCATGTATGGTCAGGGCGATGGGGTTGAGCGGAACGATCCCGAGGCGCTGAAATGGTTCCGCAAAGCGGCCCAACAGGGACACGTTAGCGCCCAAATGAACTTGGGTATCATCTATAGCCGGGACGGCGGTGTGCCCCGGAACGACGCCATGGCGGCGACTTGGTACCGCAAAGCCACCGAGCAGGGCCAAGTCGTTGCGCAGTACAATCTCGGCGTGATGTACGGGGCGGGTCGAGGTGTTCATCAGGATGACGCAAAGGCGGCTACCCGGTACCGCAAAGCGGCGGAGCGGGGTTTGCCTGATGCACAGTTTCAATTGGGAATCACGATCGGTGCGGGCCAAGGCGTTCCGCGGGACTTCGTCGAGGCCTACTTGTGGCTGGAGCATGCGGCGATCCAAGGAGTGGCATCGGGGTACAGAAAAAAGAAGTGCTGTCACTGGCCATGATAGGTGCGCAGGTCGTAAACGCCGAGGCAAGGGTTCGCGAGGGTTCCTTGTGGTCAGGCGCCGAAGAACAGGCCGTGCCCCTAGACCTCGCCCCTTAGATTTCGTGTGTACGGCCCTCGATCATCTCGACCTGCTCCCAGGCCAGCTCAGCAATGGGACGGGCAAGGTCGCCCATTTCTGCTCCGTGGGCGCTTGCCGCTGTCCCCTGCCGCACCCGCACCAGGATGCCATGCAGGATCGCCGATAGCCGGAACATGCAATACGCCATGTAATAGTCGCGGTGTGCGATTTCGTTGCGGCCGGCGTGCTGGCAGTAGGCGTTGACGTAGGCGTCTTCCGAGGGAATGCCGAGGGCATCGAGGTCGGCGCCCTTCAGGCCATGAAAGATATGCGGCGGCAGCCGCCACTGCATGACGTGATAGACGAAATCGCCGACCGGATCGCCCAGGGTAGAGAGTTCCCAGTCCAGCACCGCGATGACCCGGGCCTCCGTCGGATGGAAGATCATGTTGTCGATGCGGTAATCACCGTGGACCACCGAGGTCTCGTCGCGCCCGGGCAGGTTTTCGGGTAGCCATTCGCATAGCCGATCGAGCTCCTCGATAGGCTCCACGCCGCTTTCCAAATATTGCCGCGACCAGCGGCGAATTTGTCGTGCGACGAAATTCCCCGGCCGTCCAAAGTCGGCCAGACCGACGTTCTCGAGGTTCACACTGTGCAGACTCGCGATGACGGTATTCATGGCGTCGTAGATGGCAGCGCGTTCCCCCGGTTCCATTC
>Ga0315339_1001736_pt1 | contig 18196 bp, 20 predicted proteins | sample ASW17metaG_FD_204514 | JGI IMG/M metagenome (GOLD analysis project Ga0315339, IMG submission 204514) | Ammonia-oxidizing marine archaeal communities from Pacific Ocean, United States - ASW #17 | ecosystem: Environmental > Aquatic > Marine > Oceanic | place: USA: California | collected 2016-12-05
GTCATCGCGGTCAGGAACCAACCTGCCACGACGCAAAACCCGATGCCGATCCCTGCAATTACATGTGTCGGTGACTTGCGAAACCCGGCATCCATAAAGCAATAGATCAGCACACCACCGGCCAGGACCACAACCGTCAGAATATGCGCGGTTTCCAACGCCATGCCGGTGATACCGGACAGGATGGTATAAAGCCGCTGATCCGCAAAGCCGAGATCGGTGCTGGTCGCGTCAATAAAGGCCACGCGGGCCTCGGCAAAGACGCCGCCGATGGTCATATAGGCCGTCGCGCCGATCATCCAAAGCACGATCAGAGCGCGCAAGTCACCGCTGCCGGCGCGCACAAGGTTTTTGGACACACAGCCGCCGGAAAACACCATGCCGATGCCAAAGATCACCCCGCCAAGGATATGCCCGCCCCACATCAGGTTGGGCATAACATACAGGCTATAGCTCATGTCACCGATGCCTGCGCGTTCGATCCAAAGCACGCCGATCATCGCCACGGCCATCGCCAAAACCCAAGACCGGAACCGCCGCCAATCGCCGAAGTTCACGATGTCAGACAGCGACCCCATCGTACAGAAATTGGTTCGCGAGATCAGCGCGCCAAAGACGATGCCAATCAGCAATCCGCCCCAGCCAACATAAAACGCCGCGTTCTCGACCGCGACTTCCTTCCAGGCGTCGATCATGACCCCTCCCTTGTCCATTTTGCTTGATGCGCTGTCTGTTTGCTGCGCTTACAATCACAAATCAGCATATGAGATTTTAAGGCGTTTGCAAAAGGATTCTGTGGATCAGGATGTCGCGCAGACAATCCGATGCAACATGGCAGCGGTCTTAGGGATCTTTGGTGCAAAAAACGTTGTGAAGCGCTTCCAGAATTGCGCGGGCCTCGGTGCTGTCCAGACCATAGTACACCGACTGCGCTTCGCGCCGATGTGTCACAAGATGCTCGGCACGCAGCAGCGCCAGTTGCTGTGAGACCGTTGATTGGCCAAACCCGGTCGCTTCCTGCAGCTCCTGCACGGACAGCTCATTTTCGACCAGATTGCAAAGAATCATCAGACGCTTTTCATTCGACATGATGCGCATCAAATTGCTAGCGCGGGCCGAGTTGTCCTGAAGCTCTGTTGTGTCCATCGAATCCTGCGATATGCAAATTCCGCATTTTTTGCGGCTGTTATAGGTGTGTAGGGCGTCTGCGGGGCGGTTATCAAGCGGTTCCCCACTGTTTTTTAGCATATTCGATACTCTTACCGCACTCTTTTCTGGTATTTCCATTATATTATCGTAATAATCAGATATGTAAAACCTTGGGAGGATTTAAATGCTGGATTCCAGTGAATTGGAGAACGCGAAAAGCATGTCGATCATCGTGACCAAAGGGTCACTGGATTGGGCATACCCACCGTTTATTCTGGGCACGACGGCGGCCGCGATGGACGTTCAAGTCACCATGTTTTTCACGTTCTATGGCCTGCCCCTACTGAAAAAAGACCTGAACTTGAAATTCACTACGCTGGGCAATCCGGCGATGGAAATGCCGATGATGGGCAAGCATATGCCAATGCCAAATATCATGGGCATGCTGCCGGGCGCGGGTGCCGCCGCCGGCACGATGATGAAGAACCTGATGAAGAAAAAGGGCGTCGCATCGATCGACGAACTGCGCGAGGCGGCGGTTGATCTGGATATCCGAATGGTCGGCTGCCAGATGACGCTGGACCTGTTTGAATATGACCGCGCCGACATGATTGACGAGATGGAGATTGGCGGGGCCGCCACTTATATGGACGGCGCACTGAAGTCCGACATCAACCTGTTTATCTAAGTCACACAACGACCCAAAAACCGCCTGAGGAGGAAAAACGAATGGCTGAACATGTACTGAACGCAGAGGGGCTGAACTGCCCGCTGCCGATCTTGAAGGCAAAGAAGGCGCTGAAAACCGTGCCTGCGGGCGAGGTCTTGTCGATCAGCGCAACGGACCCCGGTTCGGTTGCCGACTTTGCTGCGTTCTGCAACCAGACCGGCAACGAGCTGGTAAGCTCGTCCAATGAGGGCGACGTCTATAAGTTTGAGATCAAGCGCGCCTAAAGCTCGTCGCGTCGATAGGTTTGAAACCCCGCCCAACGTGGCGGGGTTTTGCGTTTCAGGCTTTGCTTTTCACAAAGTCCAGAAAGCGCGGCACCCATGGGGTCGGCCCGGTGTTACGCAGGTGGCAAAAACCCGCGACGATATTATTCTGGATGATCGCATCAGATGTACCGCTAATGCCGGTGCCACGGGTCATTTCACGGCCATAGCGGCTGCTGGCTGGCAGGTTTTCGATGCTGGCATAGTGAAACTCATGCGCGCGTTGCGGCGTTCCTGGATTTCCCCAGGGGTGATTGGCAGTGTCGGTGAACCGCACATAGCCCCTGCCCTGCGGTCGCGCATGCATCACCGCATTGCCGCCAATCGCCCCGACCATCGGCAAGGTCTGCCCCTGGTAGGACATCTGATTGCATAGGTACATCAACCCGCCGCATTCAGCGTAACAGGGCAACCCGGCGGCCAGTTTCGCCTTTAGATCACCGCGTAGGGCCGCATTGGCCGACAGCGCCTGCATGCGCATTTCGGGAAAACCGCCGCCGATGAACAGCCCGTCGATGTTTGGCAGGGCTTGGTCCTTGCTCATGTCGATGAACACCAGTTCGGCCCCGGCGGCCTGAAGCGCCTCTAGATCATCGGCATAATAGAACCCAAATGCCGCATCGCGAGCGACGCCGATACGCAGGCCTATGGCGGGTTGCGGCCCTGGGGTAGGCTGCGAACCGGGCGCAAGGTCCGGTGCAGAATGTGCGACGTTTAGTACCGCATCCAGATCAACGCCCTGACGCACCGCCTCGGCAAAGCGGGCGATCATTGCGGTTTGTTCGTTGTATTCGGCGGGGGTGGTCAGGCCCAGATGACGCTCGCCGATTTCCAGACCCGGTTGTCGCGTGACAGCCCCCAGAACTGGTAGATCGGTGTAACCTTCGACGGATTCCCGCAGTTTTCGTTCATGGCGCGCGCCTGCGACCTTGTTCAGGATCACACCGGCGATATTCACATGCTCGTCAAAGCTGCAATACCCCAGCAAAAGTGGTGCAATGCCGCGTGTGACCCCCCCGGTATCAATCACCAGAACTACCGGCAGGCATAACAGTTTGGCCAGCGCGGCGTTGGAATCTCCGCCGTCCGCATGGACCCCGTCAAACAGGCCTTTATTTGCCTCAACCAAAGACAGTCCACGAGCGCGCGATTGGAAAAACGGTGCAATTTCGCCGCGCAGCATGGCGTTGAAATCGAGGTTATAGCAGGGCCGGTCGCTGGCTGCAGAAAGCCACATCGGGTCGATGTAATCGGGGCCTTTCTTGAAGGTCCCAATGTCGTGCCCTGCCTGATGAAACGCCGCCGTCAACCCGGTGGAAATAACGGTTTTTCCCGACGACTTATGCGCCGCCGAGATCATCAGGCGCGGGAAATGCGTCATGCCGCGACGGGCAATCCACCCTTGTTGCGGTCCTGCCAGATTTGGCGCGCCATCGCCTCTGCGGTCTCAATGCTGTCGGCCTTGCCCATGGTGCGCAGGGTGACGGCTATCGTTCCCACGATGGTTTCGGTGGCGTAGTCGTCCGTCAAGTCACCGGACCAGACCCGCAGCAGGTTGTCGATGTCCATTTCCGCATCCGCCGGTGCATGTGGTTCGGGCAGCAAAGCGGGCCAGGTTTCGACCAGCGGCTCATCCGAGCCGTGGGTGATCCAGACTTGTGTGGGCTTGTTCGGGCGACGTTCGATTTCGCCGCCCTCGCCCCGGAACACCGCCATATTTGGCTGGTTCAGCAGTTGCGCGGCCCCAGCGTGGATGTCCATGAAACCGCGATGAAAGATGCCCTGCATCATGGTCGTGGCCCCAAACGGATTCAGCATGCGCGAAAATGAATGCACCGGACTGCGCAGGCCAAAGACTGGGCGCAGGTCGATCAGATGGCGCAATTGCGGGCTAAGAACCTCTAGCGGGACATAGGCAAAGCTGCGCGCGCGGATATGGGCGGCAGCCTCGGTGAAACTGCTGGCGACCGGATATCCCAGACGTTCCAGCACTTCGCGTGTGTACACCCGGCCCGGCGTGTGGCCTTCCGTTCCGTGCATCAACACCGAATAACCCGTCCCGACCAGCGCAAGCGCGGACAGCACGAACCACGGCAGTTGAATGCGTTTACCGGCATAGGACGACCAGTCGATATCGACATGCGGCAGGTCCGCAGGCAGATCGAACGTCTCGCGGGTGCCAAGCGTGAAACCCGCGATTTCTTCGGGGGCTTCTTCCTTTAGACGCAGCAGCATCAGGAAGGCTCCGATCTGTTCTGGCAGAGCCTCGCCGCGCAGGATCATCGCCATGGCTTCCTGCGATTCCTCCAGCGTCAGGTGGCGCTGTTTCGTCTTGCCGCGTCCAAGGATGGCGACGAATTTGGCGAAAGGGTGTGGTTGGGTGTCGTCCATGTTCATTGTCACCTTATGAGCCAGTATTGCCGGGCACATTCGCATCCCGCAGGTTTGTCGGCAAGATGCGCAGTATTTTTGTCGCTACGCCGACGGCCAACAACGCGATCGCCAAGCCGCCCAGCCCTAACAGCAGTTCCGGCAAGCTGGGCGCATAGCTGGCAATGGTGCCATCGCCGATGCTGCTTGAAACCTCATAGCCCGGAAACAGCGGCATCGGATAGGATTGCCCGCCGATAACAATCACATAAACCTGCGCCAATCCGCCGAAAATAATCAGAACAGAGGCCCAGATTGGCTCTGCCGGGTTGTTGCGGATGCGCGGCAGATAGATCAGCGCGATGGGCAGCAACCCGCCCAGCACCACCTGCCCCAGCCAAAACAGCCATGTGATATGACCGCCCTCCAACAGGATAAAGCGCACGAAACCGCCGTGTTCCTGCGCGTACATCGCCGTCAAATGTTGCACGGCGGTGAAATACAGCACGGCCCCGGCGAAGATCGCCAGCAGGCCGCCAAGCCGGTGCATCATCTCTCCGCCCAACTTGCGGTCTGACAGGCGGAATAGCGCGACCAGCACAAGGATGAAGACCGCAAGGCCAAAGCTGAACGACATGGCGATGAACAGCGGTGCCATGATGGCGGCGTCATAACCGGGGCGCGCGACCAGCCAGCCAAAGATTGACCCGGTGCCCGTGGTCAGCGCCAGTCGCCACAGAAAGGCGACGGTGCCCGCGATACGGATGTATTTCTGGTGCGGGCGGCTCATCTGTACGAACAAATACGTAGCCACGATGGCCATAAAGCCGGTGTAAAGATAGATATTCCAGGCGAAAACAGAGCTGAAATTATAGGTTGTCATCGCCACCAAAAGCCGATCCGGGCGACCAAGGTCCAGCACCAGAACTGCAAGGCCACCGACCAGCAGCGACATGGCTAGAACGGCGGACAGCCGCGCGATGGGTTTATAGGGGGCTTGGCCGAAGACCGACGCAATTGAGGCCCCGTTCAGGGCTCCGGAGGCGGCGACGATCAGGAAAATCGCGAAGACATGCGGCAGGCCCCAAACCACCTGATTGGTCATGCCGGTGACGATATGGCCGTGGTGTTCGACATAAGAGACCGACCCCAACGCGCCCAGAATGAACGCGACCAGCAAGGCGGCGAAAGCCCAGACCGCACGGGTTGCCGCGATCTCTCGGTATATGGTGCGGTCCATGGCCAGCCCTTCCCTATAGGTTCTCGTAGCGCACGCCGGCGTTCAGGTTCAGATCGGGGCGCAACCCGGCGCTGGAATAGCCCGCAAGACGCTTGGAAATCGCGCTTTCCGGGTCTTTCAGATCGCCGAAAATGATCGCCTCGTGGCCGGCATTGGCGCAGGCCTCGACGCAGGCCGGAATGCCGCCGACGTCTACGCGGTGCACGCAAAGTGTGCAGGATTCCACCGTGCCCTGCCCGCGCGGAGCGTGGGGTTTCTGGTTGTTCACCGGTTCGTGCACGAAAGACCGCGCGCTGAACGGGCAGGCCATCATGCAATAGCGACAACCGATACAGGTGTGTTTATCGACCAGCACGATGCCGTCGTCGCGTTTAAAGCTGGCCCCGGTCGGGCAAACATCAACGCAGGGCGGCTTTTCGCAATGCTGGCACATCACCGGCATCGACGTTTCGCGGCCCGTGGTCGTGTTTTTCATCGTAACCTTGCGGATCCACTGGGCGTCGGTGCTGGGATGTCCGGTGTCCTTCCAGCCGTTTTCGGTGGAACAGGCAGTGACGCAATCGTTGCAGTCCGCCGCGCATTTGTTGACGTCAATCAACAGGCCCCAGCGTTTTCCGGCATCTGCGGCGGCCTTGGCCTCTGATCCGCCAAAGGCCATCAGGGTCACGCCCGGAGCCAGTGTCAGCGACGCCACGGCGGCCCCGCTGCGCAGGATATCACGCCGGGTCATTTCAGCGCGTTTGGCAGGTGGTTGCTGGCTGGCTTTGGCCTCAGGTGTGTCATGGGCGGGAAGGCGGAATTTCATTGGTCGGCCTCCAGTGGTGCCATCATGGATTGCGCATTGGCCGGGCCGACAAGGCCGTTCAGAAAGGCCGCGATAGCCCCGGGATCAGCGTTTTGCGTGGTCGTCAGCGCGTGAATATCGCCCTCATCCGTGCCTTCGGGGGTGGAACGGTGGCAAGAAAAGCAATCGACCTTGACGGCGGCATAGTCGTGGCACGACCGGCAAAAGTGACGTTCATCCTGCACGGTCACGATGTGACCCGTATCATCGGTTGCGGCGTGACAGTCAAAACAAGCCTTCAGGCTGGCACCGATTTCACGGTCGCCGAACCGCATTGTCAGGTCGCGATCATGCGTCATCATCTTCATGTGGTTCTTGCGCCAATAGGCGTTGCCCTCGGCGTGGGGTTCGCCCGTCGCCGTTGGCACATCGGGCAAAAGCGAGGACCGCTCTTGCGCCGAAACAGCCCCCACCAGACCAAGGGTCAGTATAAGTGCCAGCCGGATCACGCTTATTCCCCCAGGCCCATCTTGATATAGCCCGATGGGCAGACGTCGGCACAGATGTGACAGCCGATGCAGGCGGTGTAATCGGTGTAGACATAGCGGCCCACCGTGCGGTCCTTTTTGGGCACACGATGCACGGCGTCCTGCGGGCAGAAGATGACGCAGTTGTCACACTCAAAACACATGCCGCAGGACATGCAGCGTTCGCCCTCTTTTTGCGCCTGCTCTTCGGTGAAGCCGATGATGCGTTCTTCAAAGTTGCCCAGAACGGCCTCGCCCTCGATATGCACCTCGTCGCGAACTTCACGTTTCACAAAGCTGAAGTGGCCTTTGTACAGCTCATCATGTGGGATGATCTGCGCGCTGCCGCGGTCTTCGTAGTTGTGGACCGCAAAGCTGGAATCATCCGTGCCACGGGTTTGCGTGTGGTCATAATCTGTGGGTTCATGGTGACGCTGGCGCAATTCATCCATCAGGTTGAATTGGTGCACATCGACCTTGGGCCGCTTGGCAACTTCGCCGTCATCCAGGAAATCGGTGATGGTCTCTGCCCCGATGCGACCGTGGCCGATGGCCGTGGTCAGCAGGTGCGGCCGCAGGATGTCGCCACCGGCGAAATGCTTTTCGCGACCCTTGACCTGGTAGGTCGGCGTGGTGTCGATAAAGCCGCGCCCATTGCCCAGCCCGTCAATCCCGTCAAAGTCGCCGAACTGGCCAATCGCCGAGATGACGATATCGCATTCGATCTCGAACTCTGTGCCTTCGATCGCTTCCGGCACCTGTCCTTTCATGGTGCATTCGCACATCCGCAGGGCGCGGGCCTTGCCGTTTTCGTCCAGCAAAACCTCCAGCGGCATAACGCTGCCTTTGATCTCGACACCTTCGCGTTTCGCGTCTTCGCGCTCGTGCTCTGCGGCGGTCATCTGCTCAATCGGGAACAGCGACGTCAGCGTGGCCTTCATGCCCTCGCGGGTCAACGAACTGGCAACATCGTGGCTGGTGAAATCAATCACCGTGCCATCATTGCGTTCCGGTACACCGGCGTGGGTAATGTGGCCAAGGCGACGGGCAACAGAGGCCACGTCGATAGAGGTATCACCCCCGCCGACAACCACAACTTTCTGAGCGGTACCAAGCACATAGCCGTTGTTGAACGCATCAAGGAACTCGATGCCGTTGATGCAGTTTTCGGCACCGTCCCAGCCCGGAATCGGCAGCGGGCGGCCGTTTTGCGCGCCAAGCGCCCAGTAAATGGCATCATAGCCTGCCTCAAGCTCGTCCACCGTCACATCACTGCCGACGCGGGTATTCAGGCGCACCTCGACCCCCAGGTCGATGATGCGGCCAATTTCTGCGTCGAGCATGCTGCGCGGCGTCCGGTAACCGGGGATGCCGTAGCGCATCATGCCGCCAAGTTCTTCATGCGCCTCAAACAGGGTCACCGCATGGCCGTCCAACCGCAGGAAATACGCTGCCGACAGTCCAGCCGGGCCACCACCGATGATGGCGATTTTCTTGCCGGTGTCGGCACCGGGCTGGCCCATTTTGACGTTATTCTCGTTGGCCCAATCACCGACGTATTGCTCTACCCCGTTGATGCCGACGTAATCATCGACCTCGTTGCGGTTACAGCCAGCTTCGCACGGCGCGGGGCAAACCCGGCCCATGGTGGCCGGAAACGGGTTGGCCGACGCCATGCGCTGAAACGCATATTCCTGCCAGGCCATACCCTCGACCGGGGGCTTATCCATGCCGCGCGCAATCGCCAGCCAGCCGCGAATTTCGTGACCCGAGGGGCAAGACCCTTGGCACGGCGGGGTTTTATGCACGTAGGTCGGGCATTTATAGGTGGTGTCGCCCTGAAAGATTTTCTCTTCGAGCTCCCAATCGGCGTCGGTTTCACCCTCTTCAAAGCGCCGGAACGTCAGTTTCGGATCAGGCATCTTTGGATCTTTGGACATCTCGTTCATTGGGGTTCCTCCGCTGGGCCGGTTTTACGCGGCTTCATTTTCGTCTTCATCGCTGTCATCGTCGGTGTCCTGACCAGTCAGAATGAGCGCATCGCTGACCAGTTGGTGGACCGACAGGATTGAGTCCATCTCATAGCCGTATTCCGGCAGTATCTTGGAAAACTGGGTTTTGCAGATGGCGCAGATTGCGGCCAAATGCGTCACGCCGTGATCTTCGGTAACCTGCTGCATCGCGGTCATCCGGGGGCTTGCGCCCTTTTTGCGCAGGTCCATCAAATCGTCCGTCAGCAACCCACCGCCACCGCCACAGCACAGCGTGCTTTCGTGGGTCGTCTCACGCGGCATGTCGAAATAGTTGTTGCAGGTCGCCTTGATCACGTTGCGCGGGATTTCGAACTGGCCACCGGGTTCGGTGCCCATACGCGACGCCCGCGCCACGTTGCAGCTATCGTGATAGGTCAGCCGGATATGATCGTTCTTGGACTTATCCAGATTGAGCGTGCCCTTCTGGATTTCATCCCAGGTGAATTCAAGAATATGCTGCGGGATCGGATAGTTCTGATCGAGGAAATCGAACGGCCCGGCAAGGGTGTTCAAGAAACTATAGGCGACGCGCCAGGCATGGCCACATTCGCCAAAGACGATACGCTTGACGCCCAGATCTTCGGCCGCCTTGCGGATGCGCAGGCTGATTTCGCGCATGTTCTCATAGTTGCCGATGAACAGGCCAAAGTTGGCGGCCTCTGACGCATAGGACGACACGGTCCAGCTGACGCCAGCCTCATGGAACACTTTGGCGTAACCGATCAGACCTTCGATATGCGGTTCGGCGAAAAAGTCTGCCGAGGGCGTCACCAGCAGGATATCAGCGCCTTTTTCGTCCAGCGGAATGCGCACCGACACACCGGTGTCATCCTCGATGTCTTCCTCCAGGTCCTCCAGCGTGGCGCGCAGCGCCTTTTCCTGCAGGCCAAGGTTGTTGCCGATCTCATGGACTTTGCCGATGATTTCGTTGGCGTATTTCTGGCCCATCCCGACGTGGTCAAGAATGTCACGCGCGGCCATGGTGATTTCGGCGGTGTCGATGCCGTAAGGGCAGAACACGCTGCACCGGCGGCATTCGCTGCACTGATGGTAATACGAATACCACTCGTGCAGGACCTCTTCGGTCAGGTCACGTGCGCCGACCAGCCAGGGAAAGTATTTCCCCGCGAAGGTAAAGTAGCGCCGGTACACGCTGCGCAGCAGATCCTGGCGCGCGACGGGCATGTTTTTGGGATCACCGGTGCCCAGGAAATAGTGGCATTTATCCGTGCAGGCACCGCATTTCACGCAAGTATCCAGATAGACCTGAAAGGCGCGGTTTTTCTCGCCCAACTCTTTCATCTTGGCCAGCGCACGCTCTTTCCAATCGTCAGGCAGCGTGCCGGGAAAGCCCAGCTTTTCCTGATGCTCGGGTTGGGCAAGAAACGGTTTCAGATCCGCCATCGCGCCGCATTTCAGCTTTGGAATTGCCAGCGGGTCAGCGACGAATTTCGGCCCGTCCGGGTTGTCCATATCAAGCGATGCCATGACCTAACGCTCCAACTTTGCAGCCCAGGGGGCGAGGTGACGCTTTTCGCGCGAGTTATCGACCTGATTGCGGGTCGGGCTAAAGAATACGCCGGGGGCATGCATCAGTTTGCTGATCGGAAAGATCAGCATCAGCGCGCCGACAAGGCCCAGATGCGCCAGCAGAATGGGATCGGACGGAAGGGTCTCAATGCGCAGGCGCAGCAGGCCCAACATGAAGGCCTTCACCATGATAATGTCCGTATGCACGACAAAGCGCATCATCAGACCGCTGCCCACAATCGCAATCAACAAGGCCAACATCAGGTGATCGGATGGGTTGCTGATATAGCGGATACGTTCGACCAGAAATCGCCGCCCCCACAGGCCGACTAAGCCAAATAACATGACAAAACCGGCATAGGTGCCAAAGGGTTGCACAAAGGCCAGCCACGCGGGGATGTCATAGACGAAATACCGGGTGTGGCGCAGAAAAACGAGCCACATGCCCATATGGAAGGTCCAGCCGAACAGCCAAATCCACTTGTTGGATTTGAACAGACTTTCAAAAAAAACAACTTCGCGGAACATCCGCAGTACGACGCCCGACATCGTGGTCGGCGCGGGCGTCGTCGGAATTTTCAGCGGGGCCGGAGTGCGCGCATATTTCATAACCCGCATGCCAATACCCACGACCAAAACGGCAGTCGCGACGTAGAACAGAACGGCATAAATCACAGACAGCACGCAGACTCCTCCCCTAGTCTTTGTAAAAATACAGCCTTTTCAGACCGTTAGTTAGACGCAGCCCGTTGGCTTTGGCAGACCGGCAATCTTACAGGCTTGCTTGGCGGGGCCATATGGGAACAGCTCGTACATGTACTTGTTGTTGCCTTTGTCGGGGCCCATGGTCTTTTTCAGCGCCTTGATCAGCACGCGAACGGCCGGGGCGATCTGGTATTCGTCATAGTAGTCGCGCAGAAAGTTCACGACTTCCCAACGCTCGTCGTCCATCTCGATCTCTTCGGCGACGGCGATGACACCCGCCAGCTCTGGCGTCCAATCGGACAGAGTGGTGATATAGCCTTCTTCGTCATGCTCTACGGTCGCGCCGTTTACATCATATGACATTGCATTTCTCCTCGTATGCTGGCCCATCTTGGGGCCGGATGTTTAAAGCCAGTTTTGTGTTCGGTCGTGTTCGGCAACCAGATCGACAAACCCGTCGTAATCGACAGACTTGATGTCACTAAGAATACGCTCTGGCGCGATGCCCCGTGCCGCCGCATCAACGCCCAGCACGTAAAGCGAAACAACGCCAGCCCGCGACTTGACCAGTTCGGACATCCCCGAACCATCGAGCGCGCCGTAAACGCCGTCTTCGATCATCAGAACCGCGTCGCCCTCTTGGCAATGGCCAAGGCAGCTTAGCAGGGTCTGCGTCGCAAAGGGCGATTTGTTCACGGTATGAAGTGTCGACATGTCTCGCCCTCCTTAAAAGCTTAGAATTACGTCTTGGTCGGCCATCACCGCCGCCATTTCGGCGCGGCTGACGATACGGATGCTGGGTTTCTCAGCATAGTCGTCATCCTCGTCCTCATAGATGATCTCTTGCAGGTCATCTTCGGACAGGCCGCGTTCGGCCAGGCTTTCACGTTCGACATAGAACTTGGTGACGTCATAGTCGCCCAGCGCCCGGAACGTCGGCGAGAAGTTTTTCATGCCGATGCCCTCGGTCTGCTGGCCCTTGGTCAGCTGGAACACGCCGTCATCCAGAAACGCCAGCGTCACGTCCTGCTCAAACGCGGCACCGATCAGCACGACCTCCAGGCTTTCCAGCGCATAGATCGTCCCATACGGGGCCTTGCGGTTCACGTAGAGGAATTTTTTCGTTTCGCTCATCTGCTCAATCCCCAAACGTGACGGTGCGGTCAGACTGAATGCCCATCTCGATCAACTGGCCGAGACCGGAAATCCGAAAGCCTTCAGCGATGTTGCTGGCATCTTTGCCCTGACGCTTTGCCTCGTTATCGTCCAACAGCCCACGCCGCTGGGCGGCCGCGATGCAGACCACCAGATCAATCTCATGTTCCTTGGCCAGCGCCGTCCACTGTTGCTGGATGTTTCGTTCATCCTGCGGCGGCACGCTAAGACGCGTCGAGACGTTGACGCCGTCGTGGTAAAAGAACACCCGTGGCACCGTATGGCCCTTGGCCAGCGCGGATTTGATGAAATTATAGGCCGTATCCGCCGCTTGATGCGTATACGGCCCCTCGCTTATCACTACTCCGATTTGCACAGTCTTTTCAGCCTTTTAGAAGTGGACGTGTGCGGACATGTTCATGGTCTTGCGGGCGCCAGTCCATGTGTCCAGGTGGTGTTTGGTGAACGCTAGGTCGGTCAGTTCAAAGAACCGGGTCCAGCCGATACGGTCGATCCATTCCCCCATGCGCTCCCAGTGCTTGGCGTCATTTTTATAGGCCGTGACGATCTTTTGAACCGCCGCTTTGACCTCGGGCCAGTGGGGGGCGTTGTTGGGCAGGTTGGCGACAGCCAGCTTGTGGAACGTCGGCTTTGACCGGGCGTTGCTGTGCTTGCCACCGACCCAGATCGCAATCTTGGTGCTTTCGTCGCTGTTGATCTGCATCGGCGGGCACGGCGGATAACAGGCCCCGCAGCAGATGCATTTCTTTTCATCGACTTCAAGGCTTGGCTTGCCGTTGACCATCGCGGGCCGAATGGCCGCAACCGGGCAACGGGCCACAACGGCGGGGCGTTCGCAGACGTTGGCGACCAAATCGTGGTTGATCTTTGGCGGCTTGGTGTATTGCACGTTGATGGCAATATCGCCCTGTCCGCCACAGTTGATCTGACAACAAGATGTCGTGATGCGCAGCCGGTTTGGCATCTGTTCCGTCACGAATTCATCGTGCAGCATGTCCATCATGCCCTTGACCACACCCGACGCATCGGTGCCGGGGATGTCACAGTGCAGCCAGCCTTGCGTGTGGCTGATCATCGACACGGAAGCACCGGTGCCGCCCACTGGGAAGCCTTCGGCGTTCAGCGCCTCGATCAGCGGGGCAACCTTGGCCTCGTCCGCGACCATATATTCGATATTGGAGCGCGTGGTGAAGCGCACGTGGCCGTCCGCATAGTTGTCACCGATGTCGGCAAGCTTGCGAATGGTGAACACGTCCATCTGGCGCTGGGTGCCGGCGCGCACGGTATAGATGACGTCACCGGATTTTGACACGTGACGCAGCACGCCGGGGCGTGGGCGTTCGTGCCAATCCCAGTTGCCATAGTTTTCCTTCATCACCGGATGCATGAACGGAAACGGGTCTGGAACCCCGACTTCGTCCGGCGTACGTGGCTTTTTGTTTACGATCTGATCCATGGGTATCCTCCTGTTTTGCGGCCCCCCTCCCTGGGTGCCGCAAACCGGTTAAACTGAGTGGTGGCGCGGGGACTTAATCCGCCGCGACGTCCATTCCTTTTTCAAGCGCCTTACGCTCGAACCACTTGTCGGCCTCGATGTCGAAATCATCCGTACGGACATAAGACGAGGTCCGCGGGTGGTTGACCATGTTCGGATCCGGGTCGATATCCATCGCCTCCAGGAAGGCAGGCAGACCGATCCGGTCAATCGTCTCACCGATACGCTCATGCTCCAGCGCGTTGTCGGCAAAGAACTCGACCACGTTTTCGCCAAACTCGTTGAGTTTTTCGAAGTCTTCGTCGGTGTCCAGCTTCATGAAGGGAACAACCATGGTCCCCATCAGGTCGCCGACTTTCAGCGAGCGTTTGCCGCCGATCATGATCGACGCGCCACGGTCATCACCGGGCGACAGCGCCTTGGTCATGACGTTGATACAGTGCATGCAGCGCACGCAGGACTTGTTGTCGATATCCAGCGTATCATCGTCATTCAGCGACAGCGCGCGGGTCGGACACATCGAAATCACGGTATCGATCGTGTACTTGCGGCCCTTTTCCTTGACGTGCTCTTTGACCTTTTCCTGATCAACCTTGATGTCGTCGCGCCAGGTGCCGATCACCGCAAAGTCAGCCCGGTGGATGGCGTTCACACAGTCGTTGGCACAGCCAGAGAACTTGAACTTGAACTTATAGGGCAACGACGGGCGGTGCATTTCGTCCAGCAGGTTGTTCAGCATACCGCGATGGGCCTTGACCTCATCATAGCACGACTGTTCGCAGCGCGCGTGTCCCACACAAGACATGGCAGTCCGCAGCGCGGGCCCTGCCCCGCCAAGGTCAAAGCCAAGCTCGTTCAGCTCGTCAAATGCCTTTTGGGTATTTTCCGTGGTGCAACCCTGGAACATGATGTCACCGGACTGGCCGTGAAACGCGATCAGGCCAGAACCGTGACGCTCCCAGATATCAGCCATATTGCGCAGCAGGTCGGTGGTATAGTGATACCCCGCCGGCGGCATGACCCGCAGCGTGTGGAATTCTTTTGATTCAGGATATTTGTCGGCAACCTCGGAAAAGCGCGGGATGATACCGCCGCCGTAGCCAAAGACCGAAACCGTGCCGCCCTTCCAGTAGCCCAACCGATTCTCGTAAGAGTGGTTCAGCTGACCCATCAGGTCATTCATCATCTTCTGATTGCTGGGGGCACCTTCGTCCCGCAGCTTTTTCAGACCGGTGACAAAACTCGGCCAGGGGCCGTCTTCCAACTGGTCAAGCATCGGTGTTGGATGCTTTTCACCCGCCTTCACATCGTCTGCGGAATCGCCGTCTTTCATAGTATCCTCCCTATTGACCGACAGATTGATCGTCCCTGTTCGCTTTGACGAACCGCCGCACCAGATGTGCCGCAGTCGACTGTTCAGAGTGACCTACCCTTAAATCTATACATTACGATAAACGAATGTTAGAGATTTGCAATGACTTGATGGGCATTTAACGCGACTCTGTTGAACAGCTCTGAAACGGCCTATATCAGGAGCGGGAGCGAGGACAAAAATGCCGACAGAAACTGATATAATTCAATGCTTTAACTGGTCCGATCTAAAGGACAAGGCCAGCTATGATGCCTGGCGAACAGTCAAGCTGAAGGCCGCCGATGCGGCAAAAAAACTGGCTCCGGTGGAAATTGACAATTTGTCTCAGCCCACCGAATCTGAGCGTACAGAGCTAAAGATGCGCTGCAAAATCATGAATTTTGCCCATTATGCCAGCCCGTCATCCGTGCAGCCAGCCGAGGCGACAGAATCAGCCCTGCGCGGCTTTGCTGATCACATGGGGCTACGGCTTGCCGAAACCCATCGTTCTGCCAATGCGACAGGCATCGTCGCGCTACAGGTGTCCGCAGCGCCGACCAAACGGGGCTATATTCCTTACACCGACCGCGCGATGAACTGGCACACTGACGGCTATTATAATGCGCCCGATGACTACATCGCCGGATTTGTGCTGCATTGTGTGCAACCTGCCGCTGCGGGGGGCGTCAACGAATTGCTCGACCCAGAGGTCGCTTATATTCGCCTGCGCGACCGTAACCCGGCCTTGCTGGCCGCGCTGATGCACCGGCGCGCCATGTCTATTCCAGAGAACCGCGAACCTGATGGTAGTGTCCGCGCTGAATCCGTCGGCCCGGTATTTTTCCCCGATCCAGCCACGGGCCGGATGCAAATGCGTTATACCGCGCGCACCCGCAGCATCAAATGGCGCGAAGACCCCGCCACGGACGAAGCACAGGATTTCCTGCGCGAGCATCTGTCGGACGATCCGCTGATCCAGCGACTGACGCTAAGCGCCGGTCAAGGCATTCTAAACAACAACATCCTGCACAACAGAACCGGATTTTCCGATAGCGACGCCGCCCAGCGTCTGATCTACCGGGTTCGGTTTCACAACCGCGTAGAAGGAAGCTAACGATGGCGCAACTCAGCGATCTGATAATCAGCCACCCAGAGGTCACCAGCTTCAAGGAGTTGGAAACCCTGGTGCAACACGCGGGGGAATCCGGCGAAATGTTCCTGCAGTTCGACCTGAAACCAGACTACAAGGACACCCCGCGCAAATGGGAATGGATTCTGGAGGCCGCATTCACGCGGGGAACCTTTAATGGCTGATGAAACCATCCGCGATATCGCCAAGCTGGAACTGCCGTTCCGGCGCAAGGCCAGTATTCGCGAAGTGCGCCACGAAAGCGGCATGCGGATGTTGCGGCTGGTGCTGCGCGAAGGCACAAGGATCACCCAGGTTGATCTGGACGCTGACACGGCCCGCGAGTTGGGCCAAACCCTATTGGATAACGCTGGCGACTAAGCCAGTCACAGAACGGAACGCCTGAATATGGACTATCTGCCGATTTTTATGGATATCCGGGGCCGCAAGGTGCTGGTCGATGGCGGCACCACTGTGGCCGCGCGACGCGTTGAGCGCGCCCTGTCCGCCGGTGCGCTTGTGACGGTGTTTGACCCCGCCCCCGGCGACGAGGTCACAATGCAGTTCGGCACCCCCGGCCTGACGCATCACGCGCGCCTGCCCACCCGCAACGACGTCATCGGCTGCGCCTTGGTCTACGGCGCATCCGAGGACGAGACCCGCGATACGCCACTATACGCCTGGGCCAAAGAGGCCGGTGCGCTATGCAACATCGCCGATGTGCCCGATTGCTGTGATTTCATCACGCCTTCCATCGTGGATCGCGCGCCTATTGTGGTCGCGATTTCTACCGGCGGTGCCGCGCCTATTATTGCCCGCACTCTGCGCGCCCGCATCGAAGCAACCCTGCCCGCCGCCTACGGCCAACTCGCCGATTTCACATCCAGTTTCCGCCAACGCATCGCCGATGTCATCACCACCGGCCGCGAACGCAGGCACTTTTGGGAACGTATGATCGACGGCCCGGCGGGTGACTTCTTTCTCTCCGGCAACGAAGACCGCGCCACGCAACAGATCACCTCTGACCTAAAAGCGGTCGCCAGCGGCACACAAAACCCGGTCGGAGAGGTCTATCTGGTTGGCGCAGGTCCGGGCGATCCTGACCTTTTGACCTTCCGCGCCCTGCGCCTGATGCAGCGCGCCGATGTGGTGCTTTATGACCGGCTGGTGGGCAAAGATATCCTTTCCCTCGTGCGCCGCGACGCGGAACGTATCAATGTGGGCAAACTGCCCAAAGCGCATGTCATGCAGCAGAACGACATCTCTGACCTGTTGGTGAAACTCGCCCAACAGGGCAAACGCGTGCTGCGCCTGAAGGGGGGCGATCCGTTCATCTTTGGCCGTGGCGGCGAGGAAATCGAAACGCTGGCCGAGGCCGGGATTGGCTTTCAGGTGGTGCCCGGCATCACGGCGGCCGCAGGCTGCGGGGCCTATGCGGGCATCCCGCTGACCCACCGCGCCCATGCGCAATCCTGCCTGTTCGTGACTGCCCATGGCAAAGACGGAGTGCTTGACCTTGATTGGGAGGTCATGATCCGCCCCGGCCAAACCATCGCCGTCTACATGGGCCTGTCCAACCTGCCCACACTGGTCGATGGGTTCAAGACACAAGGCGTCGACATGACCACACCGGTCGCGCTGGTGCAAAACGGCACCCGCCCCGAACAGGTCGTTGTCACCGGAACTCTGGCCGATATCGCGCAAAAATCCGACG
>Ga0315339_1001738_pt1 | contig 18185 bp, 17 predicted proteins | sample ASW17metaG_FD_204514 | JGI IMG/M metagenome (GOLD analysis project Ga0315339, IMG submission 204514) | Ammonia-oxidizing marine archaeal communities from Pacific Ocean, United States - ASW #17 | ecosystem: Environmental > Aquatic > Marine > Oceanic | place: USA: California | collected 2016-12-05
GAAAGCAGGACTTCCGGGACGCTGCGACCTTCCCACTCTTGCGGCCGCGTGTAATGCGGATACTCCAAAAGTCCGCTTTCGAAACTATCATCGGCTACCGACTGCGGGTCTCCGATCACACCCGGTAACAAACGCACCACCGCATCAATCACTGCCATTGCCGCCGGCTCCCCGCCGGATAGCACGAAATCCCCGAGACTGACTTCCTCAATCGGCCGCGCCTCAAGCAACCTCTCGTCGATCCCTTCAAATCGGCCACATATCAAGACGACACCCGCGCCTCCCGCCAACGATCTCGCCAGCGGTTGATCAAAGGGCCGACCACGTGGGCTGAGGTAGATAATTGGCACCTCAGGTCCGGCTGTCACCGCCGTTTCGTCGACCGATTTGGCAAGTATATCGGCGCGGAGCACCATACCTGGGCCGCCACCGAACGGGGTATCGTCGACCGAGCGGTGTTTATCGCTCGCAAACCCACGAATGTCTACTGTTTCGAGCGCCCAAATCCCGATTTCCAATGCGGCGCCGGCCAGTGACTCGCCGAGTGGACCTGGGAACATCATCGGGAAGAGCGTCAACACATGTGCTGTCCAGGGCTTGCTGAAGGCGCGGGCTGAATCCTCGGCCGAATTGGCCAAGTTTCTCTGATGCTCACTCGTTACCGACATTGGTCCGATCATTCCGCTTCATTATCGCCGTTCGCCACAATTTCCGATAGCGGCACGAGGATGAGGAAGTTCTGCTCAATATCTACTTCGGGAACAGCGTCACGTGTAAACGGCACGATAAGCGGTGGTTCCTTATTCCGTTCGATTTCGAGAATGTCTCCAGCTCCGAAATCGTATACCGCGGCAACAATTCCAACGTCATCGCCATCCACCGATTTCACCCGCAAGCCGACTAAGTCGGCGTGATAGAACTCTTCTTCCTCGAGGTCGGGCAATGAGTCCCTTGCGACATACAAGTGGGTTCCCTTAAGCGCCTCGGCGTCGGTTCGATCCAGGATTCCCTCAATTCGAGCAGCGACACCACCCTTGAGGGGCTTTGGATCAGACAGCGCAAATAATTGTTGGCCCGTCTCGTCCGTCAGGGGGCCGTAGCTGGTGATGTCTTCGGGCCGCTCGGTGAATGTCTTGATCCGAACCTCACCACGAACGCCACGGGCGCCCGCAATGACGCCCAGACAAAGTTGCCGCGGCTCCATCATGGCAGGCCCTGCTTGAAGTTATTCCTTTTCTTTTACTTCTTCTTCTTCAGCGGCGGCCTCTTCAGCGGCGGCCTCCTCAGCAGCTTCCTCGGGTTGCTCCGCTGGCTCTTCAGAAGATGCTTCGGCCGCCGGTTCTTCAGCCGCCGCTTCCTCTGCTGCAGGCTCTTCAACCGAGTCCTCAGCAACTGCTTCTTCCGCAAGTGTCTCGGCCTCAGCTTCTGCAGCGGGTGCCTCAGCGACGACCTCTTCGGTAGCCTCTTCCGCCGCTTCCTCGGCTGCAGGCTCTTCAACCGAGTCCTCAGCAACTGCTTCTTCCGCAAGTGTCTCGGCCTCAGCTTCTGCAGCGGGTGCCTCAGCGACGACCTCTTCGGTAGCTTCTTCCGCCGCTTCCTCGGGGGCCGGTTCTACCGCAGGTTCCTCGGCAGGTGCGGCTGCCGCGGCTGCAGCGGCCTCTTCGGCGGCTTTCACGCGCTCTTTCGCTTTCTTACCCGGCTCACCCTTGAGCGGATTGTTCTTCTGGGCCGGCATTGGCAGAATCTCGGCAGTGCCGAGAAAACGCGCGACACGGTCGGTCGGTCGTGCGCCGTGTCCCAGCCAATGGCGGATACGTTCTTCGTTCAGCGTCACGCGGTTCGGATCGTCACGCTTCAACAACGGATTGTACGTCCCGAGCCGTTCGATAAAACGGCCGTCACGCGGGCTGCGGGAATCCGCCACGACGATTCGATAAAAGGGCCTTTTCTTCGCACCCGCCCGGGCCAATCGAATTTTAAGTGACATGACTGTTATCGCTCCTGTTTAAGGCTTTCTGTGTGATTTCGTTTCGTCTTTATCTCAGGTCATCTCATAGGTAGGCTGGGCAGACCGTGGTGCATCAGGCCACGCTTCCCCATCTTGCTCACCTTTTTCATCATTGAAGACATCTGTTTGAACTGTTTAAGCAGCCGATTCACGTCCTGAACCGACGTCCCAGAGCCGATTGCAACGCGGCGTTTCCGGGATGCATTGAGCAACTTGGCGTTACGACGCTCTTTGGGTGTCATCGATTGGATAATCGCTTCCTGCCGTTTGAGCAGGCCTTCGTCCATTTGCGCGTCCGCCATCTGCTTTTTAATTTTCCCGACGCTGGGAAGCATGCCCATGATCCCGTCCATGCCGCCCATCCGGCCGATCTGGCGGAGTTGTTGAGCGAGATCGTCGAGGTCGAAGGTGCCTTTCCGCATCTTCTCTTCGAGCTTGGCAGCATCTTCCTGCTCGACCGTCTCTGCGGCTCGTTCAACGAGTCCGACCACGTCGCCCATGCCGAGTATGCGGGACGCGATTCTGTCGGGATGGAAGACCTCTAAGGCATCGAGCGCCTCACCCGTTCCCAGCAATTTGATGGGACAACCCGTGGCGGCGCGCATGCTGAGCGCCGCCCCGCCCCGGCCATCGCCGTCCACTCGAGTCAGCACGATTCCGGTAATGCGGACGCGCTCTTTGAATTGCTCGGCAACGTTAATGGCGTCTTGTCCGGTGAGGGAATCGGCGACAAGAAGAACTTCTGCAGGTTCGGTGGCTTCTCGAATACCGACGACTTCCGCCATCAAGGCTTCATCGACGTGCAGCCGGCCAGCGGTATCGAGGAGGACAATGTCGCAACCCTGCAGACGCGCAGCATTCATGGCGCGCTTTGCAATATCTTCGGGCATCTGGCCCGGAACGATGGGGAGTGTGGCCACGCTGGCTTGTTCCCCCAACACCTTAAGTTGTTCCTGAGCTGCCGGTCGCTGGGTATCGAGGGAAGCCATCAGGACCTTTTTCTTCTCGCGCCCCGTGAGCCAGCTCCCGATTTTGGCCGTGGTTGTGGTTTTGCCCGAGCCTTGCAGCCCAACAATCATCACTGCTACGGGCGGGGCGGCGTGGAACTCCAGATTGGCCGTTTCAGGACCGAGAACCTCGATCAGGTGGTCGTGGACGACCTTGATCACCATTTGGGCCGGTGAGACCGAGCGCAGAACTTCCGTGCCGATCGCCCGTCCGCGGACGCCATCGATAAAGGTTTTTACGACGGGGAGGGCGACGTCCGCTTCCAGCAACGCCACGCGCACTTTTCGAAGCGCCGCATTGACATCGGCTTCCGAGAGGGCGCCACGGCGCTTCAGGCCTTCAAAGACCTCGCCCAGGCGTTCAGTCAGGCTATCAAACATGATCCAGCGTGTTCCAACCGTTAAACAAACTCCGGTAGCGCCAGTGCGCGAAAACTCGCGGACTAGCGGACACCCGTAGGCGCTCCCAATCACCAAACAATGTGGAGCGCGCGGAAGGTACCGCCGGTCGGCTAGGTCGTCAAGAACGGTGATGCAGGACACAAAGCCATTGCGCCGCCAAAATTGTAGACTTGTAGCGCAACTTGACCATATAAGGCGGCAATGAGAGAGATTCCGTTCATCAAGATGCATGGCCTGGGTAACGACTTTGTCGTCCTGGACGGGCGCGTGGATTCCGCCGCTTTGACACCCGATGAAGTGCGCCGGGTTGCCGACCGGCATCGGGGCGTGGGGTGCGACCAATTCATTTCCATCGAGCCATCCGAGCGAGCGACGGCATTCATGCGCGTGCACAATGCTGATGGCGGTGAGGTGGCGGCCTGCGGCAATGCGGCGAGGTGCGTCGCCGACAAGATCATGACGGAACTGGGCGTGGATATGGCGACCTTGGAGACCGTGGCCGGCGTGCTTGAAGCCACTCGGGACGGCAATGGACTGGTGACCGTAGATCAGGGACCTGCCCGCGTGGATTGGTGGAAAATCCCCCTGGCGCGAGAGCTGGACACGCTGCACATCGATATGTCGGACGGTGGCAAGTCAGTCGCCCTATTGACTGACGCAGTAGGCGTGAATGTCGGCAATCCGCATGCGGTCTTCTTTGTGGACGACGTCCAGGCTGTCGATCTGGCCACGATCGGACCCGAACTCGAGCATCATCCTCTATTTCCTGAAAGGGCAAATATCAGTGTTGCTCAGGTGCGCGGTCGCGATGCCATTAGAGTGAAGGTGTGGGAGCGGGGAGTTGGTATTACCTCGGCTTGTGGTACAGCGGCGTGTGCGGTGGCCGTGGCAGGCGCGCGCCGCGACCTGACAGATCGCGTGGCCGATATTCACCTCGATGGCGGTACTCTGCATATCGTTTGGCGGGACGACGGGCACGTCCTCATGACCGGTCCTGTTTCGACCAGTTTTTCCGGTGTTCTCGATGATGCCTTGCTAAACAGGCAAACCATATGACGGCGCAACCTCCACGCTCGCCGGATGTCCTGACCTTCGGTTGTCGGCTCAATGCTTATGAATCGGAGATCATCCGTCACGAGGCTGCGGCGGCCGGACTTATCAATGTTGCCATCGTCAACACCTGTGCCGTGACGGCGGAAGCCGAGAGGCAGGCACGACAGGCGATTCGCCGCCTGCGGCGGGAGTCACCGGATCAGGAGATCATCGTGACGGGTTGTGCCGCACAGCTCCGTCCGGAAACCTACGCTGAGATGCCCGAGATCGATCGCGTGCTGGGCAACGTTGAGAAGCTCTCACGCGATAGCTACCGGCCAAAGCCGGGTAATCCGGTCAACGTGGCCGACATTATGACGGTAACGGAGACCGCCGGTCATTTGATCGAGGGGTTCGATGGCCGAACGCGCGCGTTCCTCGAAATTCAGCAAGGGTGTGACCACCGCTGCACATTCTGCATAATTCCGTTTGCGCGGGGCCCAAACCGCAGCGTGCCAATCGAACATGTCGTCACGGAAGCACAGAATTTGGTTGCGGGAGGCTACCGCGAAATCGTGCTGACCGGCGTCGACATTACCGCCTATGGCGAAGACAGGCCGGATCGTCCGGGATTGGCTGGCCTGGTCCGGGCGTTGTTGCGTGATGTCCCCGATCTTTCACGGCTCAGGCTTTCCTCGCTCGATCCAATCGAGGTCGACCGCGATCTGAGGGATGTCATCGTGAACGAGCCGCGACTCATGCCGCACCTACATTTGAGTCTCCAGTCCGGGGACGATGTCATCCTCAAGCGCATGAAGCGCCGTCATTTGCGTAAAGATGCGGTCCAACTCTGTCACGATCTTCGGATGCTGCGGCCGGACGTCGTCTTCGGCGCCGACCTGATCGTCGGCTTTCCGACGGAAACCGAAGCGATGTTTGATAACTCGCTACGCCTGATCGATGACTGTGGCCTCACCTATCTGCATGTATTTCCTTATTCGGCTCGGCCAGGTACGCCGGCGGCCCGCATGCCGCAGGTTCCAAAGGTGGCGCGGAAGGAGCGTTCGGCGCGACTGCGTCGCGCAGGCGAAACAGCCTTGAACACTTATTTAGTGAGCCGAATTGGCTGCACCGAAACGGCGCTCATCGAACGCTGCGGCGAAGGCCGGACAGAAGGCTATGCGCGTGTCGAATTTCACGATAGCGATCTGCAGCCAGGTGCTGTCGTATCCGTCGACATCACGGGTGTATCGGCGCATCGGCTTGTCGGCCAGGTTTTGGCGTGACGGAAGCTGCAGCTGAACAATCAGGCTGGTTCGCGCGCCTCAAACGTGGTCTCGCAAAATCTGCAGGTGCTCTCGGTGGCGGAATCTCTGGCGTTCTGACCAAGCGGTGCATTGATGGCGAATCACTCGAGGCGCTTGAAGAACTTCTTATCACATCTGATCTCGGCCTTGCACTCGCGTCCCGCTTAACCGCGGAACTCGCGCGGACTCGCCTCGACAAAGAGACGACGCCCGAGGAAGTGCGTACGCTGCTCGCCGATGAGATCACGAACATCTTGCAAGGCGTCGCTGTGCCCTTTGCCATTGAGCCGTCGTACCAGCCTCACGTGGTGCTGGTGGTTGGAGTCAACGGAACAGGCAAGACCACGACGATTGGAAAGCTTGCCCACAACTTTAGTCGGCAAGGCCGGACCACGGTTATCGCGGCGGGCGATACCTTCCGGGCGGCCGCCATCGAGCAACTCCAAATCTGGGGAGAGCGGTCCGGTGCCGAAGTCATCTCCAGCAAGCCGGGCGCCGATGCCGCAGGCCTGGCCTTCGATGCCTTGAAGAAGGCCCGATCGAACGGCGCAGATGTGCTTTTGATCGATACCGCGGGCCGTCTCCACAATAAGGCAGACCTCATGGCCGAATTGGCCAAGATCGTCCGCGTTCTCGGCAAGATTGACGAGTCCGTGCCACACAGCGTGCTGCTCGTCCTCGACGCCACCACGGGTCAGAACGCCATTCGGCAGGTGGAGGTCTTTCGTGATATTTGCAACGTCACCGGCATCGTGATGACCAAGCTCGACGGCACAGCTCGAGGCGGTGTCCTGGTGGCGGTGGCCGAAAAATTTGGCCTACCCATTCACGCCATCGGTGTCGGTGAGGGGATCGAAGATCTTCAACCCTTCGAGGCCGAAGGTTTCGCGCGCGCCCTAGTCGGACTCGACTGATCAAAATCGACTCCGAGTCCGACTCGGGGTCGATGTGTCACGATGGCACAGGCTAGGGAATAATCTTCGCCTCGCGCAGTTCATCAAACTGGTTGATGAACATTTCCTCGGTATCGATGAAATCGAGGAATCCGGCTCTGCGGCATTTGGTTGTGTCCATGCAGACGTCCCAGTCCGAAGCGAAGGCGTAGTCACCGAAGGCCCAGTTTGCCGCCTTGTCGAAGGGTGTTGAAGCTAGGCCGTGCTTTGCGACGATTTCGTCCCAGAGCGGTTCCTTGTCCGCCATCATTTGCGCGAGATTGATCTGCTGAGGCGGGCCAGTTTCCATATCGAAGTATTCGGCGATGCGTCCCCACATGTGTTCCCAGCGGTAAACGTCGCCATTGGTGACATTGAAGGACTCGTTGGTGCACGCCGGCGTCGTCGCGGCCCAGACCATCGACTTCCCAAGGATGTCGTAATCAGTCACCTGGTAGATTGTGTGAAAGGCTTCGGGCTTGCCCGGCCAGCGTAGCGGCAAGCCGAGTTCCTTGGAGATGGCGGCGTAGACAGCAACCACCGATGTGAGGTTGAGCGGGTTGCCGATGGAGAATCCGCAGACCGCTTGCGGGCGGATGGCTGACCAGCTCCACGACTGTCCGACCTGGAGTTCCCGGAGATAGTCCTCTTGCCCGAAGTAGAGGCTCGGCGGCATATGTCGTGGATCACCCTCTTTGGAGGGCGTTTTGTAGGGGCCGAGGTGCCGGCCGTAATACTTGGCGCCTTGTAGGATCTGGACGTGTCCGAGGTTCGGCGCATTCTGCAAGAGACCGTCCATCGCATTCTTGAACATTTCGGTGTTTGGCTCCGCCGCCTCTTCCCATGTCGAATAGTCCTTGTAGGCGGTGTAGAACACATGCGTGACCTGAGGCACGTCCTTCAGACTCGCCAGACTGGCGTCGCGATCGGTCAAATCCACGGAGAGATGCTTGGCGCGCGTATTGAAGTTCGGCGGGTTACGCATGACGCCAGTGATGTCCCAGTCGTTGAGGCCATCGAGATGCCTCAGAAAGCCGCGACCGATGATGCCGCTGGCACCGAATACCAGTGCCGCTTTGCTATCCGTCATAGCGAGTCTTCTCCTTTCCGAAACCCTGCTGTCGTACCTTTAAGGAATAATGCGGTTCGCGCGAAGTTCAGCGAACTGGTCTAGGAACATCTGCTCGGTGTCGACGAACTCCAAGAAGCCGAATTCCCGACACTTGGTCGCGTCCGACATCATGTCCCATTCATTGTTGAAGATGTACTGGGCAAACGGCCAGTGCGCCATATCCTCGTAGGCGTTGGAAACCAGATCGTATTTCTTCACGATCTCGTCCCACAGCGGTTCTTTATCGGCCATCATCAACGGCAAATCGATACTTTGTAACGGGCCTACCTCCAGGCCGAAGAACTCGGCGAACTTTGGCCACATGTTTTCGAAACGGACATAGTCGCCGTTGACCACGTTGAACGCCTGATCAGCACACGCGTCCGTGGTCGCGGCCCATTCCATGGCCCGTGACAACAATCCTGCTTCCGTCGCCATGTACATGCCGCGATACGTGATCGGGCTTCCTGGAAAACGCAGTGGTAGACCGAGCTCTTTCGAAATCGTGGCATAGACGGCGATGCAGGAAACGAGATTCATGGGAATGCCAACGGCATAGCCACACACCGCGTGCGGGCGCATGCACGACCAGGACCACTTTCTCCCCGCCGATTTCTCGATCACATAGTCTTGCTGGCTGTAGTAGAAATTAGGCGGCATGTGACGAGGATCGCTTTCCTTGGCCGGCGACTTGAACGGCCCAAGTTGCGAGCCGTAGGCCTTGGTTCCTTGAAGCAGGCAGACATGGCGAAGTCCGGTGGCCGTCGGCTCGATGACATCCATAGGATTGGCGAGTAGGGCAAGGTTCGGGGCATCTTGCTCGACCCAGGTGGGGCGATCGGTGTAGCCGGCGAAGAAAACATGGGTGATGTGCTCAAGTTGACCGAGCCTGGCCCGGCAATCCGCAGAATCACTGAGGTCGACGGAAATAAAATCCGCCCCCGTATCGTAGTAGGGTTGGCGACGGGACAGCCCGATGACCTGCCAATTGTCTTTGCTGTCGAGGTGACGGATCATATTGCCGCCGACGATGCCGGTGGCACCGATCACGAGAGCGACGTTCTCGTCAGGCATCGTAAGATATTCCCTCTGTTTACAGCGCGCGGCCGAATGTAGGGCGCGGATTTCGAACGGTCCAGCACGGTGCCTTTGGAACACGGTTTCGTTGCCGCACGCCGGGCCGCTAGGATAGGAGTGATAACCGAAGCGCCAACGCGATGGTTTGCCGGGGGAACCTATGCCTGAAATCAAGACACGCCACCTAATGACTTTTCGCATCCAAGCGCCAGAACCGCCGAACGGACCGCTCGAATATGGGGATACGCCGTTTGGTTACCGTTGGGTCATGCCTGTTCCCGGTGGACGGTTCAGCGGCGAGCGGCTGCAGGGGAAAATCGTATTTGGCAGCGATTGGCTGATCCGGCGGCCAGATGACGCAACCGAGCTCAATGTGCGGCTAACCATGGAAACCGACGACGGACACTTGATCGGTATGCGCTATCGTGGGCTCCGCCTGGGTCCGGAAGACGTCCTGCAACGCCATCTTGACGGCGATGTCGTTGAAGCGTCGGAGTATTACTTTCGTATCGCTCCATTCTTCGAAACTGCGTCGGACAAATACGGCTGGCTCAACAGGATCATCGCGGTCGGTATCGGGGACCGGACTGAGGAAGGCCCTGGCTACGAAATTCACGAAATTCTTTGAGTTGCCGGAGCCGCCTGCGACGGGACAGGACTAATTCAAGAGGGCCGCGCTCACTTGTTCCGTAAGGTCGAGGAGTGTTTCGTCGCGGTTGCGCCAGGCCATCAGCGATAAGCCGACCGGGCACCAGCGGTGCTCGGCGAGAGGTATGTGTATCTGAGGTGCGCCGGACAGACCCGCTGGGGTGGTGAGCGCCATGTTCGTCTCGCGCGAAGACTGAAGCTGTTCGGGTGTCGCGCTCCGCATGGGCGGGATCGTCCCGGTCGGCAGGCAGAGCACCACGTCTCCTTCGAGGAGCGCCTTCATGGTGGCACGAATCGCTTCGCGTTTCTCACGTGCGGGTGCGGCAATGTCGTCCGTGATCGACGGAGCGGCGGCCATGCGTTCCGCGACCCCTGGACCGAATTCGGGTTTGGCCTGCGCGACCCAATCCTTGTGTTGTGTCCAGATCTCGGACCCCTGAACAACGCGAAAGATCTCGAACCAATCGTTGAGGTTTTCGGTCGTGACAACGGTGGGTTCTGCCGTCAGCCCAGTCACCTCGGCAATGCGATCCGCCAGGGGTCGCAGCAACTCCTGGAGCGACGGCTCGAGGCGGGCGAACATGTCTTCTGCGATCAACAGCGTATTCGGCTTGAACGTTTCGGCGGCGTTATCCAGCAGGTTGGGCCCGAGGCGCGCAAATAGCGCGGCATCCCGCGCGAACCAGCCCACGGTATCGAGGCTCGATGCCAGGGGGCTAACCCGTTCGGGTGAGACGCGATCGTGGGTTGGACGAATGCCGAACAACCCGCACCACGCGGCCGGAATGCGCACGGATCCACCGCAATCGGAACCAAGAGCAGAGTCCGCCAACTTGCCTGCCACCGCAGCTGCCGACCCGCAGGACGAGCCGCCGGTGAAGCGTTCCTGGGCACGGGGATTGATCGGTGTGCCGTAGTGGGCGTTGGAACCCACGAGGCTGTAGCACATCTCATCACAAATCGTTTTGCCGACCAGGTCGGCGCCGGCATCCAGCAAGGACTGTACTGCAGGCGCGGATTCAGTTGGCACGGGATGCGTCGCACGCCAAACGGGATTTCCATTGCTGGTGGGAAAGCCCGCGATGTCGAACACGTCTTTTGCGGCAAAGGTCGTGCCGCTCAGTGGTCCGCTGGATGCACCGGAGATGCAGACATCAACGTCTGGCATGAAGGCGCAGAATTCGTCATTCATGGATCATGGCTTAATGGTTGTTATTAAATTCATCCTACAGTACTCCACCAATGTCGCGTTGCTGGTCATGGCGTTTCCTCAATCATATTCTCCCGGCATACTGGCTGCGAATCGACATGAGGCATGAGGAGGACGGCAAATGGTCAATCCGCGTATTCCGTTTCAGTATGCCCCCAACAGGGATCCGCTGCCGCCACCGAATGGCAAGCCACTGATCGTTCAGATTGTCGTCGCCGTCGAGATATTTCACTACGACCAAGCCATACCTCGAAAGATTATGACCAACCCCCACGGACTCAGTCCGGTCCCGGATCTCATCAATTACACTTGGATGGAATACGGGATGCGCTGCGGCATTCCCCGCCTTATCCGCACGCTGAAAGAGCGCGGCGTTCGTGCCGTGGCCTGCATGAACTCGGACGTTATCGACGCATACCCCGAAGTGGCTGATGAGATTCTTGAAGCCGGGTGGGAATTTCAGGGCCATGGTAAATTTCAAAGCTCCATGACGGAAGAGAACGAAGAAGAGATTATCAACGTATCATTGGAGCGAATGCGATCATTCTCCGGTCAGCCCGTCCGAGGCTGGATCGGCCCGGCATTGAAGGAATCGACCAAGACTCCCGAACTGCTCAAGGCCGCCGGCATCGACTACATCTCAGATTGGGGGGTGATCGACGATCTACCCGTATGGATGAAAACGGACGAGGGTCCCGTCGTCGTTGTGCCCTATACGGCGGAGCTCAACGATGCGGTCGTCTATCACGTTGGTCAGCACGGCCCCGACGAGCAGTACAATCGGATGCGGGACATGGTGGCGGGCCTCGAGCCGGAATTGGTTAGCGCACCGCGTGTGCTTTCGATGTCGTATCACCACTATCTGATGGGGCAAGCGCATCGGGCCCATTGGGTGGGGCGCATGCTCGACTACCTGCTTGAGCGTCCGGATTCAATTTTCATGCCGGGCGAAGAAATATGCGACTGGTTTACAGGCACCGAAACGGCCCAGAAGGAATTGGCGGCGATATCCTAGTTTCCCGCCCAATTTACCTTCGCTAAGCGCGATGGAATGACACCTCGGTGCCGACGGTGAGGCCGAAGTGATCGTCCGCTCGGCCTTGATTGACCGCGATTTCGGCAAGGCCGCTCGAATTCTCGTACCACATGGCCGTGCCGGGAGAGACGCCCGCAAAGGTGGTTGCGCGACCGAGCGTTGCTTCTCCGATCTGCATCACGTCGTTATCAGACAGGATCTTAGCGCGAATCCCCGTCATGGCGTTGCCGAACCGGTCGATATAAATGATCTGGGCTAAATCCAGCGGCCAATCCAGACGTGCAGCTGTCGATAATTCACAAGATTGGCCGGGTTGGTGTTGACCCAGCGCGATTTCAGCGGCGACCGGAGCGAAGAGGTCACGTCCATGGAAGCTCGGCGAAATCCGTTTCGGCCGCCATGTGATTTTCCAGGCTTTCGCGATGTCCGCTTGACCGACCACGCCTGAGAACAATCCGTTCCCAGGACCGACCAACCACCGACCATCGGCTTTCACCGCGACGGGCTCTCGATCGTTGGTGCCGACACCCGGGTCGACAACCGCGACGAACACCGTTCCCGCAGGAAGATCGTGGAACAAGGCCGCGAGGAGATACGCGGCCGACACCACGTTCTGAGCAGGAACATCATGCATCAGGTCGATGACCGGAATATTCGGCGCGAGATGGCTGATGACAGACTTCATTTGGCCGACATAAGGCCCTTCAAATCCGAAGTCGGTGAACAGTGCGATCTGAGTTGTCGCCATCCGGACAATATGGCGGCGAATGCCGCCGCAGGGAATCTCAATTCCCGCACGCCTTGACCATTCTTCTAAGCGCCTCCACGTTATGCCGTGACCCCTCGCCAAATGCGGCGCAATCATCGAAGTGGTTTAAGTCATGAGTTCACGGGCCGACCGATATCAGGCGATGAACCCAATTCTTCGAATTGGGATCGAGATGGGACCATTGCTCGCCTTTTTCGCGGCCAACGCGAGTTATGGGATTTTCGTTGCGACAAGCGTCTTCATGATGGCCATCGTGCTTGCTCTCGTGGTCGCCTATGCGACAGCCCGCCACATTCCGACATTGCCGCTGGTCTCTGGGGTCATCGTCATGGTGTTTGGGGGGTTGACGCTCTATCTCCAGGACGAGACCTTCATCAAGCTGAAGCCCACAATCGTCAACACGTTATTCGCCGCCGTGATCTTCGGAGGTCTCGTACTGGGCAAGAATTATGTCAAGAGTTTGCTGGGAACGATGGTCGCGCTGAACGATGAAGGATGGCGCGTGCTCGCGATCCGCTGGGGGCTGTTCTTCGTCGTGATGGCGGTCGTCAACGAAGTCGTATGGCGAAATTTTTCCACTGACACCTGGGTCTCGTTCAAGGTGTTCGGCTTCTTGCCGATGACGGTCATCTTTGCGTTGGCGCAAACGCCTTTGATGCACCGCTACGCGAAATCGGGCGACACAACCTAATTGCGCGCACGGACCTTCGGCTCAGACGATTAGTCTTTCGGCTTCACAATATGGCCCCGCAATTCATCTCCGGTCTCGCCTTGGGGATTGGTGAACGGAGGAAAGGCCTGGATTCCTTTGACCTCTTGAAAATGATTCAGCGCCCAGTGAACGCTTGGAAATGCAATGTCATCCCAAGGGATTTCTTCCCAGGGAAGAAGGGCGACATCAAGAGATTCTGGTCCCGGCGCCACGTCAGCTGAGCGCAACGTCCCGCGGTATATGATTTGGACTTGGCTGATGCGTGGAATGTTGTAAATGGCAAGGACGCTATCCACTTCCACATCCGCGTAAGCCTCCTCCCACGCCTCTCGCTTGGCACCGTCGACAACGGCTTCTCTCTCCTCGAGATAACCTGCCGGGATTGTCCAGTAGCCCGTTCTCGGCTCGATCGCGCGGCGGCATAAAAGGAAACGATCTTCCCAAACGCATACGGTGCCGACCACGACGCGCGGATTGACGTAGTTGATAAAACCACAGGTGTCACAGACCAGGCGCGGCCGGTCCTCGCCGTCAGGTGTTCTGAGGGCGAATTTCTCAGAATTGTCCGGGGTTAGTGTTGCACTCTGTTTGGGCGGCATGACACGACTCTATTGAGCGGTCTCGGCGCGGTCCAGACAACAACAAGCAAGCGCGGCACAAAGGCCGCGCTTGCAAGAAGTCAAACCTCGTTGTGCGCTCGTGCTGGGCACCGGTTAGACCCGGACGTCTACTTGACGTCCCAATCCATCCGCATTTCTTTCCGTGTCTTCTTGGCGCTCATCTGGTTCGACGGCCTGTTGTTGAATCTCGATCCGATCCTCCCGCGACGGCGGACCGGGTTCGGAGTCTGCACTGCGAGATTGCTCGGTTGCTCGCGCCGTCTCTTGGTATTGCGCCCTCTGTCGCAATTCCTTGGCCGACGGTGCGGTCAGAGGCTGTTGAGGCGTAATTGAGGTCGGCGATATATCCGACCATGCTTCCATTCCTTATGTGCGGTGTACGCGCATTCTAGCGTCGCTGCACGAGCCATCTTTTTGCGGCTATGTGAGTAATTTGGCGGACTGACGCATTGTGTCAAAGAATTAGTAAGGTTAATGCCGAGTTTCTTAAAGTTAAGAAACTGAGGCTTTAAACAGATAAAACGTCTCAAAATGAGACAGATGACCTAGTTCGATGCATCGAATCGAACACCGAGTGAACATGCTTCGGTTCGCAAGAAGCGCAGATTTCTGCTGTTTTCATTAGGAATCCCGAAGGTGTTCGGCTGGCACAAAGTTTGCGGCAAACATGTCGAGGGTCGCGATGTAATCAGGCTTAGTCTGGTTTTGAGTTGGTCGGATTTGCGGCTCTTCAGGGGACCTTCCCCCCTTAACCGATGCCGGATCTTCCCTCAGGTCTGGTTCTGAATGGAGGCGTTGTAATGCAACGCCTCCATTCTATTTTGGGTCAGCGCCTGCGAACGGGTCAGGAATGAACTCAGCGGTCAGGAAGCCGGTCAATCTGTTGTCGGACGATGTCATAGGCGCGACTTTCCGCATCGAGTTGGCTGAGCAGCTGCTTCCAGGTATTTCGTGCGGACTCGATCTCACCCGACTGGGCGTGCGCCATCCCCATGAAATACAGAGCATCAGGATTTCGTGAATCGAGAGTCAGAACTCTGCTAAATACTGTTATGGCATCTGCTGGCAGTGGGCCGTTCTGGTCGCTGGCGTCGACGATCGCGGTGCCCAGCTGGATCAGCAATGCGGGGTCGTCAGTTGAAACTTCTTGTGCCCGGCGAAGGGAATCTTGGGTCTTATCCGGTTGTTTCAACACCTGATAAGAACGTGCCAGCATGATCCAGCCTTGCATGTCACTTGGGTTCTCCTCTAGCCGGGTGGCCAGTCCCTTGACCATATTTCGGATCATCGTCGAACGATCTTCTGAAGACATGTCCTGAGCATCGGCAATATCTTCCTGAGACGGTCCTCTCTGAGGTGATGTCGGCCTGGCTGTATCGACTCCGTCTCGCAGGATTTGCGCGCGCATGCGGGCATTTTCTGCTTCCTCGGCTTCCCCGAGAACCTCGTAGGAGCGTGCCAGGCGCTCCCATCCCTCGAGGTCGTCGGGGTTTTCCTGCAGATGTTCGGCAAGGCGCGCCACCATTCCGCGAATCATGTCCGAACGATCACTACTAGACATGTCAGCCGCCGCTGCAACGTCGTCTTGTGTTGGACCGGGCGGGCGGGCGCGATCCGCGTTGGCCATCGGGGTCGGTCGCTTATCCAGGGCGGCGGCGATATCTATTCCAAGCTCGGCACCGATGTCCTCTAGCCGGGCCATAAGCTGTGGCATCCAAGGCGCGTCCGCAGGCGAGTCCTGGGCGAGTGCGAGCCAGATATCGTAGGCCGTCTGGCGGTCGCCTACCTGTGTCCGCGCTAATCCTGCGTAGAATCTTGGACCGGGCAATTTCTCGTTCAAGGCGTGAGCATTGCGAAAGACAGCTTGTGCTTCAGGCGTCACTGTTCCGCCGGCTGCAAGCACAAGAGATTCGCCGAGTGCCGTCATGATGTCCGTGTCGTCTAGCTTTAGACCGTCCGCTTGCCGATATGCCGAGACGGCGTCCTCGTAGCGGCGCATGACAGTGTACGACTGACCGAGCAATAGCCAGTCCGCGAGGCCTCCTGAATCCCGTGCAAGGCGTGCTTTTAGTCGGCTTACGGCGGTTTCCAAATCAGCCCCGGATGCCGACTGAGTGGCTGCCGCGGAAGCTCGCCCGGCGAATGGTTGATCAGGAGACTGTGGCGCACCAAGGTAGAGGTAGAGGCCGGACGCCAACGCAGGAATGCCGATGGCGACGAGCATGGTGCCCAGGATCTGGGGTGTTGGAGATGCCGTGCCGATCAATGGCTCGCGGTCTGCCGATACAGACAAAATCCGTCGTTCGACCTCTATCCGGGCGGCTTCTTCTTCATCAGGTGTAATCACCCCACGATCGAGATCGTTTGTAAGTTCATCGAGCTGATGGCGATAGACCTGTAGATCGTATTCGGCCCGCTGACTTTGATTTTGGGCGCTACGCAGTAGCGGCAATGCAGCACCGAGGAGCGCGATCACCGTCAAAGCTGCAAACACGAGCCATAACAACATCAGATTGCATCCCGATCATTGTCGAGCAACGCGTTGAGACGGGCTTGCTCTTTCGCCGTAAGTGGCTCGGGCTTAGATTCGTGCGTGCTTCGTTGTTGCCGGAATACGACGACCGCGACTGTTCCACCCAAAAGTAGGATCGCAACCGGTCCCAGCCAAAGAGCAAGGGTCCGGATATTGAATGGCGGATTGAGGAGCACCCAATCGCCATAACGATCCACGAGGTAGTTCAGGACTTCTTGATCGGATCCACCAAGAGAAATGCGCTGCCGGACCACGACACGAAGGTCCCGGGCCAAATCGGCATTGGAATCGTCAATGGACTGGTTCTGACAGACGAGGCAGCGAATCACTTTGTGAAGTGCGCGGGCTCGTGCTTCAAGCGCCGGGTCAGCAAGCGGTGCGTCAACTGGAACCGCCTGTGAAATACTAGGAAGCACCAAAAACAGAAAAGCTGCCGTCATTTCCAGCAACCACGCGCGGCAGATGGTCAGGATCATTTTCTCTGAAGCTCCCTGACCTTTTTCATGATTTTATCGTCCATGTCATCGCGCGTCATCGGCCCCACGTGCTTGTAGGCAATCCGTCCGTCGCGATCGACGACAAATGTCTCAGGGACGCCATAAACACCCCAGTCTATGCTCACCCGGCCGTTCCGGTCTGAACCAACTCGTTGATACGGATCCCCATACCGCTTGAGCCAGGTCACCGCGTTTCGGGGCAGGTCCTTATAATTGATCCCGTGAACCGGCACCTCGCCGCTCCGCGCAATTTCCATCAATAATGGATGTTCGATACGGCAGGGTCCGCACCATGAAGCGAAAACGTTGACGATGGCGACGTCGCCCGTGCGCAAATCATCGGCCGCCAGCCCGTTAGGGCGACCGTCAACCGGAGGCAGAGTGAACTCGGGGACGGGTTTGTCAATGAGCGCCGACGGAATGATACGCGGGTTAAGTGTCAGACCGATGCCGAGGGCGAGAGCGACAACCGCGAACAGAACAAGCGGCAAAATGTGGGTAAGCCGCATCGATCGATTAGGCTTCTGCGGGCTGGGCCGTTCCGGACTTGCTCCGAGCGGGTTTCCGTTTAGGGGCTCCCACCCGATGCCGTCGATCCGTCAATGAGACAATTCCCCCGATAGCCATCAGGATCGCGCCCAGCCAGATCCAGTGGACCAGAGGTTTGTGGTACAGGCGGGTCGCCCAGCCCCCAGATCCATCTGAATCTCCGATGACGGCATACAAGTCGGATGTGAGCGTCGGGCGAATGGCTGCTTCAGTCGTTGTCATTGTCGACGTGTTGTAAACCCGCGACTCCGGTGTCATCACAGTGACGGGAGTTCCGTCGCGCGAGACGTCGAAAATACCCCGGATTGCTTCATAGTTGGGACCCTTCACGTCCTCGACTCCGCGGAAGGTGAATTCATAGCCACCAATGGGGACAGTGTCACCGACCCGCACGACCTGCAAATGCTCGGTTTCCCAGGTCACGCTGACGATGATGCCGAGAATGACAATGCCGGCGCCCGCATGCGCGATCGTCATACCGTATGCCGCCCGTGGCAGTTGTCGTGCCCGCCGCCAGCTTTCCCCCGGAGACGCGCGAAATAGTTTGAGGCGTTCCGCTAGCTCACTCAGTGCGGCCGCAACCAGCCAGGTGCCGAGCGCCGTGCCCAACACCGCCAGCAGAGGTGCTTTTGCCGCGAAAATCAGCGTTGCCAACGCGACCGCAAATGTAAACACGAGAGCGAAGCGAAGGCGGGACAATGCTCCGGCTAAGTCCCCTCGCTTCCAGGCCATCAG
>Ga0315339_1001739_pt1 | contig 18183 bp, 17 predicted proteins | sample ASW17metaG_FD_204514 | JGI IMG/M metagenome (GOLD analysis project Ga0315339, IMG submission 204514) | Ammonia-oxidizing marine archaeal communities from Pacific Ocean, United States - ASW #17 | ecosystem: Environmental > Aquatic > Marine > Oceanic | place: USA: California | collected 2016-12-05
AAAAGCTCTATCTAATAATGACCCTTGGTCTACTACTTCTCCTACTAACCCTATTGAAAGAGCTTTATCTGCATTCATTCTTTCATTGCCACCTACTAAAGCCATTCTAAGTATTGATTCGATTGGGACTCTCCTGCTTAATCCTACTGGTTCAAGACCTGCTACCAAACCCACTTTTACGTGAGTATCAAAAAAAGTGGAATTACTAGAGCATAAGATAATATCACTATCAGCAACAAAATGAAGTCCACCTCCACAGGTCATGCCATTAACTGCACAAATTACAGGTTTCCATATATCATTCTGCAAAGAGGTCCATTTTATAGAACCTAATGTTGCCTTTCCTTGTTCATTATCCATTGTTGGAAGATCAGTTAGATCTGCTCCAGTGCAAAAGGACTTCTCTCCCTGGCCAGTTATAATTGCCACTATAGCTTCAGGGTCGTTATCGAATAAATTCCATACCTTAGGTAGTTCCTGAGACATCACGCTATTTACAGCATTGTATTGCTCCGGTCTAAATAAAGTGATTAATGCTACATTATCTTTAACTTGATATTTTAATGTTTTTAAATCCATATATTATCTCTATTTAATGTTAATTTGCTGTATTAGGAGGTTTGATTCCTGAATGAAATGGATATGGCTTAGCAAGCATACCTAGATTCCCAAATTCAGGAACTAATTCTTTCAATAGGCTTTCTTCAATAGCCTCTACCGACCACCCCTCTTCTTTTATAAGTGTCTTACCATAATGAGGTTGAACCATTAGAGCTAATCGATTTCCCCCACAACCAAATATCTGTCCACTAACATTAGAGGCTCTATCGCTTGCAAGAAAAGTAACCATTGGGCCATTAAGAGTTGGATCTATATAAGGATACTCTCCTTCATCAGCATTAGAGCTGGAATTAAAAGTATCTGACATACGTGTAGTTCCTAAAGGTCCTATTGCATTTACTCTTATGCCATATTTAGCTAATTCAATAGCCCAAGTGTAAGTCATAGAAGCAATTGCTCCTTTCGCTGCAGAGTAGTTTGTTTGTCCAAAATTACCAAAATGAGCACCCGAAGTTGTATTCACAATAGATCCTCCTTGACCCTGTTCCTTCATTAATAATGAGGCTACTTGGGAACACCAAAAGGTGCCTTTAACATGAATATTCCATACTGAATCAAAATCTTCATCACTCATCTTTAAAAAAGTTTTATCTCTCAAAATCCCTGCATTATTTACGAGAACATCTAAAGAGCCAAAATTAGTAACACACTCTTGTAGTAATTTTTCTGCACCTAGTCTTGAAGAAATATCCTGTGAACTAGTTTTAGCTCTACCTCCAAATCCTTTGATCTCTTCAGCTACTTTTTCAGCTTCTAGTAAATCGATATCATTAACTAAGACTGATGCACCTGACTTAGCTAGATGCAAACAATGCCCTCTTCCGATCCCTCTTCCACCTCCAGTAACTAATGCTATTTTATTATTTAATAAATTCATATTAATTTATCCTTAATCTAATAAAAAATTAGAAATCCTTTCTTCGAGAAAAGCTTTATCCCATAAATAGTTCTGAAGATGTTTAGCTCTTCTAAAAAATAATTGTGGGTCAGCTTCAGTAGTGAAGCCTAGTCCACCATATATCTGAATTGTAGTAGCCGAAACATTCCTATAAGTTTGACAAGTTTGCATCTTTGCCATAGCTGCTAACCTTCCTATTTCTATAGATTCTTCCTTAGACCAAGCTGCTTGATAACATAATAATTTATTTGCTTCCACCTCTACTAAGGCATCTGCCAAGTAGTGGGCTATTGATTGGAATCCCCCAAGAAGCTGACCAAAAAGTTCTCTTTCTTTAGAATATTCTACTCCCAAATGTAAAGAGCGTTCAGAGCCTCCACTTGCTTGCCCAGCTAATAAAACTAAACAATCATTTACAGTTGAATCCCACGCCTCTATCAGTTCTTGTCCTTCTGCCAAAAACATAGATTTATCTAGCTTTACTCCATCAAAATCTACCTCAAATAAACTTTCCCCTGCATGATTCGGTTGATACTCTATGGTTATTCCTTTTAGATTCATATCCATTAAAAGTGCTGTAAGATTGCCATCACTATTTTTACATATCAATAGCATTTTATTAGCTGAACTAGCATATGGAACCATGTGTTTTTTCCCAGATAAGAAAGATGAACCTCCTTTATCTTGAACAGACATATTTATCGCTGTCTCTGCGAAGCTTGAGTCCTTTTCTAACCAAGCAACTGTTAATATAGTTTTTCCAGAAGCTATTAAAGGGAGAAATTCTTCTTTTTGGGAAGAGTTACCCAATTTAGAAATAAGACTAGCTCCATGACAACAACTAACAAAATGTGGTGAAAAAGATAAATTTCTTCCAAACTCCTCATATACAATTAAAGAATCAAATAAATCCATCTCCAAGCCTCCATAATCTTCTGAAATATTCATTCCAGTAATACCTAAATCTTTTAATTGCTGCCAAAATAATTGCGAATAACCTGGTTCTGTCCCTTCTAGAGATCTTACCTCTTCTAAATTTGAGAATTGTGAACACATTCTACTAACAGAATCTTTTAATAAAACTTGATCTTGGTTAAAATCTAAATCCATAATATCATTGGCTCTAATCTGCTAACCCATTAAACCTCTTAGAGACATTTTAACAATAGGGTCTACTGACGAACTATTCACTTCTGTTTTTGTATAAAAGACCATTGCCACCAAAGGACCAACTACTAACATCTCTGCAATATCTAAATTAGTATCTTTTGCAAGTTCACCTCTCTCAATAGCATTTTCTAAAATAGCTCTAGCTGGATAATAACGTTGAGATATCCAATCAAATAATTCATTAGAAAGATCTTCGTCATTAACCATTTCACCAGTTAAAATTTGTAGAACGGGTAAAACATTTGTTTTAGTGAAAATAAAAATTAACTGAGTTACTAAGTTTTTTAGATCTTTTTCTAAGCTTCCTTCATTTGGAATGGTTAGCTCTCTTAACGTCTTAAAAGCATCTATAACCAAGAATTTCTTAGAGGGCCATCTTCTATATAATGTTGCTTTACTTACTTTTGCTTCTTCAGCTATTTTTGTAGTGCTTAAGTTTGCATAACCGTATTTAGTTAATTGCTTTAGCGTAATGTCTATAATGACTTCATCCCTAGAATTATCTCTAGGTCTACCAAGCCTATTTATTTTACTTAATTCTTGTAATTTTTTTCTTTTATTCATGCCTAGTACTATCTAACTTAAAGAAACACATTTAAGAATAAAATCCTTTAAATCTTGAGAATATCTTAGAAATTATATTACGAAACTATTAGTATCGCAATTATACATTAATTTGTGTATTATTCATTATATAAATTATTTATATAATGGATATCAACAAAGAACTGGTCGCGATAAAAGACAAAAATGAAATTCAAGAAACTTTAATTCTTTATACAGTAGCTGTAGATACAAGGAACTGGGAGTTACTGAAAAATATTTTTATAAAGGATGCTAAGGCTCTATATGGAGATGAAAAAATAGACTTGTTAATTAAATGCTCTTCGCTAAAAGAAATAACTGAAATGTGTAAAAACAGCCTCAACGGATGCGGTCCTACTCAGCATCTATTTGGAAATTTTAGAATAAACTTAAATGATATGTTGGCCTCTTCAATATGCTCTGCTCATATAGGCCATGTTGGAAAAGAGCCTAATCAAAGCGAACGTTGGGATATTTGGGCAGAATATCAAGATAATTGGACAAAAACAGTGAATGGATGGAGAATAAAGGATAGAAGAATGCGTGTTTTACAAGAGTTTGGTGACCGAAAGAAAGTATTATCTCCATAAAATTACGCAATGAATTTTAACTTTAATCCAGAAGAACAAGACTTTATTAATGAGATAAAAAGGTTTCTAATGGAAGAAAAGAAGAAACCAAATTCTGATCTAGTTTTTGCTCCAAACAGAGAAGCTGACGCAGCAACAAAGGTGGACAATCCTGAAAGAAGAGCTTTTATGAAAACATTATCTAAAAAAGGCTATTTAGGAATGTCTTGGCCTAAAAAATATGGAGGTCAAGAGAAATCAGGAATATATGATTATTTATTAGGAGAAGAGTTAGCCACTGAAGGAGCTCCTACGCCTGGTAAGAGCGTCGGATCAATAGGCCAAACTATAATTAGACATTGTTCAGAAAAACTTAAGCAAGAATTTTTGCCGAAAATATTAAATGCAGAAATAGAGTTCGCTTTAGGTTACAGCGAACCAAGTGCAGGATCTGATCTGGCTTCTTTAAAACTAAAAGCAGAAAGAAAAGATGATGGATGGTTATTAAATGGTCAAAAAATTTGGACTTCATCTGCCCATTTTGCAGAATGGCTTTGGCTAGCTGCTAGAACTGACACCTCTCATAAACATAAAGGCATCAGTGTATTCTTAGTTCCTATGAATGACCCGGGTATTACAGTACACCCTATTACAACTGTAGGTGAACATAAAACTAATACAGTTTTTCTAACTGATGTTTGGGTTTCTGATGAGTATGTTGTCGGAGAAATTAATAAAGGATGGACATATATCTGCGAAGCTCTCAACTATGAAAGATTTACTTTTTATACAGTTGGTCCATTAGAAAAAAAATTAGAGCTATTAATAAATCTTGTTAAAGAAAAAAAGAGAGATAATAAATTTCTCAAAGAATATCCAGATATAAGACAAAAAATTGTTTCTTTAGCTATCGATGTAGAAAGAGCAAAGATGTTGCAGAGAAAAGTACTTTGTATAGCTCTAAAAGATGAAGTGCCCACTTCTGAAGCAGCTATGTTTAAACTATTCAGCACTGAACTTCACCAAAAAATAGCTAATCTAGCTCTTGATATTCTAAGCTGGGAAGGTCTTTTTCATAAGGATGGTAAAGATGCTATAGATAATGGCAAATGGGAATGGTCTTACAGAGGAACTTTAGTTGATACTATAGGAGCTGGGGCCTCTGAAATTCAAAAAAATACCATTGCTAAAAAAGCATTAAATTTACCACTTTAATATATGAATTCATTACCTGAAAAAGTCCAAAATTGGATAGGAAAAGTAGTAGTAACTGAAAAAGAAGTCATAACAGTTGAAAAAGGTTTGTGGCAAAATTATTGCGCTGCTATAGAAGATGGTAACGATCTTTATTGGAACTCTGAAGTTGCGCTAGAATATACAGATGGACTTATCTCACCTCCGGGCATGCTACCTTCATGGTCTGCCAGCAATGAATGGGAGCCAAACCAAAAGGACAGAAATAGACCAATGGAACTTCATTTTTTACTCAAAGAAGCATTAAATCTTGAATTAGGAATAGTTGCTGGTATTAAGTTTAAATACTTCGAGCCTGTAAGATCTGGAGATAAAATAACTTCGGAGCAAAAACTTATGTCTGTGAGTGAACTAATGGAAACAAAATTGGGTCTAGGTAGAAAATGGAATATAGACGTGATATACACAAATCAAAACAAAGACTTGGTAGGCCTTCAATCAGTTAGAATGATGGCTTACACAAAAAATAAATGAATATAAATGAAATAGAAGTGGGGTATAAACTTCCAGTATTCACTTCTAAAACTTCAGTAAAATCTATCCAAATGGGTGCTATTACTAGTAGAGACTGGCAACCATTACATAGAGATCAGACTTGGTCTAAAGAAGTAGGAAAATTACCAGATATTATAATGAATAACTATACTTATTCTGGCTGGTTAAGTAGATATATAACTGACTGGGCTGGTCCTAGCAGCAGGATAGGTGAGTTAGATTTTAAAATGATAACTCCTATCATTCCTAATGACCTAATGGTGTTTCAAGGTGAGATAACCAAGATATCTAAATGTACTAAAAATATAACTTGGTTCTTTATAGATATTTCAATATTAGTGCAAGATAACAAGGTAACTGATTCAAGTGCAAAAGTTGCCATTCCACATAATAATAATCCTGTAAATAGTCCTTGGAAACTTAAAAAAGAAGACTGGAATCCTTAAGGTCTAGGACGGATCAAATTCTATAGGCATATGCCTATACCCTTGCAAAAACTCACCAAAGGTCCTCTCAACATCTTCTTCTATTAATTTAAATTTAGGAATAGCAGATAAAATCTCTTCAATAATAACTCTTCCTTCAAGCTTAGCTAGATGTTGACCGAGGCATTTATGTGGACCATGACCAAAATTGACACTCCTCTTGGGTATTGGTCTAGTTACGTCGAATTTATCAGGATTATCAAATTCCCTTTCATCCCTGCCTGCTGATTGATAAAGATAGATCACGGAATCTCCTTTTTTCATTTCTTTTCCATGTAACTCGATATCTTTATTTAATTTTCTACCTAGAATATTAGTTGGGTGATCAAACCTTACACACTCATCAAAAGCATTAGGAATTAATGAGAAATCATTTCTCAATATCTCAAGTTGATTTGGGTCCTGATTAAGATAATAAAATAAATTAGCTATGTTATAAGGTACTGTATCTGCTCCAGTTATTATTAACATACTGGTGTTACCCATAATTTGTTCATCACTCATCCATACACCTTCTCTGACTTGCTTATTTATCCATGCATTGATATGACTTGGAGAAGGCGGCGTATCCTTTCTCCATTCTGCAGCCAATTGCAACATTAACCCCATACACTGACCAAAAGCTTCCTGCCCTCTTGGAGTTACACCCATAATTTCAGGATCTCTTTCATAAAATATATCAATTAATTCTCGCGCCTGGAGAGCGGTCTTTCTTTCCAGTCCAATCATATCTGTGATGCTAAATAAGGCTACTTTCCTTGCAATCTCATGAATATCCAGTTTTCCTAATTTTAATGATGCTTTTAACTCTTCTTGAGTCAATTCACGAATCTTATCTTCTAATTCAGCAATAGATGATTGTGTATATCTATCAGCAATAGTGTTTCTATAATCTCGGTGATCGGCGCCATCATTTGAAGGTATTGATACATGCCCAGGTCCCGAGTCTTCTCCTAATAACAATGGTGGCGGTGAAGTACCTTCTACGGACGTATAATCTTTATATGAGCCTAGATGAGCATTCCAAATATCTTCAAAACGACTTAAGGCCCAAGCGCCCCCAAAGTCATCCATGCGATGTACAGGGTCTTCATCTCTCATTAACTTATAAATTGTCCATGGATCATTCCAGAATTCCTTCGTGTAGGGGTTATAGTTAATTTTCATATTAATTAAGTTATAAGCGTCCAATAAGGTAAGGCAACATCATCCGCCATTTTTTCGAAACTAACTTTTACCTCATCATCTATATCGAATTTTACCTCTTCTAAACTCTTGATGTCGCCATGTTCTTTTGTTTTTAATCTACCTATCATTCTTATTGATGGATACTCTTTTAAAGCAACTAATGCGACTATATAGGGACTAAGCTCTTCAAAAGCTGGTAATAATGGCGGTCTAGGAACCACAAAAGAATATATTGTACCTTCTCCAGAACACTTCTTCCAAACTGAAGAAAGAGAATTACAATAAGGGCACATTGGCCTAGGCGGGAACCTAGGCTCATCACAAGATGAGCAATGTTGCACTACTAATTTTGATTCTAATGTTGATTTCCAAAAGATTTCATCATGAACATCATCAGTACCTGGCAAAGGAATATTTTTAATCATGACTAATCTCCTTTCAAAAGAATTGCCGCATTAGGTGTTGCATCACATGTTGTGACCAAAGAAAGCTTTGCATCTTTAACCTGTGAAGTAGACGTGCCTCTTATCTGACGTACACCTTCAACCACTAGATTCATCCCATGCAAATATACTTCAGACATACCCCCTCCTGATGTGTTTACTGGAAGCAAACCATCTAAATCTATTCCACCTTCAGAAATTATTCCTAATGCCTCACCCTGTCCACAAAACTGATATGCCTCCAATGAAAAGGGGATCATAGGAGAAAAAGCATCGTAAAATTGAGCAACATCAATATCGTTAACTGAATAATCTGACTGTCTGTAAAGATTTTTAGCTGTAGTATAAGAAGAGCTTATCAAAGGGTTAGAGCCATGGTAATCTGTCATAAGTTGATGCTGGTCAGACATTCCCTGTGAATAAGAGTGAATATAAGCAGGCTTTTGTTTTAATTTATTGGCTCTTTGTTCTGAAACTAAGACGACCGCTATAGCACCATCACTTTCTAAACAATTATCAAACAAACATAAAGGATCTGAAATCATTCTTGCTTCCATATAATCATCAAACGAAAGTTCTTTATCATGCATCAAGGCTTTTTCATTATTGTTGGCATATTTTCTCAATGAAAGAGCTATATGAGCCATGTCTTCTCTGCTATAAGAGTATTCATGTAAATACCTTCTCATAAGCATAGAACTTTCATCGGCAGGCCTAACAAGTCCAAAGGGTCTTGACCACTTCCAATGATCATACATTCTTTCTTCTGCATGTGACCACATTCTGCTGGAAGGATCTCCCCTTTTTCTTGACCTCCAGACTACACCTACTTCTGAAATTCCACTGGCAATAGACATTGCTACTTGACCTATAGCTGCACAACTAGCTCCTCCTCCATAAGGTGCTTCGCTCCAGTAATGCACTTCGCCAAAGCCTAAATTTCTAGCTATCTCAAAGCCTTCCGTTTCTTCAAAAGTGTAACTGCCTAAAGAATCCACTTCCCTGGGTTCAATACCCGCATCATCTAAAGCGTTCTTAATAGCTTTGCAAGCAAGAATTAACTCTGTATCTTTAGACTTCTTTTCAAATACTGTTTGTCCTATTCCAACAATAGCTGTCTTGTCCTTCATAAATTATTTTCTTGGTAACTTTAGCCTATTGGCTATATTATTTTTTTGGATTGCCGAAGAACCGCCTATAATTGGCATTGCTAACATGTCCCTTACATATCTTTCCATATCAAAATCACGAACATATCCGTATGCTCCTAGAACCTTTTGACATGTAAGTACTATATCTAATGCTGTTTCTGTGACGAATAGTTTGGCCATAGACATTTGTACTGTGCCGTCTTCTTCCTGATCGGCTAACCATGCTCCTTGATAAGTCATTAGTTTACAGGCTTCTAGGTTAGTTTTTACTTCTGAAAGCATATGTCGTACTGATTGATTATGACAAATAGGTCTACCAAATTGAATTCTCTCTTGGGAGTATTGCCAGGCGTCTTCTACAGCTGCTCTAGCTATGCCTAAAGCCAAAGCTGCAACTTCAATCTTTTCAACCTCTAGGCCTGAACTTATTATTTTACTCCAGCCATTATTCCAACCCTCCTCTCCACCAAATATATTTTCTTTAGGGACTCTGACATTATCAAAAGTTACATCACATGTTCCGCCTACCCCTTTTTGTCCTAAAGTTTTTTGTGGTTCTATGGTGATACCGTCTATCGATGGAGGGATAAGAATTATAGAAAGATTTTTATGTCTTTCTTCTTCAGGTCCTGTTCTTACAATTGTATAAATATAATCCGTTATCAATGCACCTGAACACCATCTTTTAGATCCGTTGATTACAACTTCATCACCTTCAATTTTTGCAGTAGTTCTCACACTTGCTACATCACCACCTACATCTGGTTCACTAATTCCGTAAGAAAAAAGTAATTCTCCAGAAGCTACTTTAGGTAATAAATCAGATTTCTGCTTTTCACTTCCTGATTCCACTATATTAAGTCCTGCATAACACGCACAAAAGATAAATCCAGAAGCCATACCTATGCTCCTAGTAGCTAACTCTTCTATAGTAGCTATAGTTGCCAACATATCTCTTCCATTGCCACCATACTCCTCTGGCACAGTTAAAGTTGTTACACCAAGATCAACAAGTTTTTTAAAAACATCCCTAGGGAAATAGTCATCTTGATCCCATTGATTAACCTTATCTCTAGGCATTTCTTTATCAATAAATTGCCTCAAAGTTGATCTAAGCATCACAACATGTTCTGGCTCTTTAAATTGCATTGTTATTCAATAGCTCCTAAGTTTGTGTGAAGAATAGTTCCGTTGACGACCGGATTTTGAGCACAAAAAAGAATTGCACTGGCTATCTCACTCGGCTCTATTAATCTTTTTTCACTTGTGTCCTGAGCCATCCCTTCTAATGCCTCTTCGCTTCCACCTACATAATCTCTCAACATCTCAGTATTAGTAGAGCCGGGACAAACACAAGCTGAATGTATAAATTGACCATCTAAGTCTTTAGTGGTGCTTTTCATAAGACCTACCATTGCATGTTTTGAAGTTACATACGAAGTCATCTGAGGAACTGCCTTAGTAGCAAGAGAAGACCCAACATATACTATAGAAGAACCCTTATTCATTAAAGGAATTAGCAAAGTATTTAAAATAACAGGTGAAATTAGATTTATTTCTAAAATATTCCTAAAAGAATTGGCTTCAATAGACTCTACATTATCTCCTGTCATTAAACAGGCATTATGGACTAAACTAATCTGATTCATGCCTTTGCAAGATGATAATAAATCTTCAGAGATCTCTTTTTCCCAGTTTTTTTGACTTAAATCTACCTTTATATTGTGAACTGAGTCTAAACTTGATTGGGATCTAGATAAATTAATTATTTTATAATCAGATTTATAAAATAATTTTGAAGTTGCAAGCCCTATCCCTCTACTTCCACCTGTTATAACTAACGTCTTATTCATAGAAAAAAAGAGAGAGCATACTTAAATAATTTTAATTATTTCTGTATAAACTTAGGTTTTTCTTTTTTAGAAAAAGCTTCAAGTGCAATCTTATGATCTTCCATAAGTTGTGTGACATTCTCAAAAGCAGCAGATCTATCAATTATTGAATTCGCCATAACTTTCAACCCTGCATTTATAGAAGTCTTAGTCCACCTTATAGCATACTTTGCTCCGTCTCTGAGTTGTTCAGCTAAAGCTTGAACAGAGTCATCAATCTCCTCTTCTGACACAACCTCAGTGATTAAACCCATATCACATGCTGCTTCTGCTTTTATTTGCTCTCCAGTTAATAAGTATTTTCTTGCTCTTGCATAGCCTATTAATTGAGGCCAAATTACACAACCTCCGTCTCCTGCTACCAGACCAACATTAACGTGAGGATCTGCAAATTTAGAGCGAGGAGTTGCATAAATAAAATCACAAAATAGTGCTAGAGAACATCCTAAGCCTATTGCAGGTCCATTAACTTTAGCAATAATTGGTTTCTCCATATCGAGCATGGTATTTTGTATCTTTCTATCATGAGCAATTGTATAGGAGGTCGCTAGCGGGTCTCCATGTACCCTTAAAAGCCATTTTAAATCCCCTCCAGCACAGAATGCTTTTCCTGCTCCTGTTAGGATAATAATATCAACTTCATCATCAAATTCTGCATCTGTAAAGATAGTAGAGAAGTCCAGATGCATATCTTCACTTACTGCATTTAAGTCATCTGGTCTATTGATCGTAATGGTTAAAATTTTATCTTTCTTATCAATTTTCAGATCCTTATACTTTGAATAATCCATAATTTATTTCCTTATTGTAGTTTTAACTAAAATTAGAAGTTTAACCTTAAAGAAACTCCATATTCTCTGGGTCTAGTATAGGTAGCTTCTGCATGACCAAAAGAGGCGATATTAGACGTTCCACCTTCTATTACTCTTTCATCACTAAGATTGGTTCCAAAAAGAGCCACTTCCCAGTTAGAAGAAGATTCATATGCTAACCTAGCATTAATCATATCATTTGCTTCTTGTAGAAGTTCTTGAGTATTTTGTATATCAGCAAAACTCTCATCCTGATTACTATAATCTAATCTAAAAGTGGTCATACCATTCAACATGGGTGCTGAATATATCAAACTCAGGGCTGAAGTATTTTCTGGCGAATTTGCCTGCTGCGTATTTAGTGTAATTTCAGGCGAGGTGCCAGGGTATAAATTTGTAATCTCAAAATCAGTATTACCAAAAGAAGCTCTTAAGGAAAGATTTTCACTAACTACTGCTTCAATCTCTAATTCATAACCATCTATTTCCGCTTCAGCTGCATTACCTACTAGAAGTTCTAAAGTTCCTGTAGCTTCATTAAACCTATTTACTGAAAATTGAAGATCTTTGTAGTCACTTGAATAAAAAGCACCATTTAACCTCAGTCTTCTATCAAATAATTCAGATTTAAAACCAATTTCTGTACTTTCAACATATTCTGGACCAAAAGGAGCGGCAGTAAAGCCTCCCACAGGTCTTGGATTAAAGCCTCCACTCTTAAAACCCTCAGAAAAGGAAACATATGCCATAAGATCTTCAGTAACTTGATAATCAACTGCGAACATGGAAGTTGTTTCTTTCCAACGAGCTACATTTGTTACTCCATTAAGGATATAGGTTTTACTGGCTGGCTTATATTGATTTCCGAAAACAGTTTTTTCTTCATCTGTAGTTCTTACTCCAGCAGTAAGATTTAACTTATCTGATATAGCATAAGTAAGCTGAGAATAAAAAGCTGTGCTTTCAACATCAACTATATTTGTTACATCAATTGCAATATCTAAGGCAATATTTATTGGATTACCTGCGCATCCAGGCGCTATCCAAGGGGGAGCACAAGGAGTGCCTGCTAACTGTCCCGGAAATGTTTCAAGAACTTGGTACATGCCAGGTCCTTGGAAAACATCATTATGATCATAGTAAGACTCATCAAAATAGAAAGCGCCTACTATCCAAGAAAGATCTCCATTTTGTCCACTAAACTGGAACTCTTGACTAGTTTGATCCTGATCTTGCTTATCAAAAGTTGAGGAGAAATTGACACCGGCTATATCACCATCACGACCAAATTGAGCTTCCATATCTCTTCTTGATGTTATTGATTTAAAAGTTGACCATCCTAAATCACTTTCTATAGTAAGGTTCATGCCACTCACTTTTAGTTCGTTAGGAAAGGTTCCAGCATAAGTCTTGTCTGGATCTCCAGTAATCATATCAGGTAATAGTAATTGACCAGAGGGAATCCCTACTAGACCAAGCCATAGTCCACCCAAGCCTGCTCCAGCACCAGGATTAAGATAAATTAAACCATTAACTGATTGATCATCCTTACGATCAGTATTATCCATAGTAAAGTCTACAGAAGTATTATCAGTTGCTTGCCATGAAAAAGCGGCTCTAAATGAAGTTGAATCTTTTCCTCCTAAATCACTTGCTTTCTTCTTGGTAGCATAATTAATTGCTTCACCCCACTCTCCTCCATCTTTAACAGAAAATGAGAATTTAGCTGAAAATCCTGGAGATAATGCCATATCATATGAGCCCTTAATATCTCTTCGTGAATTAGTTCCTAAAGTTACATCTATATACCCAGCTTCTTCTCCAGTTGGTTTTTTTGAGATTAAGTTTATTGCACCACCAATGGTATTCTTTCCAAAAAGAGTTCCTTGCGGTCCACGGAGAATTTCTACTCTCTCTAAATCTACTAATTCCATGGCGGCTCCCACTGCTCTTCCAAAGTAAACTCCATCTAAATATATGCCAACAGCAGGATCTAAATGCGGAAGAAATTCTGTCTGACCTAAGCCTCTTATATTAATTGCTGCACTATAATTACCGGCTCCAGCAAAACCATTTGTTCCAATGCTAACATTAGGAGCAAAGCCACTTAAATCAACTAAATTAGTTAAACCTTTAGCTTCTAGCTCATCTCCAGTAAACGCTGTTACGGCTACTGGTGTGTCTTGTAAGTTTTCTTGTTTCTTTCTAGCGGTAACCACTATCTCTTCTAAAGATCCACTAGCAGTCTCAGCTGCAAACAGTAAAGATGGAATGCTAAAAGAACTGATCGTACAAATTAAAAATAGTTTTATAGCTTTGTTGAAATTAATCATAAAATTTTCTCCGTATTTAACTTTATTAAAATATATAGTACACAAAATCTGTCTATTACAAAACAGAAAGTTTCGATACTAATTCAACTCTATCTACCGACTAAAATTTAATTCTTTTGTATATTTATCTTGTAACTTATATTTCTGAATTTTCCCTGAAGGTGTTACTGGAAAAATATCTATAAAGAATATGTATTTAGGAATTTTCCACCTTGATATCCTTTCCTTACACCATATTTGAAGTTCATCTTCATTCTTCAATAAAGAATCATCACGTCTTATGCATGCACACACTTCTTCTCCATACTTTTCATCCTTTAAACCAAATACAGCTACTTCAAGAACACCGGCATGTTCTAGAAGATAATTTTCTATTTCTGCAGGATATAAATTCTCCCCTCCCCTAATTATCATTTCTTTTGCTCGACCTACTATATTAATATAGCCTCCTTTATTCATCGTCGCTAAATCTCCTGTGGCAAACCAGCCCTCTGAATCAACACCACTTTCACCTTCTGGAAGATTTCCATAACCAATCATTAAACCTGGCCCCCTGTAATGCAGTTCTCCTTTCTCTTCAAGAGGAACTATTACTTTATCTTTATCTAATATTCTAAGAGATACTCCGGGCATTGCACGACCAGCAATTGCCTTTAACTCCGGCGGATCTTCAGGAAGGGCTGTAGCTGTTACACCACAGGTTTCAGTTTGGCCATAACCATTAATCATATCTACACCAAAAACTTTTTCACATTTCTTTAATAACTCAATTGGAGGGTTAGCTCCTCCTACGATAATAAATTTAAACTTAGAAAAGTCTCTTTCTTTTATAGATGGGTCTTCCATCATGGCTACAAGCATAGTTGGAACTCCAATAAATACAGAGCATCCTTCTTTTTCAATAATATCCAAAGTAGCTGAAGCCTTAAATATATATAAAGGTAAAGATACTGCTCCAGAAACTGCCGCTCCAAGAGTCATGCAAGCAGATCCACCGATATGAAATAAAGGAAAACCGTGGCATACCTTATGACCTTCTCCTATCTGCCATCGCTTATGGCTATTCTTTGCTGTTGTAACCAATGCTGAATGAGGCATCTGAGCTGCCTTAGGGTTTCCAGTTGTGCCCGAAGTATACTGAATCATAAAAATATCTTTAGAATTGACAGTAGGAAGCTGTTGGGAGCTTCGCTTCCCAGATTCTTCTAATTCCAATAATCCCAAAGAGAAAGAATATATCCCCCTTAATGACTGAACTTTTTCTTTAACTGATTCAATTTGAGTCCTAACTACATTCCCCCCTATCTGATCTGCATGAATTATTGCTACAGCTTTTGAAGAACTAAGGGCATATTCAAGCTCTAATTTTTTATAGAGCGGATTAAGTGTTATAAGTTTTAAACCTGCCTTAGCTAAACCATATTCTGCAAGTATCCACTCTGGATGATTAGGTCCCCAAATAGCAATAGCATCACCAGAAATATATCCGGCCTCTAAAAATCCTTTTGCTATATTCGATGTTCTATCATTTAGCTCTTTATAAGTCATCCTAATATCGCCTATTTCAGGTTGAAATGAATATACTAAAGCTTCTTTATCTGGCCATTTTTTAGCAGATTCAATTAACATATCTCCAATAGTTAAAACCGAGGGCTCTACTGACTCTTCTGCTATCCATTCTGAAATCTTTACTTTAGAAACTGTCACTGAATCCCCTAAACTCCTTCAAAAATATAAAAGTCTGTATTTCCAGCATTTTTTCTTAGCTCCATAAGTGGCTTATACTGTGGGTCGTCATACCAGTTTTCTGCAGACTCTAAATCAGGGAATTCTAATAAAACATAAGCAGCAGGCTGCTCCTGTCCTTCTCTCATTTGTGGGTTATTCCCTACGGCTAAATATTTACCTCCTTTACTTTCAATTAACTTTAAAACTTCTGGGCGATATTCTTTTAACCACTTCCATTCATTATGATACATAACACCAAACGCATATCCCTTCATACTCATTCTCCAGATATATTTAAACCTGCTCTTCTTCCAGAAAAGATGCCATCTGCTATTGAAAGTCCACTTACATAAATATTACAACACATACCAATAGCTGTTCTTCCTCCAGCATAAAGACCCTTTATATCTTTTCCTTCCTTATTTTTTACATTTCCAGTCTCTTCATTGACAACTAAACCTCCTAATGTAATGACTGAACAAGGAACATATGGACTATCTACAGAGATATCAATTGCATAGAAAGGGCCTTCTTTGATTGGCTTACAATCTTTCTGCCCCTTGCCGTACTCATCTTCAGCATTGTTAGAAATATCTGAATTGTATCTATCAACTTGTTCTACCAACTTTGAAGAATCGAGACCTACCTTTATCGCAAGATCTTCCAAAGTATTACCTTTTTTTGAACCTAAAACCATACCTAGGATTGCTGGATTCCTTTGGAAAGGAAGCAACTCGCCTGACCTTATATGCCGCCAAGATTCTTTCCATATATTTTTGTCTAAAATAATAAACCCTTTTCCTTCATTATCCTCACACATTGCCTTACCAAGGGTAGCTCCATAAACCATCTCATTGTTGTATCTTTGACCTTGCATATTTACAACAATTCCTTGAGCCCAAGACACAGGGGGATTAATCATTCTCCAAGCAGAACCTAAGTCCATTCTATCTACAGCTCCTTGAACAGACTGACCTAGTCTTATTCCAGCACCATCATCTCCTGTCGTTCCTAGTGGATATCCACAAGAATATTTTGGGGCGTAATGTTCTAACATTGGCCTATTAAAGACAAACCCACCGCAAGTTAGAACTACACCTTTACGAGCTTTAATAAATTTTAGTTCTCTTGCATTTTTTTCTAACCTTGCTGCTCGTCTTCTAAAATAATTAGCTATAGGTGTTAAATACATGTGCAAAGCAGTGGCTCTTTTAGAGTATTTAAAATGTTTCTTAGCATCTTGAGCATTAGAGAATTCATAAACTTGAACTCCAATAATTGCTTCTTCATTATTTGTAACTAAACCTACGACTTCTGACTGAATCTGTATATTTACTCCATTTTTTAATGCAGCATCTCTCAAGGGATTAAAAATAGTATGTCCGTGTCCTGTGGCAAGTTTACTTTTTACAAAACCCCTATGGCCTCTTGCAGCTGGTTTAGCATTCTTAATATATTCAGGCACAAGAGAATTATCTGCATGGTATAAGTAATATCCAGGAGGTGGATAAGAAGTTTTCTTCTTATATACAGAGCCTTGAAACTTAACATTATGCTTAATAAGCCATTCGGTATTAGCTCTACTATCTTCACAAAATTTTCTTAAGGTTGAATCCTTAACTACGTCTTGTACTTCCATCTTGAGGTAGTTATACATATTATCTGGCGTATCCTCAACACCTGCCTCTTTTTGAATTGATGTTCCTCCACCTGCATAAAAGACACCTCCACTTGCTGCTGTAGCTCCCCCCTCATGGAATCTATCTAATAATAATACGTCAGAACCTTGCTCTGAAGCTTCCAAAGCTGCGCTAACACCTGCTCCTCCAGCGCCCACCACTACTACATCAGTTTCCGCATTCCAATCAATATGATTTACATCATAATTAATAGGGGCTACAACATTTGAAAACCAATGTTTATGCCCTGGTTTTATTTCATCTTTCATAATAAGTACCTCATTTTCATCTAGAAGAAGAACTAAAAAGTAACCTCTCCTCCATTTACATCTAAGCCAGATCCTGTAATAACTTTTGATAAATCTGAAGCAAAAAATAAAGCTGCATTTGCGCAATCTGTATCTTCGGGGATTATTCCTAATGGAATATTTGCAGTTATACCTGCTATCACTTCTTTTTCTGAAATATTATTTTCTAATGCAGCCTGCTTAACATATCCTTGAACGGCTGGACCCCACATCCAGCCCATGTAGAGAGAATTAACTCGAATCTTATAAGGTCCTAATTCTATAGCTAAAGAGTTGGCTAACCCTCTTAGTGCAGCTTTAGCTGTGGCATAATCAGAATGATTAGGAAGTGGCTTTCTTACAACCATACTATTAATCATTATTATTGAACCTCCTCCATTTGACTTCATAGGTTCTATAACTTGCTTAGAAGTATGTAAAGCACCATAAAGCATAATATCCATTGCCTCCTTCCATTTCGTTAAGTCAGAATTTTCTAGAGGTTTCATATCATAACCACCATAAGCATTATTGATAAGAGCATCGACGGTACCAAAAACTTTAACAGTCTCATCAACAAAATTCTGTGTCTG
>Ga0315339_1001740_pt1 | contig 18181 bp, 19 predicted proteins | sample ASW17metaG_FD_204514 | JGI IMG/M metagenome (GOLD analysis project Ga0315339, IMG submission 204514) | Ammonia-oxidizing marine archaeal communities from Pacific Ocean, United States - ASW #17 | ecosystem: Environmental > Aquatic > Marine > Oceanic | place: USA: California | collected 2016-12-05
CGCGCAAGATCCGCCACCAGGCAATATCGTCATCTGGCGAGGCTGGACGCGCCTCAACGATATCGTCCTTGGCACAACACTTGCCAACGACACTTATGGGTAATTGAAAGGGAGGCCGGACGGTTACGCTTAGATAGTGGGGCCGACGTCTAGGTCGCAGTAGCGCCTTGATAAGATTGACCGTCGCGTTCATTTCGCCATCTTTCAGTTTTTTGATGCTTCGGTAATCGTAGCCAATGGGCTTGAATACTGATGAAAAACCAAATGAAGCGCATCTTTTGCGCCCAGCGTGGAAGGTCTTGGTTATTGTCTGTGACCATCCGCTCATACATCCGAACGAGCCGCAACTGACGATGCACCGAGAGCAATTGGCTTAGCAATTAACATAGTGTCGGCGAAGGTCAGGGCTGTGGTCAAGTATGGTTCGATAGCTTGCATGGCGTCGGCATAGACGGAACTTTTCATCCTCCGGAGGCGTCGCCATTTCTCTTGAAATATTTTGATCGCCGGACACGTGACCAGGAAACTTTGCGCGTCCTTCATGATGTCATTCTCTACTAGTTACTATTCTTGATTATTTTTAGTGGTGGACCTGTTAGGAAAGCTCTTGGTCCGTTCGGTCAGGATCGCTAGCCGAGAGTTGACGGTATCCCGATGGTCGGGACGTGGCCAAAAATCGACGCGGCTTGCTTGCACATGTCGACCCGATGTCCACAACTGCAACAGTTGCAGAAGTCCGTCCCTTACCGATCAGATGAGCCCGAATGTTTCCAAAGTTTACTCGCCATCGGGCTCAGATCAATTGATGAATGGCAAAAAGGAAAGTTGATATGAGCGAACAAGATGAACCCCGCGTGGTAACTAAGAATCTGTATGCCGTTCTAACCATACCGGTTGTCGATGGAGAGCAGGTCATGAAGGTTCTACCCGACCATCTCAAGTATCAAGTTTCGCTCGAGAAACGCGGAATTATGTTTGCCGCCGGGCCGCTATTCGACCAAGACGGTGCGCCGCCGCGCGCCGGACTGATTATTATTCGTGCGAGCAGCTTTGCCGAGGCTGACGAGATCGCCAAGGCCGACCCGATGCATGCGCGCGGCTTGCGCACCTACACACTCGACAAATGGCAAATCAATGAAGGCGGTTTTACGCTCAAAGTGCAGTTCGCGACGCACGCGACGACGCTCGATTAATCTCCCCGGGCCCTTCGTTGCCTAGGGAGAACAAATTCGTTGAATCTCGGACCATGCTTGCGTTAACCGTTCAGGAATTAACGCTTGAATAGTCATTGACCGTCTAGCTTGAAAACGGATAGCGCGTCCGTCTTTGGCGTCCAAGGACGACGCGCCGCACGTCGCCATCGGAATGTCTCATGGGAGATAAGCGTGAGGCCGGCGCGGCTGCCGAGATGCATCATCAGTTTGGTTGGCATGAAATTCCGCCAACCCGGATTGTCTCTGAATGCTCCCGTGGGATTGTTCGTATACGCCGAGTGGTGCAGGACGGCTCGTCCGCCTGGACGCAGCACTCGAGCGATCTCCGTCAAGTAACTGTTGATCGTCAGCGGTTCAAAGTGGACCATCGCATCGTAACTGAAGACCGCCGAGAACGCGCCGGCTGGAAACGGCAATGTCCTACCGTCATCCGACAAAACAACGGAGACGTGCGCATCGTTTGAAAACCGCGTCCGGGCAAGCTCCACGGCCGCCGACGATGTGTCAATCAACGCGAGTGACTGACAGCGGTCAACTATCTGTGCTGAGTGTCGGCCCGCGCCAGCGGCGATTTCCAAAACATCAGATAGGTCGAGCCGATCAAATGCCCGGCGGAACCGGGACCGCTCATCCCAAAAAATGCCAAGCATTTCTGGCGTGTCAAATTTGTCGAAATAGCCAAAATCCGGGCTTTCGGGGGTCGCCCATGTGGCAATGATTTCCTCGTGCCTTTCCATACAATCTCCAGAGGTCATCGCTACCAACGGAGCCATCGATTCATGGCAGAGGACGTGTAGCGTGATTCCGGCCGTTTCAACCCGGCGCCACGTTCCAGCCGCGGGCGTCGTCGCCAAACGCCTCGTAGCCATCCTCGGTGACGACGACAGTATCTTCAAGCTTGACCAGCCCAACCTCCGGGTTCTTCAAATCGGTCTCGATCGACAGAACCATGCCGGCTTCCAGCGGGCGGTCCCAATAGGTTGCCGGATAGCGAATGACGCCGGCGCCTTCCAGATGCGGCGCTTCGTGCTGGATCATGCCCATGCCATGGGCGCGGAAGACGACTTCGTCGCGGTGATCGCATTTGGCGATCGCGGCGAGCGCTGGTGCATAGACTTCCCGGCCTGTGGCGCCGGCCTTGATGACAGTGCGCGGAGCGGCCTGGATAGCACGAACTTCGTCCAATAGATCGCGCATCAGCGTCGTCGGTTCGCCCATCACAGCCATGCGGCATAGATCGCCGAGATAGCCATGCAGATTTGCGCCCGAATCGAGTGAGAGGACGTCACCCCGATCCCAAGTGAAATTTGCTGAAGGGGTCCGGTTGAGGCGGGGGCCGGCAGCCGTCAGGCAATACTCGAAATTCATGCCGCGATCGACCTCCTCACGGCGCACATGTTCCGCGATGTCCGACGTTGTCGTGCCGGCCGGCGTCGAGGTCACGACCGCCATCATCGACTCGACGATCAATTCGGAGGATTTCTTGAGAAGTGCTAACTCGTCCGGGCGTTTGACGGCACGAAGATCCTGCATCAGCGGTAGCACATCGACAAAAGTCGCGTCAGGCAGTTCCTCACCGAGCGCCAGATAAGCGTCGGCCGGTATGAAGCACATTTCGATGCCGATCCTTGCCTTTGCCAGACCGCGTTTGCGGATCTCTTCAGCCGCCAAACGGGCTGCGTTTTCGCTGCTTGACTGGCTGTTGCGGACGGTTGCAGTCCATAGCGGTTCGACCTCCTGATGCTGAGGTTCAAGTCCATGGCCGATATAAAACGCATTCTCTGGGGCTGCTTTTGGATAGCCAAGGACCGGCAAATAGCGGCTTATGCCGATTGCGTCTTTGTGAGCGAGAAAGAAAAAACGATAGCCGCCGAGCAAATACTGGACAGTGTCCTTGTCGGTCGCAAGCAGCAGATCGATGCCGGCAGCGTCCATTAGCCTATCGAGTTTTGCTCCGTCGAAGGGCAGGTTCATGGTTATTGCGCTCCTACATTGTTGGGCTTGAGAAGGCGCCGCCAAGCGCAACATTGCCCCATTGCGTCATCTGCATGTCGGTGTTGAAGTGGATATGTGCCGAGGCCGAACGCACATCGCGAAACATACGCTGTAGCGGTGAGTGGTCGTATATACCGTTGGCGCCGGCCATCTCGTGCATAAGGTCGACCGCTTCAACTGCAAGCCTGATTGCCGCGGCAAGGTTGCGTTTGTAGCGGAGCTTGGATTCAAGCGAAATCGTTTTGTCGGATTTCAGGGCTGCGTCGGCCTCGATGCAATCGGAACGCAACATCAATCGCGCTGCGTCAATCTTGGCACCGGCGAATCCGGTGCGCAGCTGCACGGTTTGAAAGTCGCGCATTTTTGCTCCGGCAGTGTTGGTGCTACGAATTTTGACCCATTCAACCATCGTATCGAGGGCTCCCTGCGCCGCGCCAATAATGCAGGCGCCGAGGCCGTGGCCACCAAGGGCCGAAGTCGGTATGCGGTACATAGGATTGGGATTTGCCTTGACGCCGGCATAGGTATGGCCCGGCAATGCACTTGCCATCGATTGGACGCGATAGTCAGGGACGAACAATTCCTCGACCTTGACCGTCGAGCTCCCCGTGCCGCGCATGCCCAGCGTCTGCCAGTCATCGACGATTTCATATTGGCCGCTCTCGAGCAGGCATTGGACCCAGTCGACCGGCTTGTCGCCATCGCGCACGATGCAGGCGAGCTGGTTCCAGCCAGCGCCGTTGACCGCTGAGCAAAAATTCCATGTACCCGAGAGCATAAGTCCGCCCTTAACGCGCGTGCCGCGTCCCTGTTGATAGGCAATGCCGCCGGCAATTATCGCGTCCGGGCTATCCTTCCATACTTCATTTTGAGCTTTCTCCGTGAACAGAGCCAGCGTGCGATGGTGTGAGGCAATATTAGCCACATTCCAAGCGATTGAGGCGTCGCCGCGGCCGAGCATTTCGGGGATGTCTGCAGCGGCGATGAAATCGAGTTCCATGCCGCCATAGGACTTTGGTTGGAGATAGCGCAGAATGCCGGTCCTATTGAGTTCGGTCTCGACGTCTGGCGTTAAGCGCCGCGCCTGTTCGACTGAAGCTGCATGCTCACGCAGGAACGGCACGAGGTCGGTTGCGCGTCGCATCGCTTCGTCATAGCCGATGTCGGCGAAGCTTTGCGTCTTTGGCTTGCCCATGTTCTCCCTCGCCCCGTTGACGTCGTTGCGTCCTCGCACGTCACGGATTGATTCCGTTTCGCGGTCACTAACCGTGCCATTATCGACGTTTCGGCGGGCAAATCCTAGTAGGCGCTAGCGGCGCGGTGGTTTCTCATTGCCACGCGTCAATGCCCATGGTCGCGCTAGGCGGACTTTGCGTCGTCGATGTTTTTAAAACCCTTCATTGCGGCTGAGAGCCCATGATTGACTTTGGGGAAACCGCAATAGGGGGTGCATTGCACGATGACGGCAATAATTTCCTCGCGGGTCAGTCCGAGATTGAGCCCGGATTGTACGTGCCATTCAATTTCCCCGGGCAGGTTCTGGGCAACCATCGCGGCAATGACCGCTACCTCCTTCATCTTAGGATCGAGAGTTTCATCGCCCCAGACCATGCCGAAGCACCATTCCATCATCCCTTGCGTATGGACCGGCGAGATCTCGTAGAACCCGGGTTTGGCCTGTCCTCCGGATCCATAGATCCCCATTTTTTCACGAATTTTCTTGGCCGCTTCCAAACGCTTTTCGATGTCGGGCTTGCCGATCTTGTCCCAGATTTCTTCACTGCTCATTGTTCTTTCTCCCGGCTCTTGAGACGCGGTTCGATCCGCTTGGCGGCGCTGAGCATAGTCCATCTTTTGCAAGGGCGGATCGGACGGCTTCACTTCTTCCTGGTGCTGTAGTCTATTGCGAAGCGCGCGTTCTTAGCCGTCGTGTTCTGAAATGTAGGAACGGTTATTTGGGGGAAGATATGTCAGCAGATTGCGTGGTTAAAAACGGCAGGCTGGTGATTCCGAAACACGGGATCGTCGAAGCCGACATCGCCATCAAAAATCAAAAAATCGTGCAAATCGGCAAGGATGTCGGCGAAGGCCAGAGCGTGCTCGATGCCAAGGGGCAATACGTCTTTCCCGGATGCGTCGATGTCCATATGCACTACGGCCATTTCAATGAATTCTACGACGAGATGACGACGGAATCGAAGTGCATGACCTCGCTTGGTGTGACCACCTCGGTGCTCCTCCTCGACCGTTGCGTCAAGAATATGGAAGGATGGAAAGAGCAACTCGACAATCCCGATCTTTTTCTCAAAGAGCCGGGTATGCTCCACCATATGTGGCGCGCGTCTTACAAGAAGTTATTCCCAGAAGTTATTGAAAAATCAGAAAAATACTCGACCAACGATTTTGCATTTCATCTGTTGATGGAGAATTATGAGCAGATCGCCGAAATCCCCGAATACCATCGTGAATACGGCATTTCCTCGTTCAAATTCTGGACTGGTTTGGAAGGCCGGGCGGCGCTGACGCCGGCCGAGACATGGGCACTTTTCAACATGTGCCGCGACGAGGGCGTCCTGGCCTATGCCAATACGGTCAATGGTGAATTGTGGCGCCAGATATCGCGTGAAGTGGAAGAGCGCGCCAAGACCGATCCGAGGCTCGCCGGGCCATGGGGCAAGAAGGAGGCCTTCCCCGGAATTGTCGAGACGGTCGATCTTCACCAGGTCCTGGCAATGGCGCTTGAAGTTGGCCTACCGGAATTACTGATCGCCCATGTCACCTATCGCGACTCGGTCGCGATGATTAACCGCTACCGCAATGAGCTTGGTCTCAACGTTCATGGTGAGACCTGCGCCGCCTGGCTGTCGCTGACCTGGCCGGAGGTCGGCGAGAAGATGGGCCATCTGGCGACCTGCATCATTCCCCAGCTTGGCTATAAGGAAGATGCCGACGCGCTTTGGGCCGGCATTACCACCGGCGACATTACCTGCATCGGAACTGACGGGGTGATTTCGCCGCGTGAAACTTTCCCCGACGGCAAACCGAACCCGCGCTATCAGCCGCCGCCGACAAAGGATCGCGTCGGCCTCGGCTTTCCGAGCCACAATTGTATGTTCCCGATTGTGCTTCATCAAGGAATGGAGCGCGGCTTGAGCCCGGTCGAGATCGCCGAAGTGTGTGCCTATCATCCGGCGCAAGCGATGCGGCTTTATCCGCAGAAAGGCACGATCGCGGTCGGGTCCGATGCCGATCTGGTCTTCGTCGATACTTCGAAAAAACATACGGTCACGCTTGAGGAGTTGCATACCGCCTCACCACTGACACCGTGGGAGGGTTGGGAGATTGATTGCTGGCCGACGCTGACCATGCTGCGCGGCGAGGTGATCTGCCAGGACGGAAAATTCCTCAAGGAGCGAACAGGACGCTATCTGCCGCGCTATCCGTCATGAGGTGCGCGGGGTAGACCAAATCGGGCAAAGTAGGAGACACACTGGTTCGCGGACATTGTAGACCGTCACTGCAATCGTGGTCTGCGCCTGAGTCACATCGCGGCGGTATCGGCCACGAAATCGATGCCACGATCAATTGCTTTGGTGCTCGCAAGCATAGCCAGCACTGGCGGCATTGTCTCGGAAATTGCTGATAAGCTAACGCCCGTGCCGGGGCCGTATAGATCGACAGCCGGCCATGGTCCAGACTGATGTCTGCGCGAAGCAGTTTTGCTTGACTAGCGAGATCCTCAATTTCTGGGACGGATCGGGTGGGTATCCGGCTGACACCTTTCAATCACGATTTCTGCTAGAATCGGCCCCAGCGGGATATCGATCATGGATTTTACCGGTGTCGGCTTCTACGGAGTGATCTGCGGCGCGCTGGCCGGGCTGGCCCACTATCTCGGAGCGGTATGGGTCAGGGTTATTTCCGGCGGCATAGTTGGTGTCGCCGCCGCATGGGCGCTGCCGCTAATTCGCGACACGATGGCATTATATTGAGAGAAGGGGCGCGCGAACGTCAGGCGCTGATCTTGTACTATTGTGTCGGGAGCGTTCCGCCGGGAAACCAATGATTGCCCTTTGTTCCTCCTGCGCCTGCAAAAATTGGCTGCGCGCATATTTCGAACGGAGAGAAGTCGATGGCAGGTCCGCTCTTCAAGAAATCGGAGGGCGGCAGCAAAGCGGTTTCCGTTGCGATTACGCTCGGCGTTGTTCTCTTAAGTTCAGTCGCGATGAGCCTGCCGCCGCGGAACAATGCGTATCAAACAATTCCGGTTTTTGATTGAACGGAGAATGCTATCGGAGCCGTCTTTTTCTTTACGACGGGGATAGCTTCACGCCCGATCGGCGACCCGACCCGAGCCCTGTTCGCGCGCGCCAAATCGAGCGCGGCGAACAAACCGGGCGGGGTATCGATCCGATCAGTGCCGATCGAATGAACGATTATCCCCCGGCGGCCGATCTTGCGGCCGGCCTATTGCCTACGACCGCCACGGCTGGACGCGCGTCACCCGGCCGCGCCGCTTTGATCGCCTGCGTTGCCGCATTGACTAGCCGTTTTAGTTCAGAAATTTCGGCCTCCGCAAATGCAACGTCTTGCCTGCGTTGTTTCAACCTCGCATCGAAATCCCCGAGTTTGGATTCCATCTCCGCCACAAAATGCTTGGTGTCCTTGCGACCGCCGTTAGCCTCTTCGGCACGCACTCGGTCGACCGCCGAATTCTCATCCGCCCGCCGTGATTTTGACCAAGCCATCAGTTCCTCCCACTACCACTACGACCTCGCGAACCGCGCTCGGATCACGCACTATACAGGTTGCGCCATCAAAATTCGCCAAGGCGCGGGCTGAATGGTGGCCTTGATACGAGCCGTTGGCAACCATCAATACTTAAATATGTCTCTTTTGGACGGATAAAGATCAGGGGCGCTGTAGGAAGAATTGGGCCGGGAAGGCCAGAAAGCGTCGGAGATGTTTAAGTTTTGGGCAAAGAGTATACTGTCACTAATGAGGTGCTTTCCAGATAATTCGTCCGTAGCTGTTGCCCCACACATCATCTCCCCTTACCCTCATTCTTGCGCAGGTTCTTCGGGACGTTGAGTCTTGGGGATGAAACGGGAATGCGGTGAGGAATAGGGTTAAGCCCGCCAAAACCGCAGCTGCCCCCGCAACTGTAAGCGGCGAGTTCGTCCGCATCGGCCACTGGGAAACCGGGAAGGCGTGGACAGAATGGACTTCGACCCGCGAGCCAGGAGACCGGCCGGCGCGACCCATCAACCTTCCGTCGGTGGGACGGAGAAGGAAACGCGCATGAACACACACTCCACAACACTCTCGTCACCGGTCGTTTCGACGCGCATTGCGCCGGCGGTCAGCGCCCTGCTGCTCGGGCTATTCCTGTTTATCGGCGCTGGTTTTGCCGGCCCGACGATCCTGCATAATTCGACCCACGACACGCGGCACGCTCTCGGCCTTCCCTGCCACTGAGCGCAGTCCATGTTCAGAAATATCATTGTCAGCGCCTTTGGCGCTGCGCTGATCGTATGTGTCGCGGTTACAGCGCTGCAATTCTTCACGACCGAGCCGCTAATCCTCCACGCCGAGGCGTTCGAGGTCAGCGCTGTTGCAGCCGACACGAGTGCTGCGCCAAACCCGACTACGGCCGATATTCACGTTCATGACGATGGTACGCAGCATGTTCAGAACGGGGAGCCATGGGCCCCGGCCAAGGGAATTGAACGAGCCGCCTACACGGCACTTGCCAATCTGGTGCTCGGCTTTGCCGCCTCACTGATGCTGCTTGGCATGATGCTGCTGCGCAGCGAAGCAATCGACGCGCGGCGCGGGCTGTTGTGGGGCGCGGCCGCATTCGTCGGAGTCTCGCTTTTGCCTGCCCTCGGTCTGCCGCCCGAGCTTCCCGGCACACCGGCGGCTGACATCTTCGAGCGCCAGATTTGGTGGTTTGGCGCCGCCGCTGCGTCTGGTGGTGGTATCGCGCTTCTCGTCTTCAGCCGCAATTGGGGATTGATGGCAGCCGGCGTTGTTCTTCTTATCGCTCCGCATGTTATTGGCGCGCCGGCGCCGCCAAGCCACGCGGTGCCCTATCCCGGCGCGCTTGCCGGCGAATTCGTTGTCGCGTCGCTTGTGGTTAGCGCGCTTCTCTGGTCGCTTGCCGGGCTATCTGCCGGCGCGCTCTACCAGCGTCTGTCGAGGTCGACGTGACCGGTATCGCGCCCGACGCTCAGGCTTTCCATGTCCTGGTCTTGGGCGGGCAACGCTCGGGCAAAAGCCGCTTCGCCGAGAAGCTTGTCGCCGAGAACGGCGAGCGGCCGTTCTATATTGCTACCTGCACCGCCGGCGACAACGAGATGGCCGACCGGATTGCCGCCCATCGCCTCCGCCGTGGTGACGAATGGACGACGATCGAGGAGCCATTGCAACTTGCCGCCGCAATTGAGCGAGCCGCCGGCGAGGGTACGGCAATACTCGTCGATTGTCTGTCGCTGTGGCTTTCTAATTTGATTGAGGCCGGGCGGCAGGTCGACGAGGAGAGCGCGGCACTTTGTGGCGCCCTCGCCAGCGTTGCGGTGCCGGTGGTCATCGTCTCAAACGAAGTCGGTTCGGGCATCATACCGGCCAATGCGCTAGCCCGCCGCTATGCCGATGCCCTTGGGACACTCAATCAAAGCGTCGCGGCATCGGTTGGCCGTGTCGTCTTCATGGCCGCCGGCCTGCCGCTGGTCGTCAAACCATCGCAACTCCCGGAGATAAAACTTTGAACGTGCCTGCCAATGTTCCCGCCAACGCGGAGCGTATTCCCGCCACGATCGTCACCGGTTTTCTCGGCGCAGGTAAAACAACGCTGATCCGCAGTCTCATCGAGAAGGCCCGGGGTCGACGCATCGCAATCCTGGTCAATGAATTCGGCGAGGCCGGGTTCGACGGTTCGCTATTGGCCGATTGCGGTGACGCCGATTGCAAGCCCGACACAATTGTCGAATTGGCCAATGGCTGCATTTGCTGCACGGTCGCCGATGAATTCCTGCCGACGATGGAGGCGCTGCTTGCGCGCGACCCGGCGCCCGATCACATTATTATTGAGACCTCCGGCCTTGCTCTGCCACAGCCACTTGTTCGCGCCTTCTCGTGGCCGAGCGTCAAGCATCGCGTCACCGTCGATGGTGTCGTCACCGTGGTTGATGCGGCCGCTGTCGCGGCTGGACGTTTTGCGCCGGATCCGGATGCGACCAAGGCGGCGCTCGCCGCTGACCCCGCGATCGATCATGATGACCCGATCGAGGAACTTTTTGAAGATCAGCTTCGATGTGCCGATCTCGTCGTGGTTAGTAAATCCGATCTCGTCTCCGAAATTGACCTTGTCGAAGCCGAAGCCATGGTCAAACGCGAAGCGCGGAACGGAATTGCGCTGGTGCGCGGTGAGGGTGCCAACCTTTCTCCCGAAATTCTCCTCGGGCTGTCGGCTGCAAGCGAAACCGACATGACCGGCCGAGAGAGCCATCACGATCTTGAAGGCGAGGGGCACGACCACGACGATTTTACGAGCTTTGTCGTGCGGCCGGTTCCTGCGCCCTCGATCGATGATATCCGGGCTCGTGTTGCAGCGGCGCTCATCATACCGGGGGTTCTTCGGGTCAAAGGGCGTGTAGGCGTCGAAAACCGATCCACGACGGCTGTGGTTCAGGCGGTCGGCGCTAGAGTTGAGACCTATTTCACTCCGGATACGCAAGCGCCTCATCTGGTTGTCATCGGCCTTCGCGACATGGACCGAGGGGCAATTGAAGCGGCACTCGCCGGTTAGACCATGCACCTCCTCGCCGCTGAAGCTGGACGGATCGACGATGGTGACGCCGCCGTCGATCTCGACCAATTGCCCGGCGATATTGTGTTTCTGTCTTCTGCCGATTCAGAGCTTTCCGCGCTTGGCCAAGCGGCCTCGCAATCGTCTCTCGATATCTCGCTTCGTCTTGCCAATCTCGGGATGTTATCGCACCCGCTCTCGGTTGACCTCTATATCGAGAAAACGCTTTCAAGATCGAAGCTGATCGTTGTTCGTATGATGGGCGGCGAGGGCTATTGGCCCTATGGGCTCGACCGGCTTCGCGAGGCTGCCCGAAATGGCGGGCCGATACTGGTTGTCGTTCCTGGCGAGGATCGTTGGGATTTGGGTCTGGAGCCTTTCACAACGAGCGAGCTTGAATCGGCGCGTGGCCTTTGGCGCTATTTGGTTGAAGGCGGAGCGGTAAATTCCGCGCGCGCGTTTCAGTCCATGGCCCATCTGCTTGGTCGAGCCAAGCAACCGCCGCCGCCCGAAGTGCTCCCCCGTGCCGGCTGCTATCTCCCCGGGGACGGACCAGTCGATTTGGCTAGGATGATGGAAAGTATCGACCCGAACTTACCTTCGGCGGCAATCGTCTTTTATCGGGCTTATGTCCAGTCTGCGATGACAGCGCCGATCGACGCATTGGCAGAGGAACTTGCCAAAGTCGGGATCAACGCAGTGCCGATCTTTGTGGCGAGCTTGAAGGATCGGGATTCGGAAGCCCTCTTGAACGACGTCTTTGCCGCGCTCCCGCCTGCCATCGTCTTGAACACGACCGCTTTTGCAGTCTCGACCATCGGTACCGCGCATGGCGGTACGGTTCTGGATCGTCCCGGCCGGCCTGTGCTGCAAGTAGTTTTGGCCGGAACCAGCGAAGAAAACTGGCGTGAAAGTGTGCGCGGCCTGCCGCCGCGTGACCTCACCATGAACGCCGTCTTGCCTGAAGTCGATGGCCGCATCTTTACCCGCGCGGTTTCGTTTAAGGCAGAGACGGTCGATCGCTTAACCGGCAATTCCGTGACCGAGCATCGCCCTCTGACTGACCGGGTCCGTTTTGTTGTCAGTCAGGCATCGGCCTGGGTCGCTCTGGCGAGAAAGCCCGTGGTAGATCGACGCGTCGCAATCGTCCTGTCCAACTACCCCAACCACGATGGCCGTCTCGCCAATGGCGTTGGCCTTGATACGCCGGCCAGTGCCGTGGTTCTGGCGGAGGCGATGCAAGGTGCCGGCTACCGGCTGTCAAAGTTTCCGGCGACCAGTGCGAGCTTGATGGCGCAATTGCTTAGCGGCACGACAAACGCAGTCTCGAGTCCTTCGTCGATCAAGCTATCGCTCGCCACCTACCGTGTATTCTTTGACAGGCTTCCTGCAAGTGTCCGCGATGAGCTTACTGAACGTTGGGGAGCGCCCGAAGATGATCCCTTCTTTATCGATGGCGCCTTCAATCTTGCCGTCCATCGCTTCGAGAATGTTGTTATCGGCATTCAGCCGTCGCGCGGCTACAATATTGATCCGAAATCCAGCTATCACGATCCCGACCTGGTGCCACCGCACCACTATCTGGCGTTTTACGCTTGGCATCGCCTGGAATTCGCGGCCGATGCGATCATCCATCTTGGCAAGCATGGCAATCTTGAGTGGTTGCCGGGCAAGGCGCTCGGCCTTTCGCAAAGCTGCTGGCCGGAAGTCGCGTTTGGCCCGGTGCCGCTGATCTATCCTTTCATCGTCAACGATCCCGGCGAGGGCGCCCAGGCCAAGCGTCGCGCGTCGGCGGTGATCGTCGATCATTTGATGCCGGCGATGACGCGCGCGGAGATCCATGGCGGCCTCGCCGAACTCGAAACCCTGATCGACGAATACTATCTTGCGGCGGGCGTCGACATGAGACGGCGCGCTTATCTTCAATCCGAGATTATCGCGACTGCCGAGCTGCATGGTCTCGATCGCGATCTCGGTATTGATCGCGGCGAGAGCGGTGAGGCATTGCAGGCGCTTGATGCCCATCTTTGCGAACTGAAGGAAATGCAAATCCGCGATGGGCTGCATATTCTGGGGCAAGTGCCGATCGATCGGCAAAGGGTTGATACGCTGGCCGCGATCGCCCGCGTGCCGCGCTCGGGAGGAGAAGTCGCCGATGCGTCGCTTCATCGCGCGCTGGCGGCCGATCTTGGGCTCGCTGGTTTCGACCCGCTCGATTGTGATTTTGCCGCTGCGTGGTCGGGTGCGCGGCCACTGGAACTGCTCGCGCTTTCAGATGCGGCGTGGCGAAGCAATGGGGACACCGTCGAACGAATTGAGCTGTTGGCAGCGGCGTTGGTCAAGTCGCCAACTGCACCGGCGACAACTCGTCAATGGCCACGTGCTCAGCCTGTTCTCGACTGGATCGCCGGAGAACTACTGCCGGCGCTCGACCAATCCGGCGGAAATGAAGTTGCTTCAGTTCTTGACGCTCTCGATGGGCGCTTTGTGGAACCGGGACCGTCCGGCGCGCCGACGCGCGGTCGGCCCGATGTGCTGCCGACGGGGCGAAATTTTTATTCGGTCGATGTTCGCGCGGTGCCGACGCAAGCCGCCTGGGCGCTGGGTCGGCAATCGGCGGATGCGCTGGCGCTTCGCTATTTCCAGGATGAAGGCGAGTGGCCACGTTCGATCGCGATTTCAGCGTGGGGCACTTCCAATATGCGGACCGGCGGCGACGATATCGCCCAGGTGCTGGCGCTGATTGGTGCCAAGCCGGTCTGGGAATCCGGAACCGGCCGCGTCACCGGTTTCACGATACTGACGCTCGGTGAACTCGGCAGACCGCGCATTGATGTGACGTTGCGTATCTCCGGAATGTTTCGCGATGCATTTCCGGCACAAATTGACCTTGTGGATTCGGCAATCCGCGGCGTCGCCGAACTCGACGAGCCTGACAACGCCAATCCGATTGCTGCTGCGGCAAAAGCCGCGGAGCACAGATTGGCCGCGACCGGTCTCGATCCGGCATTGGCCAAGCGTCAAGCCGGCGTCCGGATATTCGGCGCCAAGCCGGGAGCTTATGGTGCCGGACTACAAGCGATGATCGACGAAGGTATCTGGGAAACGCGAGGCGATCTTGCCGACGCGTTTCTCGCCTGGGGCGGTTTTGCCTATGGCGCGGGTGCGGACGGTGAGGCGGCGCGCGATCATCTCGCCGCGCTTCTTTCCGATGTCGACGCGGTTTTCCAGGCGCAGGACAATCGCGAGCACGATATTCTTGATTCGGATGATTATTATCAATTCCAGGGCGGACTGGCGGCGACCGTCGAAACGCTCAAAGGTGCCCCGCCAATTGTCTATCATGGTGATCACTCGCGCCCGGAAAAGCCGGTGGTGCGGACCTTGTCGCAGGAAATCGCCCGGGTGGTGCGCGGCCGGGCGGCGAATCCCAAATGGATCGCGGGAGTCATGCGCCACGGCTACAAGGGAGCGTTCGAAATGGCGGCGACGGTGGATTATCTCTTCGCCTACGCGGCGACGACCAACGCGGTCGGGAGCCATCATTTCGACCAGCTATACGATGCTTACATCGGTGATAATTTGGTGCGCGATTTCATCGCCGACAACAATCCGCCGGCGCTTTGCGAGATGTCGGCGCGATTGCGCGAGGCAATTGATCGAGGCCTCTGGGCGCCGCGCACTAATAGCGCCTATGATCGGCTTACCGAATTGATCGGGGCAAGACACCGGGAGGCGGCTCAATGAAGGAAATGAACGAGGCCGAACTCGACATTCGCCACGCCGAGAAGATGAAGAAGAAGAAGGCGGCGCGCGACAAGATCCTCGCCACCAAGACGATCGAGAAAGGCCTGGTGATCGTCCATACCGGCAAAGGCAAGGGCAAATCGACGGCGGCCTTCGGCATGGTCTTTCGCATGCTCGGTCATGGCCAGCAGGTCGCGATCATCCAATTCGTCAAGGGGAAGTGGCAGACCGGCGAGCGGGTAGCGCTGGAGAAATTCGGCGACCTTGTTTCGATCAATACGATGGGCGAGGGGTTTACCTGGGAGACGCAGGATCGCCAGCGCGATCTCGCCGCCGCCCGCGCGGCGTGGGAGCGCGCCAAGGCGATCATCAAAGCCGGCGAGCACCGTATGGTTCTACTTGACGAGCTCAACATCGTTCTTCGCTACGAGTATCTGCCGATCGAGGAAGTTGTCGCGTTTCTGAGAGACGAGAAGCCTGAGCCGGTCCATGTCGTCGTCACCGGCCGCAATGCCAAACCCGAGCTGATCGAAATTGCCGATCTCGTGACTGAGATGGAGGTGATCAAACATCCCTTCCGCTCGGGCGTAAAAGCGCAATTGGGGATCGAATTCTGACGTCCGCCCCCGCCCTCATGTTTCAGGGGACCGGCAGCCATGTTGGCAAGTCGGTGATCGTTGCCGGGCTTTGTCGGGCTTTGCTAAGACGCGGTCTCAAGGTCGCGCCGTTCAAGCCGCAAAATATGTCGAACAATGCCGCTGTCGCGATCGATGGCGGCGAGATTGGTCGGGCGCAAGCGCTGCAGGCGCGCGCGGCAGGATTGCCGCTGTCGGTTGATATGAACCCGGTGCTCTTGAAACCCGAAAGCGATGTCGGCGCGCAGGTGATCGTCCAGGGTAAGCGCTTCGCTACTATGGCAGCGGCCGAATATGGAACGCGCAAATCCGATTTGATGCCACGCGTTTTAGAGAGTTTTTCCCGCATTGGCGAGGGCAAGCAAATCGTCCTGGTCGAGGGTGCCGGGAGCCCCGCGGAAGTTAATCTTCGCGCGGGCGACATCGCTAATATGGGCTTTGCCGAGGCAGCCAATCTTCCAGTTGTTCTGATCGGCGACATCGATCGAGGTGGGGTGATCGCCAGTCTTGTCGGGACTTATGAAGTTCTGGATGAAACCGATCGGTCGAGGGTCAAGGGCTTCCTGATTAACAAGTTTCGTGGTGACGCCGGCTTGTTCACTGAGGGACTGAAAACCGTCGAGGAACGGACCGGTTGGCCGTGTCTCGGCGTAATCCCGTGGTTCGAGAATATGCGGGCTTTGCCGGCCGAAGACAGTCTCGGGCTGACCGACGACAGCCAGCTTAGCGAAGGCAAGCTTGTCATCGCAGTGCCGGCACTTCGTCGACTTGCAAATTTCGACGATCTTGATCCGTTGAGTGCTGAGCCCGGTGTGAAGTTAATAGTCGTTCATGCCGGCTCGACGATCCCCGCTGACGCAGATCTGGTTTTGATTCCCGGTTCGAAATCGACAATCGCCGATCTCGCCTTTTTGCGCGAGCAAGGTTGGGACATCGACATTATTGCCCATCACCGGCGTGGTGGACGGGTTCTCGGGCTTTGTGGCGGTTATCAAATGCTTGGGCGTTTGATTGCCGACCCGGACGGGATCGAGGGCGCGCCGGGTTCGGTGGCCGGGTTGGGGCTTCTCGATGTTGAGACAATTATTGGCGGTGACAAGACGACTGCATCGGTAACGGGTCGACATCTGCCGACCGGTAAGACGGTCACCGGCTATGAGATTCATCTCGGGCAAACCGAGGGGCCGGATTGTTCCCGGCCCTTGATTGAATTTTCCGAACGATGCGATGGTGCGCAATCATCTGATGGATTGGTCGGCGGCACTTATATTCACGGGCTTTTCGCCGATGACAGTTTTCGGCGCTCGGTCCTGCGCTCGCTCGGTGGCGCCGGTTCGGGCACGCGCTATGAATCTGGCGTTGAGGCAGCGCTTAATGGCCTTGCCGATCATCTGGACCATTATGTCGATATCGCGCGCCTGCTCGATATCGCCGGCGCTCACGCAGTCATGCCGGCGATCAGCACGACGGCTAAGAAACAATTCAACCAGGCACCGATATAGACCCGCAATGCCCTGCGAATATCCGCCGCCTCGGCCTCGCGGCCATCGGCATTTACAAAAGCATCATCGACAATTTTGCCGTCATAGGCGCGAGGACCGGCCAGCGCGACACCAAGGGCTGCGGCCATTGCCGCCTCCGGCCAACCGGCATTTGGTGAACGGTGTTTACCGGCATCGGTGTGCACAACTCGTATAGCCTCACCGAACGATCCGCCACTGATCGGCGCGGCGATGGCGATCAGCAATCCGGAGATGCGGGCGGCGGGCCAGTTGACGATATCGTCCAGACGAGCGGCGGCCCAGCCGAAATCGCGATAGCGCGGCGAACGATAACCGATCATCGAATCGGCGGTGTTGATCGCTTTGTAAGCGAAGAGGCCCGGGAGGCCGAGCAAGGCGAACCAAAATGCCGGGGCAAGAACCCCATCGGAGAAATTCTCGGCGGCGGATTCGATTGCCGCGCGACTGATCCCGGCTTCATCCAGACCTCCCGGCGTGCGCCCGACGATCTTGGAGATTTCTCGGCGTGCAGCCTCGATCCCGTCGCTCTCGAGGGCGCTCGCGACGGAAGCAACGTGATTAAAGAGGCTGCGGCCGGCAAGCATGATCGCGGTGACAATGACTACGCCAATCCATCCATAGGCGACAGAAACGAACAGAGTTTCGAGGGACCAGCCGACACCAAGCGCTACCGATACGACAAGAGCCAGCGCGATGGCGCCGTTCACCTTGCGCGTTGCTGGAAGTAACGCTTCACGGTTCAAACGCCGCTCGAGAGCCTCAATCAAACGTCCAATCAATGTGACCGGGTGTGGCACTCGTTTCCAAAGAAAAACGGGATCACCAACCATCGCGTCGATAACGAGCGCCAGCATTAGTAACCAGAGATGATCGCCGGCGATCAAGGTTCGGCCGTTATGCGCACCACCTCTGCGGTGAGCCAATCGAGGGCGGCGGGAAGCGAGGGGCCGGCACATACGGTGAGGACGTCCGGCAGCACGATCCGGCGGTCAGGTGGATAAAGCGTGGTCAGCGCTGGGTGGGCGAGGAGGGCGGTACCCTGATCCTCGGGGCGTTTGTCTGGAGAAGCGACAACAAGATAGTCTGGGCGGATGTGGACGAGGCGCTCGAGTGGGACAAATTTTCCGGTCTGGCCGGCAAGAGTACCGCCTTCATGGGCAAGGCCGACAATCGAAAGAAGTTCGCCAATCAGCGTTTCGGCGCCGGTGATGTAGCCACGCCGCTGATAGCCGGCGGCGGTCGGAGAAGCGGCGAGGC
>Ga0315339_1001742_pt1 | contig 18179 bp, 15 predicted proteins | sample ASW17metaG_FD_204514 | JGI IMG/M metagenome (GOLD analysis project Ga0315339, IMG submission 204514) | Ammonia-oxidizing marine archaeal communities from Pacific Ocean, United States - ASW #17 | ecosystem: Environmental > Aquatic > Marine > Oceanic | place: USA: California | collected 2016-12-05
TTACATTCATTTTGAATGAGCTCAGGAATAACTTCTCTGTTATTAATTATATTAATTATATTTGCATATTTAATTTTTACTAACAATTTAACAATCATAAAATTCATGAAATTCATTTTATATATAATGATTGATGGAACTTTAGCGTTACAAATTTCTAGTGAAACAGTTCCCGATTTGGAAACTGCAAATACAGAATTTGATAAAATTTGATATTTAATATTTTTATCAGAAATAACTTCTATATTAGATAATTTGGTACTTTTAATATTATCATTTATATAATTTTTGTTTTCATCAGTTGCATGAAATATAAAAAGGTAATCACTATATTTATCATTCATTAGTTTTATAAAATCTATCAAAATGGGCAAGAGTATACTTGTTTCGGATGATCTACTTCCAGCAAACAAAGATATAATTTTTTTATCTTTTTTGATTAAATTAGATAAATCAGTTTTTACTTTATTGGATTTTTCGAGTAAAGGATGTCCTACAAACGTATTATTAATATTTTCTTTATCAAAATATTTTTTTTCAAAATTGAACAATAACAGAATATGATCTAAAAACTTTTTAAATTTCTTTACTCTGCCCTCTCTCCATACCCAGACCTGGGGAGCTACATAATGAACAGTTTTTATATTTGGATTGATTTTTTTAACTTTTTCAGCAACTCTTAACGTAAAATCTGGGCTATCTATACTAAATAAAACGTCAGGTTTAAATTCTATTATTTTTTCTACAGTTTCATTAATTTTTTTTTTAATTTTAAATAAATTTAATAGAACGCTTGTAAAGCCAATATAAGTTACTTCTTTAAGATCGTAAATTGATTTTATACCTAATGAGTTTAAATGCTCTCCACCAACACAAGAATATTCAATATCTGGATTATTTTGTTTTAATTTTGAAATAACAGTTGAAGCTAATTTGTCTCCTGATGGTTCTCCAGTAAGTACAAATATTTTTTTCATTTAACTGTAATAAACATTTTGTTTTTGTTAGCAAAATTAATACATTTGGTTTTATCTAGAAATACATTCTGTTTACTCTTTAGGACTATTCCTTTGAGTCCTGCAACTTTGCATTGTTTTAATGTTTTTAACCCAATTGTAGGTAGATCAACTCTAAGATCTTGTTTTTTCTTAGGAAATTTTACTAAAACTCCAGTTTTTCTAAATTTTTTACTTTTACATTTTTTAAGCATTCTTTCTGTTCCGCCACTACTCTCAATAGCAACTACTTTTCTGTTTCTAACTACTACTCCTTGACTAAAATTATATTTACCTAACTTATTTAGTGTTGTTATAGCTTTTGTAATATCTTTTTTATCTTCCTTATTTGGTTTAACTTTAGAATAATTTTTTTTTCTAAGTGACAATTCTGGATTGAATGATATTGAACTTACTGTTTTAATTTTTTGTTGATTTAATATTTTTATAATTTCTTTTAATATAGCTGCATCTCCTAACTTCGAAGCTTTAATAATTCTTGGGATATAATAAATGCCTTTTAAATCTAACTTAAGTTTTGAAAAGTTCGGTTTTAATACTTTTCCGGCAAATAATACTTTTTTACAATCATTTTTCTTTAGAATATTAACAATTTTACCGAACTGTCCAATTGAAACTGGATATGATTTTTTATCTTTTTTAAATTTTTTTGAATTAGATAAATCAATTATTAAATATCTTAATTTATTTTTTCTTATTTTATTTAGAATTTCTATTGGAAAACTTGTATCTCCAAATATTAAGCCAATCATCTTACTCCTTAGAAAAAGGTGTACAAATTGATCTTTTTTTGTCCTTTGTTATAAATTCAATAACATTTTTAACTAATGGGTTTTCTTTAAATTCGCCATTCAATTTATTTAAATTATCTGTTAGATTTTTTGTAGCAAAAATTTCTTTGTATGCCTCTGTTAGGCCTAAAATATCTTTGTTTTCAAAATTAGCTCTTCTTAATCCAATTAAATTAAGTCCTTGCAAATAATTTCTGTTTCCAATCGATAGTCCATAAGGAATTACATCATGTAAAACTCCTGTCATGCCACCTACCATTGCTAATTTTCCAATTCTTGTAAACTGTTGAACAGCAGAATTACCTCCTATAACTACATTGTCTTCGATTGTAACATGACCTCCTAAAGGAACATTATTTGCTATAATTACATTATTTCCAACATTACAGTCGTGTGCTATGTGAGATGAGATCATAAATAAACAATTGTCTCCAATTTTGGTTAACCCTCCACCTCCTTCTGTTCCTGGACTGATTGTGACATATTCTCTTATTTTATTATTTTTTCCTATTTCTAATTTTGTATCTTCTCCTTTGTATTTTAAATCTTGTGGAACGTTACCAATACTTGCAAAAGGAAAAATTATTGTTCCATCTCCTATTTTTGTATTTCCTGAAATATTAACATGAGAATGAATTATGACGTCTTCACCAATTTCAACATTAGGAGCAATAACCGTATAAGGTCCAATTTTTACAGAAGATGATACTTTGGCCTTACTATCTATAATTGCAGTTTTATGTATCATTTATTTAATTTCCTTAATGAATTTTCTTAAATCTTTTGCAGGATATCCCATAACTTTACAATTATCAGGAATATTTCTTATCACACCACTACCGCCACCAATATGAACTTTGTTACCAATTTTCAAATGTCCTGAAACTCCAGCTTGTCCACCAATCATGACTTGGTTGCCAATAGTTGAACTGCCAGCAAAACCAACTTGACCAGCAATAATACAGTTGTCTCCTATTTTTACATTATGCGCTATATGTATTTGATTATCCAAATAAGTATTTTTTCCAATTATAGTATTTGACATTGAACCTCTATCAATAGTAGATCCACATCCAATTTCAGAATTGTCATTAATTATAACAACACCAATCTGAGGATAACGATAGTTTTGTTCTTTATCGGGAAAAAAACCAAATCCTTTTTTTCCAATTACGCACCCATCTAAAATATAAATATTATTTTTAATAATTGTATTTCTGATAATTACATTAGATCCTATTGAACAATTATTTCCAATAATAACATTTTTCTCTATAACTGAGTTATGACCAATAGAACAATTTTTTCCAATTTTTACATTTTTTCCAATTAATACATTTTTTCCAAACTTAACTTTTTTTTTAAATAATGTCTTAGATATATCTTTTACAGTTGAGTCAAAATCATCTGTGACTGAATCTGGATAAAATATTTTTGTAACTTTAGCAGTTGCAATTAATACGTTAGAAACAATAATTTTATTACAATGAACGGGTAAATAATCTTTAAGATTTTCTGTTGTAATACAAAAAAAAGCTTTTGTTTTTGATGCTATTTCTCCATATTTTTTTGAATGAAAGAAAGTAATGTTATCTTTAGTTGCAATAGAAAGATCTTTAATATCTGAAATTTTAGACTTTATAAAATTTTCACTGTTATCAATGCCAGATAATTTTAAAAGTTTTTCAATTTTAAATGGACCTTTATTTTTAAAAAAAGGATTAATATTCATTAAAGTTTTTTTATCAAAACTTTAAGCGATATGTTATCAAGATTTGTTGCTGATTATTTCTTATCTACTATAGTCGCTGACCATTGAGCATCAGCCATTTTTTTATCATTCACAAAGGCTGAACCTTTATACTTCCAGACTCTTCCATGGGATCTTATAGCTTCTATATTAAGTTCAAGCCTACAATCAGGAACAACTGGATTTCTAAATTTAGCTTTTTCAACACTCATTAAAAAAACTAATTTATTTTCATATGTAGATTTATCTATGCCATTAGCTGTTAATGCAGCTGCCGCTTGTCCGAATGCTTCAACAATAAACACACCAGGCATCACTGGCTGCCCTGGAAAATGACCTTGAACATAAAAACTATCTTTTTTAACATTAACCACAGCAGTTGCAGAAAATAATTTTTTAATATTTAATAATTCATCGATTAAGAGCATGGGCTCCCGATGGGGAAGTAATTCTTTAATTTGTTCTTTATTTAAAGAAACAGACATTAATTAATAGTAATTTTTTTATGGTTTTCGTTTAAAATTTTTAAAATATCTTCAGTTATATCCAATTCAGTTTTTCCTATTATAATATTTTTTTTTTGAAAAATAATTGAAATAGAATTGTTATTAGCATATTCAGCTAAAATTGGTTGAATTAAACTAATCAATTCAGATGTTGCACTCAACCTTTTTGTATTTATGGAATCGTTAAATTTTTTTCTTTGCTTTTGATAGTCACTTGCTTTATTTCTTAAAATAGATAAATTTTTTTCAAATTCTTCATTGCTAATTACATTTTTTTGTTTAATAAGATTCGCTTCTTCTTTTTTTAATTCTTCTTCAATTTTTTTAAGTTCTGCCGTTGTTGTTTTATGAATTGCTGTTAATTCCAATGAGATACTCTTGCCTGCTTCTGAAGAATTCATTAATAAATCCATGTCTACATAAGAAATTAATTCATTTGCTTTTGATAAATTAAAATTTAAAAAAAAAATAATAATAAATACTAAATTATAAAAATATTTCATCAAAATGTAGTTCCAAGATTGAACCTAAAAGCTTCTGTTTGGTCTGAAGAATCTTTTGATAAGGGTTGAGCAAGAGAAAAACTTAAAGGACCAATAGGTGTATACCAGTCTATACCCACTCCGACTGAGCTTCTAATAGTTCCTGAATCATTAACAGAGTCACTGTAGTCTACGCCCCATAAAGTTGCTGAGTCAAAGAATATTCTAAAATCCGTATTTTGACTTTCTGGAAATAAATTAGGTAAAGTTGTATTGAAATTAAACATTGCCCTGTAATTTCCTCCTACATAATCATTGTTTTCGATAGGACCTATTTTACCTTTTTTAAATCCTCTTAATCTTCTTTCTGGAACATATAATCTTTTTGAAATTCTAACATCTTCTCCAGTGACACCATTTACAGCACCAGCACCAAAAATTATGTTTGTAACCATACCATTGTTGAATGGAATATATTTGTTAAGTTCATAAATATTTTTTACTTCGTAGTTCTCTGAGATAAGTGGCAAAGTTTGAGTAAATTGACTTCTAAAACCTTCGGAAGGTTGAAATCTTTGGTTTCGCTTGTCATAATCAAAAGTATAAATAAAATCTGTAGTAAAATAATTTCCTTCTTGTTTTTTTAAATTTGTAGAAGCCTTTGGTGCTGTCTCAAGGTTTTCATAATTGATATCTACTGTTGGATAAAAAAATAAATCTTCATATCTTTCAAAATTGGTTCCAAATGATACGCTAGATAAATTAGTTTTATATCCATAATCAGCAAGAAAATCAGTAGTAGTACTTGATAAACTGGTAGAAAGTGAATTATTAGAATTTTTAAAATTGGGATTATTCATTGAAAGTATACCTTTAACTGAATTATCACTAAAAGTTAAATTTGTATTAACTTTAATTCCTTCTCCTAGATAGTTATTTTCTTTTATACCAAAACCAAAAGTATTTCCACTTGTTCCAAAACCTGCGCCTGCAGAAATTTCACCAGTGGCTTTTTCTTCAACTTCGATTTCTACAATTTTTAAATTTGGATTAGATCCATCTAAAATTCTTGAATCTACTTTTTCAAAAATTCCTCTAGCTCGTATTCTATTTAAAGATTTGTTATGTAATATCTCATTGAAAGCATCACCTTCATCAACAAATAAAGAGTTTCTAACAACATTTTCTCTGGTTACAGAATTTCCAATAATATTAATTTTTTCAACATAATGTTTTTCAGTTTCACTAATAACAAAAGTTAAGTTTAATTTATGATTATCTATAATTTCTTCTTTTACATGAGCGCTTATAAATTCATATTGATGACTTAATGAAATTTTATCAATTTCTTTAAGTATTTTTTCAATTTTATTTAAGGTGTATGTTGTATTTTTTAATTTTTCTAAAGCATTAGATATTTCATTAAAATTCTTAACATCATAATCAATAGGTAAAGAAATGTTTAAGTTGTTAAATATAAATTTCTTACCAGCGCTAATATTATACGTTAATTCAAAATTTTGATCATTAATAAACGTCGCTGTGGATGTTTCAATTTTAGCATCATAGTAACCTTTATTTTTGTAAAAACTTAAAAGTAATCTTTCATCCAGTTTTATTCTTTTTATATTAAGATATTTTTTATTGGATATAAATTTCCAAAATTTACTTTCTTCAGATACAATAACTTGCCTTAATTTACGATCTTTAAATTTTTTGTCTCCAATAAATTTAATCTTTTTAATTAAAGCTTTTTCACCTAAATTAATATTATAAATTAAGTTAACTGTGTTATTATTATTATTTTGAATTAACATTTTTACCTCAGAAAGATAAAAACCTGAAACTCTTAGCATATTCTTAATTTTTTGAAAATCATTTTTTGCTAAATAGTCTACATAAGAACTTTTATTTTTTAAAATCAATGTGTCGTATATTTGGTTTTTTAAAGATTCTTTTTTTATACCTTCAATAACAACTTCTTGAATTATAAGATTTTCCTTAACTGTAATAATTAAATTATTATTAACTATTTCAATAGTTACATTCTCAAAAAAATTTGTTTCATAAAGACTTTTGATAATGTCATTAAGATCATTTTGATTAACATCGTCACCTTTATTAAAACCAGAAAAAACTTTTATTGTTTCTGAACTAATTCTTTCATTGCCCTTAATAATTAATTCATCAATTGGCTTTGCAGAAAGTAGACTAGTTAGTAAAACAAATATACTTATTGTGAATATTATTAACTTCATGGTTGCATTAATCATATACATAAATTATTTACTTTCAATCTAACATATGAGCTTAAATTTTTAATTTGATCAAAATTTTTAGGATTAATATACCTATATTTATTAAATTCTCTAAGCTTCATAATCTTTGATAATTTTTTAACTATGTCCAAAAAATTTATCTTACCATCTAAAAAAAGATGTACTAATTCATCATTTGCTGTAACCATAACGGTTTCGTAAAGGGAATTTTTTCTTGGTATTAATTTTAATATTTTAATTGAAGAAAATTTACTTGTATCAACTTCATTAAAATTTAAATTATTTAAATAATCAAAATTTAACTTATTACTTTTGCTATTAAAATTTTTTTCATCATAAATAGAATTTAAAATAGGTATTCTCATATCGGTATCATGAATGAGAATTTTTGTTAATCCATTGTTGAATTTAATAATAGCATGAACATAAGATTGGGGATGTATTAATATTTTAAATTTATTTATATCTATATTAAAAATTCTTTGAGCCTCAATAACTTCAAATACTTTATTCATCAATGTAGCTGAATCAACAGAAATTTTTTTTCCCATGTTCCAATTCGGATGTTTTACTGCAGACAGCGGATTAATATTTTTAAATTTATTTATTGGTAAATTAAGAAAAGGTCCTCCAGAAGCAGTTATAAAAATATGTTCAACATTAAGTTTATTAGATCCTTTTAGTAATGACCATATTGAAAAATGTTCTGAGTCAACTGGAATGAATTCAGTTTTATTTTTAGTTAATTCTTTCTTAATTAAATTCCAACCACAAATTATAGACTCTTTATTTGCTATTGCTATTTTTTTACTAAATCTGATTAAATCTAATGTTGGTTTTAGTCCAGCCAAACCTGAAATTGCACACATTGTGTAATCAATTTTATTTTTAAACTTTTTACTAAAAGATTGAAAATCATTATAAATATTTAATTTTTTATTTTTTGAAGTTTTTATAAATTTTAAATAGTGAGTTTTACTATTTATTAAAATATTTTTCACTTTTAATTCACGTGCTTGTTTTGAAATTTCTTTAATATTTTTATTTGTAGTTAAAAGTATTATTTCAAATTCTTTTTGATTATTTTTTATAATGTTAAAGGTTGCTCTTCCTACTGAGCCAGTTGAACCAAGTATTGCAATTTTTTTTTTCATTTTTATATTAATTTAACGAATAAATATGCTAATGGGACAGCTAAAATAATTCCATCTACTCTATCTAATAAACCACCATGTCCTGGCAAAATACTTCCTGTATCTTTAATTTTAGCTTTTCTCTTAAGGTATGAAATAAATAAATCTCCTAATTGACAAACTAAAGATATTATTAAACAGAATAAAAAATTATTTATTGATAAAGAATATTCATACTGGTCATAATTATAAAATAACAATAAAGGTAGTATAGAAAAAAAAAATGAACCAATGCTTCCTGATATAGTTTTTTTTGGACTTATTTTGGTTAATTTTTTGCCACCAATTGATTTTCCTATAACATAACCTCCTATGTCAGAAAAAAAGCATATTGAGATAAGAAAAAGAAAAAATGTTGAATTTCCAGATCTTCCATGAAGTTCAAAAGAGCTTACGCCAAATATAATTAAAACGTAAAAAATTACTAAAATTTGTAATACTAAATATTTTAAATTAAGTTTTTCAGGATAAGAACTATATCTATGATGTTTTATCAGCCCAGGACCAACTAATTTAGAAAGAAGTTCGCTGAACTCAATACATACAAATAATACAACTATTAACAATCCAGCACCAAAAAATTTACTAAAATTAAAAATAACTAATAAGCTTAATAAGATTACGGAAGTAATGACTCTTTTTTGTAATTCTTTCGTCATTCTATACTTCCAAAATTTCTCTTTAATTGTTTAAATTTCTCTAAAATTTTATTATAATCTCGAGCAGAAAATTCTGGCCACATTTTTTTTTCAAAAAAAATTTCAGTGTAAGCAATCTGCCATAACAAAAAATTGCTTAATCTTTTAGTGTCACCTGTTCTTATAAGTATATCAGGATTTGGTGAATCATTTGTATACAGGTTTTTATTTATGTTATTTTCAGTAAAAGAAATCTTTTGTTTTTTTATCAAACTGATCGCATTTAATATTTCATTTTTAGCACCATAATTTAAGGCAAGATTAATTTGTAATTTTTTATTATTTTTTGTAATTTTTTCAGAATTCAATAAAGCTTTTTTTAATTTATTTGAGAAGTTACTTTTGTCACCTATAATCTTTAATTTTATACCATTTTTATTTAATTTATTAGTTTTTTCTTTTAAAAAACTTTGCAGAAGGTTAAATAAAAAACTTATTTCTTTTTGAGGTCTTTTCCAATTTTCAGTCGAAAAAGCATAAAGTGTTAAAAACTTTATATTATTTTTTATTGTGTGTTTTATTATATTTTCAACTGTATTAAGACCAGCTTTGTGCCCTGAATTTCTAGATTTTTTATTCTTTAAACCCCATCGGCCATTTCCATCCATTATTATGGCCACATGATTTATTGGGTTCATATTAGCATTATTTCTTTTTCTTTAGTTTCGACTTTTTCATCAATTTTTTTTATATGATTGTCGGTATAGTTTTGAACTATTTTTTCAAATTTTTTTTCTTCGTCTTCACCTATATCTTTTGTTTTTAATAAGATTTTTAATTCATCGTTAGCTTCTCTTCTAATGTTTCTTATGGAAACTTTACATTTTTCACCCATTGATTTAATCATTTTTCTTATTTCATTTCTTCTTTCTTCACTTAAATCAGGAATTGGTAACCTAATAAGTTGACCATCTATTTGAGGATTCAAGCCTAATTCAGATTTCTTGATAGCGGAATCAATTAATTTAACATTATTTAAATCCCAAACTTGAATGTTAATAGTTCTTGCTTCTGGTGCAGTAATGCTACCAAGTTGATTAATTGGCATTTTTTGTCCATAAACATCAACTCTAATTAAATCAAGCATACTAGAATTTGCTCTACCTGTTCTTAAAGAAGTTAATTCTTTTATAAATACATCAAAAGTTTTATCCATCTTTTGATCATAACTTTTTTCATTAAACATTATTCACCAATTTTTAATCTATAAAAATCTTTAATTTTTAAATCAGCTATACTAAGCTCTTTCAATATATCTTTAACTTTCTTTTTTGGTTCCATAACCCATGCTTGTGTCAATAATGCATTATCTTCTTTAAATTTATTAATTTTACCTATGCTAATTTTTTTTACAATATCTTCAGGTTTTCCCATATTTTTAAGCTCTTCTGATATTAAGCTTACTTCTTTGTCCAAAATTTTTTTATCAATCTCACTAGCTTCCAAAGCTAAAGGATTTGATGCTGCAATATGCATTGATAAATGTTTTCCAAAGATTTTTAAACTATCTGATGTATCATTAGTTTCCAATGAAACAACCACAGCAAGTTTAGATAAATTATCTTTAACTACAGTGTGCAAATAATTAAAATTCTTTGAACCATCATGATTAAAAGTTTTTGTTCTACCAATCGTTATCTTTTCACCTATCTTTGATATTAAAGCTACTAAATTTTCATTAACAGTTTTTGAGTTGCTCATTTTAGTTGTCTTTAAATTTTCTATTTTAGAGTTGTTTGAGTTGTTTAGCTCACTGAGTTCCTTTACAAAATTAATGAAAGCATTATTTTTTGCGACAAAATCTGTTTCACAATTAACTTCAATTAGTGATATTTTTTTTTCATCACCGCTTACTGCTACTACTCCTTCTTTTGCATCGCGTGACATCTTTTTAGAAGCTTTAGCAATACCTTTAACTCTCAAAATTTCAACGGCTTTATCTAAATCTCCTGCAGCTTCTTGCAAAGCAGTATTACAATCCATGAAACCTGCGCCCGTTGATTGTCTTAATTGTTTAACTTTTTCTATGTCACTCATCCTAGTTTAATTTAGGTTTTTCTTTTTTCGAAAATTTAGCATCAAGCTTTTCTCTATCGGTATCTTGAACTGTTTTAGATTTATCATCATTTTTTTTATCTTTTGTAACAAGTATTTCTTCATCTACAACTGGTGCAGCTTTTTTTGCATTTTGGATTGTTTCTTTAATTAATGAACAATATAGATCAATTGATCTCCTCGCATCATCGTTCCCTGGAATTGGAAATTCAATGCCTTCAGGATTAGAATTTGAATCAAGAATTGCTACTATGGGAATACGAAGTTTAATAGATTCTTTTATTGCTAAAGATTCATAATTTGTGTCAATTATAAAAACTAAATCAGGAATTTTTTTCATTTCTGCAATTCCACCAAGAGATCTTTGTAATTTGTCTCTTTGGACACTCATTTTAAGAAGTTCTTTTTTAGTAAATCCTCTATTTTCAGAAACTAAATCAATTTCAATTTTTTTTAATTTTTTAATTGAAGCTGAGATAGTGCCCCAGTTTGTTAGCATGCCTCCTAACCATCTATAGTTTACATAGTATTGATCAGTTTCTTTTGCAGTTTGAGCAATAGCTTCTGATGCTTGTTTTTTTGTTGAAACAAATAGAATTTTACCATTGTTATTAATAGTGTTATAGATTTTTTCTAAGGCTACATTAATCAATTCAACAGTTTGAGTTAAATCAATTATATGTATTGAGTCTCTTTTACCAAAAATGTACTTTTTCATTTTCGGATTCCATCTAAGTGTCTTGTGACCTAAATGTACGCCTGCTTCTAGTAATTGTTTTATTGTTATATTTGGTATGTTCATATTTTTTCCCGGTTATGCCACCACAGTTATTTCCACTTAAGGACCGGAGGTATAAAACCACGAACTGTGTGCGTATTAATTTAAAGGTTTATTTACAAATTATTTATGAAATAAACAAGTTTTTTTTAATGAATTGTTGTTAAAATATCTTGTTTTTTCAAAGTATTTACTGACTTTCTATCAACAAATCTTTTATTCTTTAATTTAAAGACAAGTTTTTTGTCACCATCTTTAATATTTATTTTAACCTCAGTAGTACCATTTTTTTTAATAAAATTTGATATTTCGCTAATTTTATTAAGATCCTGAATTTTAAATTCAATTTCGGAAATTGGTTTATTAAATATATCTTTAAGAGAAACAATTTTTTTAACATTTAGTCTCTTGAATCTATTGTTATCTTCAGTGATATTTTTGCTTAAAGTTAATATTAATGAATTACCTTCAACTAATATATTTCTATTTAACTCTAAAATATCTGAAAAAATAAATAATTCGAATACACTTGTTAAGTCTGTGAGTTTAAGAATTGCATAAGAATTTCCTTTTGCTGTTTTTCTTTCTTGAAGTTTTAAAAGTGTTGCTGCAATATTGTTTTCCTTAACTTCTTCGTTAGAATTAAATTTATTGAAATTAATTATTTTACAATCATCAAAGATTTCTTTAAACTGATTTAATGGATGGCCTGAAATAAAAAAACCAACTGCTTCAAATTCTTTTGACAGTCTTTCTTCAAATTTCCAGTCATCAATAAAGTTTACAATATCGTCATCTTTAATTTCATCTAAACCAAATAAATCAATTTGATTTGCAACTTTATTATCAAAAATATTTTTTGACTTTAAAATAAAATTAGGAATAGAATTAAATAATGCTTGTCTATTTTCATTAATATTATCAAAAGCTCCAGCTTTAACCAACCCTTCTAGCTGAAGTTTATTAATGTCTTTAGGATTTACCCTGTTAATAAAATCATTAATTGATTTAAATTTGCCATTTTGAATTCTTTCTTTAATTATATTTGATACAGCTTCATAACCAACGCTTTTTATTCCTCCTAAAGCATAGTAAAAATTATTACCATCTGATCTAAAATCTGCGAAACATTTATTAATATCTGGTCTTACAATATTTATGTTTAATCTTTTAATTTCTTCATAAAATTCACTAAGTTTATTTTGATTAGATATATCCATAGTCATTGAAGCTGAAAAAAATTCATGAGGAAAATAAGTTTTTAAATAAGCAGTTTGATAAGCAATTATTGCATAAGCTGCAGCATGACTTTTGTTAAATCCATATTCAGCAAAAGGTTCTATCTTCAAAAAAATGCTTGCAGCCACGTCTTTAGATATTCCATTTCTTACAGCACCATCAATAAATCTTTGTTTCTGTTTTTCAAGCTCAGCTCTTTTTTTTTTACCCATCGCTCTTCTTAGAATATCAGCTTCACCAGCAGTAAAACCTGAAAGCTTTTGTGCAATTTGCATAACTTGCTCTTGATAAATAATGACTCCATAAGTAGGTTTAAGAATATCTTCTAAATAAGAATGCAAATAATCAGGTTTTTTTTTACCATGTTTGCAATCATTATATGTTGGTATATTACTCATAGGGCCAGGTCTATAAAGAGCTACAAGAGCAATAATATCTTCTAAATGGTTGGGTTTCATTTGTATTAAGGCTTCTCTCATTCCACTGCTTTCCAATTGAAATAAACCGACAGTATTGCCACTAGAAAGAAGATCAAAAACTTTTTCATCTTCATAGTTAATCTTTTCAATTAAAAAATTTTTATCTTTTTTATTAATTAGTTTTTGAGTTTTATTAATTACTGTTAATGTTTTTAATCCAAGGAAATCAAATTTAATTAAACCTGCATTCTCGGCAGAATACATATCAAATTGTGTTGAAGGTAATAATAGGTTGGCAGTTGAATCTTTATACAAAGGAACTGCTTCAGTTAGCTTCTTATCTGCAATAACTACACCGGCAGCATGAGTTGCTACATTTCTATTTAAACCTTCTAATTTTAATGAAAGGTCAGTCAGCTTTTTTACACGTGTGTCTTCATTTATTAATTTTTGAAGTCTTGGCTCTCGATTAATACATTCAATTAAACTTAATGGGCGCGAAGGGTCAAAAGGTATCATTTTAGAAATACTATCAACAAATCCATACGGTAATCCAAGAACTCTACCAACATCTCTAATAACCATTCTTGCTTTTAATTTTCCAAAAGTAATAATGTGAGCAACGCTATCTTTATATTTTTTTTTTAGATATTCAAATACTAGGTCACGTTTTTCTTCACAAAAATCTACATCAAAGTCAGGCATTGAAACTCTATCAGGATTTAAAAAGCGTTCAAAAATTAAATTAAATTTAATTGGGTCAACATCAGTTATTGATAAACACCACGCAACTAATGATCCAGCTCCAGATCCTCTACCAGGTCCTACCGGTATATCATTATTTTTAGCCCATTTTATATAATCAGATACAATTAAAAAATAACTTGCATATTTCATTTCAATAATGATATTTAATTCGTGCTCCAATCTGTTTTTGTATATTATGAATTCTTTGTTTGAGCTTAAATTTTCTTCGTTAGTTTTAAATACTTTAAAAAATTTATTTTTTAAGCCTTCTTCAGATTCTTTTGTTAAAATTTCATCTGCATTTCCACCTTTTTTTGAACTAATATTTGGTAAAACTGGTTTAGAAAATACTGGTCTAAAATTACATCTAAAAGGTAAGTTATGATTATTTTCTATAGCTTCAGGAAGGTCTGAAAACAATTTAGACATTTCTTCATCAGTTTTAAAATAATGTTGATCACTATATTTGACTCTATTTTTTTCATTAATATAAGTTTTTGCGCCAATACAAGTTAAGGCATCATGAGCTTCATGCATATCTTTATATAAATAAAAAACTTCATTAGTTGCTATAATTGGTATTTTTAATTCGCTTGACTTTTGTAAATTATACTTCTCAAAAATTTTTTCATTTAAATCGCCATGTCTTTGTATTTCTAAATAAAATCTATCAACAAAATTATATGATATTTTTTTATAAATATTATGTATTTCAGTAAATCTGCCTTTGTCAAATAATTTTCCAAAAAGACTTTGAACAGATCCTGATAATACTAAAACGCCATTATTATTTTTATATAATTCAGAAATATTACAATGAGGTTCACTACCAGTATCATTGTCTAAATATGATTTTGAAGATAACTCTACAATTCTTTTATAACCATTTTCGTTTAATGATATTAAAGGTAAAAGACCTATTGTATCTTCAAATTTAAAATTTATTTGCGTGCCTATAATTGGTTGAGTGCCTACTTTAGAAATATTTTCAGCAAATTCTAAAGAACCACATAAATTTGATGTGTCAGATAGGCCAACAGCATTGATTTTTCTTTCTTTACAAAAATCTTTTAATTTTTCAATTTTAACAGCACCCTGACATATGGAATACTGGGAATGAATTTTAAGATGGTTAAACTTTTGTTTATTTAATTCTGGCATTAATGGTTTTAATATTACCATTAATCATTTCTAATTTACAATCTGCCATATTGGCAAAAAATCTATTGTGAGTTGCATAAATTATTAATCTGTTTGAATCTTTTAATTTATATAAAATTTTAAAAACTTCTTTAGCTGTTGAATGGTCGAGACTTCCCGTTGGTTCGTCAGCTAAAATTATTTCAGGCTCATTAATTAATGCTCTAGCAATAACAATTCTTTGCATTTCACCGCCGGATAATTCTGAAGGATAATGATTAATTCTTTTAATTAAATCCATTTTAGTAATAATTTTTTTCGCTGCTTCTATCGCTTTTTTTTTATTATTTTCAATTGACAATCTAGCAAGATAAACATTTTCTAGAGCAGTAAAATCAGGCAAAAGATTATTTTGTTGATAGATAATTCCTATTTTTTTTGCTCTAATTTTATCATTAACTTCTGAGTCAGAAAAAATAATATCTTTACCTTCAATCCTTAATTTACCCATAGATGGTTTATCAATTAATGACAAAATATTTAATAGAGTAGATTTTCCAGATCCAGATGGGCCAATTAAGGAATAAATTTTACCTTTTTTAAATTTATAATTAATTTTATTTAAAACATTAATTTTTTTATTTGTTAAAAAAGACTTTGAAATTTTATCAAGTATTATTAAATTACTCATATTTTAATGCTTTAATAGGATCAAGTTTAGATGCTTTTATTGCTGGAAATATTGAAACTAAAATTGTGATTATTATTGAACAAAAAGAAATTATAAAAATAGAATTTGGTTCAATTTCAGATGGCATTTTATTCAAAAAATAAATTTCTTCCGGAAATAAACTAATATTAAAAATATCACTTAAAAAAGATCTAATGTTTTCAATATACAAAGAAAACATTACTCCTAAAAAAATTCCAAAAAAAGTTGCTGATGTTCCTATAATAACTCCAATTAAAAAGAAAATTTTTATAATAGATTTATTTAGTACACCAATAGATTTAAGGATTGCTATTTCACGTGTTTTGTTTTTGACAAGAATGGTTAAGCCAGAAATGATGTTGAAAGCTGCAACAATTATTATAAGTGATAAAATAATAAACATGACATTACGTTCCACTTTTAAAGCTGAAAAAAGAGAACTATTTATATCTGCCCAACTATAAACAAATTCTTCATTAAAAATTAACTGTATTTTTTCTTTTAGTTTTTCAATATTTATCGGGTCTTTTAAATAGATTTCAAGATTTCTATCATTTTTACTTAAATCAAAAAAAACATCTAATGTATTTATATTAATAAAAGCAACGTTCTTATTAAATTCAGCTAACCCACTATCATATATAGAATTAATTATAAAAGATTGTTGTTTTGGTAAATCACCAATTATAGTTTGAATTCCCGATGGTGACATAATCATAATTTTGTCACCCAGCTTTAAATTTAAATCAAAACTTAATTCTTTACCTATAGATATATTATTTTCATATAAATCATCAGGATTTCCTATAAAACTATTTTGTTTAACTATCTTGAGTTTTGAAAAATCTTCTCTTTTATATCCCCTTAAAAGTAAACCTTTCGTATAATCTTTATTAATAACTATTGCTTCACCAGAATTACTAAAAACTAATTCATTTGAAATAATTTTCAGATTTTTATTATTTAGCCTTTTAATATCAATCGCATTTTCATAGGGTTTAACTGTAACATGGGCATTAAAACCAACAATTTTGTTTATTAGTTCTGAACGAAATCCATTCATTACAGACATAACAATAATTAAAACTGCTACTCCAAGACTTATCCCAATGAATGAAAATATAGATATAATATTTAAAAAACCATCTTTCTTTCTGGTTTTTAAATATCTAAATGTAATTTCTTTTTCTAATTGTGAAATCAATTTAATTTTTTCTACTGTTTATAATTTCTGAAATTTTATCAATACTAAAATTTTCTGAATTTTTGCCTGTTTCTTTAAATTCAATTAAATCACCTTCAGATTTTTTACCAATCATTATTTGATAAGGAATACCTATTAAATTAAATTTTTTCATTTTTGCAGAAAAATTTTCATCAGTATCATCTATAATCGTTTCTATATTTTTATTTTTTAAATATTTAAAAATATTGTTTGCTTTTTCTAAATTACTATTATCATTTTTACTGATTAGTGGAAGAATTGCACAGTGGTATGGGGCTACTGAAAGTGGCCATTTCATAATTTCATTCTTATCATCATACATCGCTTCAATTATGGCACCAACTAGTCTGGACACTCCTATTCCATAAGATCCCATTTTAACAAATTCTTTTTTACCTTTATAATCAACATTAGCATTCATCGGTTTTGAATATTTATCACCAAAATAGAAAATATGACCTACTTCTATCCCCTTTGTGTTAAGTCTAAATTCTTTTGGAACATTTTTATTAAATTCATTTTGATCAATCTTTTCATCAGTTACTGCATAAAATTTATCGTATCTTTTTCTTAATTGATTTAAAGAATCTTTTTCTAAAATTATATCATCACTGTTAACTTCGAAAATTCTTTTATCTGTATAAATTTTGCTTTCTCCAGTATCAGCTAAAATTATAAATTCATGTGATAAATTTCCTCCAATAGGTCCAGTATCTGCTGCCATTGGTATTGCAGATAATTCTAATCTTTTAAATGTTCTCAAATATGAAAGAAAAAATTTATTATAAGAAAAAAAAGCTTCCTCATCATTAATATCAAAAGAATATGCATCTTTCATATAAAATTCTCTGCATCTCATAATTCCAAATCTTGGTCTTAGCTCATCTCTAAACTTCCATTGTATATGATAAAGAAGTTGTGGAAGTGATTTGTAAGATTTTACACTAGATCTAAATATGTCCGTTATGAGTTCCTCATTAGTAGGCCCATATAATATTTCACGATTTTGTCTGTCTTTAATACGTAACAATTCTTCCCCATAATCTTTATATCGTCCACTTTCTTTCCATATTTCACTTGATTGAATTGTAGGCATTAAAATTTCCTGAACTCCAACTCTGTTTTGTTCTTCTCTAACTATTTGTTCAA
>Ga0315339_1001744_pt1 | contig 18173 bp, 19 predicted proteins | sample ASW17metaG_FD_204514 | JGI IMG/M metagenome (GOLD analysis project Ga0315339, IMG submission 204514) | Ammonia-oxidizing marine archaeal communities from Pacific Ocean, United States - ASW #17 | ecosystem: Environmental > Aquatic > Marine > Oceanic | place: USA: California | collected 2016-12-05
TCTGACAAAACTAAAAACTAAGGTTTTCTTTTAATCCTGCTGCGCTTGAATTTTCCCCAACTTTTCGAGCATTTCTATTATCAGTACTGCTGCTTCTTCTGCGGTCCAGTCGGCTGTCTTTATGATCATTTCCGGTTTTTCCGGTACTTCATAGGGATCGGAAAAACCGGTGAAATTCGGAATCTCACCCGTCCGTGCTTTTTTATACAGCCCTTTGGGGTCTCTTTCTTCGCAAATTTCAACGGCCGTATCGATAAATATTTCGACAAAATCACCTTCGCTCATTAGTCCGCGGACTGCGTCACGGTCCTCGCTATAAGGGCTTACAAAGCTAGCCAAGGTTAAAAAACCCCCGTCGACAAAGAGCTTGCCTACTTCGCCAATTCGACGAATGTTTTCAGTTCGGTCTTCAGCTGAAAATCCTAAATTCCCATTTAATCCAAAACGGATATTATCGCCATCTAGCACATAGGCTAAATGTCCGCGGTTTGCTAAGGCATGTTCAACGGTATAGGCAATAGTGCTCTTGCCCGAGCTTGGCAGGCCTGTTAGCCACAGTAAGACTCCCCTTTGCTTGAGTTTGGTCTCTCTCTCGTCGCGGCTAACATGACCTTCGTGCCGAACGATATTTGTCGCTTTAATGGTACTCACAAATTACCTCGTCCAATCTGGTACAAATTACTGATCTTGTTTAAGATCAATAATTTATGTATGTAGATTTATTCCGTCAAGGTAGGTTTTGCCCATTATTAGGTGGATGATTTTGCCTAGGAGAATTTCAGATGAATTTTATGCTAAGATCTGAAAAAACTAGTGATTTGCTTGGGCCATCGCATCTTGTATATTTAAAGGGGTATTTCCAAGGGGAGTTTTAGCCCTAACTTGTAGGCGAAGGAGGCACTAGCTCATGAAGATTAAATATAGTATTGTCTGCGCTGCTTTATTGGCTGTCGCTGTATCGAGCGAAGCAGTAGTCAATATTCAGAATGTGGGGGCGGGCGCCCGTTCCCAGGCATTGGGCAATAGTTTTGTTGCTGTGGCGGATAACTCCGACGCGGTATTCGAAAACCCAGCGGGTTTAGGCCTGATCTCCAAGAAGCAATTGGCCTACACGAATGTGTCGTTGTTTTTCGGTGGGATTGAAGGCGACGACTTGGGTCAGCATGTAATGTCGTATGTGCAGCCTTTGGGTTCGAAGTTGGGGCTGGGCTTGGGTTACGAGCGTATCGGCTCTGAGTTGATGAGCGAAAATGGAGCGTTTCTTTCACTTTCGTATAAGGTCTCGAAAGCGCTCAATATCGGTATGTCGGCGAAGTATCTGTTTTGGAGTGTGGGCGATATCCCGGCGGACAATGGCCGAGCAGACCCCCTTTCGAACCAGACCGCGGGCAATGTCGGGGTGGATTTAGGGGTAATGTGGAAGACGCCGTTCAATGGGGCTCAGTTCGGTTTGTTGTTGAAAAACCTAAATCAGCCGAATGTGGCCTATGGAACCGTGCCAGGGGACGGCGATGCGGGCAAGTTGCCGATGGATGTGCATGCGGGTGTGGCGTATCAGTTGAACGCGCAGTCGTTGGTTTCGGTGCAATATGTGTTGCGCGACATGTCGGGCACGTCGGATAGCCGGTTAGTGGTGGGTGGGGAGACGGAATTGGCGGGCGATCTGATGTTGCGCGCAGGAGGTAGTAAGGTCTTTGAGGAGGATGCGACAGGGGATCTGAATGCGGGGTTGGGCTACAAGTGGAACAAGGTGTGGTTTGATTATGCCTACCATATTCCGCTGGATCTGACTGAGACCAATGGCGCTCATCGATTCTCGTTCGCATATGATTTCTAAACATAGACAAGCTTAGACACAAAAAGGCTGCCCTCGTTAGATAACGAGGGCAGCCTTTTTGTGTCTAAGCTTTATTTTTATCGCTATTCGATTACATCTTCTGCTACATCGGTTACGAGCGTTCCAAGGTCTTCGCCTTCACAGATGCGTGACATGGAGCCGCTTTCAGAAAAGTCAAAAAAATGCATTGGCATCTTATGATCGCGAGATAAAAGTACGGACGACTGGTCTACTATTTTGAGGTTATCTTTGATAATCGTATCATAATGCATCTGGCGATATTGTTTGGCTTGAGGGGTGGTGCGTGGGTCGGCAGTATAAATGCCGCTAACTTTATTTTTGGCAAATAACAAGGCTTCTGACCGCGTTTCTATGGCGCGTTGGGCAGCAGTATAATCCGTCGTGACATATGGATTACCAATGCCTGCGGCAAAGAGCACTATATACCGTTTTTCAAGGTGGTGTATCGCTCGCAGGCGGATGAATGGTTCGGCAACGGTATTAATAGGAATTGCGCTCATAACTCGAACTTCGACATCACCTCCAGATTGGGAGGTGAGTACGCCCCTTAGCATTAGGCTGTTGATAACCGTTCCCATTGTGCCAATATTGTCGGCTTCAGCACGCTCGATACCCCATTGTTCGGCAAGGGTTCCGCGGAATATATTACCACCGCCAATGACCACTGATACTTCAACTCCACTGGCGTGCAGGTTAAGGATCTCATCCGCCATATGTTCAAGGGCTTCAGGGGCGAAACCGGCATCCTGAGCGCCCGAAATGGCTTCACCGCTAAGTTTGAGCAAAACTCGCTTATATCGCATGCGCGCTTGGAGCGCCTCCTTGGAGAGAGAGTGGGTAGTAAGAATTTGGGATTGGAGAGAATCGTGAGTGTCTAGAGTAGGCGTCCTTTTTCGATATTGTGAGCTTCGGGGTAGGGGGAAGTCACATCCTCGACAGTGCGGACGAATTCTTCGACCTGTTGGCTGGCTAGCCCGGTAAGGTTGCGGCTTCGCGAGAGCACACCATTTATGGCATGCTCATCGAGTGGAATGCGGTCATCTGCGGCAAGACGTTTAGCCAAATCGTTCGTATTCAACCCTTGCTCGCGCATGGCGAGGGCTGTGGCGAGGGCGTGCTCTTTTATGGCTTCATGGGCTTGTTCTCGGCCGGCACCGCGTTGAACCGATTCCATGAGCAGGGTAGTCGTAGAGAGGAAGGGCAGGTAGCGGTCGAGGTCTTTGCTGATAATCGCTTCATAGGCGCCCATATCATCGAGTACATGAAGCATTGTTTCGACCATGCCGTCAAAGGCGTAGAAGCCGTCTGGAAGGGCAACTCTGCGAACGACAGAGCAGGATACATCGCCCTCAAACCATTGGTCACCAGAAATCGAACTCAGCATATGGACATAACCACCTAGGACGACTTGCAAGCCATTTATCCGTTCAGTACTGCGGGTGTTCATTTTATGCGGCATAGCTGAGGAGCCGACCTGGCCCTGAGCGAAACCTTCCGTGAGCATTTCATTGCCGGCCATAAGGCGAATCGTTCGAGCTAAGTTTGCAATACCTGAACCGAGTTGATAAAGGCAGCTTAAGACCTCGAAATCTAAGCTGCGCGGATATACCTGTCCGATCGCGCCAAGCTCCTGTTTGAATCCTAAGTGCTCGCGAACTAGACCTTGCAGTTTTTCAAGACGCTCGACGTCGCCATCGAGCAAGGTCAATTGATCCAAAGAGGTGCCAACGGCACCTTTTAATCCCCTAAGAGGGTAGTGCTCGGTTAGGTCCCCAAGTCGCCTGAATGCGATCAACATTTCTTCGCCAAACATAGCCAGGCGCTTGCCAAGGGTCGTCGGTTGGGCTGCGGCGTAATGCGTCCGACCTGCGAGGGTGATATCCTTCCATTGAAGGGATCGCTGACCAAGACGCAACAACAGTGCAGCATACTTTGGTTGTAACTTTTGCAGAGATCGCAAAATTTGATATTGCTCGACATTGTCTGTTAGATCTCTGCTCGTCATGCCTTTGTGTATGTGTTCAAAGCCCGCTAGTGAGCAAAATTCCTCAATGCGTGCTTTTACATCGTGACGAGAAATAGCTTCGCGTTGAGCGATCGAATATAGATCGACCTGGTCTTTTACTCGGACATAAGCTGCAATTGCTTCGGCGGGGATGTCGAGACCTAAATCGCGTTGGGCCTTAAGGACAGCGATCCAGAATTCCCGTTCAAGTCGAATACGTCCGGTTTCGGACCATATATCTTGGATTGTAGAACTGGCGTAGCGTTGAGCTAGGATATTGGCAATGACAGTAGTCATAATATCAGGTATGGAAAGAGGGTTGGTTGTTTATCATAAGCATTAATTAAAACAACCGCCAGAGAACAACTTGCGTATAATTTATAATATGTAAATATTGCCGTATATCGGAAATCTAAACTATTAAAATTTATAATCAACCATTTTTTGAGAGAAAAGTAGGTGTTAATTTTCAGATAAATTCTAATTTAGATTCAGAATTATTGAATACGCTAAGCGGTGCTGTTTATTTTTCAGCAACAATACGTTGGATGGGCGGAGGCGGTCGGCTAGAGTGCCGATGGCGATGGCGAAGTGGTGTGAGCGATTCCACTTGAGTAATACGTCATAATTATCGTAGACTAAGAATGATCGTACATTGGCGTTAGCAGGTCGGATGAGTTTTGCTTGAATTTTCCTAGTGGGTAATGCGGTTCCGTTTATTCGGCGAACTCCATAATTTTGCCATTCCTGCAACGCCATTTTCTTATCGGTAAATTCAGAATTTAAATTAGGCGGCAAAGTTACTTCGCGGCCCCAGGTCTGATCGTTTTGCCATCCCACGGCGGCGAGGTAGTTGGCGATGGAGGCAAATACGTCGGCGTGGGTGAACCAAATATCGCGACGACCATCGTGGTCAAAGTCGATCGCTCGTCGGTCATATGACCACGGCATAAACTGGCATTGACCCATAGCGCCTGCCCATGAACCTAACATTTTACTCGGGTGGATATGGCCCTGGTCGAGGATGTGGAGTGCAACGAGCAATTCGCGGCGAAAATAGTTTTTTCGTTTACTGCAAAGTGCGAGGGTTGTCAAGGAACGAACGACAGAAAAATCTCCCATATTGCGGCCATAACTCGATTCACTGCCCCATAATGCAACAATAAACCAAGATTGCACGCCAAATTCACTGGCCACCTGCTCCAGTAAGGGCTGATGTTCTGTGAGAAGTTTTTGGCCAAGTGTTATCCTAGTAGTTGAAACTCTTTGCTTTAGATAACTGGATAGATCTTGCTTTTTTTCTGGTTGCCGACGATAAAGGGCTAGTACTTTAGGATTGACTACAAGGCCTTTTAAAAACAGAATCTAAGGTAGTTGGGCGGATCCCCTGGTTTATGGCTTCTTTGCGCAATTCTTGTAAGAAACCATCAAAGGGATTTTCGGCAAGTACAATGGTTGGTGTTGCTAAGAGTATCGAGACCAGAATATGCAAAGTGATCATATTTCCATGTTATTAAATGCAATTAAAAGGGGCGGGTATTGGCTGGAAATTGGAAAGAAAATTACGATTCTTCGCCTCTATCACTTTAGCCCGGTGCAACCCGAATTCCTCAAGTCCAGAGGGTTTCATTTGCGAGTCAACCCTTTTCATGTAGATGGACTACAGATGATCCTTCCGGAAAAGGTTTTTCACGAGCGGGTCAATCTTGTGCAAATGGCAGTTGAGTGCAATGCAATAACTAAAGTGTGTTCTGAAGGTGGTGCTGTTGGGAAAATCACCCATATATTTAATCGACAGGATTTTGCTAAGGAAATTGGTTATAAAGCAAAATAACTCGAAGATTGGGTCGCTCAGGTACAACGTAAGAAGCAGTTGATATTTCAAGGGCCACCAGGAACGGGCAAGACCTGCAATGCCGAACGGATAGCCAGTTATATTACCGAACAAGATGGAGGCCATAGTGAGTTAATGCAGTTTCATGCTTCCTATGCTTATGAGGATTTTGTACAGGGGATACGTCCGCTGTTGAAGGTAGGGGTGAACTGCGCTATGAATTGGCGGAAGGACGTTTTTTAAAATTTTGTAGGAATGCACGAACCCTAAAAGGCAAAGCATGTGTACTAGTGATAGATGAGATCAATCGTGCAGATCTGGCTCGTGTCTTCGGGGAATTAATGTATTTGTTGGAATATAGGGATCGAAAAATACTTTATCGGGCGGTGGCGCCCCATTTTCGATTCCATCCAATGTATACCTTATCGGTACTATGAATACGGCCGATTGATCGATTGCCCCAGTGGATCTCTCCCACGATAAAAATAAAGCAAACCTTTGAAGTTGGACCCGTCTAGGTGCAGATGCTTGGATTTGATTTGTCAACGATAGAATTAGAATCTGCCGGCAGGTACATATGCGACGAGTTTAAAAAAGCTCATAATGCAATCGCTTGATTTTAGTTAAATATCATATCAATCCACCATAAATAAGCTTATCGCTGGCACGTAGGTGATAAGTGCAAGGCATATCAATAAGATTAATATAAATGGGATGGAAGCACGGTAAAGATCGAGGATGGGTCTTTCAAATCGTATACTTGCAATGAAGAGGTTTAGCCCTACGGGCGGGGTCGAATAACCAATTTCTAGATTCGTCAGAAAGATTATCCCCAAATGTATCGGATGCACATCGTAGGCCTGGGCGATGGGGAGGATCAGAGGCACAACCAGGATTAGGGCAGAAAACATATCGATCATACAGCCGATAGCTAATAGAAATAGGTTGAGCAGGATCAAAAAGAGCCAACGGTTGTCGATGTGCGTTTGAATCGAACGAAGTAACTGAGCCGGAATTTCTGCATCGATTAGATAGCTCGTATAGGCCATTGCCGTAGCCATGACGACGAGGATGCCGCCAAAGAGCACCATGCTGTCCCGAATAATCGTGGGCAGTTTGCCGATTGGTATTTCCTTGCGGATTAGTACTTCGACAATCAAAACATACAAAGTGCTTAGGGCTGCTGCTTCACTAAGAGCGATAACACCACCATAGATGCCCCCTAGGATAACTACGGGCAATAAGAGTTCTGAACTACAATCTATAAAGGCCTTTGGCAGCTGATGAAATCCGCCGTGTCGCTGGAGTGGAACTATGCGTTTCCCCTGTAGAAAACCATAAGCCGAAAGAGCTGTAATGAGTAGGATTCCTGGCGCTAAGCCGGCGATAAAAAGCTGATCTACAGGGGTTTCTGAAACTATGGCATAAATAATGAGTGGCAGACTTGGTGGAAACAGCAGACCGAGACTGCCAGATGTGGTTATAAGGCCCAGGGAAAAAGAATCCGGCATGCGCTGTTGTTGTAAGGCTGGTAGCAGCAAGCCGCCCAAGGCGACAATGGTCATGCCCGAAGCCCCGGTTAGGGCGGTAAAAAGAGCGCATACCAAAATGGCCATAATGGCTAAGCCGCCCGGTAACCAGCCGAGTAGAGCCTGTGAAAAATTTAGGAGGCGTGCGGGGGCCTTGCTCGCGGCAAGTGTGAAGCCCGTCAGGGCAAAGAGCGGGATAGCTGTTAAAGTGGGGGTCTCCGCTATCCGGTACATTTCGATAAAAATGACCGTTAGATCAATTTCGGCAAAAAAGAAGTGCAATAAAGCCAGGGCACCGATAACAGCAAATAATGGTGTACCTGAAAGGGCTGCAAGAATTGCTACGAGACTGCTCATTGCTGCGAGGAAATCGTGCGTTGGGTGAAATTTTTCCAGGAGATGCAAAAAAAACGGAGAGCCATTAAACCGAAAACTAATGGAAAGCAAAGCTGGGCAAGCCAGGCAGGGACATCGAAAAATGCCGTGCCTCCATATTCTCGCTCATCGATTACGAAGCGCCAAGCGATAAACGATAATAATCCGCATATCATCGCGGTCAGGATGTCGGCGCAAGCAAGGACAAGGGCCCTTACCCGAATGGGCATTAAGCGCAATAGGGCATCAATGCGAATATGCTTGTCCAGGCGGGTTGATAATAATGCCCCGAAGAGGCCGATCCACAAGACAAGATGGCGCACGATATTCTCGGTCCCCAAGAAGGTGATTGAGAACATATTGCGCAAGATAATTTGTCCGCATGTGAGTACTAACAGGGCAATAACTAAAATAACGAGGAATATTTCCTCAATGCGATGCATAACGTGAGAGCGGTTCAAGGAGGGGAAGGGGTTTTGCGGAATTGGGCTATGTGGTGTTGGATCTGCTTGTGAGCGTCATTAGAAAAAGCTGTACCCACCAATTCGGTCTGGGCAGAACTGACCAGTTTTCTGAATGTATCAATTTCGATTGGCCCAGAATGCACAATCGATAGGCCGTTGGTCTGTAAAACCTTCATCGCTTCTTGGTTTTCTTTCCGGATTTGGTTTCCCAATTGAGCCATATGTTCTTTGGCAATTCTCCGTAAGTGTTCTTGGTCTGCGGATGGTATTTTATTGAAAGCCTTTTTTTGAATGAGCAGTGCGCCAAGAGTATAATTAATAGGTAAATCGGTCACGTGTTTTACGCGGGTAAACCATTGCAGAACGATCGCTGCAGATGGGGAGGCATACACCACATCTATGAGACTCGTTTGCAGACCGAGCAAAACATCGGGAATGCTCAACGGGACTGATTGTACCTTGGCCAACCGAAAGAGGACTTCTGTAATCGGCTCGTCGGCTAACTGCCATACTTTCAATGATCGGATGTCCCCAACGGATTTAACTGGTTGTTTTGAGAGTATGTGGACAAAGCCTATTTCGGCCCACCCTAAAAACTCATAGCCACTTTCTTGGTATCCGTTTTGATAAAATTCATCCATCTGATCGAGCACATAATCGACTTCGGCATAACTATTAAAAAGGAATGGCATTTCTAATGCTAGAATGTCTGGGAAAATCTGGCTGATGCCCAACCCCGCAAAACCGCCTCCGTGGAGTTGCCCGATGCGTATTTTGCGCAATACGACCTTCTCGTCACCTTGTACGCCGCCTGGGTATATCTTAAAACCGACCCTGCCTTCTGTTGCATCGCGAATGGCGATATCAATCGAGCGCACTGTTTTCACCCAGCTGCTTCCTTCAGGCGCTAACGTTGCGATCTTGAGTAGGCGGTCGGGTTGTGATCTGGCGGGAACAGCGATGAACAGTAGGCTGACTAATGTGAGGTGAAAATTAAAAAAAGTCATCTGTTTGGCTCAGTAGGACTCGCGCTTGTTGTTGGGCACTTATATTTTGCAGAGTGAGTTCGGCTACTCCGTCAACGGGACTTGTCAAAGTATGATTTAACAATGATTCGTAAAGCTCTCGATCAAATATCTGTCGGGCATAGAATTTGGCCTTGAGTACATAGATCATTAACATCTGGCCCTGGCTGATCGCGAGGGCCCGGTCAAAGTGTTTTGCGGCTTTCGCTGGGTTACCGCCGAGCATCTGTGGGAGGGCGGCGTGGTAAACTCCCAGGAAAACATGCGGGCTCCCGTGCTGGAAGGTCTCGTCCTGCTGTACAACCCACTGCATCATTCTAATGACCTTGGGCAATTCAGCAAGTGCGGCCATGGATTCAGTATTGGAGAAGATCCATCCTGCCCAACTAGTAGCCGTCCAAAAAACGGCAGGTAAGTCCCTGGGTTTTACTTGTGTGAAAATCTGAGAAAATTCTGAAAGGGGAGCGTGTAAACGTTCGGGTTTGTGAATCCGTTGGGACAGTGCTTTTAGACCATAATCCCTTGCGTGCAAATAGAGACCGCCAGCTCGTTGGGGGTTTTCATGTTCTATTAAGATGGCGTATGAGGTATAGGCTTCTGCTGCCTTGATGAGAAGTTTACGATCATCTGGGGTAGCCTCTATAAGACCATCTAAGAGCAGTAGAAAGGTCGGCAAGCCGGACAATACCAGTTGCGGATCATTATGCTCCGCCGTCGCCCTGGCGACATCTTCAATTAAAGAGCCCATCATTACTGAATGCAATTTGGCTGTACAGCCAAGGAAATTGCCTGCCGAGAGACCCCCCAGCATTACGTGCAATAACCAGGGGAATAACCGAGAACGTTGTTGTCTGGTAGGCGAGTACATAAGTTCTTGAAATATGAAGATACAGGGTATCTTAGTCAAGTTGGCAGGATTGCCTGCTAAGACGCCCTATTAGTTACGGGTTCCTCGCTAAGCTTAGATGTCAATATTAGTAGAATCGTTTCGAAGCGCGGTTTAAGGTGAAAAAAATGTCAAAATCGATGGCTGGGATCCCAGGTTATTTACTCGTATTGCTTGTGGTATACGTGGCGTATGGATTCAGCCTGAATAATGAATTCACCTATGACGATATAGGGCTTGTCCTGCAAGATCCAAGAGTGCACAGTAGAGATTGGCGAGGGATATTGTCTCAGAGTTATTGGGGGGACAAAGGGGACGGATTATATCGACCGATAACTACCGCGAGTCTGGCGTTAAATTGGTGGGTGTGCCAAGATCGGGTATGGGGATATCACCTTGTAAACTTGATACTGCATTCCAGTATTGGGATAATGTTGCTCTATATCGGTCGAAGGACCGAGCAGGGGAAAACGGGCTTGGTCGTCGCCTTAATTTATAGCCTTCATCCCGGGCCAAGCGAAGCCGTATTCAGCGTCGTCGGTCGCGCTGAATTATTGGCATGTTGTTGTGGCTTAGCTGCTATCATATGCTGTGTCCGCCAATTACAAGACTCCGGGCCTAGGTTAGGATGGCGTTTGGGGATTTTTATAGCCCTTTTGTGTGCTATTTTGGCCAAGGAAAATGGCGTGGTTTTTGCCAGCGGAATCGTTGTTTGGCGTATTTTTCTAAATTCTAAAGTAGATGGTATCGGCGGGATTGCGATTTTAGCGACTGTCGCAGCTCTTGCAGGTAAGTGGTTGGCGATTGGAGCTTTCCAGCCTGATAGTATTGGCTATTTGGATAACCCCCTTGCCTACGAACCAGTGGATTCGCGCCTGGCCAATGCCTTCTCTCTTTTTATTAGATCGGCATTAAAATTAATATTTCCTTACCCCCTAGTTGTTGATTATTCCCCCCAACAGATCCCCTTGCTCGCTGAGTTTACTATGCCTGATGTTTGGGTACCAATGCTATTGGTGATCTCGCTGGGGGGATGGGCTGTTGTTCTCATGATTAAAAGACCGGAATATGCAATATGGACCACTTTGAGTGCGGGTGGAATACTGCTTGTTAGTAATATCTTTGTGGTTACCGGTACGATTTTTGCCGAGCGCTTGCTCTACATTCCGGCACTGGGGTTCTCTATGGCTTTAGGGCGGCTGATAAATCGGTTGCCAGCAAGGATACAGATTTCCTTTATTGCAAGTTGGATCTGTATTGCGGTAAGTATCTTGTGGGGTCGTGGGGAAGATTGGCGTAGTGAGTTCAGCCTATTTACCAGTGCTGTCGAAGTGCATCCGCTCAGCGCACGCAGTCATTATGGCCTTGCGTTAGCCTTGCATAGAGAAAACAAGCTCAGGCCGGCCTTAAAAGAGTATGATCAGGCTCTAAATATATACCCACGTTACTTTGAAGCCCGTCTAAATCGCGCGGCAGTACTACTTGAATTAGGTAAGTATCCAGATGCTATCGTAGCATATCGAGATATTGTTGATCAGCGGCCTAGGCATTTTCAAGGGCGTTATGCGCTGGCTTTACTGGAGTTCAATTTCGGAGATCTGTCTCTGGCGGAAAGTATGCTTTGGCAATTACACGGCGAATTTCCGAGGCGAATCGATTTATTGTGCGATCTAGTTAGAAGTCTTGCTGGGCAAGGGGATCGGACCGAAGCATTGGGATTGCTAGCAAAAGGTTTAATTCTTGAGCCCGCGAATGAAGAACTGCTGCTTATGGAACAGGCGATAAACACTGGGGTAGATTAATCGCTTAGTAAGCTTTTGGGGATGATTTCGCAGCAGTGAGACAAGCCCAAGGATCGTCTTGTTCCGCACAAGTTGAAAACACGGATAAAGAGCGAGTGAAATCTTGTTGGTGAATATTGTGGATAGCTAAAAATAGTTCCTGTTTGGAATTGTAACGGCGATAAGAAAGCAAACGGGCGTTATTGGGCTCCCAATTTAAAAATCCATCATAATTGAACCGGGTAAATCTATTCTTGATTGTGGTATAGTCGGATTTACAACGGTCGAATACGCCTATTCTTTGTCTTAGAACCTCTTCAAGTGGCAGGTCGAGATTGTAGAGCGAGTCGAGTGAGGAAACCGTTTGCGACATAAACTCGCGAAAAAGTTGAATATCTTCCCGCTGTTCGATGGCCTCCTGCAAATATGGAGTGTCGGGTCCAAAGTGATGCTTAAGAAAAAGAAGTGATCCCTGGCGGCCAATAAAAGTGGCTAGGCTTTCGTTAAAATCGGAGTGTCCTGAGCTATAGGCCGTTGCGTGCGTTAATTCGTGGATGATTAAATCAGCTAATTGCCCTGGAGAATATTCTAACATGCCGCTGAGTATGGGGTCGGAGAAATAGCCCAAGGTACTATACGCTCCAACTGGGCGGACAATCGCATCATATCCGGCTGCGACTAGGCTATCCCGTTCGGTATCGGCCTTTTCTTTGTAAAAATAACCTTTGTAAGGAACGGTCCCAGCGATGGGGAAGTCCCATAGGAAAGGGGCAAAGTGATCTGGTGGTGAAGCGCTGACATTCCAACTGATAGGTTGGCCTTTGGTGTCATAAAAACTTGTATAGGTATCACGGGTTTCTAAACCCAAAGTGGCAGCGAAATTGAGAATCGACCGAATCAATGCAAATTTCTTGCGATGGTCCTCGTTTAAAAGGGGAGAGGCGAGTATGTCTTTGATTGGCCGACGGTTATAAAGTATTCTCCCCTGCCCAAGTGCGAGATGGGTATAATACTCTATATTGCAGCCAGGTAAATAAAAAAGGCCGAGCCCCATAAAAAGGACTCGGCCAAATCGAAGCAAACGTAAATGCACTAAGGCGAAGCTGTCTGTGGAGGTGATGAGGCTTTTTCCATCGCCAGATTGACTTGGCTCATTTGCTCATTCAACTTGCGTATAAGTTCGTTGGCCTCACGAAGGGTGTTTTCGACTTTGACTACCAATGCAGAGTCTAGATGGCCACCCTGCTTCTCTATATTCCAGTTATTGATGGTAGCCTCGTAGGCATTTAGGCGTAAGACCATTAATCTTTTAATATCGGTATGTAGGGGGTCTAAAAGCAGCGGTGGGGCTATTTCCCCAAATTGGCCAATCGTTGCTTTTAATCGAGGAAGTCCTTTTCCCATGGCCAGAGCGAGGTTGGCAGTTGTTGCTTGACCAGAGGTCCCAACGGCCTTATTAATCTTAAGATGAATCTTACCGACTTCTTGAATGAATGGGTTTATGGAGTTTAAGTAGCCTTGGACTTGACCCAAGTCACCATATGGGGTTTCCACGGTCTGGGCTGATTCAGCCGGTACTGGTTGCGGAATGGGTTGTTCTGCTTCTTGCCCAGAGCTGCATCCCAAAATAAAACAGAGTGCAGGTATTGCTGCTAATCGCTGCATAGTATGCCTTTGGAAACAGGTTTTATAGATTATTCAAGTTGCTCTGTGCTTTGGAGATACCCAAATGAGCGGTTGGGGACATTGGGTTGATCAACAGGGCTGTTTCAAAATATTCAATTGCATCAGTCCAGGCACCTTCATCCAAATGCAATTGACCCAATCCCAAATAAGCGCGTGAAGCGTTAATGTTTAGTTCAATAGCTTTAGCAAATGCATCCTTGGCCTTTGCAGAGAGTCCTTGGCTGGCGTATAACGAACCCAACTTAACAAAGGTGGTTGAATAATTTGGGTCAGCTTCAGCTGCTTTTTCTAGGTGGAGTATTGCTCGATCAAATTGGCCGTGTGCTTGATGTATATCTGCCAATTTTCCCAAGGCTAAGGGGTGCCCAGGAAAAATATTCAAGATTTGTTCAAAAAAGGAAATTGCAGTGCTGTCGTCGCCGGCCTCAAGCGTTCTGATACCGAGATCATAGGGAATATTGAAAGCCCTGCGAAAATAACGATCGGCTGCGACTTGCTTGCCTTGAGCGTTATAAGCCCTTGCCAGACTGGCGTAAACCTGTGGGTTGAGGGTGTCTATGTGCATAGCCATCCGATAAGATGCGACGGCTTCCGTTATTTCCCCCTGAGCTAATTGCTCATCGCCTTGAGCTAGATGCTCTTCAGTGGTTGACGGAGTATCTGTGCAACCACCTAGCGAAACAGACAGGACGAATAGGAATGAAAAGACCGATTTCATGCGCAATTTATATCGGGCGTCAATCTTAAGACGATTTAGGAACGATTTTCTCACCATCAAAAATCACATTGCCTTCTTTGTCGAGGACCTGGCCATCGGTGGTAAATTCATATTTCATCGATTGTCCCAATGTTAAGTGTCGTTGAACCTCAGCCAGATCTTTGTATTTTTCGATCAATTTTTCTATAGGACCCTCGAAGGATGTTTGTTGCCATTTGGGGCGGTCTTTATTGTGGGCAGCACGTTCTTCGGCCGTCATGATTGGTAGCCGTTCTGCGGCGGGGGTAAAGCGACCTGCCATCGCTTGTTGCCGTCGATATTTTTCGTGGCGTTTCTCAGATTCGGTTAATAATTCATCCGGGACGGCTTCAAAATCCGTGTCTTGGTCGGCCCCTTTGTTCTTGCGCTTTTGCTGTTCTTCTTCGACCTCACGCGTTAGTTGCTCTTGGCGCTCTTGGTCAAGGCTGTTGTTGGTCCCTAATTTTCGTAGGACATTTAATGCAGCTTTGTTCATAAAAGGACTGCCTTCCTGATCGAATTCAGGTAATTTGAGGTGATTTTGACCGCTGAATCTTGTCACATAAAGATATAAAGGGAGTTGGGCATTTGGCAAATCCAAATTGCCATGGTTATTATAGTGGTGCAGCAGGGATCAAAGCGGTACTACGAAAATCAACTAACTACAGCTAAGGTCTTGAAAATTAATGGCAAAGAAGAAAGATAAAGCGAGCGAGGGAACGGATTCAAGGGATGAAAAAATGAAAAAGATCAAATCATTGATCAACAGCAATAGCGAGGATGCGGCCAAAGCTCTTAAAATGTGGCTGAGCAAAGCGGGAACTGACAAAGATAAAAAGTAGTTGTTAACTCGAATATAGGTATGGAGATGCTTATGGGTTTTTTATCGCGTTATTTTTCAAATGATATTGGCATCGATTTAGGCACAGCTAATACGCTCGTATTTGTCAAAGGTGAGGGGATTGTTCTAAATGAGCCCTCGATTGTAGCAAGGCAGGCCGCTACAAAGAAAGTCATTGCGGTGGGTACGGAAGCCAAAGAGATGGTCGGGCGTGAAAACTCGGAGATCCAGATAATTCGCCCGCTTAAAGACGGAGTGATCGCTGACTTTGAAGTCACTGAAGAAATGATCCGCCATTTTATTCGAAAGGTCCAAAAAAATAAGCTTTTTGTACGTCCTAAAATTGTAGTTTCAGTTCCGTCTGGGAGTACGGAAGTCGAAAAGAGGGCGGTGCGCAACTCTTGTGAGCGGGTTGGAGCCAGGGAGGTTTATCTCGTCAGCGAGCCGATGGCTGCGGCTATCGGTATCGGCCTCCCCGTTGAACAGGCCATTGGCTCTATGGTTATAGACGTTGGCGGTGGGACAACTGAAATAGCGGTCATTGCTTTATCGGGCATTGTCGAACATGAATCCCTGAGAGTTGCCGGTGATGCAATGGACCAAGCCCTGGTTGATTGGATGCGAAAAAAATACAATTTAATGATCGGTGCAAGGGGGGCAGAAATCCTGAAATGGGAAATCGGATCAGCTATGCTTTTGGAATCTGAAGAAGAGGCTCCCGTGCGAGGGCGTGATATGGTTGCTGGTATTCCCAAAACTCTACAAGTTGGTTCATTGGAAATTCGCGAGGCTTTAAGTGATCCAGTTTCGCAAATAGTCGCCGGGGTCCGCCGTGTTCTCGAACGGACACCACCTGAACTCGCGGCCGACATTCTCGACCGAGGCATGGTTCTAAGCGGCGGTGGCGGCAAAATGCGAGGTTTGAAAGAGCGCTTAATTGATGGGACGAGCCTTCCGACCTTTGTCGATAGCGAAGACCCGCTCTCCGCTGTTGTTCGAGGCAATGCCAAGATTCTCGAAGAGTTTGAGCGCTATCGCAAGGTTTTGTTCTGATCAATATGCCCAACACCCGTGGGTTACTCGCCATTGGATTTGCCGTTGTTTGCTCTCTGAGCTTGATGGGGTTGCCTCATCCATATAAAACCTATGTCGCCGAACAAAGTCGAGCTGGCCTGCTTGCGGCAAGCCAATGGATGTTTTCGCGAGCAATCCGCTATGCACGTAACGAGGAAAAAAGTCAATTTCTCCTCACCCAGAACGTTAAACTTGCCCTAGACAACATGCGGCTACGGGAAGCGGCCTGGGAAAATGTCAGGTTGCGAGAAGCACTTGTTTTTCATGGAAGTGAAGGCGGGAAGGGGGTAATACCTGCAGAGGTAATAGGTCGGGATCCCGACCAGATATACGATACCATTGTGATTAATGCAGGTTATGATCATGGTATTAGCAAGGATATGCCGGTTGTAACAGCGGCGGGGTTAGTGGGACATATTGCACAAGTTGGCGATTCCGACTCCATAGTACAACTGTTAATGCGTTCGCAGGTAAGTGCACTGGTTCAATCCACGCGGGTCCAAGGAATCGTATCGTGGACAAATGGGCAACGTTTTCGGTTGCGTTTTGTCGAAGCCAGTAGCTTCGTAAGAGAGGGAGATAGAGTAGTATCTTCGGGGTTGGGCGGGCGGTATCCCAAGGGAATTCCGATTGGGAAGGTTGTTGAAGTAGGCCAGGTTAAAAGGGATTTGGTTTTTCAACAAGTATTCATCGAATCAAATGTGGATTTTCCGAACCTCGAAGAAGTATTCGTCATAGTTAAATAGGTCAATTAATACAGGGGCATATAGCATTGTCACTCTTGACAGAGAATGGGCCGTGCCGTATTCTTAAAACGGCTGTTGGCTAAAGTACTTACCACTTTATAAAGTGCCTTTTAGGTCGAGGGAGGAAGGTCTTGACGAAAGCTGATATTGTGCGGCTTATCGCCCAGGGGACTGGGTTAACTAAGACGGATACCGCGGCTGTCGTTGATGGCTTCATCGAGTCTGTAATAGAGGCATTAGAAGGTGGGGATCACATAGAAATTAGAGGTTTTGGCACCTTTAAGGTGGTCGAAAGAGCGTCGCGGACGGGCCGAAACCCTAGAACGGGAGCCGAAGTAAAAATAGATAGCCGAAAAGCTCCGACTTTTAAGGCATCAAAAGAGTTGCGGGCACGAGTTGAGAATGAAAATTTAAAGGACAAAGGTCCAGGGGAGAAGAAAGATGCCGTGTGGCAAGAAGAGAAAGCGGCATAAGATCGCTACTCACAAGCGTAAGAAGCGACTCCGTAAGAATCGTCATAAGAAGAGGAATATGTAGGCGAGTGGGTTAGTAGCTCAGCTGGATAGAGCACCGGTTTCCGGAACCGGGGGTCCCAGGTTCGAATCCTGGCTAGCTCACATTCCATCTTCAAATTTTGGTTGGCATCCATAGGTCGGGGTGTGGCGCAGCCCGGCTAGCGCGCTTCATTGGGGTTGAAGAGGTCGCTGGTTCGAATCCAGTCACCCCGACCATTCTTTAAGGGCTATGAGTCCCGAGGGGCTTGTAGCCGTTGCATTTCAAATATGAACGGGGTGTAGCGCAGCCCGGCTAGCGCACCTGCTTCGGGAGCAGGGGGTCGCCGGTTCGAATCCGGCCACCCCGACCACGATTAAGTCCTTGCAAGGGTTCAACTTGCAAGGACTTTTTTTATAGGTGTGCCCTTCCAATAATGTTCAATGTGCACCAAATGTTCACCGTCTGCGAGCGAACAGTTTGACCGGCTAGCCTTTTTTGGCCCACTTAGGGTGAGACTATTTGGTGTTTTATATAGTCCTCTGGACTGAGATAGCCCAGTCGACTATGGGGTCTTTCTGTGTTGTAATGCAGCCGCCAATCCTCAATGACGACGCGGGCTTCGCGTAGATTCAGCAACCATTCTCGATTCAGACATTCATCGCGGAAACGGCTGTGGAAACTCTCGATATAGCCGTTTTGCCAGGGACTGCTCGGCTCGATGTAGAGTGTTTTGATCTGATTTTCACGGAGCCATCGTTGAATTTTTCCGGCAATAAACTCGGTGCCATTATCGCTCCGGATGTGTTGGGGAATGCCGTATTGGATCATCGCTTGCCAG
>Ga0315339_1001745_pt1 | contig 18172 bp, 18 predicted proteins | sample ASW17metaG_FD_204514 | JGI IMG/M metagenome (GOLD analysis project Ga0315339, IMG submission 204514) | Ammonia-oxidizing marine archaeal communities from Pacific Ocean, United States - ASW #17 | ecosystem: Environmental > Aquatic > Marine > Oceanic | place: USA: California | collected 2016-12-05
GCCTCGCCGGGCCGACCGCGGTGGGAGACATTGCCGCCGTGCTCGATTTGTCGCCGTCCCTCGTCAGCCACCACCTGCGCCTTTTGCGCGCGGGCCGCATCCTGAAGGCGACGCGCCAGGGCAAGCACGTCTATTACGCCGCCGCCGACGACCACATCAGCCGCGTCGTCGCCGACATGGTGGCCCACGTGGGCGAAGCGGGTCAGGACAGGGCGGAAGGGGACGACGTGGCGGGCGGGGCGGAGAAATGAACGCCCGCCACGTCGCCGAGCCGGACGCCGCGGCGGGTTTTGAGGGTGCCCGGCTCGCCATCTACCGGCGCGTGTTGTGGACCGTACTCGTCATCAACGGCGTCATGTTTTTGATTGAAGGCGCATCCGGTTTGGCCACCAATTCGGTGTCGCTACAGGCCGATGCGTTGGACTTCCTGGGCGATGCCGCGACCTATGCCATCAGCCTCATGGTCCTCGGCATGTCCGTGCGCTGGCGGGCGAGCGCCGCGATTCTGAAGGGTGCGGCGATGGGCGCGTTCGGCGTGTGGATCCTGGGCGCCAGCGTCTTCCATATGATCTTCCCGGCCCTGCCGTCGGCCGGCGTCATGGGCGGCGTCGGCGTTCTTGCGTTGGCCGCGAACTTTGCGAGCGCTTTACTGCTCTACCGGTTTCGCCACGGCGACGCCAACATTCGTTCGGTCTGGCTGTGCACGCGCAACGATGCGATCGGCAACATCGCGGTGATCGTCGCAGGCGCGGGCGTGTATGCGACGGCCAAGGGCTGGCCCGATCTAGCGGTGGGCGTCATCATGGCGGCGCTGGCCCTTTCGAGTTCGCTCCTCGTTCTGCGCCAAGCCGCCCGCGAGTTGCGCGGCCGCGCGGAGTTGCGCGCCGGGCACACAAACGTGACCCCCGCGGCGTAAGCCGCTATTCTACCCTGACCACCGGGGCAAGTTTGCCGCGCCGATTGCGCCGCGCCCGCAGGAGTCCTTCGTGAAACTTGGCCTTTCGCTTGTTGCCGCAGGAACTTTTGCAGCCGCGTTGTCGACAGCAACCGCCCATTCTCTGGATGAGGTGGAAGAAAACCTAATGGCGTCCGAACGCTTTGTCGCGTTCGAGCCGGTCGCAGTTCCCAGCGCCGCCCTGCAGACCATCGACGGCGAGCCCATCGGTATGGATACCTTCCACGGCAAAGTGGTTGTGCTGAATTTCGTCTACACGAACTGCCCCGACATCTGCCCGCTGCATAGCGAAATGATCGCCGAACTTCAAAAAGACATCAACGCGACGCCGATGAAGGACTTGGTGGCGTTTGTGTCGATCTCCACCGATCCCGAGAATGACACGCCGGACACCATGCGCGCATACCCCGGCCATCATGGCCTCGACACCACGAACTGGCGGTTTCTGGCCAGCGCAACACCAGCGGCGGGGCGCGACCTCGCCGCCGCGCTGCAACAGAAATTCACGCCGGACGGCGAAGGTTACCAGCAGCACATCGCGGTGACCTACGTGTTGGACCGCGAGGGAATGCTGCGGGCACGTTATTTCGGCCTACGCTTTGAGCCGGCGAGCCTCATCCTCTACGTCAATGCGCTCGCCAATGACGAAGACGCGCACGACTTCACGGCCGAGCCCCCGCCCGTTACCGCCAAGTCGATCGGCCAGCGCTTTCGCGACTGGATCGGCGGTTTGTTTTAGGCTGAACTGACCCTGTCAGCGCTCATCCTTCGAGGCGGCCTCCGGCCTCCTCAGAATGAGGAGAGATCTTTCTGCCGCACCAAACTTAGCCTCACCCTGAGCTTGTCGAACTCCCTTCGCCCACCGAAGCGGGCTTCGCAAAGGCGAGAGGGGAAGGAGGAAGGCGGATGAGAACCAGGCACGCAGCCTCATACTTCGTCAGGCCCAGCGTGAGGTCATGTGGGCGCGGCAACGACCCTTCAGGATGATGTTCCGCCAGCTCTAGCGCGGCGAGATCACCATCGTCATCAGGCGGCCTTCCATCTTGGGGAATTGCTCGACCTTGGCGAGTTCATCGACCTCGTCGCGCACGCGTTCAAGGACGCGCATCCCAAGGTCTTGGTGCACCATCTCACGGCCGCGAAAGCGCAGCGTCACCTTGACCTTGTCGCCGTCGCCGAGGAACCGGGTGATGGAGCGCATCTTGACGGCGTAGTCGTGGTCGTCGATGCCGGGCCGCATCTTGATCTCCTTGACGTCGATCGTCTTTTGTTTCTTGCGGGCGACGTTGGCCTTCTTCTGCGCCTCGTACTTGAATTTTCCGAAGTCGAGAAGTTTGCACACAGGGGGGTCCGCAGTGGGGGACACTTCCACCAAATCCAGGCCGGCCTCATCGGCCATTTCCATGGCTCGTTCGATATCGACGATGCCGACCATTTCACCATCTTCTCCCACCAATCGAACGGCAGGCAGGTCGATCATCTCGTTGATGCGCGGCCCCTTAGGTGTGGGCGCCGTCTGAAAAGGGCGTCGTGCTATGCGCGGCTCCTCCCGTCAAGGCCTGCGGAATCCACTGCTCCCGCCCTTGGGAGCAAGACACCGCGCCGGCCTTCTTCACGAATGGCACCGCCCCTGGCTTCTTAGGCGTCCGGGGGCGCCGCCTCTGCAGCAAGTCTAGTCACTGCCTCGTCGAGCGCAAGGACTTCTTGATCGCGCCCGCCCAGGCGGCGCAGCGAGACCGTGCCATCTTGCGCCTCACGCTCGCCCACCACCAACATGACGGGCACCTTGGCGTGGCTGTGCTCACGCACCTTGTAGTTTATTTTTTCGTTGCGGAGATCGGCCTCGGCCCGCAAACCAGCGCCGGCCAGTGCCGCGCGCACCTTCTTCGCAGCCTCGTCGGCGGCGCCCGTGATCGTCGCCACGACGACCTGCGTAGGCGCGAGCCACAGGGGCAGCTTGCCCGCATATTGTTCGATCAGGATGCCGATGAAGCGCTCCAGCGACCCGAGGATCGCGCGGTGCAGCATCACCGGACATCGTTTCGCACCATCGGCGGCTACGTATTCGGCGTCCAAACGTTCCGGCAAAACAAAATCAACCTGAAGCGTGCCGCACTGCCACGACCGCCCGATAGCGTCGCGTAGGTGAAACTCAAGCTTGGGGCCGTAGAAAGCGCCCTCGCCCGGCGCAAGCTCGACGTCAAGACCGGCGGCGGCGGCGGCCTCGGTCAGCGCGGCCTCCGCCTTGTCCCAGACCTCGTCGGAGCCGGCCCGCACGATTGGCCGGTCGGCAAATTTCACGACGACATCTGGGAATCCCAGCTCACGGTATATCTCCAGCAACAAACCGCAGAACAATTCGGTCTCCGAGGTGATCTGATCCTCGGTACAGAAGATATGGGCGTCGTCCATGGTCAGGGCACGCACGCGCATCAGGCCATGCAGGGCGCCGTGCGGTTCGTTGCGCGTACACGAGCCGAATTCCGACATGCGCAGCGGCAGATCGCGGTAGCTCTTGATACCTTGGCGAAAAATTTGAACATGAGCAGGACAGTTCATCGGCTTGAGAGCAAGAATACGATCGTCATCGGTTTCGCTGGTAAACATGTGCTCGCGGAATTTCTCCCAGTGCCCCGACGCTTCCCATAGCTTGCGGTCGATGAGGACGGGGGTGCGGACTTCTTGATAGCCGGCACCGTCTTGTTTGCGCCGGACATAGGATTCGAGCGCACGAAACAGCGTCCACCCCTTGGGATGCCAAAAGATGCTGCCCATCGCCTCTTCTTGCAGGTGGAACAGCTCCATCTCGCGTCCCAGGCGCCGGTGGTCGCGTTTCTCCGCCTCCTCCAGCATGTGGAGATAGGCCTTGAGCGCCTTCTCGCCGGGCCACGCCGTGCCGTAAATACGCTGCAGCATCTCGTTTTTCGAATCGCCGCGCCAGTAGGCACCGGCGATCGACATGAGTTTGAACGCGTGGCCGAGCTTGCCCGTTGAGGGCAGGTGCGGGCCGCGGCACAAATCGATGAAACTGCCCTGGCGATAGAGGCTCACGTCCTCGCCAGCGGGGATGCTTTCGATGATCTCCGCCTTGTAGCGCTCGCCCGCCTCACGGAAGAACTTGACCGCGTCGTCGCGCGCCCACACTTCGCGCGTGATCGCCTCATCGCGGTTGACGATCTCGTGCATCCGGGCTCCGATCTTTTCCAGATCGTCAAGCGTAAACGAATCGCCGCGGGAGAAGTCGTAATAGAACCCATTCTCGATGGCCGGCCCGATGGTGACCTGAGCATCCGGATATAGCTCTTTCACCGCCTCGGCCATCACATGCGCCGCATCGTGGCGCAGAAGCTCCAGCGCCTCGTCCGATTTCACGGTGACGACACTGACCGTGGCATCCGCCTCGATCGCCGCCGCCAGATCGCACATTTCGCCATCGACGACGACCGCAAGGGCGGCCTTGGCAAGACCGGGCCCGATCGCCGCCGCCAGTTCAGCGCCGGTGACCGGGCCGTCGAAATTGCGTACGCTGCCGTCGGGCAGGGTGATCGCTACCATAGGTTCACTCGGTGGCCCACTGGACCGGCGCGCCACGCATCGGCCCTTTGAAAAGCGACGGGGAAACTGAAACGGTTTGCCACATGAGTCAAGAAACGGCGCGCCTCATCCGGCCAAGACTTGGCGATAAACATCCATCGTCGCCGCGCACATCTGCTTGACGTCGAAGTGGGCGCAAACGTGTTCACGCGCCTCACGCGCCAGGGCATCCCGGGCCGCCGGGTCGAGGGCCAAGGCCTCACCGATCGCCGCCGCCAGCGGCGCCGCCTGGCCCGCCGGAACGAGCCACCCGGTTTTTCCGGGCACCACCGTCTCGCGGGCGCCGCCGTGGTCGGTGGCGACGATGGGCCGGCCCATCGCCTGCGCTTCGGCGGCAACCCGGCCAAAGGCTTCGGGATCCGTAGACGCCGAGATCACCACGTCGGACAGCATGTACGCGGCCGGCATGTCGCGGCAGTGGTCGACGATATGGACGATATTGGTCAGCCCGTGGCGGGCAATCACCCGTTCCAATTCGCGGCGGTAGTGGCTGCGGCCCTGGTCAGAGCCGACAAGGATGCAGCGCATGTCGTCGCGCCCCAGGGCGGCCAACGCTTCGATCAGAACCCCCTGGCCTTTCCATCGGGTGAGCCGGCCGGGCAGCATCACGACCGGAACCCCATCGGGCAAGCGCCAGGCATTGGCAAGTTGGATGATGCGCTCGGCCGAGGTGCGGGCGGGATCGAACAATTCGACATCGACGCCGCGGTGGATTGTTACGACGCGCGATGAGGGCACGTTGTAACGCGCGCGCAGGTGTTCGGCGATAAAATCGGAAATCGCGATGACTTTTTCGCCACGCGCCATGACCGAATTGTACCAGCGCTTGAAGGGGTTCTGGGCGTTGTAGGTCCCGTGATAGGTGGTGATGAGGGGCCGGCCGACGCGGCGGCACGCCGACATCGCGCTCCACGCCGGGGCGCGGCTGCGGGCATGAACGATATCGACGCCGCGGTCGAAGATGAGCTGCGCCAGATCGCCGGCGTTGCGATGGAGCGCGAGCGGGTTCTTCGAGCGCAAGGGCAGTGTGATGTGTTCGACACCGGCGCGCTCTAGCTCCGTCACCATGGGACCGCCGGACGAAGCGACCAGAGACTCCCACCCGTTCGCGGCAACGGCCGCCGAAATATCGACGGTGCCGCGTTCGACCCCCCCGGTCACCAAGGCGGGCAGGACCTGAAGAACCACATGCCGTTTTGCGCCGCCGCTGGGTGGGGCCGCGCCATCGGTGTTAGGCTTCGCGTTCATGGCAGCCGAGCGTGACCAAAATCCGGTTTCATTGACATCCGCCACCGCGGGGGAGCCGCGTTTTCTCTCACGGCCGAACGCTGAGCGGATCGCCTTTCATTGTAGCGAAGGCGCAGCACCGGGCGTCGTCTTTCTTGGCGGATTCCGCTCGGATATGACGGGCACCAAGGCGACGGCCCTGGAGGCCGCGTGTGCCGCCGCGGGCCGCGCCTTCGTCCGCTTCGATTATTTCGGCCACGGCGCGTCGGGCGGCGATTTCACCGACGGCACCATCGGCCGCTGGCGCGACGATGCGCTCGCCGTCCTCGACAAGCTGACGGAGGGCGGCCAAGTGCTGGTGGGCTCCTCCATGGGTGGCTGGATCATGCTGCTGACCGCCTTGGCGCGCCCGCAACGCATCCATGGGTTGATCGGCGTCGCCGCGGCGCCAGATTTTACGGAGGACCTGATGTGGGATCGCTTCGGCGAAGCCACCCGCCGCGCCTTGGCCACCGAAGGGGTTTATCGCGAGGCCAATCCCTACGGCGAGCCGACGCCGGTCACGATGGGGCTCATCGAGGATGGGCGGCGGCACTTGTTGCTGCGCGGACCCATTCCCATCAGGTGCCCCGTTCGTCTTTTGCATGGCAAGGACGACGCCGAGGTGCCTTGGGCCACATCAACGCGCCTGGCCGACGCTTTGGAAAGCCCGGACGTGGCCGTCAGCCTCGTCGAAGGGGGCGATCACCGGTTGTCGAATGACGCGGACCTGGCGCGATTGATAGCGACGGTGGAGGAGGTTTGCGGGCTGCGTTGAGACCCTCCCCCCGCACATTGTGGGAGAGGAAAATTTTTCGAATCTACTGCGCGGCCTGTGCTTGTTCCTTCGCCAAGAGCGCACGCAGGCCATCGCGGTAGGTCGGGTATTTGAAGGTGTAGCCGAGTTCTTCCTTGAGGCGCTTGTTACTGACCCGCTTACAGTCGCCGTAGAACTCGTGCACGATCGGCGGGACATCGGCGTCCGCATAGGGCGTCTCCGGTGGCGGCTCCACACGCAACAACTCGCAGGCATAGGTGATGATGTCCTGGGGCGGCATCGGTTCGTCATCGGTGACGTTGTACACGCGCCCCGGATTGGGCTTGGCGATCGACGCCATCACGGCGCCGACGATATCATCGAGGTGGATGCGCCCCAAGACGAGGTCGGGCTTTATGAGACGGCGCGCGTGGCCCGAGCGCACCTGATCGAGCGGGCTGCGTCCGGGTCCGTAGATACCGGCGAGACGGAAGACATGCGCCGGCACGCCGTGGTCGCGATGGAGCGCCAACCAATCTTCTTCGGCTGTGACACGCAGTTCGCTGCGGTGGTTGTTGGGCGTGAGAACAGAATCCTCGTCGACCCATTCGCCGCCGCGATCGCCATAGACACCCGTCGTCGACAACAGTCCCGCCCACTGCAAGCCGTCAATGGCGGCGATGTCCTTGCCGTGCATACCGACGGCGATGTCGCCGTCTTCGTCCGGTGGGATCGAACACAAGATGTGCGTGACACCGGCGAAGGCCGCCGCGGGATCTTCCAAGGGTCGCTCGCGGTCGAAGAAATAGACCGGCAAGCCGACTTTCTCGACCAGGTGCGCTTTCTTCTCGGCGGTGGTCGTCGTACCCGAAACCTTGAAGCCGAGATCGTCCTGCACCGCGTGGCCCACCATGTGAAAGCTGTAGCCAAGGCCGAAGCCGAACATCAATCCCATCATCCCCTCCCCGACTCTGCGCCCGCATTCCACTCGGCGCGGACGTCGTCGTCCGTCTCGGCGGACAAATGTGTATCGCGCAGCCTGTCAAATTCATCCGCGTCCAGCAACTGGGAAAGCGCCCACACCGCCATCGCGCGGACGAGGGCGGAGCCATCGCCAAGCCTTTCGGCGGCGGCCGCGCGGGCCTCTGATACGCCTGAATTACCAAGCGCAATCAGCACGTTACGAACAAATCTATCGCGCCCGGTTCGCTTGATTGGCGAGCCCGAAAAAAGTGTGCGGAACGCCTCGTCGTCGAGGCGAGCGAGGCCGGCCAACACCGGTGCCGTCAATTCGGCGCGCGGTTGCAGGCTGCGCTCTCCGGTGGCGGACGCATATTTGTTCCACGGGCAGACCGCTAGACAGTCGTCGCAGCCGTAGATGCGATTGCCCATGGCGGCGCGGAACTCGGCCGCGATGTGTCCCTTGTGCTCAATGGTCAGATAGGAAATGCAGCGCCGCGCATCCAACTGGTAGGGCGCCGGGAAGGCATTCGTCGGACAAACATCGAGGCAGGCGCGGCAGGTGCCGCAACGGTCGCCGTGGGGATCGTCCGGCGTGAGGTCCAGGGTTGTGAAAATCTCGCCCAGGAAAAGCCACGAGCCGAACGCCGTGGACACGAGGTTGGTGTGTTTGCCCTGCCAGCCGATCGACGCTGCCTGCGCCAGCGACTTTTCCATGACCGGCGCGGTGTCGACAAAGACTTTGACCTCCGCCGCGCACTCGCCGGCGATCCACCGGGCGAGTGATTTGAGTTTCTTTTTGACGACATCGTGGTAGTCGGTGCCCTGGGCGTAAACTGAAATCGCGCCGCGCTCGCGCTGTGCCAGTACGGCGAGCGGATCCACGGCGGGTCCGTAGTTGACCCCCAACGAGATGATGCTGCGCACCTCCGGCCAAAGCACATGCGCATCAGCGCGGCGGTCCGCGTTGGCCTCAAGCCACGCCATGCCGCCGTGCCGTCCGGCAGCTAAGAATTGGTGCAACCGTTTGCCGGGTTCACGCGTGGCCACAGGCGCTGTGAATCCCACCGCGTCGAAACCGCCCGCAAGGGTGCGGGCCCGGATGCGCTCGCGGATGCCGTCCACGCCGACACTTCGTGACGCGCGCATTGTGTCGCTCACGACAGCGGACCGACTGGTCCGCGCCTGCGCGGGCGCGCCGGACAACCGGCGGGTCGCCTCGTGGCCTTGAGCGATTCCGGACGCGATGGAATCGCTCTAAAAGTCGAGATCGCCATAGTGTTTGGGCCGGGCAAGACCGGGAATTCGGTCGGTGAGTAGCGCCTGAAAACTCGGGCGTGATTTGACCCGCGCGTACCAGTCTTTGGCCCCCGCATGATCGTCCCAGGGCACCTCGCCAAGATAATCGATGCACGAGAGGTGCGCGGCGGCGGCGATATCGGCAAGCGAAAAATCGCCACCGGCAAGCCACATCCGGCGGTCGGTCAGGTAGGCGATGTACTTGAGGTGTGTCGTAATGTTTTGCCGCCCCGCCCGGATCGCGTCCGAGCTCGGCTCGCCCATGCGCATGAAACGGCGCAGCACTTTTTCGTCGACGAGATTGCGCGTCACCTCGCTGTGGAATTTGAGATCGAACCAGCCGACGAGGCGCCGCGCCTCGGCCCGCGTGGCTGCGTCGAACCCGACGAGAGGGCGGTCGGGATAGGCCTCGTCGAGGAACTCGCAGATGGCACTGCTTTCGGCTAGGGGCGTCCCGTCTTCGCCGATGTACACGGGCACCTGGCCGGCCGGGTTGAGCCGCAGAAAATCCTCGCGCCGTTCCCAAAATTTCTCGAACCGCAGGTCGAAATCGAGACCCTTTTCGGCCAGCACGATGCGGACTTTGCGGCTGAACGGGCACAACCAGAAATGATAGAGCGCGCGCATGGCTGCCGACTGTATCGCACGCGCATGGGAGGGAATAGGCCCGCCCGGCTTGGATGCGCAGCAAGGGGGCGTATGATCCGCGGCGCAGAGCACGCCACCGGGAAAGAGATGCGCCGTGACTACAGCGCTCAAGTACGATGCCTCTGTTCTCATCGACAGCGGCCGCCTCGCCTGGGAGCCCTATGCCCCGGCGGGCTATCCGGCCGGGCTGCGCGCCCGGACCTTACGCCGCCTGGACGACGGATCCTTGCGCAGCGCCGTCTTGGACGTGCCCGCGGGTTGGGCGAGCGGCGGCCCACGCACGGCCCGAACCGCTGAGCAGGCCTACATCATCAGCGGCGCCCTCGATATCGGCGGCATCGCCTTCGAGGCCGGTTCGTTCTACTTCGTGCCAGCCGGCGCGGCCTTGGGCCCCGTGCACTCGGCGGCGGGCGCGCAAATCATCGTCATCCTCGACGGCGAACAGTCCTACGGCGAGGTCGGCGCGGCAACGCCTGAAGCGGTGCAACGTGTCATCGCAGCCGATGTACCGGCAATCGAGCAAGTCGTCGGCGTCAAACGGCGCGTCCTATGGCAGGACCCGGTCACCGGCGCGGACACGAGGCACCTTACTTTGTCCGCCGGACTGCCCGGGCTGGGCGCCGAGTGGCACCCGGTGAACGAGGAGATCTTTTTCTTGACCGACACAGCCTCGCCGTCCGCAAACGAAGCGGGACCCGGATGGTTCCTTTTCAATCCGGCCTACGTGGTGCACGGAGGCGAGCGCCCGCCGACGACGAGCGAGCGCACGTTGCTCGAATGGCACGACGGTGCGTGGGAGCTGAACCGGCTGTAAGGCTCGAAGCCGCTTAGCTTTGCAATTCCGGCAGGTCGCGGAACAGCTCAAGCGCTTCGGGGTTGGCCATCGCATCGCGGTTCTTGACCGTACGCCCATGCACGATATCGCGCACGGCGAGCTCGGTAATCTTACCCGAGTTCGTGCGCGGAATGTCGGCCACTTGAACGATCTTGGCCGGTACATGGCGCGGCGTCGCGGCAGTGCGAATGCGGCTGCGGATCATGGTCCTCAATGATTCGTCGAGTGCGATACCCTCGCACATGCGAAGAAACAGAACGATGCGAGTGTCGCGGTCCCACTGCTGGCCGATACATAGCGCCTCTTCGACCTCGTCGAGGGCTTCGACCTGGCGATAGATTTCCGCGGTGCCGATGCGTACGCCGCCGGGATTGAGTACCGTGTCGGACCGGCCAAAGACGATCATGCCGCCGCGGTCCGTGAGCCCGACGTAGTCGCCATGGGTCCACACACCGGGAAACTTCTCAAAGTATGCGGCGCGATAGCGCTCGTCGCCGGGGTCGTTCCAAAATTGGATTGGCATCGACGGGAAGGGCGCCGTGCAGACCAGTTCGCCCTTTTCGCCGCGAAGCGGCTTGCCGTCGTCATCGAATACGTCGACCGCCATACCCAACGTGCGTGTTTGAATCTCACCGCGCCACACCGGCCCGGTCGGATCACCGGCGGCGAAACAGCCCATGATGTCGGTGCCGCCGGTAATCGACGATAGGCGCGCGGTCTCGCTGACGCTTTCATAAATGTAGTCGAAGCTCGCCGGGGCGAGGGGCGACCCGGTCGAAAGGATCGTGCGCACCCGCGATAGATCGTGGGTCCTCGCAGGGGCGGCTCCGGCTTTGTTGCAGGCGTCGATAAATTTGGCCGAGACGCCGAAGATATCGACCCGTTCGCGTTCCGCCAGATCGAACAGAACGTTGGCATCGGGATAAAACGGGGAGCCGTCGTAGAGGACGAGTGTCACTTCGGAAGCCAGCGCCGACACCAGCCAGTTCCACATCATCCAGCCGCAGGTCGTGAAATAGAACAGGCGGTCGCCGCGCCGCAGATCGGTGTGCAGCAGGTGTTCTTTGAGGTGCTGCAGCAGGCTGCCGCCGGCGCCGTGGACGATACACTTGGGCGGCCCGGTCGTCCCCGAGGAATAGAGGATATAGAGCGGGTGATTGAACGGCAGTTGGCGGAAAGCGATGCTGCCTGGGGCAAACCCCGAAACGAAATCCGCCATCGTCACGGCGTCCTTGAGGCCACCGAGATCCGGCGCCTCGTTGACATAAGGGACGATGACGACCCGCTCCAGAGTCGGCAACCGCGCCGCGATGCCACGCACGCGCTCCAGTGAATCGTGGGTCTTGCCGTTGTAGTGATAGCCGTCCGCGGTAAACAGGACTTTGGGTTCGATCTGGCCGAAGCGGTCGATGACGCCGCCCTCGCCGAAATCGGACGAGCACGACGACCACACGGCGCCCAGGCTGACCGCCGCCAGCATCGCGACAATCGCCTCCGGCATGTTGGGCAGGAAGCCGGCCACGCGGTCGCCGGCGGTTACACCTGCTGCATCCAGGGCCTGCGCGGCACATGACACGGCGTCGCAGAGCGCGCCAAAGCTCATGTCCCGGCGCACTCCGTCCTCGCCCTGAAAGATGAGAGCAGGTGCATCGTCGCGGCGGCGCAGAAGATTTTCCGCGAAGTTCAGGCGCGCATCGGGAAACCAGCGCGCGCCCGGCATCTTGTCCGGGTCGATCAGGACGCGATCACCAATAGTCTCGGCAATGACGCCGCCGAAGTCCCACATGGTTTGAAAGAACTTCTCGGGTTCGGACACCGACCAGGCGCGCAGCGCCCCCCAATCCGGCAAGCTCACGCCCCAGCCGGCCTCGGCCCGGCGGCAGAACGCCGTGACGTTGGAGGCGGCCACATCGTCTGCGCTAGGCTGCCACATCGGCTTGGCGCTTGCCGCGTTCGTCGGGTCGGTTTGGTGTGGGACGTTCGTCATTGTCTATGGGCCCCAACTTCGCATGACGGGGGCCCTCCTCCTGGGATGGGGGGGCAGGGAGGGAGTGTTTTTCTATTGTCGCTTCGCATACCGCGCAGAGCAAACGCATTTGCCCCCTCCCCAACCCTCCCCAACGCAGCGCGGGGGAAGGGAGATTTGGTGCGCGGTGCCCGATACGGCACGCAAGGCAGCCATGCAAACGCCGCACTGGCCGCTCCCGGCCGCACGCACTATCCTTTGGGGTGCGCGCCGGGATCCAATTGTTCCCGGTCCCGCCCCCGACGAAGACAGGAAAAAGCCGCCGCAATATCCCTTGCGGGGCCGACCCCTGGTTTGCGCCGGTGGCGGGCGCTCGCACGAAGGACAACCGATGACCCTGCAAACGCCAGATATGACCAGTCACGCGGGCAAACGCACGGCGCCCCGTGCCGTTCTCAACATGGTCGCGTCGATGCTGTTCTTTTCGATCATGATCGGCGCCATCCGCCATGTGTCGGAGGGCATGAATTCGTTGGAGGTCGTCTTTTTCCGCAACCTGTTTGGCATTCTGATCGTCGCGCCGCTGATCGTGCGCGGCGGCGGCCTGGACTTTCTGCGCACTACCAAGTGGAAGTTGTATGGCCTGCGCGGCCTGTTCGGCCTGGCCTCGATGTTCCTATGGTTTTACGCGGTGGCGAATACGCCGCTCGCCGAGGCGGTCGTTCTCACCTTCACGATTCCCCTGTTTACGACGGTGGCGGCGATTTTCCTTCTCGGCGAAGTGGTCGGGCTGCGTCGGTGGACGGCAATGGTGATCGGTTTCGGCGGGGCGCTTTTGATCCTGCGGCCGGGATTTGGCGAAATCGCACTCACCCACATCATGCTGTTGGTGTCCTCGGCACTGGCCGCGATTTCCATTGTCTTGATTAAAACGTTGTCGCGCACCGAGCCGGCGGAGCGCATCGTCGCCTACATGATCATTTTGATGACACCGGCGTCTCTGATTCCGGCGCTGATGGTTTGGCAGTGGCCCACGCTGGACCAGCTGTTCTGGCTTGCCGTCATTGGCGGCGGCGGCACGATCGCCCATCTATTCATGACCCGCGCACTCAGCATGGCCGACACATCGGCACTGATGCCATACGACTTCCTGCGCCTGCCGTTTGTGGCCGCGATCGCTTTTGTCGCGTTCGCAGAAGTGCCCGACGCTTGGACATGGACCGGCGGCGGCATCATTTTCGCCAGTAGCATCTACATGGCCCACCGCGAGACCCGCGTCGCCCGGCGCACACGACACGGCGAAGAGCCGATCAAGGCAGTCTCCGCATCGATCGAAGCCCGCGGCGAAGCGGTCACGCCCCAGTCCTAATGATCGCCGCCCTCCAGGCCGCCTGGGCCGGCATGGCGCCGAACACGCGCGGAATGACTTGGGCATTCCTGGGTTCGTTGTTCATGGCCTTGACCGCGGTGCTGGTCAAATACCTCGGCAACGAGCTCAACAGCTTCGAGGTCGCGTTCTTTCGCGCCTTGTTCGGTTTCCTCGCGATCGCGCCATTTGTTTTGCGGCCGGGCGCGGGCGGCATCCGCACCACCCGTCCCGGCCTTCACACGCTGCGCGGTGTCATGGGCGCCGCCGCCATGCTGTCCGGTTTCTATGCGGTAACCGTCCTGCCTCTGGCGCTGGCCACGTCTTTGTCGTTCTCGCGTTCGCTGTTTATGATTGTTTTGGCAATCCTGTTCCTCGGCGAAGTAGTACGCGCGCGGCGCTGGACTGCCACCATCCTGGGTATCGTCGGCGTCATCGTCATGCTGAGGCCGACCACGGCGATCGATTCGGCCGCGTTCTATTCCCTGTTCAGTGCTTTCATGGTCGCCGCCGTCATGGTTGCTACTAAGAAATTGGCGACGACAGAGCCGCCGGTGCGGATCATTTTTTACGCCGGTTTCTTCGGCACATTGATCGCACTGGCCCCGGCGATCTTCCTTTGGGAAACCCCATCCTTTCAGGAGCTCGCGCTCATGGTCCTCTTAGGGATCGTCGGAGCCCTTGGCACGAACTGCATGGTCCGGGCGTTGGCGGCCGGCGAAGCCACGGTCGTGGCACCGGTCGAATACGTGCGAATTATTTTTGCCGCCTTGTTTGGCTTTTTCTTATTTTCCGAGACACCCGACATCTGGACCGGCGTCGGCGCAGTTATTATTGTCGGCTCGACGCTGTATATCGCTCTGCGCGAGGCGCGCCTCGGCAAGCCAAAACCGGACCCAATCGCCGAGGCATGAGTTCTTGTCGCTCACGGCAGCGGACCGATGGTCCGCGCCTAATTCCGATGGAGTGAGAATCACTCTACCCGTCCTCGGCGTCGCGCAGGGTCTCGCCCAAAAACGTCTTCGCCTTGCGGCGGTATACCGCCGTTATGTGGCGCCCCGCCATCGACAGCGCGGCCAGCAGGACCGGCGCGTCGTCGGCAAATCCAAGTCCGGCGATAAAGTCCGGAATCATGTCGGTCGGCACGATGAAATAGGCGAGCGGACCAAAAAGCAGCGCCTTCACCGGCACCCGGGTCGCGGCGTCCGTCGCGCAGTAATGCCTTGCAATCGCGTCCTCGAGAAACGGCACCTGGCGCACCTTGGTCCAGAAAGCGCGCTTAACGGTCGCCCGGTCGTCCGCGAACTAATTCGGATCGGGGGCGCCGCTTGGATCGTCGCCGGCCGTCGTCATAACGTAGATATGGTTCAAATGTGCGCCCACGGCAACGTCCCGCCGGTCGCGTGGCCGCCGCCGGTCTGTTAGGTTCGGCCAAAATTGGCAGGGCCAAATATGGAGGGTTGTGTGCAAATTGATGGAATGGCTGCGATCGTCACGGGCGGTGCTTCGGGCCTGGGCGGGGCAACCGCTATGGCGTTAGCCGAGGCCGGCGCAAAGGTTGCGATCCTCGACGTTAACGCCGCGGCGGCGGAACAAGCGGCTTCTCGCATCGGCGGCCTTGGCCTGGCATGCGATGTGCGCGACGGCCCGGCGATGGAGGCAGCCCTTGCCGCCGCCAGCAAAGCCCACGGCGCGGCCCGCATCCTCGTCAACTGCGCCGGCATTGGCACCCCCGGACGCGCCGTAGGCCGCGATGGACCTCTGGCGCTAGAGAAATTTGAATCGGTGATCGCGGTCAACCTGACCGGCACCTTCAACGCCGCGCGCCTTGCGGCGTTCGGCATGCAATCGCTCGATCCCTTGGCCGAGGGCGAGCGCGGCGTCATCATCAATACCGCATCCGTGGCGGCCTACGAGGGCCAGGTCGGGCAACCAGCCTATGCGGCGTCCAAGGGCGGCATCGTCGCGCTCACCCTGCCGCTCGCCCGCGAGTTCGCCCAGTTCGGCATCCGCGTCATGACCATCGCGCCGGGGATCTTTGAGACACCCATGCTCGCGGGCTTGCCCGAGGAGGTGCGCGAAACGCTGGCCGCCGACGTGCCGTTCCCGCGCCGCCTTGGCCAGCCCGAGGATTATGCCCGGCTCGCGCTGCATATCGTCGAAAGCCCAATGATGAACGGCGAAACCATCCGCCTCGACGGCGCGATCCGCCTGAAGCCGCGCTAGGCGAGCCGCTGCCGCAAGCGGCAAACGAGCGGCCACTTGGTGGCACCGCCACCGCACGCTGGCATTGTCCCATGACCAAGTCCGACAGCTCCCGCAATGACGGCACAGCGCCCGGCGCCGCTGAAATCGATGGGATCGCCGCGCGCGCCTATGAGACCATCCCGGCGGAGCTGCGCGATCATGTGGCCAACGTCGTGATCCGCATCGAAGAGTACCCCGACGAGCAGACCCTGGCCGACCTAGGCATCGAAAGCCCCTACGATCTTCTCGGCCTCTATCAGGGCGTCGATCTAACCCAGAAATCGATCGCGGACCCCCAGCCGGAGACGGACATGATCTTTCTCTACCGGCGGCCGCTGCTCGACTACTGGATCGAAAACGAGGTGACGCTGGCCGATCTCGTTCGCCACGTCCTGATCCACGAGATTGGCCATCACTTCGGCTTCTCGGATGACGATATGGAAGCGATCGAGGCGAAGGGCTGAGGACGATGCACGATACAACTCCCTCCCCCTGGATGAGCCCAAATTAAATGGCACATGCAGAAGGATCGTAGCAATATGTGCCATATCGAACATGCCGACGCGAAACGTCCGTCTGACGGAGCGCCATTCCAAGCTGATCGATGAGTTGGTCGAAACCGGCCGTTATCAGAACGCCAGTGAGCTGATGCGCGAAGGCTTGCGTCTCGTCGAGGAACGGGAGACGCAATTCGACGAGATTCGCGAGCGCATCGCGCGATCGCTCAGCCAGGCTGACCGCGGTGAGTACGCAGAGGGTTCGGTCGAAGATGTCGTCACCGGGGCTTTCGCGGAGGCCCGCAAACGCCTGGACGTCTGAAAACGATCAGGTTCACACGGCAGGCGCGGGAGTGCTTGGTCGTGATCTCTATCTACACCATTCAATATTTTGGTACGCGGCATGCCGAAAAAATGCGAAAGACGGCTTATCGGCCGACTTCAGTCACTTGCGCGCGGAGAGTTGCCCCGACCAAGACCGTGCGATGTCCTGCTGCGCGGGAGGCGCGATGCGGCAGGCCTCACGAATTGCCTTGAGAGAAGTCATTACATCATCCTTCGAGAAGGCGCCGATTCAATCGAGGTGATCGCCATTATCGACGGGAGGCGCGGCCTTCAGGGCGAATTGCAGCGACTGGCACAGGAAAACTAGGTTGCGTTTGGAAGGTTGCGGCTAGCCCGGATCGACGTCCGCTCGCTCATCGCCGTCCTCTCCTAACAGCCGCGCGACGTAATCCGGCACGATCTCGGCAGCGCGGCCATAGATGCGTTCGGCGAACAAGGTCCCGCCGATCGATGGCTCGAGATTGAGCTCGACCATATGGGCGTTACCCACCGTGCGGACCTCTTCGACAAACCCCGCCGCCGGATAGACGTTGCCGGACGTGCCGATCGACAGGAACAAATCGCACGCCGCCAGCGCCGCGCCGATGCGGTCCATCGCGAACGGCATCTCGCCGAACCAGACGACGTGCGGGCGCAGCGCCCCTTTGGCGCCGCAACACGGACAGGCGAGGTCCACCGAGAGCGCGCCGTCCCAGTCGAGGACCGTGCCCCGGCCGCTGCAGCGCACCTTGCGCATTTCGCCGTGCATGTGGATGACATTGTGCGAGCCGCCGCGCTCGTGCAGATCGTCGACGTTCTGCGTTACGATCAGAACTTCCGCGCGGTGGCGCTGTTCCAGGTCTGCTAGCGCCCGGTGCGCCGGATTCGGCTGCACATCCACTAGCTTGGCGCGCCGCGTATTGTAGAAGTCGTGCACGAGCGCCGGGTTGCGCGCGAAGCCTTCGGGCGTCGCCACGTCCTCCACATCAACTTGCGACCACACGCCATCTGAATCACGAAAGGTGGGAACACCAGAATCGGCGGAGATGCCAGCCCCAGTCAGAATGACGATGTGGCTGTGCGCCCCTCCGGCCACGGCACGGCCTCCTTTTCCAAATATTGCCGAGCGACATTTCGCTTCCCTGCCAATACTATGCCGATCATTGGTTACCCATGGGAGCCATTGATGCGTCTTTATTGGTTCATCGCCGCCTTGGCCTTGACCGTGTTTCCGTTTGGCGCACAGGCGCAAAACGTCAAGGACGTGGGTCCGGATCAATTGCCCTACGCCGGTGAAACGGCGGCGGAGGCATGGGCCGACTACCGCAAGACGCGCGGGGTCAAAGCATTCGCGCTCGGCCAAGACGGCGCCTGGGCCTGGGGCCGGCGCGTGGGGGAAGACGAGACCCTTGAGGAGGCGCGCGATGCGGCCCTGGAGAACTGCCGCGGCGAGACGCA
>Ga0315339_1001746_pt1 | contig 18171 bp, 18 predicted proteins | sample ASW17metaG_FD_204514 | JGI IMG/M metagenome (GOLD analysis project Ga0315339, IMG submission 204514) | Ammonia-oxidizing marine archaeal communities from Pacific Ocean, United States - ASW #17 | ecosystem: Environmental > Aquatic > Marine > Oceanic | place: USA: California | collected 2016-12-05
GACATCGCCTTCCTGCACCCGGGGCAGAACGCCAAGGTCAAGATCACGGCCTACGACTTCGCAACCTACGGCGCGCTGGAGGGCACCCTGGAGCGGATCAGCGCCGATGCCATCGTCGACGAGCAGCAACAAAGCTTTTTTCAAATCCGCATCCGCACGGACCGCAGCTTCCTCGGCAGCGACGACGCACCGTTGCCGATCATCCCCGGCATGGTGGCGCAGGTCGATATCCTGACCGGCAAACGCACGGTGCTCGACTATCTGCTCAAGCCCGTGATCCGCGCCCGCGAACGGGCGCTCCGGGAGCGCTAGGAGACACTCTTGCCCCGGGTCCATCGCCGCACCGTATGCCCCTACAACGGGCAGCATTGGTGCGCGGGTGGGCCACGGACTGGAATGATCTGAGGTACGTCCTTGCGGCGTCGCGCGAAAATTCGGTGCGCGCCGCAGCGCTTCGATTTTGCCAAGTTCGAGACGTGCCGTTGCGACTTTGGGTCGAGCACTCGGCCGTATGAGGACCCTGGTCTCGCGCCAGCCTTTTAGGGCACACTCGCCGCGAAACCAATCACAAGGGGGATCAAATGAGCGAAACCAGGACCTATGACTACGGCCGCCTCGGGCCGCCGGAGGGGGCACGGGTCGTCGTCGGCGGCGGCTGCGGCGGCATTGGTAGCGCCGTCGTCAAGGGCTGCCTTGAGACCAACCTCGATGTTACCATTGTCGATCTGGCCGAGACAGAGGCGCAAAACCCGGCCCCCGCCGGCGCGAAATTCATCGCCATGGATGCCTACCGCGAGGAGTCCGTGCGCGCCGCCTTTGGCGAAATCGAGAGCGCCGGCCCCGCCCTCGACGCGCTGATCAACCTGATCGGGTCGGGCAACAAACCGGCGCCGCTCGCCCTACTTGAGACCGAGAGCTGGGACGACGTGATCAGCCGCAACTTGCGCTCGGCCTTCCTGATATCTAAGGCGGCCATGCCGTTGCTCAAGGCATCGGGCGCCGGGGCCATCGTTCATACGGCGTCGGGCGCGGCCTATCGCGGCATTCCCGGGGTCGGCTCTTACACGGCAGCCAAGGCCGGCTTGATCGGCATGACCAAGACCTTTGCGGTCGAGAACGCGCCCGAGGTGCGTGCCAATATCATCGCGCCGGGCGGCGTCACCAACAAGGTCAAGGTCGACCCCAAGACCGGCACGGCGACCGGACCCCAGGGTCTCGACGTCGGCCACACTCTCAAGACCATCCCCCTTGGGCGCTTCGCCGATCCCGAGGATCTGGTTGCGCCGTTCCTCTTCCTGGCCGGGCCCTCGTCCGGTTACATGACGGGGCAGGTGTTGCAGCTTTCGGGCGGCATGCTGACACCCTGACCGGCGCCGTTCAGGTGTTGCGCGATGCGCCGCTGCGAACCGCCATCTCACGCAGCGTCTCGTGCCGCGACCCTAGAATTTGACCCGGGCGCCGCCCAGGACCGCGAAGATTTGGCCGGTGGGCGTACCGGGCCGGTCGAGACCGTGGTTGCGGACACCCAAATAGAACTGGATCCCGAAATCGGCCAAGTTCTGCACGACGAACGCGCCATAGGCCAAGAATTCGTCCCGGTACTGAGCAATATCGTCCGCCCGGGCGTAGTCGATGGCGAACGCCGTGGCGCCAATAGCGAAGGGATTCACGATATAGACCAACTTCGCGACCCAGTACTTCCGGTCGAGTCGCGAATCACGTTTGGCGAGATGTACCGGGACGGCGTCAGCACGGGTGTCGATCTTGCGATCGCCTATCAATGGTTCAATCTGGGAGCCATTTCCTCGGAAAAAGCCCTTAGGGAACGCAACAAACTTGGCCGGCGCTTAACGCCCGCACAACTGCTTGAAGCGGAATTGAAAAGCGTCGAATGGCTGCAATGCAATCCCACCCGGTAGCCGCTCACGGCGCGGCGCGGCGCGCCACAACGAAAACGAAAAATCCGAGCGCGATCACAACCAGACCGGCGGACGCCGCCAAATAGGTGGCGCCGACGCCGAAGGCGTTGACGATCGGTTGGCTGAACAGCGGGGAAAGGAAATGGCCGATGAACGTCGCCGTCGCGATACCGCCGGAAACGCGCCCTCGAATGGCGGCTGGGGTCCCGTCCAGAATCCAAACCACGATGTTCGCCATCAACAGGCCATAGCCGCACCCGGAGACGACGACGGCAACGAACACCTGGGACACGCTGTCCGCGGTCCCAACGAAAAAATAGCCCAGCCCGGCGAGGGCGAACGCAAGGGCCATGACCGCTTCGGCGCCCATGCGGGCCCGGGCCCGGGTGTAAAATAACGAAGCAACCGCGACGGCGAGCGCGGAGGTGGCAATCATCAGCCCGGCGACCGCCGGGTCGACACTGCCAAGCTCGCGTAGGTAAAACGCCATTTGGACTGGCACGAGGAAGAACGCCATGGAATAGGCCGCAGTGAGGAACAGCGCGAGGGAGAGGAAAAAACCCGGGATGCGATCGGCCTTCGGCGCCGCGGCGCCTGACATCGCCGCTCCGGCCATTGTCCCGCGGCCGGGCCTCTTGTCGTGCAGGCTGCGGGAAATAAACGGCAGCAGGAAAAACGCAATAACGAAGACGAGGAAGGCGAGGCGCCAGTTGACGGTCGCGACAAGACCGCCGACGAGATTGAACCCGACCGCTGCGAAATTGACGAACGCCCCGCGCAACCCGAGAAACGACTGCCGGGCCGTGCCAGCGTAGTAGTCACCGACGTACGCCGTGGCCGCGGTCATCAGGCCGCCGATTGCGACACCCAATATCGCGCGGCTGACGAGCAGGGCCGTCAGTGACTCGATAAAAAACCCGGCGATGCCCGAGGCCCCGTAGACCGCAACGGATGCGAACAGCAAACGCTTGCGCCCGAAGCGGTCCGCGATGACCCCCGCCACGGGCGCGAACAAGGCGATAAAGATAGCCGGAAGGGTGAGCACAAAGCGCGACAGGTAATCGATGTAGGGAACGCTGGCGAACTCCGCGTAAATCGCCGGTAGGCTCGGCGAGAGTGGCGCAAACGCCATCATCGGCAAGGTGACCACTAATAGAAGTGTCGCCTTGACCGCAAACGAGGGTGCGGCGTTGTCGCTCGCAAGAGTCATCTTCGGCCGTGTCAGGTGGATCGGGGAATGCCGGCGCCGCCAACGACGGCGCGGCCGGCGGCGCACTGTTGGATGGGCTGCAGGCGAAAGTCAAGTTGCACCCCCGCCATCGCGGCCTACCCAACCCCTGGCCGAAACGCTAGATTACGCGTCGCCTGTGCGCGGGTCCACGAGGGAGTAAACAATGGCGATCGAAACCGGACATCCCATGATGGCGCAAATGAACCACGATGAGGCGGCACGCGACGGCTTTGTGCTCGGCCTCAAGCATCATCTCTCGAGCGTCGTTGGACCCGGCAATCGGCCACTTTACGAAAACCGGGTGCGGTCGAAGATGCGCAGAAGTCTGGGCCGTGAACCGCGCGACCGGCACGAAGTTCGCGGTTTTATGGAGCGCGAACCCTACCATCAGGCGTGGGGTTCCCTGATGAGAACCGCCCAGGAAATGATGTGGAATTCTGTGGGCGCCAGCGTCGACCGGCAGATCGGCGGCCTGATCGTGAAATCAAAGGCGCGCCGCAGCCGCCTCGGAAGCTTGCGGCTGGACCGCGATTTTCGCGCGCCCCGTTACTTGACCGCGATCGACCACCACGGCATGCCCGGAAGTTACCTGACGGACCGGACAGAAGATGATGTCTGGGCCGGCGCCGTCTACGACCGCGGTGCCTATATCTATCAGTTGGGGCGGGCCGGCGGAGCGCTGATGGACGGGCGCGGCCAGGCGCTCGTGTCATACCTGTACGAACGGCGCCCCGATCTCGCACCGCGGCGCATTCTCGATATGGGATGCACGATCGGCAACTCGACGCTTGCGTTCGTCGACGAATATCACGAGGCCGAAGTCTTCGGCGTCGAGCCGGGCGCGCCCATCTTGCGCTATGCCCACGCTCGGGCGGAACACCTTGGCAAGCGCGTGCATTTCTCCCAACAAAATGCCGAGCGTACGGATTTTTCTGATGCCTCGTTCGATCTCGTCATCTCGCTCGTCATGCTGCACGAAACCTCGGCCAAGGCGTTGCCCAACATCTTCCGCGAATGCCACCGTCTTTTGCGCCCGGGCGGAGTGATGGCGCACCTCGAAGTCCCGGTGCGTTACAAGGACATGGACTACTGCGATCAGGTTATGCGCGACTGGCAGACTTACTACAACGACGAGCCGTTCTGGGGCCAAGTGTGCTCGACGGACCTCGCTTCGCTCGCGAAATCGAGCGGCTTTGGCGATATCGAAGAGGGCTACCAGCCGACCCCGGCAACGCGCGGCCTGCGCGAGGCCGGCTTCACTACGACGCCCCATCAAAGTGGCGGCTGGTGGTACGTGATGTCGGCGGTTCGGTAGTGGACAACCCCGTCAGCGGCCTCAATGCGGGCGAAGAACGCCTGCAGCAGATGCTTCAGAACATGCCCGTGATGCTGAACGCGTTCGATCACGACGGGGTCTGCGTCCCCTGGAACCGTGAGTGCAAAATCGTCACCGGCTATGCGGCCTCGGAAATGGTGGGCAGCTCGCGGGTACTGGAGGTTGTGGTGCCTCAGACGGCCTACCGCGAACGCATGTTGGCCGAGTGGGACGTCAAGGGCGATCACCGTAACTGGCATTGGCAATTCACTTCGAAAGACGGGCTCGCCCTCACCATTGCCTGGTCGGACATCTCGACGAGCTTTCCGGTGCCGGGCTGCGCTCGACGCCGAACCCTAGCGGGGGCTGCCGCGCCTCACTCGCCGCCAAACTCCTCTACTTCGGGTATTTCTCCGTGTGGCTTGAGGTCGCCAAATCCCCTCCGTCCGCCCCCAACGCCTTTACAGTAAAACGATAGCGGTGCGGGTTGGGGGGGCACGGACCGCGGTAGCCGTCCGTCAAAACGCCCTCGGTGATCGGAGGCGCGCCGTCATAGGCCACCGCGCCTCCCCCATGATTGAAGCCCGTGAATTCGAGGTCGACCATCTTGGCCACGAGGCGCGCAGTCCCTTCGGGGACGTTCGCAAGCTCAATCGCTGGCGAGACCGGCGACATGCAGGCCGCCATGCCGGCGGGCCATTCAGATTTGATCGAAAATTCCTGAGCTTACGCCGAGCCAATTCCAGTGCCCGTTGCGGCGAAGAACATAACAAGAGCCGCGCCGAGAGCGCCGGCGCGCACCCAGCGGTTCAAGTGCGCAAAGCGGATCACCCGCCGCCCTAGTGCTTCCAGGCGGCGAAGACGTACCACTGTCCGTCTGCCTTGGCGTAGCGGTCGGTCTCGGTCGGTTTGATGAGCTGCGCCATTTCTTGCACGACGTTCTGGCGGGCAAACCCGCCCAAGGCCGCGACTTCTTCCAGGTCCATATCATGCATCGGGCCCCAGAACGGCTCGTTGTTGTTATGGGTGTCCCAGTCGCGCACAAACTGATCGAAGGGTTCGTCGAACCAGCGGAATGGCGGCTGTTCGACATGCAGCATCAGCCCTCCCGGCTTGAGCAGGCGGAAGCCCTCGCGAACGATATCGTGCACGGCTTTGTATGACGTCTCGTGCAAGAACATGGTCGAGGTAATGAAATCAAAGCTCTCGTCTTCGAACTTCGTGTGTTCGGCATTTTGCTGCGAGTATGCCACGTCGTACCCCATGTCTTCGGAACGCGCGTGGGCGTACCGCAACACCGATGCGCCGATGTCGATGCCGGTCACGTCGGCATCGGGCCACGCCTCCTTGAACGGCAGCGTGTTGTGTCCGACCGTGCACCCCTGATCGAGAATGCTCGTCGGCGCAAAGTCGGGGAACCGCTCGCGTAGGTAATTAATGACGGAGTACGCCCCGCCGTCACCGTACGGGCCCAGGTGACCCGAGGTCATGACATACAGGCCGCCCGAATCGTACATGGCGCCCGCCGCAACATCGTCTTCGGCGAGCTCCGTGAAATAGCTGCCCGGCATCCAGTGCATGTCGAAGGGCGCCTGGTATTTGGGGATCTTAAAGTCGGGATCGAGTTCGAGTTTGCCTTTCGCGCCGGTGCGCGGCTTGGCCAACGCGATCAAGTCGTCGAGCTGGCGGTCGACCGTACGGCCGTTCTCATAGAAAAGAACCTGGTTGCAGTAGACGCGCAGATGGCCCCAAAACTGGAAATAGGGATCGTCCTTGACCGCTTTGCGGACTTCGTGCCGGTCTTTTGGTGCCCGGCCGTGTTCTTTGACAAACGCCGGCTTGACACGGGCCTCGTAGATATCTTTGCGGCCCGGCGCCATGTTATGGCCGAGGTGGCGATAGAGCTCCATCATAAAGTCGCTGCGCGCGCATTCGTCGTGATCCGAGACCGGCTGTACGCCGTGTTTGCCGAAGCCGCTAAAAGTCGCGACTTTTTGCTCCTCGGCGCTCGCCGAAAAGCCCAGGATTTCTTTGGCTGGCGCCGTATCTCGCTCGCTCACTCGCTGATCCATAGGTCCCTCCTACGCCGAAGCTCGTTGACCGCCCGGCATCCTATCAGGTGGCTGCCACCGCGTCATCCGGGGGATCTAAAGCGGTCCCGGCTCGATCGGAACCGCGCTAGATTTTTTTGCCGCTCACGGCAGCGGACCGGGGGGGGGTCCGCGCCTCGTTGGCCTCCATATCCGACAGTTGGGCGGCGACGAAACGCGCCGCCTCTTCAGACGATTTGCCGTCAATGGCGAAATCTTTGACGGCGCTCTCGAGGCTTTTCCGCGCCGAGTCTCAGGATCGGGCATGGCACGTTGCGGTTGCTGCGGTGGCGCAACACAGAGAAAACAACGGGACGGCGCACGCACCCGGACGCCGCGACATTGCGAGTTTCAAAAAAATGATATGCAACCCGCGCTTGATCCCACGCGCGCCGGTGGTCATCCAGGCCCGATGGCGGCACACTGGCCCGAGACGGGAGACGAAAGGAAACCAGTAATGCCCCTGGACCCCCAGGCCAAAGCAATTCTCGACGCCGGAGAAGAAGCCGGAGGTCCCTCGCTGGAGGACATGCCGCTTGAGGAGGCGCGGGCCTTCGCCGACGACCTTTCCGACAACTTCGGTGTCGCCCTCGCCAATGTCGCCTCGGTGGAGACGATGTCGATCCCCGGTCCCGCCGGGCCCATCGAAGCGCGGATCGTCCGGCCCCACGGTACCGGCGCGACCTCGCCGGTCCTGATCTACTACCACGGCGGCGGCTGGGTCTTGGGCAGCGCCGAAAGTCACCTGGTCGAAGCCCATTACTACGCCAACAAGGCGGGCTGCGTCGTCGTCGTCCCCGGCTACCGCTTGGCGCCAGAAGCGGTGTTTCCGGCCGCCGTAGACGATTGCGCCGCCGTCCTCGAATGGGTCGCGGCCAACGCCACCACCTTGGGCTTCGATGCGGGCCGCATCGCCGTCGGCGGTGACTCCGCTGGCGGCAACCTCGCCGCGGTGGTGGCGCAGCAGGCGCTGAACCGTGGCGGCCCGGGCCTGTGCTTTCAGCTTCTCGTCTACCCGGTTACGGACGCCTACCAAGACACCGAGTCCTACCGCACTAATGGCGAGGGATACTTCCTGACCAAGGCCATGATGGCGTGGTTCATCGAGACTTATTTGAACGATCCGATTGAGCGCGATGACAGCCGCGTCTCGCCGCTGCGCGCCGCCGATCTGTCGGGATTGCCGCCGGCGTTTGTCGTCACCGCCGAATACGATCCCCTGCACGACGAGGGTGAGGCCTATGCCAAGCGCCTGGAGGACGCGGGCGTCGCCGTCGAATACCGCAGCGAAGCCGGGCAAATTCACGGCTTCATGTCGATGGCCGGCGCCATAGATGTGGGGCGGCAGGGCTTGGATGCGGCCGCGGACGCGTTGCGCCGCGCCTTCGCCTGAGCACAGAAGGAACGGTACGCTAATGGCCTACGAAGAAAAACGCTTCAAAGCGCAGGATGGCCTCAGCCTGTATTACCGCGACTACGCCACCGCAGCGTCGAGCCAGACGCCGGTTCTTTGTTTGTCGGGCACGACGCAAAACTCGAAAGTGTACAGGGAACTTGCGGACCGCCTCGCCGAGGATCGCCACGTGTTGTGCATGGATTGGCGCGGCCACGGCCAGTCGGAGTACGACGCCGATTGGGAGCACTACACCTATTTCACCGACCGCGACGACGTGCTCGACCTGCTCGACCACGAGAAACTCGACCGCGTCATTATCATTGGCACATCGCTGGGCGGCATTGTCACAATGCATATCGTTCTGGAACGGCCCGAGGCCATCGCGGGGGTCGTGATGAACGATGTCGGCCCCGTCATCGGCGCGGCCGGCCGCCAGCGCCTGCATGACAACATGGGCCTGCCCATGGTGTTCGACACATTTGAAGAAGCCGCCGCGGCCATGAAGGCGCGCGCCGAGGCGGGCGGCACGCTCAGCGATACCGCATGGCTTGAACGGGCCCGCCGGGTTTTCAAACAGACGGTCGACGGCAAGGTCGCCCCCGACATGGACCCGGTCTATGGACGCGTGTTCCGCGAGCGCAAGCGGCCGCCCGATTGGTGGTCCAGTTGGGAGGCGATGAAGACCATGCCGGTGCTCGCCGTTCGCGGCGCCATCTCCGACATCTTGGACGAGGAGGTCTTGGCGGAGATGCAGCGCCGCAAGCCCGACATGCAAAGCGTGACAGTGGCCGGCCGCGGTCACTGCCCGCACCTGGATGAGCCGGAGGCGCAGGCCGCCATCGACGCATTCCTCGCCAACCTGTAGGCCGGAGCCGGTGGGCGCCCGGGCCTCGCTTCGCACAGGGCTGGTGCGGCGCGCGCGGACGGCGGTGCTTGCCGCGGTGCTTTTAGGATCGACCGGCGGCAGCGCCAACGCCCAAGGGGTGTTTGTCGGAATTCTCTCCGGCATCGCCGAGATCGGCATCCGCTTCGCCTATTCGTTTGATGCGGCGTCACAGTCGTGCGGGCCCTCGCAAGAAGAGATGCGGGCGGCGGTCGCAATACCGCTTCTGGCCGCGAAACGGCCCTTGAAGGTGGCGACGGAATTACCGGAGCAACCGGTGTGGCCAGCCCTGTGGATCAACAGCTTTGTGGTGAGGGCCGCTGACGGTTCCTGCGGCGCATTTTTCTGGCTGGAACCGGAAAATCTCTCGATAACCGCGCTTCCCTATGAGGACGAGCCCGTTCGTTTCGACGTTTGGGTGAGCGGTGTCGAAAGTTTGACCGCGTCGTCGCCCGGCGCCATACGGATTTTTGTCCTCGACACCCTGGGCCAGTTCGCGGCGAACCTTGCGCGCGCCTGGACCCGGCAAAACCGCTAGCAAAGGGAGAAATTAATATGAGTAAACAAACGTTCCGCCGCGAACCGTTTCGCAAACCCAAGAGTACTAGTTTTAGATCGCAGAAACATGGCGGATAATTCTTCCGCTTCTATTAAGTAAGTTAAGATCTCCTATCTGAGTCCCAGCACGGTGAACTGAAAGACCCGAGATGGCCGAAAGACCATTCATTATCGACGCTTTGCAATACTGCAACTGGTCCGAAAATATTTTTCGCCAGATGAATCAAACGGGCCTCGCCGCAGTTCACGTGACGATTTGCTACCATGAGGATTACAGGGAGACAGTCGAAAACATCATTACCTGGAATAGGCGTTTCGAACGTTTCTCCGATCTGATCGTCCATGGACGTACCGCCGACGACGTTCGCCGAGCATATGCGGAAGGTCGGACAGCAATCGTGTTCGGGTTTCAGAACTGCTCACCTATCGAGGATGACATCGGCCTCGTCGAGATCTGTCATCAAATGGGCGTCCGATTCATGCAACTTTCCTACAATAACCAAAGTCTTCTTGCGGCTGGTTGCTATGAGAAGGACGACCCAGGCATCACGCGCATGGGACGTCAGGTTATCCGTGAAATGAACCGGATCGGCATGGTCGTCGACATGAGCCACTCGGGAAAGCGTTCAACCCTGGAGGCTATCGAGATTTCGGCTCGCCCGATTGCCATTACGCACGCCAATCCAACCTTCTGGCACCCTGCTCTCCGCAACAAGTCGGACGATGTGTTGAGAGCGCTAGCCGGCAACGGGGGTATGCTGGGATTATCTCTTTACCCTTACCATCTAAAAGGGGAGTCCGAATGCACACTCGGAGATTTCTGTACGATGGTAGCGCGGACAGCGGAATTGATTGGGGTTGAGCACATTGGTTTTGGTAGCGATCTTTGTCAAAATCAACCCGACACCGTCGTCGAATGGATGCGCAACGGTACGTGGACCCATGAAACCGACTATGGCGAGGGTACCGCAACGAAGACTGGGTTTCCCACCCCGCCTGCTTGGTTCCGCGATAATCTTGGATTCGTCAACATCCTTCGGGGACTGCAGGATGTTGGGTTCTCAGAACATGATGTTGCGCGGATCGCAGGCGAGAACTGGCTGACTTTCTTTGAACGTTGCTTTGGACCTGAGGAAGTCAAGAAATGACGGTCCAAGCAGTCACCGCTATGCGCGAAGCACAGTTGCGGTCTCCGACCGAGGTAATGCGAATGGCCCGCATGGGAGCTTCATTCCAGACGCGGATCAGCTTCATGCGACGCCTGATCAGGCTCATGCACCGCGAGCGATGGCGTATTGAGCGGTCGCGCTTCTGCCTTGATCACGAGGGCTATGGCACAGCGCTCTATGTCGTGACGACGCCCAAACGGTGCTACAGCCTCGTCTGCTTCTCGCATTACCTTGAGCCCAAACACCGCACTGACCGAGTAATAGCCGAGGCCTGGGACGCAACCTTCTCGCTTTTTGATGGCGTACCGACTGACACCGACATCCACCGCTTGGCAGAGCAGACGCCAAAGCAGGAAGCCGGTCGCTTTCAAGCTTCCGATTTGGTGATGAGCCGTGCAAACAAAAGCCTACGACTGTTCGGCTACGTCGTCGACAGCCTTGCTAAAGGTAGCCAGCCCAATCCCGACGCCATAGATGCGGTCGGTTACCTGATGCGCACCACAGCCGTCTATGCCAACGGGAAGTTCGGCATGGCCGATCGCACGCGCTACGCCGATCGGCCCGAGCTCGCACCTCCGTACCAAGCCGAGATGTTGACCGTCTACCTAATCCGGGGGTTTACCCTCGATTTAGCCGAGCACGTAGCGAGCTGCAGGGACCCCGATCACGCCGTGTTGCTCGATCGGCGCCTCAGGCGCCACATCGGCATCGGAAATGCGACGGGTCTAGGTATGGCTCCCTTCTTGATTAGCCATCCCGAGCTTATCCATAACTGGTTTCACGCGCGGGAGACAGCGCTCGCAAAGGTCCGGTCTCTTGAGGTCGCGACCCTCGATCGGCTAACTCGCTTTCGCGTTCTGCTTGCCCGGGCTGATCAGCATGTCGCCGAATGGAGCGTCGACGACAAACTGCAAACGGCCCGTATTGGAGCCTTGCGTGAAGGTATCCAAATGCTCATTGAGTGGACGGCCGAAGGAAACGAACTTTTCCTTGAGCCGACACCGTGGGATGCTCTTTATAGGCGGGCAGAAAAAGAGGTCAGCATCGATGGTCAGGAGCTTCTCGTTTCACTACTTCTCGAGCCCTATCCGGAATTAATCGACGAATTGGGCGAGACGCTTCAAATCGATCGTGAAGCGTCCTTCGATTCGAGCAAGACAGCGGCGGAGATGCGCGCGATCGTCGACCGCCACTACAGCTGGGCACTCTCCGTTGATTTTGACGATCCGCGGGAAACCCAATACTTCTGGTACTACTCGGAGGAGAAAATTGAGCCTCGCCGTGGCACGCGTCACGATGAGCCCGGTGCCGATAAGGAAATGCAGATTGCGGTCGCCCACGACGTCCACGCCTTGCAGAAAGCGCTTGTCGATACGCCTGGTGACGAAATTATGGCAGCATTCCTGATGCGTCACCCCGAGCTGCGGCATGTAGCGCGGCGGGTACAGATTGGCGCCCGTTATGCTTACGCTGAGGTTCAGGACAACGTACTCGCAGCGTCGTGTAGTCCTATTGATCTCCTACGCGGCAAGCTCGCCTTCTTCGGAGCGTCCAAGTTCGACCCAAAGTCGGATCTTTGGACACGAATAACTATGTACCAAGGTGCGCCGCTCTACGACGAGCTCGAACGTGGCGATGCCGATGATTGGTGTTTCCCTGTCAAGCCGGTCATCGGGCCGTGCACGTCTCACTAAGCGAGGTCCAGACCACCGTCTGCAAGGCCGCGTTGGGCGTCGGCCTACCGCTCGGTCTCGGGGAGGACGCTGGCCGGGCTGCGCGGCGTATGATGGCAAGCGGTGTCGGATCTTTTGCCGCCTTTGTCGATGCCCTTGAGGCCGTTGATGAGGAACGGTCAACAGGTTTTGATGCCGATTGTGCCATCGTGGGGAACTTTGGCCCAAAGCCGGCCGACCGGCTCCTGTCCGCAATACGTGCTGGGCCCTCAGCTTGTGATCTCGTTGCGTCGGCGGCGCGTACCGATATCGGTTTTGAACGTATTGTCCTTACCAATGTCGACGTGCCCATCGTGATTCTCTTCGAAGCCCTCGTCACCTCGGCTGACAGGGAAATGGGCCGAAGCGTAGCCTGGACTGTGTGCGGAGGGGGTAGCATCGAGGCGGTCTGTTGGCAAGGATCGCTCGTACTAATTGAGGGGACGTGCGAGGATCTACTCGTTACAGAGACCGCCGAAATCACCATGTGCTTGGTTACACGGAAACCAAGCGTAGTGGCGATCACTGTCGACCAGCGCATTCAACGTGATGCCGTCGAGATCGACGAGGCTACATGGCACCGCATTAGAACCTATGCTGACCGCCTCTTAGTCGTAGCGACCGAGTCCTCGCGACTAACCGGCGCGGGTGCCGGTGTCGTCGACACGGACTGATGGGAACACTTGGAGGTACGGCATGGCAAGAAAACGCCGAGTTACGCCATGGCAATAAAACGCCGCGACGAGATTGAGGACCTTGCACGGCGGGCGTTAGAACGCGCCGGCACAATGCCGCACGCCGCAGCCTCTCTCGCGCGCGCAATCGGTGCGGCGGAAATCGATGGGCTTCGGAGCCATGGACTTACGTACGTTCCGATATACTGCGAACACGTTCAATGCGGCAAGGTGGCGGGCGACGCCGTCCCCAAGGTCGAACGCACAGCCACAACGGCCACCGTCGTCGATGCTGGCAGCGGCTTTGCCCACCCGGCCATAGACATAGGGTTCAAGGCCTTAATTCCGGCGACGCTCGAACACGGTTGCGCCGCCATGGCGGTTCGTAACTCCTATAACTGCGGTGTCCTTGGATATCATGTCGAGCATTTGGCAAGAGCCGGATTGGTCGGCCTCGGATTTACAAATGCTCCGGCCTCCATCACACCGGTGGGCGGAATAACGCCGGTTATCGGCACAAACCCCTACGCACTTTGTGTGCCTGATGGCCAAGGTGGTGCTGCAATTATTCTGGATCAATCCGCCAGTGTGGTCGCCAAGAGCGAGATTACCATGCATGCACAGACAGGAACACCGATTCCAGAAGGCTGGGCGTTTGACGCCGAAGGGCATGCAACCACGGACCCTAGGGCAGCCTTAAAGGGCAGCATGGCCCCTAGTGGCGGCTACAAGGGTTTCGGCAACGGTCTTATGGCCGAGGTCTTTGCGGCCGCCGTTGCCGGCGCAACACTAGGAATGGACGCCAGCCCGTTTGCCGGTACGGTCGGGGGACCACCGAAGACAGGACAGTTTTTTTTCTCAATTGATCCAGAACCGTTTTCAGACGGCGTTTTCGGTCGTAGAATAGAGGTTCTTACTGACGCCATCACTCGTCAGGAGGGGGCCCGTTTACCCGGAGCCCGCCGCCTCAAGCGACGCCGTCACCACGAACAACACGGCGTTGAAGTTGACGACGCTTTGATCAAACGGATCAATGCCCTCGCACGCTGACGAATTTCTGTGGTTGCGCACAAATAATTATGGATAGGAGAGGACAATGAAAATTCTGAAACCAGCGCTCTTAGCAGCGGGGGCGTTCGCTCTACTCCTCGCCGCCCCGCAACCGAGCATGGCCCAATCTAAATGCGGCACGAGCGACGAAATCACGATCGCCAACATGACCTGGATGTCGGCCAACGTACTGGCCGAGACCATACACGTGGTTCTGACCGCGGGATACGGGTGCAACGCTAAGCTAGTGCCGGGCGACACCGTTCCTACCGCGACCAGCATGTTGACTAAGAACAAGCCACACATCGCGCCCGAGCTCTGGATCAGTACTGCATCAACAATATGGGAGAAGATGGAGGCGAAGGGGAATGTCTATAAAGCCAGCGAGGTTTTCTCTGGCGGCGGCAAGGAAGGTTGGTGGATCCCGGACTACACCGCCAAAGCGAACCCCGGCCTGAAGACCATCGAGGATCTGAAGAACCCGAAATACGCCGCACTTTTCGTCGAGGCGCAGAGCGGCGGCAAGGGGCGGCTTTATGGTTGCCCGCCAGGTTGGGGTTGCGAGATCATCACCAACAACCTTTTCAAGGCACTTGGGCTGGAAAACCACAACTATGAACTCTTCTCACCGGGCTCAGGGGCGAACCTAAAAGCAGCGATTGCACGCCTCGTGACACGCAAGCAAGATATACTCGCCTATTATTGGGGTCCGACGGCAGTGATAGGCCGGTACAACCTAGTGCGCCTCGGCATGCCCAGTTATGACCCCGAGAAGTTCATTTGCTTGACTGACCAAAACTGCGAGAACCCGCAAGTCACCGGTTGGAAGTCAGGTGACGTCGTGGTCGCCGTAGTAACCAGCCTAAAGGAAAAAGCTCCCAACGTGGCGGCATTCCTGGAAAACGTTCAGGTGCCTAATGAAGTCGTGAACGCAGCTTTGGCCTGGGGTGACGACAATAAGGCGAGTGCAGAGGAAGTCACGGCGTACTTTCTTAAGAACTACGAGGCAATCTGGACTGCCTGGATGCCGGCCGACGTTGCGGCAAAAGTCAAGGCGAGCCTTATGTAGTCAGAGTTCTCGAATAGGAGAAATAGATGGCGGCGCCTGACAAGGGCGCTCGCCATCTCTTAAAGTGATTTCAGGTCAGATGTTATAGATCGACGCCGGGGGGTCAGGGCGCGAGTCGATTCTGCTTGGTAGCAGCGCTGGTAACGGCCTTGTCGACGTTCAAGAGAGGAGCGACGAGATGGCTGAGCAATTTCCCAATTTGATCAATGTGCGGGCTGTCCGCATTTCCGTTGATGATAAATTCAACTGGATCGTCGAGCATTGGGGAACGGCGCTAGAACAGATCATGCTGCCCGTCGTCTATCTACTAATTGGAATAGAAGATTTTCTGCTCTGGCTACCTTGGTATGCGGTGATCGCCGTCATCGCGATAATCGGCTTTGCTGCGACACGTAGCTGGAAGACCGTGGCTGGTCTCAGCGCCATGATGTTCCTGGTCGGCGTTTTCGGATTGTGGGAACCAGGCATGAAGACGATCGCGCTCATGCTGGCCGCAACGCTGTTTGCGGTGGTCATCGGTATCCCCCTTGGCATCTGGATGTCTCGTTCTAATAGGGTGGAGCGGATTACCCTGCCGGTGCTCGACATCATGCAGACAATGCCAATTTTTGTTTATCTGATTCCGTTCGTCATGCTGTTCGGCCCGGGCAAGATACCCGCTTTGCTAGCAACCATCGTGTTCGCCGTGCCGCCGGCCATTAGGCTGACTAATCTCGGTATCAGACAGGTCGATCGGGAAGTGCTCGAGGCCTATACCGCTTTCGGCGCAACCAATCGACAATTGCTGTTCGGCGTGCAAGTACCACTCGCAATGCCGACAATAATGGCCGGTATTAACCAGACCACGATGATGGCATTGTCTATGGTGGTGATCGCCTCGATGATCGGAGCTGGTGGCCTCGGTTACAAAGTCCTTCAGGGCATTCAGCGCTTAGAGATTAGCCTCGGCCTATTTGCCGGTCTTGCGATCGTATTCTTGGCGATCATTTTCGACCGGATCGCCCAAGGCTACGGTAAGCGCATGCAACAACATCTCCATCAGGTGCATTAGGTGACCGACAAAGAAACCAAGATCTCGATCGAGAAGGTGTACAAGATCTTCGGTCCCGATCCCCATAGCGTGTTCGACCGGGTCAAGAACGGGGCTACTAAATCGGAGATCCTGGAAGAAACCGGCCATACGATTGGCATCCGTGATGTCAGTTTAGAGGTCAAGTCCGGCGAGATCTTTGTCGTCATGGGCCTATCGGGCTCGGGCAAATCGACCCTAATCCGTCATATCAACCGCTTGATCGAACCGACCTCGGGCCAAATCCTGGTCGATGGCATGGACGTGCTGCAACTCGACGCCAAAGAGCTTCGCCATCTCAGGCGTTTCAAAATGAGTATGGTGTTCCAGCGCTTCGCACTGTTGCCCCACAAAACAGTGATCGAGAACGTCATGAGCGGGCTGCAGATTCGCGACGACACTAGGCAGGGCCTGATACCGCACAAGACCGTCCTGGATAATATCGCCCAGATCCTGCGCGTGCAGGGAGTGCCAAAAACAGAAGCCTATCACCGAGCTGTGGCTCAGATTGAGATAGTCGGCCTATCAGGGTTTGAGAACCAGTATCCGAGCGAGCTCTCAGGTGGCATGCAGCAACGCGTCGGGCTCGCGCGGGCACTGGTCACTGACGCTGAGGTGCTACTAATGGACGAGCCCTTCAGTGCACTTGATCCGCTTATCCGCAACGATATGCAGGAACAGCTGATCCAAATCCAGGACCAGGTCAATCGGACTATTGTCTTCATCACCCACGATCTCGATGAGGCCTTGCGGATTGGCGACCATATAGCGATCCTGAAGGATGGTGAATTGCGCCAGGTGGGGACAAGCGAGGCAATTCTTCTGAATCCGGCCGATGATTACGTGCGTCGCTTCGTCATGGACGTCAACCGGTCACGCGTCGTTACCATGGGCAGCGTAGCCCGGGAGGCTGCTACGTTAATCGAGACGTCCGCTGACATCGCGGCGATAAACAACATTCTTGACTCGTCGTCCGACGGAGTTGCCGTTCTCGTCGACGACAACGGTCGACCTACAGGGGTCGCGACGGCAGAAACACTGCGAGGTAACGGTCCGGGATATGTGGCAGCAACGACAGTGTCGGTAGATTCTGTCATTGAGGATGCCCTGGCACTTGCAAAGAAAACGTCGTCTCCATTTTGCGTTGTCGATGCGAACGGGCTGCTTGTTGGTACTGCATCACAACGCACAATCCTCGAAGCGATCGCCAGGCCGGCGGAATAGTTTTTTGTAATCGATTTTTCGACTGGTTTAATGAGCGACGAGATGGCACGATCAATCGAGTTCTAAAACTTATTTAGTAATTAGAAGCTAATTGTCCTAACGGAATTGAATGTTGGAGACGTGATCTAATTGCTTAGAACGGACCGTTACCAACGCTCATCATAATTTTCCCGCGGCTGAACCCAACGCGACGGCAGCTAGTATTGGCGGTTTATTTCGGTCGAGAATTGACTGGTGGGACACCCACTATCTAGGTTTGCTTGGAGCTATAAACTCGGCTCCGCTCGAAACTTTAAGATATCGGATCATGGCCCCGTCCCTGATCTACAGCGGAGCATTTTAAACCTGACCGATGCCAAATTCTGTTTGATTATCCCGTTGCGGCCGGGTTTAAAACGGATTTTGTACCTCTCTTACCTCCACCGATCCGTGGCAACAGATGGACCTCGCTGTCGGGGGCAATCGGTTCGAGCCAACCATCCTGATAGATCTCCCCATCTACCGCCACGGCGATCCCTTGGTGGAGCTGCCGCCGCATCTTGGGGAAGTGCTCACCGGGCACGCGCAGAAGCTGGCGGATGGCGGATGCCTCGATTTCGAGTTCTTCGGCCCCACCAGGATGGACAGAATGACTGATCGGAATCCCAATGCGTTTATGCGGCGCAAGCAGAGATGACCCAATGGCAAGATACTGACCCTCCACCAGCGCATCGATAGCGGGAGCAGTCAGAGGCTATACGGACCTGTACGAACTCAAGAGGGAACGTTCATATAATATTTGATGTCGTGCATAGAAAAGTATTTGGCACGCG
>Ga0315339_1001747_pt1 | contig 18168 bp, 17 predicted proteins | sample ASW17metaG_FD_204514 | JGI IMG/M metagenome (GOLD analysis project Ga0315339, IMG submission 204514) | Ammonia-oxidizing marine archaeal communities from Pacific Ocean, United States - ASW #17 | ecosystem: Environmental > Aquatic > Marine > Oceanic | place: USA: California | collected 2016-12-05
CGAATACGCCGGTAGCCATAGCGGGGATGGTGCCAGGACAACGCCACGATGCGCTGATGTAGTTGGATCTGTTTCGGCAGAGGCGGTTGGGCTGGATACCGATAGGTTGACCGATGCAAACCCAGAAGGAGACACGCCCAACGCTCCGAGCACAGCCGCTGGTCAACGACATGCGCTACCGCTCGTTTTTTCTGCGTCGGACTTACCATTTTTTTGAGTTGACCTCTTCCAAGACACGATTTTTCAACATGGCTTCAGCCAACATTTTCTTCAACTCGGCGTTTTCTTTTTTTAACTCTTTGAGTCGTTTAGTATCCGCTATATCCATATCGCCGTATTTGCGCTTCCACCGATGAAAGGTCGCTTTCGAAAGGTTATGCTCGCGGCAGACCGACTCAATCGTTTGGTCGGTATCGGCCTGACGAAGAATGGGGATGATCTTTTCGGTGATGTGGTGTTTCTGTTTCATGAGTCTACTCCTTAATCGCTAAGAAATAGTCTCATCCTAATTGGAGCAAATCGGAGCGGTCAGGGCACGAGCTTTGCAAAGCGTCGGACCAGTGGATCGGCGGTCGGCAATATCAAGAGTTCTGCCACCTCTGCGCTGTATACCTTATTCACGCGATCTAGCTCGATCTGCAGCGCCCTACAACTCCAACGCCATCAGCATGCCCGAGGGGCGCACCGCCGACTGCTTCCGCGTCGCGCGATCAAGGGCAATAGCATCACCTTCGAGATAGTCAAAGTGTCGGAAAGCTGCGTGATCTTCGACACCTCTATGGGCAAAACCGCCTTCGACACGCAGGTGCTTATCGGCGAGCCAGGCGACACGGTCTATCGCATTAACCTGACCGGTGCCGACGAGGCCGACGCCAGCGTCACGCTCGATTTTATCGACCACCCCATGTTCTAAAGAACGCTGAACAAGGTAGGCAGATATAAAAAGCAAGCGCACCGATTTTACCCGGTGCGCTTGCTTTTTATGCCCATTCGAGGCTGAATCTGAATACCGCCCTATTTGCTCAGCGTAGGCAGGATATGTAATATACCCGTGCAGTGCCCTTGTCCGCAGAAAAATAGATTCCGCCACGGAGAACGACAACCATGATCACCGACGCACAATTGACCGCATATGAAGAACAAGGGGCCGTAACAATTGACAGTCCCTTCACTGAACAAGAATTGGATCGAGCGGAAGCCGCCTGGGACCGCCTAAAACAAAATAGCCAACCGCCCTACGAAGACCCGGATTATATCGACATAATCCAACACCCGTTTTTCGAACAGGTCGCCCAAAAAGTATTGCGTGCCAATACCGTGCATTTATGGTGGGGTTTGGCCCCGCATGAACGCGCCCCGTCCGAGCCGCCCTATGGCGATTATAAAGAGCAATGGGCACGCGGCTGCCACACCGATATTCAGGCTACATTGGAAAATTTCGAAGCCACCCCCCGCCGGATGCGGGCCGAGCTGTGGTTTTGGCTCAACGACGTGCCCGCCGACCGCGGCGCGATGCGCATCCTGCCCGGCAGCCATCGGCCGATCATGTCGCACTGGAGCAAAGTCCTCACATCCGAACAAAAAACCGAACTACCGCGCGTGCACGGTTTGCGACCGATCCCGGTTCCCGATACGGCGACCGCCTTCCCCGAGCACGTGCCCGATCTAATCGACACGCCCTGGTCTGCATGCGAACCCACTCCCTTCGTCGCCAAACGCGGTCAGATTCTGATCTTTTGCAGCGCCGGCCTGCACTCGGCTTGGCAGAACGAAGACAGTGTGCCGCGCAAGGCGATGGGCACCTCGTGGGTCGCCGAGGGCGTATCTTGCGGGCTGCCGAAAAATCAGCGCGACGAAGTAATGGACTTCTTCCCCAAACTGCGAGCGAAACTGCACCCGGATCGCGCGCATATCGCGCCGGACGATTTCGACTGGCTTTTTGAGAGCAACTATCAGCCGCAGTGGCCGGAGACTTTTCTACCGACCGAAACCTCATAAATCGTCAATCTATGCGCACGCGCGCGCCCAGACGATATAGAGAGGATCCGCTTGCGTCGGACAGTTCCGCGTGCAGATGTCACGCCAATTTTCGCCGAAACAACTTTCGACCAACTCGACATGTTGCACATCATCCATGGCCAACCACAACGCTATGGCTTTTTGCGGGAAACAGCGATTGGAAAAACTGAGAATAAACGGGGCACCCGGTTTGAGCACCCGGTTTACTTCGCGAAAGATCGCCAAAGGTCGAGTCATATATTGCACCGAGACGGTGCAAGTGACCGCGTCAAATAACTGATTCGTAAAGGGCAGTTCCGGCGCGGCGTTCAAATTGTGCACCAACCATTGATCTAATTGCGGATTATCCGCCAGTTCCTCGGCGTTCATGCCCAAGCCGGTGACATGGCCGGGATTTAGATCTGGCGGATAATGCGAACGCCAACTACTCATCAAGTCCAAATAGCGCCCACCCGGTTCCAGATATTCAGCCAGAAAGCCAGTCAACGCCGCAATCGCCCCTTCGTCGATATGCACGACTTTGCGCGGCTTCTCGTAAAAGAGGGCATCAGCTGTTTCTTCGGCTCGCTCGAAACATTGCGGTGTTAGATCTTGTGGATCAATCAAGCCAAAGTCTCCCGTCAACGGCATCGACCGCGCTCAAGCGAAATACTCCTCATCTTCGCGCAACGCGTTGCGGTGCGGCAGATATTCGACGATCAGGTCTATATCGGCCAGCGTCACCGGATGGATCAACTGCGCGTCTTTCTCCAACACTTCCGCGCTCAGAATATTAACCCCCACTACCGGCAAACGCTGAAGCTGCTTTAAATCCACGTGCAGCCGGTAGGCGTCGACTGCATAGTCAGGCCGGGGCCGCAATTGGTAGGTCCAGTCGGCTTTGCGCCACGCTTCTTCGGGTATCTCTTCGCCATTCCAGATCAACCGGATCCGGTCCGCGTAGGTCAGATGTTGCAACAAGACGCGCAACTCGCAGCGCCATACCTCACCCGCTGCCGCCCGCCCCACCACATCGTCGCCGACTTCCAACCTGCACTCATGCGCCGACGCATCACATGCCAATTGCGCCGGCAGTTGTTCGGCCAATCCATAGGACGCGGCCGTATTCGCGTTATAGGGCAGACCGAGCCGATATTTCTTATCGAAACCCGCCAACAGATCCGGATACCCCATAAAACGCAACCGGCCCGTCGCCTCGTCGTCGTAGGGATAGCGCTTAGGCGCGGGATAGTAGGTGTGAAACAACACGCCTTGCGCCCCCGCGGCATAGGCATTGGCCACAGCGGCCCGCACTACGGGGCGTGAAAGCTCCGGGTGATTCGCCGATTCGATGCCCGCCAATACCCGCACTGGCGTGCCTGCCGTTGCCTCGACAATATCATGCAAACCGGTCGTATCGTTTGCAAAACCGCCGACGACCTCCATGCCGATCACCGCGTCGACTATCCCTTCTTTAATCCAGGTTTCCACATCCATCCCCATCGCCTTGTTGCCGGCAAGTGTCGCACCTATCCGAATCACCAATCGCTTGGCCCGCCCCTGCGCAATTGCCGCCTCATCGCAGACCTGGCGTATCGCCCGCATCCACTCGGTCAAGGTCTCTGTATGCTCGGCAACCTCCGCCCGACCAATAAACGGCGCATAATCGCTCATATTCAGCTCGATGCCGTCTGTCGGATAATCGCCGACCAGTTCTGCGACCACTGCCAAGCGGTCTGCCCGCACTTCATTGGCTGCAAAAGACAATCGCTCGGAATTATCGTATTGGGCTTGCGGATAATCTGCTTCTTCGCCGACCCGCCATTCGGGATGCTCCGTCGTAAAATCGGCAACCCGGCAGTTTGTGACGCGATCGTGCGGTGTGTGCAGCATATTCAATAGCAGGTGCGGCAAAAAGTTAAATCCGCGCCGTTGTGCGTGCTCGCATACCAACATCAGCGGATCGGTGCCGCTCTCAATCATCGCCTTGGCGTTTTGTGCCGCCCGCCACCAGATATCGTGGTCGGTCAAATCAACATTGTGGCCCCAGTGCTCGCCGACTTTGGAATCGTAGAGCAATACGCTGCAATCGCCCACCGCGTAGCTGACGGTATCGATGCCGAGATCAAGCAATTCATCGATGGGTTCGACATACTGTTTAACGCCCATCGGCGGCTCGTAGAGATATACGCTCGTATGGCGCCCGTCGGTATAAAACATCACCTCGTGGGTTTTGCTCATAACTACCTTCCTCTCCAGCCGCGTTGGCTTGTTAAACTCTGGGCAATTGTAGTCGCGCGCGGTGAAAATACCGCCCAGCAGGCAGCGTGGTCAAGGTCTGCAGATAACGCGCTTGACCCCAAGGGCCATTTTGCAGAAAATCTGATCACCGGTTATCACCTCAAAAAAGGAACGACACATGCGACAAGGTTCTTTCAAATTATCCATGACCTTGGGCCAAAGCCCCAGCGATTATCCCGAACGGGTAAGAATTTGCAAAGAGATGGGTGTCACCGCCTGCGTAACCGCGCCGAACCTCAACGGCATCGGCCGCGACCAGTACGCCGCCGCGATGCAAAAACAAAAGGACGAGTGGGCCGACGTCGGCTTTACTCTTCCGGTCTATGAAACGATGACCATAGTGTCCGGCCAGCATATCCGCCGCGGCACCCCGGGCCGCGAAGAAGAGCTGCTCAACTATATCGCCGCCATCGAGGCCATGGGCAAAGTCGGCATCCCCGTCCTGTGTTACAACCTCGGCGAAGGCGGCAGCCGCACCGATTGGGTCCCGACGCGCGGCGGGGCGATCTCTTCGCAATTCGACTACGCCGCCTCCAATACCGAACCCCCCTTAGACCAGCCGCAGACAGCAGAGGAGCTGTGGGACAATCTGACCTGGCTCTTAGAACGCGTCGTGCCCGTCGCTGAAAAGGCCAATGTGCGCATGGGCTACCACCCCAACGACCCACCGATCTCGCCCTATCGCGGCTCCGCCCAGATCATGGTCAGCATCGAGGCCTACCGCCGCTTGCTCAATATCGCGCCGAGCCCAAACAACGGCATCACCTTCTGCCAGGGCAATTTCAAGGCCATGGGCGCCGACATCTACTCCGCCGCCCGCGAATTCACCGAGCAGGGCAAGGTCCACTTTATTCACTATCGCGATGTCGAGGGCACGGCGGGCACCCGATTTACCGAAACTTTCCATGACGACGGTCCGACCGATATGGCGCGCATGCTGGAAATCTATGCGCGCGCTGGCTTCGAAGGTCCGATCCGCCCCGACCACTCGCCGACAATGGGCGACGAGGACGCGGAGACGACCCGCGGCTACGGCATGCAGGGCAAGATCTTTGCCTTCGGTTATATGATCGGCATGATGCAAGCGCAAAACCTAACATACGAGTAAACGACAATGAAGATTCGCGAGGAATTCTTACAACATCATATGGTCCATCTCAAAGGCGCACTCCCCCCGGAGATGTGCGAGGAATGGGTGACGGATTATTTCACACGGACCGGCATCGACGAATCCGACCCGAGTACCATACCCGACGATACCAACGGCTTCGCGGCAAGTACCCGCACCATTCCCATCCCCGAAGCCTCGCCCATGGCCTGGGATGCCATCTGCGAACTATTGGGCGGCGAAGATAAGATCGACGAGCGCACCCGTTTTTTCTCCAATGGATTCAACCTCAACTACAACCTCGGCGCCGACGAACCTTGGCAAGGCCCCAGCCCCGAGCGCCCCGGCTGGCATAAGGACGGCTGGTTTTTCCGCCACTTCCTCGACAGCCCCGAACAGGCGCTCTTGTGCCTGGTGGTCTGGCGCGATATCGAACCGCAAAGCGGCGGCACCTTTTTCGCGCCCGACTCGGTGGCGCCCATCTGCCGTGAACTGCTCGCCCACACGGAGGGCCTACACCATACCTACCCCTTTGGCAAGTTGGTACAAAACTGCAAGGATTTCCGCGAAATGACCGCCGGCACCGGCGACGTGATCATCCTGCACCCCTACGTACTGCACGCCCGGTCGCAAAACCCCTCGGGCCGCATCCGCTTTATGAACAACAAGGTCATCTCGTTGCAGGAGCCGATGTGCTTCAACCGCCCCGACGGCGATTATAACGCGCTCGAAGCAAGTATCCTACGGGCGCTCGACATCGAATCACTCGATTTCCAGATCACCCGCGAGCGCAAGCGCAGCGAGGGTTTCAGCCGAATGGACGAGGAATAACAAGCAACGGAGTATCCACAGCCGCTTGACCGCAGATCTGCAATGGTCTTTTATTTTCCTTAGTTACGCACCCGTCCCGGGGATCCGCCCCATAATCGTTTAAAGACAAAAGGGTTTTTCATGCCTGCCTTACAAGATATCCTCGTATTTTTCCAGACCACACCAGCACTCACCTCGCCCGCCGTCGCCTGGGCCCGCTACGAGGCCTCCAAAGGCCCGATCAGCGACCTAACCGAGGAAGACGAGCCCCCGTATGCAAACGCTTTGGCGGCGATGCGTGACGGATGGCAGGTCCTACAGATGTCCGAGCTGAAACACCGCTCAGCCGAAGAAGGCTACGACCTCGGCCCGCTGCCCTACCAGACTGTCTTGTCGAAGTTCAACGAAATGCAGGAAGAGGAGTAAATCCCATGAATGAACATCTGATCTCGTCCAAGCAAATGGCGCAATTCGTCGCATCCGGTTATCTGCGCCTCGACGAGATGGTCCCCAAGGAACTATCCGACGCTTGCCTCGTCGAAATGCGCGACCACCATTTTGGCTATCTCAACGTCGGCGCGTCCTTTGAGGACACCTGGCCCAAGGGCACCGCGCTCGGCGACACCTTCCGGCTGCCGCAGGTACAGGGGCTCATCCACTCGTTGGTCGGGCCCGATCCGCTCTACGACCACCACGCCGCGCATCTGGTTAAGGGCGGACAGACCCGAGGCCCGGACATGCACCAGGACTCAGTCATCGATTTTCGCGAGAACTACTTCGATATCCAACTGTCGTTCTTCCCAGTTGACACGCCCGACGAGATGGGCGGCACCTTTTTGGTGCCCGGCACCCAGTATCGTAGCGTGCGCACCGGCGAGATCCACATCTACCAGCATATGCGCGGCAAGATCTGGGCCACCTGTCCGGCGGGCACGATCTTCGTGTGGAATACCGGCGTCTGGCACGGCGCGCGCAGCAACCACACCGACCAAGATCGCTATATGTACAAGCTGCGGCTCAATCCGACGAGGCCCCAAGTCCGCAACTTCGACACGGCGGACCTTGAGGATCCAGAGATCCGCCAGATCCTCAATACCAATCACGGCTGGGAGGGCAACGAACACCGCTACGAACTGATGCGCCGCGTGCAAATGTGGCGTTTCGTCTCCGGCCAACCCGACTACGACCAGGGCGAGCGCTTCATGCGGCGCATCGAATATCGGCCGCAGGCCGAAGGCGTAGCGGCAGGTTAAGTTTTAAGTCCAAACACCGCACAAAAAAACGAGACCTCAAATTTGAGGACTCGTTTTTTATTTATAGCCTGCTGAATCGACCGAGAATATAGGCGCCAGATCAATTCATCTGCCCCTGCGCCGGCTCCAGTTCCAATAACACCAACAGCCAGGTCCGGTGCCAATACGCGCTATTGATATAGGGATTCTCGGCCGTCGGCCAGTTGGTCCAATAGGTCTCATTGTGCGGGATGCGATGATACCACTGTACGATCGGAATCGACGGCAGGTCTGCAAGCCAGATATCCATCGCCTCGTGAAATAACCCCACCAGCTTCGGATCATCCGGCGCTATCCGCCCCATCTCGTCGATCAGCGCGTCGAAAGGCTTGTTCTCCCAGCGCCAGAAATGCTCGGCGAAAGTACCCGTGGGTTGCACAAAACGACTATGGTAAAGTCGCAACGTGAAATATGGGTCGCGCACCGAACCGCCGTGCCCCTGCATATACGCCTTGCTCGTGCCCTGGGTCAACCGCGTGTAAGTGTCCGAGGTCTGGCGGAAATCCGCGTCGAAACCCGCTTTTTCCAACTGCGCCACCAGCACCGGGGCCAAATCGACAAAGATCGGATAAATATCCACGACCATCTTGAACGGCTCGCCATCCTTCGCCCAGATGCCATCCTCATTCTTTTCCCAGCCCTTGACGCGCATAATTTCCGCCGACCGCTCGAGGTCATAAGTACCCACCGGATATTTCTCTAGCAGATCGGCGACCGCCCCGGTGTATTTCCTCAGCGGCGGATAATCCGGAAAGGGCAGCAAGGTCGATGTGCCGCTGCCTTGCCAACCGACTTCGATCAATTGCGCGCGGTCGATAGCATGGTTGATCGCCCAGCGGATGTCCTTGTCGTCAAAGGGCGCTTCCAACGCGTTGAACCCCAGGGATATCGGCCACCAGTCCAAATAGCCGAAAGGCGCCTGCCGCCCGGTCCACGATGAGACCTTGGGGTTGCCCTCGATAATCGTGCGGATATTGGGCGGCCGCATATCCAGGCACGAGTCTAGGTTATTGGTCAGCAGGTTTTGCACCCGCTTGGTCTCCTCCATAAAGGGTAGGTAGATAATGCGTTCGACCTTGGGCATTTCTTTAAAACCTGCCTTTTGTGCCCACCACCCCTCGCGCAGATCCCAAATCCGCTGCTGCGGCGTCGACAATACCATCTCATATGGCCCGCTGACCACCGGCCAGCCCTTGGCCATATCGAAATTGGTGAAGGTCTCGGCCTTTTTGCCCTGCCAGATATGCTTGGGCACAATCGGCACGCCATTGCCGAAATTGTGCGTGAAGTAGGTGAAAATAAAACGCGGGTTGGGCGACGTCAGGCTGATGCGGGCGGTCAAACTATCTATGGCCACCGCTTCTTTGACCCAGGTCTCCATATCGGTGGAAAACAACAATACGGGCGCGTTTGCCTTGAGCATATTGATGGTGAAGACGAAGTCGTGCACCGTCCACGGCATGCCGTCGCTCCACTCGACGCCGGGCCTAATCTTCACGGTAACTTCGGTGAAATCCTCGTTGTATTCGTGGCCCTCGGCGATCCAGGGGATGATATTGTCTTCTTCTTTGAAGGCATTGTAAAAGTAGAGCGGCTCGTAGAGAAAGTTCCAGCCGGTGGGTGCCGTATTGCCGGGAATAAAGGGGTTGAAGGTGTCGTAATCCTTGATTTGGCCAGCGCACACCGCATAGGTAAGGCAATCGAGGATCATGGTGCGGTTGCGCGGCACCTGTTTGAGGCTCGCGCCCGTCTCCTCTCCCGACCCACCACAGGCGATCGTGAAGGACATAATAAGTATCGATAGTAGCAGTGGTTTCATACACATAGTGTGCACTCTTCGTTGAGATGGCTGTTTCAGATATTGTATTTCCTGGTACGGCTGCAAGATAACTCTATCTCCGTCGCATCCCAAATCAACGGCCTGCCGCCAACGGATGGACCACGGGCAGATGCCCATCACCCCGACTCGAATACCACAGCGTTTTTGTTTATATTCCCACCGCCTTTACGTATACCACAAAGCAACCACAGGACGATGCTACCATGGCCCTAAGCGAAGAAGAACGCTTCCGCTTCGACCTCACCGGTTTCCTCGTGCGCCCAGCGATCCTAAACTCCGAGCAAATCGCGGCGATTGTCGAGCATATAGACCGCATCCAGCACGACCCACAGTCACTCTCACCCGCCGAGCGCGACGTGCCGGGCGGGCCGAGCAACGTGCTGATCGACCACCCGCAGGTCGTCGACGTGCTCAGCGAACTCATCGGCCCCGATATCCGGCTGGAAAACTGCACCTGTCTCTGGCGCGAAAAAGGCCAACGGCACGGCGAATTACACGGCGGTGGCCCACAACAAGCCGATCCGATTTTCGGCTATCGCGTCAAAAACGGGCGCATCCACGCCGGTATGGTGCGGGTAATCTTCGAGTTGACAGATATCGCCATGCAGGACCAGTCCACACACTTCCTCATCGGCAGCCACAAAGCGGAATTCCCCATGCAAGAAAAGCATCTATCATTAGAAGAAGGCCAACGCAGCCCCTACCTGACCTCTTACGAGTGCCCCGCCGGTAGCGCCGTGTTCTTCACCGAAAACCTATGCCATGCTGGACCCGTATGGCAACGTGACACACCGCGAGTCGCCGTGCTCAATGCCTATTCGCACCTGGCGACCCACTGGCACCGGCTCAAGACACCGCCTGCCGTCATCAACGGCCTGCCGCGCGAAAAAAAAGCCTACTTCCGCCAACCCTGGATCACTGACTTCCACACCAGCCCCGTCGTCCACAATACGATGGAACGCTTTATCGACGGCGACGACGATCCCGTCAGCAGCGAACATATTACCGGGTGACGCGCGCTTTATTCTCCAACAACTACATACCGTCACGGCACCAACTTATTTCCAAAACGGGTATAGCAACCGCCGCAACAATCCCCGGGGAAAAGATTCTATCTCCGTAAAACCAAGACGGGCCGGCTGCTGCACTTCCTCCGGCAAATACGCCGAACCGAAGAGCCAGTCCCAGAGGCTAAAAATAATCGCGTAGTTCTGACCCGACTTGCCGTGCTGCACCACGTCGTGGTGCCAGACGTGCATCCGGGGGGAATTGACCAGATAACCGAGCGGCCCCCAGCCGATTTTCAAGTTTGAGTGGTTGAGGTGACCGATCAGCGTGGCGAAAATTGCCAGCCAGAGCACGACCTGGCCATCGATGCCCAATACGACCAAGGGCAAATAGGTCAAGCTCTTATAAACGACGATTTCCATCCAATGAAAGCGCATATTGCCGATCCAGTCTAGCTCGACAATCGAATGGTGCAACTTGTGAAACTGCCACAGCCAGGGAACTCGGTGCAACAACCGGTGCACGCACCACTCAAGAAAGTCTTTCAATACCAGCAACACCGCGAATTGCACCCATAACGGACTCCCCATCAAAAGCTGGACCGACTGCAACCCCTGCCACGGCCACCCTCCCACGACTCCCGCCCCCTGCTGCAAAAGCCACCCAGCAGCCGTAGCCACCAGCAGACCTGCATAGTGGCCATTGAAAACCAACCAGAATAGATCCTGCCCAAACTGGTCCCGCCAGACCTTCTGGTCCTCCCGCCAAGGCAGCAAACGCTCCAATAGCCAACAAAAGAGCGAAATAGCCATCAGCCAAAAAAAATAATGCCGTGTATCCCAGAGCATGCTCAACACAATGTCGCGTTCCTCTCCTCGATTTGTGTAATTCGTTTTCCTCCACAATCGTATTACTCATAGCGATTAATATTACCCGCTAAGCTGGGTGCGAACGACCCTATTGTGGGGCGCGTCGCCCGGCGTTTTTAGTCCACCGGGCCGTCGCCCCTCGGGTCGTCGTCACGACCACTCCCCAAACACCCTACGTCGCACCCCGCAATAGGGCTTCTGGGACTTTGTCGGATTCTGGTAGGCCCTATAAAACGATCAAATTCTTTCACTCGAGTGTCAAGCAGCCCACTTATTGCGTGCCCTACTCATCTTGTCTAATCTATCTACGTAATTGGGCTGTGCATGAGCGAAGAAGTCTCCCCTCGATCACGCCATCCACCTGCCACCTTAACCGTTGATGCCAGACCTTATAGACAAAAGAGAAAGGTCCTGCCGTGGAATACCGCCGCCTAGGACAAACCAACACAGAGGTAAGCTCGATCGGCCTAGGCTGCGTCACTTTCGGCCGCGAAATCGACCAACAAAGCGCCTTCGCCGTAATGGACCGTGCCCTCGAACACGGCATCAACCTCTTCGACACCGCCGAAGCCTATGCGGGCGGCGCCTCCGAAGAAACCATCGGCCAATGGTTCACCGACCGCCAATCGCGCGACAAAATCGTATTGGCCACCAAGGTCGCCGGAGCGCAGACCCGCGCGCATATCTTCGCCTCCGCCGAAGACAGCCTGCGCCGTTTGCGAACCGATTGTATCGACCTCTTCAAAGTCCACAACTGGGACCCTGAAGTACCGCTAACAGAGACCATTGAGGCCTTAAACACGCTGGTCGAACAAGGCAAAGCCCGCCATGTCGGCTGCAGCAACTACGACGCACAGCAACTCGCCACCGCGCTCGCGACCGCCGAAGACAATGGCTGGGCACGCATGCAGGCGACCGAGCCGAATTACAATCTCGTCGTCCGCGATATCGAAGAAGCGTTATTGCCGCTGTGTGCAGAGCAACAAATAGGCGTCATTTCATACAGTCCGCTCGGAGCCGGTTTCCTCACCGGAAAATATCACCGCAACGCAGAGGTCCCCACCGGCACCCGCTTCGACGTGATCCCCGGTCATCAGGACATCTACTTCAAGGACAAATACTTCGACATCGTCGAGGGCCTGCGCGCCAAAGCAGGCGAATTGGATCGCTCAATGATCGAACTCGCCCTGGCCTGGGCCATTGGCCAACCCGGCATTACCTCGGTCCTTATCGGCGCCCGCGGCATTGAGCAAGTCGATCAGGCCTTCGCCGCAGAAGCCGCCGGATTATCCGACGAGCTGCGGACTGAACTGAGCAATTTTTAAGGAGAATGACGGTGCAGAAGCGTCTATTGGGCCGCAGTGGCCTGTCGGTCTCCGCACTCGGTCTGGGCACGGTCGAGTTGGGCATGGATTACGGCCTCCGGGTCCCCAATGCCTACGAACAACCCACCGAGACCGACGCCATCCGCATCGTACACGCAGCGCTCGCGCACGGCATTAACCTGATCGATACTGCCAGGGCTTATGGCGAAAGCGAAGCGATTGTCGGCCGGGCCTTGCGCGGCCGGCGCGAGCAAGTCGTGCTAGCGACTAAGGTCAAGACCCAAGGCCCAGATCGAATCGCCCTCAGCAGCGACCACCTGAAACAACACATGCTCGACAGCCTGGATACGAGCCTTAGGCTTTTGCAGACCGATTGCATTGACCTATGGCAGGTCCACACTATTGACGACCCCTTCCTCTCCCATGCGGACATTGCGGCGGAAGTATTCTATGCCGCAAAAAAAAGCGGCAAGGTACGCGCCATTGGCGGCTCCACCTATGGCGCTGCCATGCCGCTGCAAGCGCTATCTACCGATCTTTTTGACGTATTGCAAGTAGGTTACTCGGTGTTCGACCAACGCCAAGCCGACGAGACTTTCCCCTTAGCAGCGCAAAAAAACGTCGGCATTGTCGCGCGTTCTCTTTTGCTCCAGGGCGTGCTCACTGAACGAGGCGACTACTTGCCCGAACCTTTGGCGGTTTTACGCGAACGGTCCCGCCAATTTCGCCAGCTAGCCACCGAGGTCCAACCCAGTGCAAGCGCTGCGCAACTGGCCCTGGCCTTCGGTCTCGCGCACCCGCAGATAGGCACCGCCCTAATCGGGGTACGGACCGAATCCGAGCTCAAAGAAAACTTGCGCGCCGCGCACACAACCTTGCCCGAGGCCTTGCTCGCCGAGCTGTACGCATTACGCATCGACGATGCGAATTTGCTCGACCCGCGCTGGTGGGAGCAATTTCTGCAAGACCAGACCTTGATGCATAAAGACCCGGCCCAACCATGACCGCAACGGCGCATACCGCGGATCGCGTCTTCGACGGGGAGCGCATCTTGGAAAACCAGGCCGTGCTCATTGAAAACAAGGCCGTCACCGACACCATAGCGCTCGGCGACCTGCCGACCGATATGCCACTGCAACAATATCCCGGCTGCACCCTGATCCCCGGCCTGATCGATACCCATATGCACTTTATGCGTTGGCAAGGACCGCTCTTCCTCGCCTATGGGGTGACCTCCGTGCGCGACACCGGCAACGATTTGGCCTGGATCCTGCAATGCCGCGACGAATGGCCGCAAAAACCATGGCCGCGAATCCTCTGCTTAGGTCCGCTGCTCGACGGCACGCCGCCGGGCCACGCATTCGTCGCCCACGCCATCACTGATACCGATTCCGCCGTCGCGGCCGTGCAACAGACCGCGGCAGCCGCGGTGGACGGAATCAAACTCTACGCCAGCATCGCCGCCGAGTGGATCGCGCCGATGACCGAAACCAGCCATGCCGCCGGGCTCAAGGTCTCGATGCACTGCCTACCGCACGGTGTGCTGGCCGCCGGTCGCGCGGGCATCGACGAATTCTACCATCTCGACGGTATCCTCGCCGATATCTGGCCAGATCACCCACCCGGCTGGCTTTCTGTTTGGGGTGATCCGAACTTCGAAAAAACCTGGGATCGCCAGCGCGAAGTCGCCGATGCAATCGCCGCGATGCATCTAGTCTCGACTCCCACGCTCGCCTACTGGGACAGCCAATGGCGGATTCGCGTTGCCGGGCCTTTTCCCGAGGAACGCCGGTATATGCCGGCCGACCTCTTCCAATGGTCGGCTGCCGAACCCGACGCCGAACTCGGGGCCGTTTGGCAACGCGCCCAGCAAGCGGCTTCGCGCTTTCAGGGCCTTTTACTCGAAAGGCAAGTCCCCACGCTCGCCGGCAGCGATACGCCCTGCGGCGGCATCCTACCCGGCCAAAGCCTCTGGCGCGAACTCTCGCTACTGGTAACAGCAGGGCTTAGCCCCATCGGCGCGCTGCGCTCAGCGACGAGTACCGCAGCCGACTTCCTCGAACGCCCCGAGTTGGGCCGTTTGCAAAAGGGATGCGCCGCCGATTTTGCCGTCGTACGCGGAGACCTCGGCCAGCAGATTCCCGAACAACCCGAGCTGGTATCGGTCATGCGAGACGGCACGAGCTATGCACCCAACGCATTATTGCAAGCTGCAGAAACGGTTGCCCCGTCATGGCGAGACGAGCCCTGGGCACGTCAATTCGCAGAGCACTGGGCCAAACGCATCGCCGCGCGCCCATAAGCAATTTACAGGAGAACGCCCCATGGCCGAAAAAACAAAAGACACCGATTTCAGCTACAAACCCGCAGCCAAAAGACGACAGAGCCAAATATTTTTCGACCCGCACTCCTATTCGGCCTTCCCGCACGTGATCCAACTCGAAGGCGACGAACTATTGTTGGCCTTTCGCCAAGCACCCAAACAGGATGTCGTGCGACACACGCATCCGCGTTCGCTCATCACTCTGATCCGTTCCTATGACAATGGCCAAAGCTGGGATATAGAAAATGCCGCGCAAATGGGCGCCGGCGGCGGGCAAGAATTGGGGCTGATCTATTTTGGCAAGGGCAAGGTCGGCGGTGCGCTCGCCGCGCACGAGGTAGTACCGGTACGCGAAAGCCAACGCGCGGCCATCGCACACCTCCACGAACACGAATACCCCTTCGACAATGTCGGTGGGGTCTGGTGTTGGAGCGACAATTACGGCCTCACCTGGCGCGTCGAGCACTCAACCCTCTTCGCCGACAAGATGCAGTCTTGCGCGCCACCAGTGCAATTATCCGACGGGGCCTTATTGGTCCCGACCTACGGCGCCGTCGGCCGGGCCACGCGCAGTTCGGCCATACTGCACCGCTCTACGGACGGCGGCCAGACCTGGAGCAGGCCCTCCACTATGGCGCAAGGCCAACCCAAAACCCGTCACTACCACGAACCCGTCGTGCTCGAATTGGACCCCGGCCACCTGCTCGGCCTGCACCGCGTCGCCGACCCCAAAGGTCCGAGTGGACTGTTCTGGCGCAACGAATCCTTCGACAGCGGCGAGACCTGGAGTAAACCCGAAGTGACCGCAATCCGTTCAGGCGCCTGCCCGCGCCTGCTCAAACTGCACGACGGCCGCCTGCTATTGACCTATGGCCGCCGCTTCGAGCCCTTTGGCCTCTATGCCTCGCTATCAGAGGACAATGGCCAAACCTGGGGCGCAACGAGTTGGCTGCTGCGCCCGGCCCCCAACGCCAACCAGGGCTATTCCTCATCGATCGAACTCGATGACGGCCAGATCTTCACCGCCTGTTACGCGCAAAACAGCCGCGGCACCACCGGCATTACCGGCACGGTCTGGCACTTGCCGGACTAACGAAAGCGCGGCAACACCTCTTCGGCGAAAAGCCGCAACCCGCCTCGCTCAGGCGCGTCCATAAACCACAGCATAAAGTGGCTGATGCCCCGGTCGATATAGACCTGCATCTGCGCTTCGATCTCATCGGGTGTCCCAATAAGAAAAGTCTTGGCCAACTCCTCGGGCGCCACATCGCTTTCCCCCGACAAAAAGGCGCGCATATCCTCCCGCAAATCTTCGCCAGACCCCTTATCGACGAGTTTCTGCAACAATGCGCGCACTCCCGCCTTGTCCGGCGCAATAAGAATCTGCGTCTCATAGCTCAACTCTATTTCACCAAACGACCGCCCAATTTCATCACAGGCCGCCTGCAAACCGACCAATCTTTCATCGAGTTGTTCTAGCCCGATCGGCGTCGCGTTCCACCCTTGCGCAAAACGCGCACAGGCGGCGTACATGTCCGGCCGGCTGGCGTCGATCCAGATCGGCGGATGCGGTTTTTGTACGGGTGACGGATTGCAGGTCGCCGCGCTAAGCTGGTAGAATCTCCCCTCGTAATCGACCACACCTTCTGCTGTCCACAGCGCAATACTCAATTCCAACGCCTCCACCATCTGCGCCACCCGATCTTCTTCCGCCTCGGGCCAATCCACCCCATAGGCCCGTTGCTCGTTTTCACCGGCATTCGGCGCTAAAAAATAGATCAGCCGGCCATTGGAAATCTGATCAAGCGTCATTGCCGCCCGTGCCGTCACCGCGGCATGGCGCAACGAATTTGCCCCGTGAATTAAGCCCAACTTCGCCCGCTCGGTCATCCCGGCCAACGCCGTCATCGTCGTCCACCCTTCCATAATCGCCTGATCCTTGCCCAATTGCAGGTGATCGGCGACCCACAGCGAGTCGTAGCCGAGCGCATCGGCTTCCGCCGCCATGGCCATAGTCTCGGTCACGTCCAATGTGTCGTAATTGGGGGTGCGAAACCTCCACTGGCCCGCGGCGGCAAAAATAGGCACGCAAAAACCACAGCGAATATCCATAGAAAAACTCCTAGGTAAAGATGAGTAGATCCAAATCAACCGACTCGGCGCCGTTGCAGCAAGGTCGCCATGCGCGTTATTTTACCCGGCACAAAGGAGACCCGCCTTGGCACAAGACATAAAAACTACCCGACAACAGGACCCCTGGTACCGCGACCCGGCTACAGCCATCCGCGTATCGACATGGACCGAAGCCCCCCGTGGCCAGGCGACACGCTATACGCACCCCATCGCCGGTGACGACCCGCTAACCCGCGAACGCGGCCTGCCCGTAACGGTAATCACCGGCAACGAAGACGGCCCAACGCTATTGCTGATCGCCGGCGAGCACGGCAACGAATACGAGAATATCGTCGCCGTGCAGGAAACCCTGCAATCGCTTGACCCGGGCACACTCAAAGGCCGCGTCGTCGGCGTGCACTGCTGTTCACTCGACAGCTATCTAAACCGCACCCGCATCGCTGAGGCCGACGGGCAAAACCTCGCCCGCTGCTACCCCGGGAAAGAAGACGGCACCCTCACCGAACGCGTCGCCTACACCCTGCAAAATGACTTCCTCGGCCCATCCGGCCCCGACAAACCCGTCTGCCTAGTGCCCCTGCACACTTACGGCCCAGGTATGATGGGCGCGACGCTCACCGGCTACAATATCTACCCCAACGACCCCGAGCTTACCGAGGCCCAACGCCTCGCCAGCCTGGCCACGGGGCTGCCCTTAGTCTGGGGCCACGAATTCGATGCGGCGCACGCCGCCGCCGCCGCCTTAGGCGACGATGCCAGCGGCCGCACCGCGCTCTACGCCGCCTTTCTCGCCGGAATCCCCGCCGTATATTGGGAGACCGCCTGGGGCATGCGTGGCGAAGAGGAATACAAACGCGGCTTGCGGCGACTAATGGTCCACTACGGCCTGCTGGCCGGCACGAACGAACCCATCGCAGCACGCGAGCATATCGAATCCGTCGGCCACGGTGCCGGCAATATGGCTTCGCATAACCAGGCGCCCTGTGAAGGGCTGTGGCGACCGACGGTACAGATCTGGGATCCGGTAAAAACAGGAGACCTGCTCGGGGAAATCCGCGATCTTTACGGCGAACCGCTGGCGCACATCCGCGCGACAAAGGACGGCGTGGTCATCGCCTTATCGAGAATGCAATATATCGCCCAGGGCGCGCAATGCGGCAT
>Ga0315339_1001751_pt1 | contig 18127 bp, 16 predicted proteins | sample ASW17metaG_FD_204514 | JGI IMG/M metagenome (GOLD analysis project Ga0315339, IMG submission 204514) | Ammonia-oxidizing marine archaeal communities from Pacific Ocean, United States - ASW #17 | ecosystem: Environmental > Aquatic > Marine > Oceanic | place: USA: California | collected 2016-12-05
TATTCATTATCTAATTCTTCTACATCTGTCACTAGAGGATGTTCATTCTCTTTTGCAAAATTATTAATTTGCTGACTTTTAGTCTCAGCAACTTCTTTAGTAAATATACCACAAACTCCCTTTCCATAGGTATGAACAGCTAACATAATTTGAGTAGCCTTATCTTTATCCATGCCAAAAAAACTTTGGAGAATAAAAACAACAAACTCCATTGGAGTATAGTCATCATTTAGTATTATCACTCTATAAAGATTTGGCTTCTTAGTTAAAGGTTCGCTTTCTAATATTGATGTATTTGGTGCAGAAGGCAATATTTCATCATTTGATGAAATAAGCCCCTTATATAATTGGGTCATAATATTAATATTATTCCATATTCTTAATGATAGCCTTACCAAATTCTGAACATTTAAGTAAAGTTGCTCCTTTCATTAATCTCTCAAAATCATAAGTAACTGTCTTATTATTAATAGCCTTAGAAAGACCTTGAATAATTAGATCAGCGGCTTCTTTCCAACCCATATACCTTAACATCATTTCTGCAGATAAAATTAAAGACCCTGGATTAACTTTATCAAGATTTGTATATTTTGGAGCGGTACCATGGGTAGCTTCAAATAAACCAATCTTATCTCCTAAATTAGCTCCGGGAGCAATTCCTATCCCCCCTACTTCTGCTGCCAAAGCATCAGAAATATAATCTCCATTTAAGTTAAGAGTAGCTATCACATCATATTCTTCTGGACGAGTTAAGATCTGCTGTAAAAAAGCATCTGCTATTACATCTTTAATAATTATCTCTTTACCTGTTAAGGGATTATTAAAGCTTCTCCATGGACCTCCATCAATCTCTTTTGCCCCATATCTTTCTGATGCTAAATCATATCCCCATTCTTTAAAAGAACCTTCAGTAAATTTCATAATATTACCTTTGTGTACTAATGTTATTGAATCCCGATCATTTTGAATTGCATAATCTATAGCTTTTCCTACTAATCTATCAGTGCCTAATTTAGAAACTGGCTTAATCCCAATGCCACAAAAATCTGGAAATCTTATTTTTGTTACACCCATTTCTTCTTGAAGAAATTTTATTACTTTATTTGACTCTTCTGAACCAGCTTCCCATTCTATACCAGCATATATGTCCTCTGAATTTTCTCTAAAAATTACCATATCAGTTTTTTCAGGAGCTATTACTGGGCTAGGAACCCCTGGAAAATATCTTACAGGTCTTTGGCAAACATAAAGATCTAATTCTTGTCTTAAGGCAACATTTAAAGACCTAATACCACCCCCAACAGGGGTAGTAAGAGGACCTTTAATAGCTATAACATAATCATTTATTGCTTTTAATGTCTCTTCTGGCAACCATATATCTTGACCATAGGTAACAACTGCTTTCTCGCCACAAAAGATTTCCATCCAAGCTATTTTTCTTTTTTTTCCATATGCTCTATAAACAGCATTATCCACAACATCTATCATTACAGGGGTAATGTCAGAACCTATTCCATCTCCTTCTATAAAAGGAATAATTGGATCATTAGGAATTAATAATTCACCATCAACAGAATGTTGAATTTTTGAACCTATACTGGGTACTGCTATATGTTTATATGCCATAAAATTATTTTGTTTATCTAACTCTGTATAATTAAGTGTGACGATTATATAGTAGAAGTTATTCGATCCCCAAATTAGCGATCTCAATAGATATTTATATTTATGATAAAGAAAAAAGTTTTATTAGGACTTTCAGGAGGTGTTGATTCTTCCGTTGCTGCACTTATGCTTAAAGATCAAGGTTATGAAGTGGATGCTTTATTTATGCGAAATTGGATTGATGAAGACGGATCACCATATTGCAATATAAAAGAAGATTTTATGGATGCATCTTTTATTGCTGATCAACTGGATGTGAAGTTAATTAATAAAGATTTTTCTTCTGAATATAAATCGAAGGTTTTTGATTATTTTTTAGAGGAACTAAAAAATGGTAGAACCCCTAATCCTGATATTTTATGTAACAAAGAAATTAAATTTAATGTATTTTACAAATATGCAATGAATAAAAATTATGACTATATTGCTACAGGTCATTATTGTCGAATAAAAGAAATAAAGGGTTCACATTACCTCTTAAAAGGCATAGACAGAAATAAAGATCAAAGTTATTTCTTGCATTCAATAAGTCAAGAATCATTATCTAAAACTTTATTCCCTATAGGAGAGCTTAACAAAGTTACAGTACGAAAAATTGCATCAAATAAAGATTTAATTACAAGTAAGAAAAAAGATAGCACCGGTATATGTTTTATTGGCGAAAGACCATTCCCTGAATTTTTACAGAATTATTTAGATAAAAACCCAGGTCCTATTCTTACTAATAAATATGAGCAAATAGGAGAACATATTGGTCTTAGTTTTTATACAATAGGACAAAGACAAGGCTTAAAGATCGGTGGCCTAAAAGAATATTCTGATTCTCCTTGGTATGTAATAAAGAAAGATTTAAAACTTAACTCTCTAATAGTTGCCCAAGGAAATAAAAACCCATTACTTTTTTCCTCTAGACTTACTACCAAGGAACTTAACTTTATTAATCATATTCCTGATGGATCATATAATTTAAAAGCAAAAATAAGGTACAGACAACCTGATCAAACTTGCAAGGTAGAAATTAAAGATAATAAATCAAGTGTTGTATTTGAAGAGCCTCAAAGAGCTATAACACAAGGACAGTCTCTAGTTTTGTATTTAGATGATACTTGTTTAGGAGGTGGAGAAATTAGAGAAGTAGAATAAAACCTAAGGTTGCTTATAAACAACTCCATCTTTCATAACAAAATCTATTTCCTTCAATATTGAGATATTATTAAGGGGATCTTCAGAAACTGCTACTAAATCAGCTAAATATCCTGACTTTACCTGCCCAAGAGTATTCTCAAGACCTAAGAGTTTAGATGCTTCTAGTGTAGCAGACTGAATAGCTTCCATAGCAGGCATTCCAGCATCGACCATATGTATAAATTCATCTGCATTCTTCCCATGTTCAGAAACCCCTGTATCAGTACCAAAGGCAATTTTTACTCCTGATTGATAAGCCTTTGTAAAGGTAGTTTTAATCTTTGGACCTATTTCCAGAGCTTTTGGTCTAACTAATTCAGGAAAAAAGCCTGGTTCTTTTGCTTTTTCTGCTACCCATAAACCAGCTATTATTGTTGGTACATAGTATGTTCCTTTTTCTCTCATGAGTTTCATGCCTTCAGTATCCATTAAAGTGCCATGTTCAATTGAGTCTACTCCTGCTTTTACCGCTCTTTTAATGCCTTCAGCTCCATGAGCATGCGCTGCAACTTTAAAACCATAATCTTTAGCGGTAGAAACTATAATTTTAAGCTCTTGATCTGTAAATTGAGGGTTCTGGCCATTTTTGGCATTACTCAACACTCCACCGGTAGCCGTTATTTTGATTAAATCTGCTCCTTCCTTGTATCTATATCTAACTGCTTTTGCTGCATCTTTCTGCCCATTAATTACTCCTTCTCTTGGACCTGGATCACTAGAAAGGCTATCCCTTAAAGAGTTTGTAGAATCTCCATGACCTCCAGTAGTTGCTATAGTTCTTCCTGAAGAAAAAATTCTGGGTCCCTCTACTATGCCTTCATTTATAGCATCTCTTAGACTAATAGTAACTCGATCTCCATCACCAACGTTTCTAACAGTGGTAAAACCTGCCATAAGAGTCTTTTTTGCATTTGCTGTAGCATGAATTGCATAATCAGCAGGATTCAACGTAACTCTTTCTAAATAAGAATTTTTACTATATTCGCTGGCTAAATGCACATGCATATCTATTAAACCTGGTAATAAAAAATAACTCCCTAGATCTATATACTGATCTTCAACTCCAGGTTCTAGAAAACCCTTTTCAACTGATTCAATTTTATTACCTTCAATAATTATTGTCATATTCAATAGAGGGCTAACACTTGCCCCATCTATTAAATGACCAGCGTGAATAATTGTTTTAGCAGAAACGCTAATAGAATAAAAAAATATAAATGAAATTATTAATATTTTTAAAGTATTAGTGGTGTTTGATATCATATCCATAGTCTGAATCTAGTTAATCTATAACGCAAGTATTAACTGCATTAAGTTATAATAATATTTTTTTAAATGATGAATCTAAATAAATTGACCGCTATTTCTTCAATAGATGGAAGATATAACCATATTTCTCAAGAATTAAGTTCTTATCTAAGTGAATATGCTTTAATTAAATATAGGATACTAATAGAAATAGAATGGTTTAAATCTCTTTCCAAAGTAAAAGGAATTAAAGAGTTGCCAACTTTAAATAAAAAAGATGTTAATTTTTTAGACTCGATTTATCATGACTTTTCTATCCATGAAGCAAAGAAAGTTAAGGTAATTGAGAAGAGAACAAATCATGACGTTAAAGCTGTTGAATATTACTTAAGAGATAAATTTAACACAAATTCTAAACTTCGTAAAAGAACTGAATTTATACACTTTGCATGCACTTCTGAAGATATAAATAACTTAGCTTATTCACTGATGATAAAAGCTACTTGCACCAAAGTTCTGCTACCAAAAATAAAAGAAATTAATATATTAATAAAGAGAAAATCACATTCTTATTCAAAGATACCAATGTTATCAAGAACCCATGGACAAGCAGCTTCTCCTACAACTATAGGTAAAGAACTTGCCAACTTTTCTTATAGAATCAACATGATATTAAAAAATATTTCTGGTAATAATTTAAAAGGAAAATTTAATGGGGCAGTCGGAAATTTTAATGCTCATAAAGCAGCCTATCCAGAACTTGAATGGCCAAAAATAACAAAGAATTTCATAGAAAACTTAGGCTTAAAGGTATCTGAGTATTCTACTCAAGTTGAAGATAAAGATTCTTTAGCAGAGTTAATGTCTTCTTATGTAAGACTAAATAATATCTTAATTGATTTTTCACGTGACTGCTGGGGATATATATCCTTAGGTTACTTCTCTCAGAAACTAAAAAAAGGAGAAGTAGGTTCATCAACAATGCCTCATAAGGTTAACCCTATTGACTTTGAAAACGCTGAAGGCAATCTTGGTATTTCTAATGCAAATTTTCAACATATTTCTAATAAAGTTGTTATTTCTAGATGGCAAAGAGATTTATCTGATTCAACTGTCCTTAGGAATATAGGAAATTGCTTTGCTTTGTCGCTGATCGCATATGAATCACTCTTAAAAGGTTTAATAAAACTTGAGATAAATAAAGTTAAAATTAAATTAGACCTTGAAAACTGTTGGGAACTTATAACTGAAGCAATTCAAACAGTAATGCGAAAAAATAATTTACCTGAAGGCTATGAACTAATGAAATCATTCTCTAGAGGTAAAGAAATTAATGAAAAAGATATCCAGAATCTCATAAAAGGTCTTGATATTCCAGAAATAGATAAAAATACTCTTTTAAGGCTGACACCCCTTAAATATATAGGTTTAGCAGACATATTAGCTAAAAAAATCTAATAACTTATTGATTTATTATCACTCTTGTTTAAACTTCGGTCTCCTGTATAGAGGAAGCAAGTAAAATTGGTTTCTTTTTTAGTAATATTACTTGGAATTGAATATGTTGAAATATAAAAATTGTATTGAGGAATTCTCTAAATTAAAGAGCTCAGGCAAAAAAGCTTTTGTTAACATAAATCCAGAGTATTCAGCTCGAATGAAAATACAAAATCAGTTCAAAACAGGGGTTGATATAGCAAAATACACCTCTTCTATTATGCGTAAAGATATGGAAGAATATGACGCTGATCCTTCTTCATATACTCAATCCTTAGGATGTTGGCATGGTTTTATAGGTCAACAAAAATTAATTTCGATAAAAAAACATTTTGGAACTAACAATAAGAAATATTTATACCTTTCAGGTTGGATGGTGGCGGCACTTCGTTCAGAATTTGGACCATTACCAGACCAATCTATGCATGAGAAAACCTCAGTAGCTAGTCTAATCAATGAATTATATACCTTCTTAAGACAAGCTGACGCGAGAGATCTTGGAGGTTTATTTAGAGAACTAGATTTAGCAGAAAATAGTCTCAAGAAGACTATAGAAGATAAAATTGATAATTTTGAGACTCATATAGTTCCTATTATTGCTGATATAGACGCTGGCTTTGGAAATGAAGAAGCAACTTATTTAATGGCAAAACAAATGATTGAAGCTGGAGCTTGTTGTATTCAAATTGAAAACCAAGTATCTGATGAAAAGCAATGCGGCCATCAAGATGGGAAGGTAACTGTTCCGCATGAAGATTTCCTTGCTAAAATAAATGCTGTTAGATATGCATTTATAGAATTAGGTGTAGAAGATGGCGTCATAGTAGCACGCACAGATTCTCTAGGAGCAGGGCTAACTAAACAAATAGCCATAACTCACGAAGCTGGAGATCTAGGTGACCAGTACAATTCCTTCTTGGATGTAGAAGAAATTGATCAATCTAATATGGATCATGGCGATGTATTAATAGTCCAAAATGGAAATCTAGTTCGTCCAAAACGTTTACCAAGTAATCTCTATCAATTTAAAAAAGGGACAGGAGAAGAGCGTTGCATTTTAGATTCAATAACTAGCCTTCAAAATGGAGCAGATCTAATTTGGATAGAAACTGAAAAGCCTCATATAGGCCAAATAGGAGCTATGATGTCAGAGGTTAGAAAAGTTGTTCCAAATGCAAAATTAGTTTACAACAATAGTCCATCTTTCAATTGGACATTGAGCTTTCGTCAACAAATATTTGATTCAATGTTAGATGAAGGCAAAGATGTAAGTAACTATGATCGAGAAGATCTTATGAATGAAAAATATGATTTAACTGAATTAGGATCAGAAGCTGATGAGAAGATTCGAACTTTCCAACAAGAATCTTCAAAAGAAGCAGGTATTTTTCATCATCTAATAACCTTACCCACTTATCACACAACGGCTTTATCAACAGATAACTTAGCAAAAGAATATTTTGGTGACCAAGGAATGTTAGGTTACGTCAAAAATATACAGCGTAATGAAATACGTCAAGGCATAGCATGTGTAAAACACCAAAATATGGCTGGTTCTGATATGGGAGATGATCATAAAGAATATTTTGCTGGAGATGCAGCCCTTAAAGCTTCTGGTAAAGATAATACAATGAACCAATTCTAAAGGCTCTAAAAAAAGGAGCATTTAAGCCCCCTTTTCTGTTTTAACCTAAAAGATTTTTCTTAGAAGTAAGTTTAATCTTTTGTGGTTTTTTATGCTCTGGTATTATTCTCTCTATACCTACATATAACATACCATTTGATAATGCAGCTCCCTTTACAAGCATATCCTCTGATAAAATAAATTTTCTTGTAAAACTTCTTCCTGATAAGCCTTGATGCAAAAGCCCTTCTGAAGCCTCATCTGGTCTTTGACCTTTAATAACTAAAGTACCTTCAATCAACTCTACATCAATATCCTTTTCATCGAAACCAGCTAACGCTAGTTCTATAGTGTATTGATCATCGCTAACCTTTCTTATGTTATAAGGTGGGTAATTAGTTGTTTGATTCTTTGAATTAGCAAGAATTGATAATGCGTTTAATGACCTATCAAAACCAACTGCGAATGGAGAAATATCTCTCCAAATAGTTTCTATGGTTGTTACCATTTTTTTCTCCTTTATTAAGCAAGTTTATAAAAAATGAACCCTAAAATAGGCGTCCATAATTAATAGATAAGGATGAATTATTTTTTTTCAAGTATAAATGAAGTAAAAAAATTAATTTGTACATTTAGAGATATCACCACCGCACAATTCACACTCAGCATTAGCTCCTAAAGCTTTAATTCCACCGCACGAGCCTTTAATAGGTTGTCTTCCAAAGATGACTCCTAAAGACATTAAAGTAATGATGGTTAAAACAATGATAAATGTGAGAATAAGGGTTGTCATACTCTCAGTGTAATACTCTATCTAATGAAGAGGAAGTCTTATAATTTAAAGAAATATCCTCCTGAAAAATAAAAATAGCTTTTATGCCATTTAATTCAGCAAATTTTAGACCTTGCGTTAATCCTAATACATTTAAGGTTGTTGCTAAAACATCTGCCTCCATTGCAGTGTTACTAAGAACACTAACTGAAAATAATTTTGAATCAATTGATTTTCCTGACCTAGGATCAAATGTGTGAGAAATACGTTTGCCATCTATATATCTAAAGTTTCTATATATACCGGAAGTAGCTAATGAAAAGTTTCCTAATTTACTAGAATCAAGAATCAAAATAGGCTCAGAAACACTATAGGGATTTTCTATACCTATTTCCCATAAAGAACCCCTCTTTTCTCCACTTACTGTTATCTCTCCTCCTACTTCAATTAAAAAATTAAATAATTCTTTTGAATTTAAATATCTAGATAACTTATCAACTGCATAACCTTTAGCTATAGCGGAAAGATCTACATAAACATTTTTTACTCTCCTGACAGAACCAGTATTATTATTAATTTGGATAGATTCACATCCTATCTCCTGAATTGTATAGTCCACTTTACCTTGAGGCCAATCTAACTCATCAGCAGAGCCAAAGCCCCACGAATTTACTATACCTCCAATTGAAACATCAAAGGCCCCCTTAGATAAGATGCAAGCACTTTTAGCATAAGCGATTACTTTCAAAAAATCTTTTGAAGCACTTAACCATTCGTTTACTTTTGTATTATTGAGTTCATTTAAAAAAGATGAAGAAATATATGTAGACATTTCTTGATTTACTGAATCTAGAATATTAAATATAGCTTCCTGATTAACTGAAGAAGGTAGAGGATCTGAAATTAAAACTTTATAGGAAGTTCCCATAATTTCTCCACTAAAATTATGTAGTATTTTTTTTTCACATGAAAGTAGCAAAGAACTTATAAAAAAAATAACTAAAAGGGATATAAGATAGTTAAATAGCTTTTTTTTATGACTTATAAAGTTAAGGAGCTTAACTACCAAAGTCATCAAATTTGATTGCTTCTGGTTCAACACCAAGATCATCTAACATTTTAAAGCAGGCATCCATCATCATGGGTGGTCCACACATATAATACTCACAATCCTCTGGTGCCGAATGATTACTCAAATAAGTATCATGAATAACTTGATGTATAAAACCTGTATAGCCATGCCAATTGTCTTCAGGTAGAGGATCTGATAACGCTAAATACCATTTAAAATTAGGGTATCTGTTAGATAATTCATCGTATTCATCTGAATAAAACACTTCTCTTAGACTTCTAGCTCCATAATAAAAAGTAATTTTTCTCGATGTATTTAATCTCAATAGTTGATCAAAGATATGAGATCTCATAGGTGCCATCCCCGCTCCTCCACCAATAAATATCATTTCATTTGCAGTTTCTTCAGCAAAAAAATCACCGAAAGGCCCAAAAATAGTAATTTTATCGCCCGGCTTCAGATTAAAAAGATAAGAAGTCATTTCACCTGGGGGAAAAGTAGTTCCAGGTGGCGGGCTAGCAATACGGATATTAAATTTCATAATTCCTTTTTCTTCAGGATAATTTGCCATAGAGTATGCTCTAATAACTGACTCTTTAGTAACGGCAGAATGATTAAAAACGCCAAACCTCTCCCAATCATTTTTATATTCTTCTTCTATATCAAAACTTACGTAATCTACAGAATATGGCGGTATTTCCATTTGAACATACCCACCAGCTTTAAAAGCTACTTTCTCGCCTTCAGGTAATTTTAGTACTAGTTCTTTAATAAAAGTTGCTACATTCTGATTAGAAATAACTTCACAATTCCATTTTTTTGCTCCAAAAACCTCAGTAGGAACAATAATTTGCATATCATTCTTAACAGGTACTTGGCAAGATAATCTCCATCCCTCTTTTTTTTCTTTATTAGTAAAATACCCTTCTTCTGTAGGCAATATTGAGCCTCCTCCATCTAAAACTTGGCATTTACATTGTGCGCAAGTCCCACCTCCTCCACACGCTGAAGATAAAAATAAATTCTGAGAAGCCAAGGTTTGTAATAGTTTTCCTCCAGCCTGCACAACTATTGATCTATCTAAATCTTCATTAATCTGTATAGCAACATTACCAGTTGCAACTAATGCTTTTCTCGCCGCAAGTATAATAAAAACCATAGTATTAACTGCTAGAGTAAACACTAATATCCCCAAAAATATCTCATTTTGTACTAAATTATTCATTCTAAAGAGCTATTCCTCCAAATGACATAAATCCAAAACACATCAAGCCTACTGTAATAAATGTGATGCCTAAGCCTTCCAAACCTTTAGGAATATCTGCATATTTTAATCTTTCTCTAATACCTGCCAAAGCTATTATTGCAAGAGCCCAACCAGTACCAGCGCCGAAACCATATACTACACTCTCAGTAAAAGCATAATTTCTTTCTACCATAAACAAGGATGCACCTAAAATTGCACAATTAACTGTAATAAGAGGTAAAAAGACCCCTAATGCTGTATACAACACTGGAATATACCTATCTAAAAACATTTCTAAAATTTGAACTACAGCTGCAATAATTCCTATATAACTTATAAGTCCTACAAACTTAAGATTACTGTCTGGTATTCCAGCCCAGATTAAAGCCCCTTCTTTTAATATATAAGTATAAATAATATTATTTATTGGAACTGTAATAGTTAATACAACAATCACTGTAATTCCAAGCTGAATAGCTGGTTTTAACTGCTTAGAAATAGCTAAAAAAGTACACATACCTAAAAAGAAGGCTAAAGCTATATTCTCAATGAAGACAGCTGTTATAAATAAATTTAGATAATATTCAAACATGTTATATCTTTCTATTTTCTGCTTCCAAGCTATTTTGGATTAAATTAAATTGAGGTTCTTCAATCTGGTCTGTCTTCCAACTTCTAAGAGCCCATATCAAAAGACCTATCACAAAGAAAGAACTAGCAGGTAAAAGCATAAAATTGTTACCTTGATACCATCCTCCATTTTGGACCAGTACCATAATCTCATAACCAAATAATGTTCCTGCTCCCAATAATTCTCTAAAGAAAGCCACTATTAATAAAATTACGCTATAACCCAGACCATTACCTAAACCATCTAAAAAACTTAGCAAAGGAGTATTTTGCATTGCAAAAGCTTCTGCTCTGCCCATGACTATACAATTTGTAATAATTAGACCTACAAATACACTTAGTGTTCTGCTAGTTTCATAATCATAAGCCTTAAGTAATTCATCAACCAATATAACTAAAGAAGAGATGATAGTCATTTGGACAATTATTCTAATATTTGTTGGAATATGATTTCTGATAAGGGAAACAAATAAATTAGAAAGAGAGACAACTGCTGTTAGAGCAAAACACATAATTAAAGTAACATTCAGGCTGCTGGTAATAGCCAGGGCAGAACAAATACCTAATATCTGAAGAGCTATTGGATTATCATTAAATATAGGATTAATGAGAACTTCTCTAGCTTTAGACATCAATCTTCTCGGTTATAAGGGTATCTTTTTTAAATCTTTTTATAAATGGAAGATATCCTAATTCTCCTAACCAGAAAGTTAAAAGGTTACTAACACCTTTACTAGTAATTGTAGCTCCTGATAATCCATCTACCTGATAATCTGATAAAGCCGAGGAACTATTAACAGCTCCCTTTACAACAGAAATAAGAACTTCACCTGTATCTCCATAAATCTTTTTATTCCTCCATAGGGCCTTCCATCTAGGATTATCCACTTCTCCTCCTAAACCAGGTGTTTCTTTATGCTGAAAAAACTCTAAACCAATTATAGTTTGAAGATCGGGTTTGACAGCTAAATAACCATAGAGAGTACCCCATAACCCATAACCTCTAACAGGTAAGATAATTGATTTCAAAGTTTCATTTGAGTAGTGTAAATATATTTTTTGATAATTTTCTCTTCGCTTTATCAAGGCAATATCCTCACTGGGAGTTAGAAATATGGAAGTAGTATCGTCACGAGCAAGAGAAGATTCATTAAAAGAATCCATGTCAATTAAATCTATAAATTCTCCAGTATCTAGATCTATAATTTTTTCTTGGATTGATAAAAATAGCTCTTCAATAGATTTACTTTTATCCAATAACCTTGCTGAAGCAAGTACTTTTGATTGTTTATCAATTTTTTGGTTTGCCTCTTGAAGATCTCTTAAACCTACAGCAGCTGAAGAAATAATTGCTGAACAAATTAAGCAAAGAGTAATCGCAACAAAAATGGTTTTAAAAACAGTATCGTTATTTCTCATGCTTGATTTTGATTTTTTATTCTTAACTTAATATTTCTTTCCTGAACAAAATGATCTATCAAAGGAGCAAATAAATTAGCAAATAATATTGCTAGCATCATTCCTTCCGGAAAAGCAGGATTTACTACTCTTATCAAGACAACCATAACCCCAATTAAAAAACCATAATACCATCTTCCAAGGTTTGTGTGAGATCCAGAGACAGGTTCTACAGTCATAAATACAAGCCCAAAAGCATAACCTCCAACAACAATATGCCAATAAAAAGGTAAAGCAAACATAGGGTTGGTTTCTGATCCTATTGAGTTAAAGATAAAAGTTGAAATGACTGTTCCTAAAATAACACCAATTATAATTCTCCAAGAAGCAACTCTTGTGTATAACAATATTAATAAACCTATTAAAATAAATACAGTTGAGGTTTCTCCGGAAGAACCAGGAATAGCACCAATAAAAGAATCCCACCAAGTATAATTTAATTGGATTCCTTCTAGACCCTCTTGAGCGCCAATACCTAGTATTGTTGGAGAACTATATCCATCAAGAGCTACCCAGACAGAATCTCCTGACCAATTCGTTGGATAAGCAAAATAAAGAAATGCTCGACCAGTTAAGGCAGGATTTAAGAAATTCTTACCTGTTCCTCCAAATATTTCTTTACCTATTACTAAACCAAAGCTTATACCAAGGGCTACTTGCCATAAAGGAGCATCTGGAGGGCAACATAAAGCAAAAAGAATAGTAGTAACAAAAGCTCCTTCACTGACTTCATGACCCCTTACTACAGCGAAGACAATTTCCCAAAAGATGCCTACAAAAAAAGTAACTAGATAAATAGGAATAAAATAACAAGCCCCATACCAAAAACAATCTAAAAAACTATCAGGATTATAGTTACAGAAAATATCTATAAATATTGAATGCCAATCATCATTAGGGCTTATATTCAGAGACTGCATTCCTGAAAGAGCCTGAAACCCAATATTATACATCCCATAAAACATTGCAGGCCATGCCGCAAGCCAGACTACCACCATAATCCTTTGAACATCAGAAGAATCTCTTACATGAACAGATCCAAATGTTCTTCTGTCTGATGAATATAAAAAATTTTCAATGACATCAAAAACTGGAAAAAATTTATATAAAGCACCGTCTTTACCGAAATTAGGCTTCAATCTATCAAGCATATTTCTAAGAGGTCTCATAATTAACCTTCTGTTTCTATGAGGGTTAGATTCTTATTCAATAACGATCCAAAATCATATTTACTTGGGCATACATAACTACATAAGGCTAAGTCTTCAATATCTAACTCTAATCCTCCTAGAGCTTGGATCTTCTCTGTATCTCCCACAACAATATATCTAAGTAATATAGATATTAAAATTTCAAAAGGAAATATTTCCTCATAGACACCTATTGGAAGAATGGATCTACTTGAACCATTCATAAAAGTTTTCATATTAAGTTTTTTATTTGAAGTAAGGGTGTGTCCAAAAAGTGGAATTTGAGAATGTTTATTGAATCCAGGCATAAGCCAATTTAAAAATCTTCTATCTGATGAGTTAGTTTCTTCTATAACAGAGATTTGATTATGAAACTTACCTAAATAAGAAAAAGGACCTATAGCCTCTCTTCCATTTATAACTGATCCAGAGATGACCCTATTATCAGCAGGCTTTAATTGACCAGCACAAATCTCATCTATACAAACACCTATCCTAGTCTTCACTATCTTTGGCTCTTCTACTTGAGGTCCAGCAATGCTAATATATTTATCCGTTGAAAGCTTACCAGTTAGAAAGAGGCTTCCAAAACCTATTACATCCGAATAATTTATAGTCCATAAATTATTATTAATTGTGGCTGGAGAAATAAAGTGAATATGTGTTCCTGCAAGACCAGCCGGGTGGGGTCCCGAAAATCTTTTAATAAATATATCTTCACTTTCAAATTCTTGCTTATTAAAATCCCCAGATACGCATAAATATATAGGACAAGAAACTAAAGACTTTAAAACATTAAGACCTGCCATAAAGTTGTTTTTTTCAAGATTGATAATTTGATTAGGGTCTAATGCAAGAGGATTTGTATCCATAGCTGTCACAAATAATCCATCTGGCGAAGATGAACTAGGTTTTGGAGTTTTACTAAAAGGTCTTGTTTTGAAGGAAACCCAAAGACCGGATTTAACTAACTGATTCTTGATAGAAATTGAATCAAGTAATTTTATTTCTTGAAGTAAATAACTATTAAATTCTATAAATTCTTCATCTTGATCTAGATCAATTACTACTGACTGAAGAGCTCTCCTACTACCTCTATTAATTGATTGAATCTTACCTGCTCCAGGAGAAGTATAAATAACCCCCTGATTTTTTTTATCCTCAAATAAAGGTTGTCCAATTTTTACTTGATCGCCATTGTCCACAAGCATAGTTGGTTTCATGCCGTTATAGTCAGAACCTATTAGCCCAACTGTTCTTGGTTTAGTTAGAGATACAGGAGCTCCTTTTGGAGAACCCTCTAAGGGAATATTCAAACCTTTTTTTATCCTAATCATAGTTTCTTTAGCTAGGTCAAAAAGTTGTTAATATAGCTGAGATGAAACTTATGGCTCTACATTATAAAGACCAGAGAGAGATTTTTCTATAAAGATTATTCAAATTTAGGAAATCTCTCAAAAGATATTCCAGTGATTTGCTTCACTAAGCCAAGTAATTGAGTACTATAACCAAATTCATTATCGTACCAGATATATAAGGAGCAGTTTTTGTTATTAGTAATTGTTGCTTCTGAATCAACAATACAGGCAAACCTACTTCCTACAAAATCAGATGAGACAACTTCACTAGAATTTGTAAAATCTATCTGTTCTTTTAACGGTGAATGAAAGGCCTTGTGTCTTAATAAGTTATTTATATCTTCTTTGGAAGGTGTTCCTGATAAATTTAAATGCATAATTGCCAAAGAAACATTAGGAGTTGGAACTCTAATAGCATTTGCAGTTAATTTTCCTTTTAATTCAGGAAGAACCTCTGCTACCGCCTTTCCTGCCCCTGTTTCAGTTATAACCATATTTAGAGCTGCGCTTCTTCCCCTTCTTGACTTCTTATGTAAATTATCTATTAAGTTTTGATCATTAGTATAAGAATGGACACTTTCAATATGTCCGCTTTCTATAGTAAATTCATCATTGATAACTTTAAGAATTGGAGCAATTGCATTAGTTGTACAAGAAGCTGCTCCTAAAATATAATCTTCGTTTTCTATGATTTTATTATTAATACCATGGACAATATTCTTTATCCCCTTTTCTCCTGGCGCTGTTAATAATACCTTAGAAATTCCTGAATTATCTAGATGCTTAGAGAGGCTAACTTTATCTCTCCATACGCCAGTATTATCTATTAAAAGAGCGTTATCTATATCAAAATTTTTGTAATCTATAGATTCTGGTGAGTTTGCATATATTATTTTGACTTCACAACCATTAATAACTAATACATCCTCTTCTTCTACAACTCTAATTGTTCCTTTAAAAGGACCATGCACAGAATCTCTTCTCATTAAATTAGCTCTTTTGATCAAATCATCTTTCCCAGATTTTCTTACAACTATAGCTCTTAATCTTAAATTCTTCCCTCCCCCTGAGTCTTCAATTAAAAGTCGTGCCAGCAATCTACCTATCCTTCCAAAACCATACAAAACAACATCCTGAGGATTATTAGACTCTTCATCGCTTTTATTTATTAAATCTTGTAATTGATCTTTTACAAAATCTTCTAAAGAAACTTCTTTGTCTTCAAAAAGGAATGCTGCAGCTATTATCCCTATGTCTACTTCTGCTTCACCTAAAGTAAGGTCAACTAAGGTTTCAATTACTTGATAAGTTTCAAACTCACTAAGTTCATTATTTTCAACTTCTCTAACAAACCTATGAGCTTGCATTATTTCAGAAACTGATAAATTAACTAGTGGTTTACCATAGAGAAGTAAGTGAACATTATTTCTATATAACCTTCCAATTGAAGGTAGCATTTCTTCAGCTAAAGCTTGTCTATATTGGAAATCCCCGAAAGCATCTGTTGGTCTTTCAGGTCTTATTCTTTTATCTGGTGTATCTGTCATCTATTTTTTAGAGCTCTGAATATCTCTTTAGTTGATAATCATAATTACCAAATATAGTATTTATAACCGTAAGACGTTTAAAGTAGTGACCTATGTTCAGCTCGTCAGTTACACCCATACCTCCATGTAACTGAACAGCTTGTTGTCCAATAAATTTACTAGCTTTTCCTACTTGATATTTCAAACTAGCAACTGCTTTCTCTCCATCTTCAGCCTTTTCTGCAAGTTTCATAGCAACCATATACATTAGAGACTTAGATTGTTCATATTCCATAAACATATCAACCATCCTATGCTGTAGAACTTGAAACTTCCCAATAGGTTGTCCAAACTGCTTTCTTGTTTTTGTATATTCTACAGTATCCTTATAAAGGACCTCCATAGCTCCAACAGCTTCAGCACAAATAGCTAAAGTTGCATTATCTATAGCCTTACATAAAATTTTTAACCCCTTACCTTCTTCTCCTATTAAATTGGAAGATTGAATCTGAACATTCTCCAAGGTTAATTCTGAGGCCCTTCTTCCATCTACAGTTAAGTAGTTCCTTGAAGAAATACCCTTAGATTTAGAATCAACAATAAAAAGGCTTAAGCCTTCTTCGTCTAACTGAGCTCCAGATGTTCTAGCAACGACGATAAAAAAATCTGCGGCAGGTCCATTCATAACTACTGACTTAAAACCATTTAAATTATAATTATTATCTTGTAATAAGGCAGTAGTATTAACATCTGATAAATTAAATCTACTTTGAGGTTCAACAAAAGCAGTAGCTAACTGACAATTACCTTCTATAACTTGAGATAAAATATCATTTTTTAATTCTTTCGAAGCTGCCATATCAATAATATTCCCACTTAATACTATTGTTTCAAGAAAAGGTTCTAAGACCAAAGCTTTACCAAATTGCTCCATGATTATCATAGTTTCTATAGCTGAGCCACCAAAGCCTCCTGATTCTTCAGAAATACATAGACCTAACCAGCCTAAATCAGCAAAAGTTTTCCAATGCTCTTTGCTAAAACCTAGATCACTAGAACAAATCTTTTGGCGAGTTTCCCAGTCGTAATCTTTTTGAATGAAAGATTCAAGTTGTCCTTGTATAAGTGTTTGGTCTCCATTTAAAGAAAAATCCATAATTATAATCCTAATATAGCTTTTGCAATTACATTTCGTTGTATCTCATTACTTCCGCCGTAGATAGATACTTTTCTAAAATTTAGATAATGAGACATGGCAGAAGAAGCATGAATAGGTCCAATTGAATCATTAGATCCCAATTCTTGTTCAGAGAAAAAAGGATGAGAATAATAAGCAAACATTTCAATAGATAATTCTGAAAGAGTTTGCTGCAATTCCGTTCCTTTAATTTTTAAAATAGATGATTCAGGTCCAGGATCTCCGCCTATAGATATAGCTGATAGAGTTCTTAATTCAGTAAATTCTGTGGCTAGTAATTCTATCTCAGCTTGATTTACTTTTAATTTAAAACTAGCATCATCCATAAGACATCCTTCTCCTATTAGAGTAGAAGCAGCAATATCTTTGATCTTCCTCAACTCTCTTTTTAAAGAAGCTAACCCTGCAATACCAGTTCTTTCATGCATTAACAAGAACTTAGCTATATTCCATCCTTG